>FRDC01001124.1_pt1 | contig 45050 bp, 62 predicted proteins | sample 1106171 | NCBI WGS metagenome assembly FRDC01 (sample SAMEA3930566, study PRJEB13176) | freshwater metagenome | biome: Drinking water system; feature: drinking water; material: water | place: Singapore | collected 2014-12-20 | reverse complement strand
TGCGAGGTGCTGGCGTGCAAACGCAAACGGCCCGCGATTGAATCGCGGGCCGTTTGCGTTCTTGCGTCAGTGTCTAGTTACTTGCGGCGCCGGTTCCGCTTGCGTTCTACCCTTTGCATATGCTGGAATGCCCGCGATATGGCTTCACCGACCGAATAGCCAGAGGAACCGTAGACGGTTGCGCCGTGAATCTCTGCGATAAAGGGCGGAAGCGATAACCCGCCAGACTCCCCGACCGTTTTACCCGAATTGCGAATGATGCGAACGAACATCGTCATCCCCCTTTGTGGTTGACCGGTTGCGAATTGCAACCGGCTTGTAGTGTTCTATCGGCACGGTATCTAGCCGACAAGAGTTTACCCCTGGACTGCATCCGGGCCGGCTGTCATAAGATCAAATTCTTCGTGGGTAATCTCACGAACAAAACCGATCGCGTTGTCCTGGTATGACACGCCGTCTTTTCCATTGATTCCGCAATAGACGGTTCCCGATCCATCTCGGAATTTTTCGATGATGTACAGCGGGCCAAAGCTCTCGTGAAGGTAGAAACCGTATAGCTTTAAAGCCTTCATCGCCATCCCTCCCCTTTGTGGTTGACCGGTTGCGAATTGCAACCGGCTTGTAGTGTTCTATCGGCACGGTATCTAGCCGACAAGAGTTTATCCCAGGATTTTCCGAATTATTTCGGCGGCACGTTCGGAGTGAACGCGGGCGGATTCGGAATAGTCGCGGGCGGACTGGTAATCACGTTCGGCCAGTGCGGACATGGCAAGGGCCTTGGCGGCGCGTGCTAGTAGCTGGTGAATTCGGAGCAAGCGGATCCTGGGTGCGTTTAATTGGCGAATGGTTTCCACCGTCTTCTCTCCCCTTTGTGGTGTTACCGAGCAACGAAATGCGGCCCGGTAAGACTACAGTAGTCTTACCGGGCCGATGTGTCAAGCGAGATTTACTCGTTTCCGTATAAATCTCGCAATTCTTTGAGCAATTCGGAATGATTTTTGGAGTAAATCCATTCAGTACAGTCCATATATCCGGGCGCGGAGTACCGTCCGGCGTATTGGCGTCCGATGAATCGAACGTCCCAGATGGAATCCGCGATCTGTCGGCCACATTCGTTGCAAGCCGAATTGTGGAATTGGTCGGATGCGCCGTCGCTAATCCATTCGTGCCAGTAGTTCGATGCTCCGCAATGTTGGCAGTCGCAGGCATAGAGGTTTCCTTTTCGGATAATCTGCGGTTCCATGAATGACATAGCAAGCCCTCCCTTTGTGTTTGGCCGTTGCAACTTGCAACGGACGGTAGGTTATACCGTCCGGATCGGACAGCCTTTCACGGATTTTTCCTAGTGAACAACCGTTCAGAATTGTACACTAGTGACAATTGTTCAGTATGTCGCAAGCTGTTCTGGTAGGAAACCAATTTATTTCCGAGTGTTCCAACATTTCGTATATCGGCTTGAATGTTGGAATGATTGCGTTTACCCCTATTTTTCCAGTAGTTCAGTAGTGAACAGGCGTTTATTTTGCCCTGTTTTTCCGCTCCCTTATTATATTAGGATTGAAAAAGTAAGTAAGTAAGAAGTAAGTATAGTACATAATGTAATCTGGTATTCTGTTCTCTAGTTTCTAACGGTTGACGTAAGTCTAGGCCAGGGAAGGGCTTGCGTCGAAACGATGGCCTGCGCGGAATTAACAGGACGGACGTTTGAACGACGCAAGGGCTTGCCCGGAAAAGACTTAGGACTACCAAGCCGATTGGCGAGCAATAGGAACGCAATACAACAGGCCTGCAAGGAAACCGTCTGAATGACCGATTGAAGGAAGATCGGCCGCGTATTGGCTTCCTATTGCGTTTGGGGACGGTAGGCGTTCGTGGCGATGGCTTGCCACGAACGCCACCGATCCAACAATCTTTACCGTCGATGTAAACATTGGATAACCTATATCCTAGTAATTCGGTGATGATTGTAAGGTATTCATCACTATTTAGGTCAACAAACTGACATTTCTTGCGGTTTCTTGGATGAATACCGGACAAAGTTATCCGGTATTGACCCTTCGTATAACCGATAGAATATAGTGTACATTCATACACTTAGTCTTTCTTGCAACTTGCAAAGTTGAGAATCAAACTCCCGTTCATCAACTACCGATCCGCCTAGTTCATAGTCCCGGATTAAGTGCTGATGTTTTGAGGTAGTTTTACTGTATTTCTTCCCGGTTATTACTACTTTTCCATTGTCGTTGAATCCGATAACGGTTCCATAAGAAAAGTAGAAAGATACAGAATTCGATACGGTAACTCTTGTGAAGTTGGGTTTAAGAATTTGTAGTCGCATTTGCCATAATCCTTTCATATTGTTGTAGGTAGTGTTGGAGAATTCTAGCCTGCAAGTCTAATCCTTGTTCGGAAAGGTAGTCTATATACGGCCGCCATGCGGAATGATCGCCGGAAACGAGCGATGCCAGGAACCCCCTTTCTTGTTCGGATACCGGAATTAGATTCCCGTTGTCATCATGCCACAGTAAGCTATACCTATCATGCGTGTAAATCGATCCTAATTCCGGTTTTAGTGTATCAGATTGTTGCAGCAACCTAACCCGGTGTTTCTCTTTAGCTATCTCGACGATTTCCGGTATATGTTCCCGTTTGATAGTTTTTATATTAATATCAATGTAAACGATACTATCGGCACGATAAGCGGAACAAACAATATGGTTATATGGTTCGTTCCAACTATTATAAAACGGTCGGATTGTGAAGCCTAAACCTTGTGTTGCAACGCGCAAGAGCAACTCGAATTCTGCTTTGGTCATGGTGTATTAATCTCCGTTATGTCATCGTAGAATTCCCCGTAGGATTGGTCGGGCAGAGGAACGCAATAGGTATACTCTCTGTATCGTTCTTCCCATTTCCGCTTACCATTGGGACCGATAACATAATGGCCACAAGCGGAAACGAATACCCATTCTGTTTCGTTTCTGTAGTACAACGCCGTTGGTCGGATCGGAAGGTTATCGGGCAACTCCGCTTCCGATATTGCGTTGATATTCAGCGCAATAACTCTACCGTTCGGCTTTTCGTAGTATATTGTCATTCTAGTTCCTCTCTAATAGCGTATACCATTGTCAGGAAGGTATCTTTCAGAAAATACAATGCGATTATTGGCGATAGTAGTAGCATTGCGAATAGGAAGAAAGTCGCCGACGCAATGCAGCATATCCACCATGAAATTGTGTTGTATCGGTTAATAACAACGGCCGTCGTGACGACGGCCGTTAGAAATACGATATACTTTACCATTGAGTTTTTCCCCATCCTGTTATTACTAAGTCTTGAGGAATTGCATAGCATTCTATCAATGGTTCCATTGATTCTGGAATTTGATAGGTTGCAATTCCGCAAGCGCATCGGGCTTGACCAATGGCAGAATCTTTGTCGTAGTCTAATACATAGACTTGACGGTTAACCCACGGAGAGCGGATGTAAACAGAATAGAGTTTGATACGTTGGTTTTTGTACAACAGACATTGTTTGTATGTCTTTTCATCTTCGGCCAGAATGATTTGTCCTAATTCTCGCATGATAGAAACCCCTTTGTAAAGAAACGCCCCTTGCAACTTGCAAGGGGCGGAAGTGAAAGATTACTTGGCAGACTGGACGATTTTACCGTCCAGTTTGTTGACTAGTGCGTTGGTACTGCGAATGAAGGTTTCGACCGCACCAGTCTGGACAACGGTTGCAAGCCTGGATAATACCCCGTTCAGGAAGGCGCGGGCGTCGGATTCGTCTTCGTCCGCTTTCGTTTCGGCAACGCGGGATTCAAGGAATTTGAGGATTTCCGTTTTTGTCATGCCGACGCTAGGCGAACGGGTTCCACCGGTTGCAGCTGGCGTATCGGTTGATTCCTCCGTTTCTTCCGTTGTTTCCTTCGGAGTTTCCTTATCACGATTGCGCAGATATTCCCGGATATCTTGTAGATTCAATTCCCGTTCGTTTCCGTCCGCATCCTTTCGCCTGGTTTGAACCAATGCTGTAATGATCGTTTCGTCGAATTTATTGCTTTCTTTCGCTAGTTCAATTCCGACGGAATAGGGAATCCGGCCGTCGTGCAAACGTTCCTTTGCACAATCTGGCAATTCAAGCAAACCCTTGAGACGGGAAACGTCCGTTGGGTTGATTCGGAGCATATCGGCGATAGCTTTTCCGCTATACAATCCCTTTCCCTTAGCATCTTTCATTTCCGCCAACCGGCCGACGTTTGCAGCTTTATCCATACAAGAGAGATTACTACGTTGGGAATTCCCGGTGATATTCAGGACGGTCGCCGTATCATCGTCACAATCGACAACGGACACACGAACAAGGAAGGATTCGTCTGGCTTGATGGTTCGCGTTGAACCATCTTCACGAGCGTATTCAAAACCATCCCGGATTCGCTGGATTGCTTCAACTCGCGTGAATCCTTCCAAAAGATGCAATTCTTCGCCGGATTTCCGAGCAATAACCGCTTGTTGCTGGCCGTTTTCCTTGATGGAAATTGCAAGTTGCATAACATCCGATTCTGGCGGAGGAGCGAAACGTCCCCGGATAGCTGGATCGGTTGCTCCCCGATTCGCGAACGCCGACGGTTCGGCGTGGATGGTTTCCTTGATAGGAAATTCACTGAAAGACTTCACCATTGTAACATCCTCATGTGTCCCGGTTGCGGATTGCAACCTGTCAGACACTTAGGGGATACAGACGGGATTAGATACCCTTTCACAAAAAATGTAATTTTCATCGATTCGCTTGCAATTCAAGCAAAAAACCGTTCCAGGATTTTCTGCGCGGCGCACAATCCGACCGCCACAAAGCCTATCCCGGTTCCAATCAATGAGAACGCCCAGATAATCGTCTGACCATTCGGCAATACGTTCAGACAGAATACAGACTATCCCTTTCGGATTATCGGATAGGTGAGCGAACGATACGTTATCGCGTTTGGAAAAAGGTTTGATAAATAGAATTGTGTTCTTGCGAGTTGCAAGCGGGTCTGGTTGTTGGATATGCGGATGATTGATTGCGGGAACAAACGTTCCAGGGACAAGTGCTTGGCCGAACCGATATTTTGAAATGTTCATTTGTATATTTCACAATAGCCGGGTCGGGTCTTTCGACCCGATCCCGGCATTGCTCGTTTAGGCAGCTTTCTTTCGTGCCTCAATTTCCGCTTCCCATTCCTTACGTTCTTCTTCCGAAATGTTGTCAAGATACCATTTCGGATTTACCTTCTTAACCGGAACTTTGCGGTCAGATTCCACTACGATACCGAAGTGAACGCCCGCATAGCTTGCCGCGACAATTGGAGACTTCGCCACAATGAAGCAGGTCCGATCTTGCAACTTGCAAACATATGCCTTGTAGTTCCCAACGATCTTGCCATTTTTATTAGGCTTGCGTTGGTCATTCATGTAGCGGGCTTCTTTTTCAGCTTCCGCTTTGTCTGTAAAAATCTTTTGCCGTTCATCGGTAGCTTTCTTCGCCATGAGACTGTTTTCCTTTTTGTTTGGAAAAATTTAAAATTTTGACCCGTATGAGGGTTTACGCATCCCTCTATACTATTATGCCGTGAGACGCTAAACAATTTTCCCGTTTACTGCAATTTTCTTAACCGCGCCCTTCGGCTTGGATTTCGTGTAGTACGGTGCTTCAAAGCCTTCGACTTTAACTGTTAAATTTTTACTCCATATGGTGCCTTTAGACATTACTTTTACCATTGTTTCTAAATCATCTTCCCCAGCAATTTCATCGTAGACGTGTAAACACGTTCTTTCAAGTTGCAACATTGCGTCATAGAGTAAGTCGCGGCCAGTGGCTTGGCAGATATTCTCGGCAAGGATTCCGCCGTACAGGGACTTGCGATAGTTATGGACGGTTGTATAGTGTACTTGGTCGATCATCTGGTTCTCATCCCACGGCGCGGGTACACAGTCAACCGATACTTCGCGGTAGCGAAGAACCCGACCGGAAGGAAGGGTTAGCAACAGCCAATTGCCATCACGGTAGAACTTGACTTTATTAGTTTCAAATTCAATGCCGGGACATTCGACGGCTGCACGGCAATTATCTTCTAGCTTGTGCCATAGACGTTTAACTTCCGGGTAAGTCTCTCTATACGCTTTTATACAATCTTGTGCAGTAATGCCTACAGATTGTAAATTGATGCCGTATATTTGACACATCACCGCAAACTTTCGCCAACCCATCTGATATCCTGAACCAAGAACGATTGTTTTGCCGATAAACCGTTCGGTTTCGTCTTGCTTTGTAACCTCTTTGCCGAATAGCTTGCTTGCCATTTCGCAGTAAACATCCCGTTTCGGGTCATTGAAAGCTTCCATAAGTCCCTTGCAATCTGCAAACCATCCAACAAGTCTTGCTTCGATTGCGTTATAGTCTGCGATACGGAACTTATTGCCATGAGGAATAATACAATGACGAGTGAAAGTATTCAATACATCACCGGAATTCTTGCAAGTTGCAAGTATCTCAGCGGGAGTACGTTTCTCAGCAATCATCTGTTGTAGCTTATCGTATAACCCGTCTTCCAACGCAATGCCACGCGGGAAGTTAAGGGGATTGATACCGCGACCAGTTGCACGGCCGGTATGAGCACCGTGATGGATTACCGAGCGTCTTGCTACGTTATCGTCGTCGATTTCGGCTAAGATTCGGTCTAGTTTACCAGTTGTTGCCCGGATAGCATTCTTGCGAGTTGCAAGGATTGCCAACATACTTGCGGCGTCGTCGCCTTCTAAGAAGTTTTCAGGATTCAATAAAATTTGATTTACCATCTTAGAATCGAGAGTATTGTACCGATAGCCAAGAGATTGAAGGTACGATTTTACTTTAATTGGCGAGAATAAGTCGCGTTCAGTAAGGACGCCATCGGTTATCTTGGCGACTTCATCAACAGCAGTACGTTGCAATTCATGCCATACTTGACGTAAGGCAACCACTAGGTTACGGTCAATCTTGAACCCGCGTTTATTGATTTCTTCGTGCTTCTCAATTAGCGGACGTTCACGCTCGATAACGCCAGTCGATGCAAGCCATTGGTAGATACGTTCGAGATATTGAACGTCACGAATGTTGTAATCTAGCATCCTAGTCCAAAGTGCAGCGTTACCTATGGGATAGAACGGCTTGCCTTTCTGCATCTTAGCTTCGCAAAGCATTAACATTGCCGTGTTATCGAGTTTGGTTACGTCGAACAGGATTTTTAGTACAAGGTCTAGCTTTCCCGGCAAGCCAGCGGCACGGCAATAATGGATTGTGTCGATCCAGTTTAACTTGTATTTCGGATATTTTTGTCCGATTAACCAAGCGTCGAACAGCTCGGCGTTGTGGGCAACTAATGGCCGATACTTTGCAAGTTGCAAGATTGACTTAGGAAAGCCTTCCGAACGGTCGATAGGGTATGGGTAGTTGCCCGGTGGAAGCTGAACATGCTTTGGAACCCATACGGTCGTTTTGCCATCAGCAATAAATACGCCAGACATAACGCGGGTATATGGATGCTGGATATAGACTTTCGCCCCCTCTTTGCGTAGGTCAATGGGCGATTGAGTTTCAAAGTCGCAGAAGATCATTATGCTTGTACCTTTATACGGTGGTCGCGGCCTACCAATGTGTTTATCCGTCAAAACGCGAGCGGTTTTCAATAATGAACACTATTGCGTCCTGCAAATCAGTGAGATCGCAGCCGTCTCGAACTAGGTCGGATAGTTGATCGAAATTCACCGCCGTCCACTCTGGTTGCGATCTGGGCCAGTCCGGTTCTTCTCGAACATAGCGAGACCTAACCTCCCCCTCGGCGTGAACCCCTTCAAAATCGACGAACCGACCGTCAGTTTTGAGAACCGCGTGACAACACAGACCGCCCTCGAACCGATTCCCCTGCTTGGGCCACGTTACGCACGCGGCCCAAATTTCACCGCCGTACACTGCGCGGAGCGCGAGCGCAAATTGGGCACACTCGCCCCGCATCCAACGGTGCCACAATGACGAGTAGGGATACACGGGATTTGATTGTCGCATTTCTCGCCGGGTGCCGGTCATGCTTGTACCTTTATGTAGCTCTTGCGTAATATTACGCAAGAGCTACACAACCAAATAGTGTAGTAACCGCTTGAATAATCAAATTTATATGGCCAGCCTAAATTCATTCTACAAGACATGCAAAGAAAGTCAATAGTACGTCTATTTTCGGCAATAAAATCTTTCACTATATAACCATCTGAACGACGCATCCTTTTTGCAAGTTGCACGAAATACGGATGGTCAAGTTCTTCTAGGTAGTCGGCGGCAATAGGTGGGTTATCGAGTAGCTGAATCAGTTCTTTTTCGTTGAACTTTGGAAGACCAAAGGGGTTTCCGAGCAAATCCTCGATACGTTCGATTCTGTCATATGCAAACGTCGGGCTATTGATCGGCGAGAATAGCCCCTCTCTTCCATCAGCCATACAATGCTCCACAATCTAGCTTTGCCGTGAAAGTAGTTGTATTTATTAGACAAGCCAAGATGTTTAATCTTGGCTTGTATAGATTTTTCGTCGCGGTTAAAAAATAACGCCATATCGCTTCTTCTATCACCTTCGATAATCAGCCGTTTCAAGTGTTCTTCTTCCTTTTCCGTCCATAACCTATACCGAGAGTTTGCAGGAATCTTCTTACGATACCGAAAAGTTCGGACGGAATGCGGAGAAAGACCAGTTATTATTGCAACTTGCAAGTCGTTCAATCCTTGCTTTGCAAGTTGCAATGCTGTGTCTTTTCTAGTCACGGTTCCTCCCTCAGTTGCAACCCTCTCGCAAGTGCAAACAGGCGTAGGGGTAATTTTCGCGATTGCAAAGGACATACTCCGCTTTGTCTCGCAGTTGCTTCAAGTCGTGCATGGATTCTCCTTCGGTGCGGGGAACGGGCCGGAGAACTGGCCGGAAAGAACCCCATTTAGTGCAGTACCGTCACTTCGCAGTTGCACTAGGTTCCCGGTCATGTGATGTTGGATCACAACTATCAATTTCCATTTGTGCATCGGTGCTAACTCGTCGAATCGCCACAGGTAAAGACCCGGCACCGTAGGCTTCGCGTCGGTCCACGTCAGCGGCGCCGAGTCGGTAATGGCAAGAAAAGCATCCCGAGCGACTTGGAAGTCCCGCCACTCGGCTTCAGTCAATCCGTAGGTTTCGTTCGAGTTCCACACGGCACAAACGTCTCGCACCCGTTCCGCCACCGCTCGCAGTTGGCCGAGCGTCGTGATAGTGCCGGGGGTCAGGTTCACTCCAGTCGTCATTGTGTCAGGTTGCAAGTTGCAAGGATTCATTTTGTTGCCCTCCGTATAATAGTCCACATTCGGTTATATTCGTCATAGAAAGTGTCTATTATAATAGATGGTTTCACTGTTCTATTGTGTCCTAGTAAACCGTCTGGAAACCGGGTTTCTCCCCAATCAACAATTGCGTGATTGAGTTTATCGGAATCCGTATTTTCAAAAGAGATACGGAAGTCTAACCCACAATAGATATTAGCATTATACGTCATTTATCTTCCTTAGTCAATAGTAGTTCTTCGTTGACACAATCAATCGTTTGATCGGTTGCACGGAAACGAATACCATACAACGTACCGTGTTTACGGACTTCCATAGTTGTAGGATACTTCAAGCCTAGTACTTTCTTTAATGAAACTTCTTGCACTGCTTCGCAAGCTGTTGTGCCGCGTTCCCGTTCGTTTTGGACGGTTAGGAATGCGGCGTATACCGGGCAAGTACCATTGTCCTTGGCAAGTTTGATGCCCCGTTTCGAGAATCGACGTTTAATAGAATCGTCTTTAATCGGTGGCGCATTGCAAACTTGCTCAAATAGTTCCCGTATATCACAACGCTTTTCGTCAATTACTTCGGCATCGCGTAGTCGGCCAACGCCTAAAGTTGCTGCGACTTCTGATAGATCGGTGATAGGTTGAGTGAACCACCAATCAATAACGATTGAGAGAATAGTGTTGCAAGCTGCAAGAATTTCATCGGTGCAGTTGCGACGCAATAGATTAGGCTTGCCACCGATAATGGGCAGGGTTTCTTTCCATTCCAACTCATCTTCAAGATGATAGTGGAAGACACGACGGCCAATTTGTTCGTGGCGTTTAACGTCTGCCGGTATCTTAGTGTCTGCCCATATAAAGAATGGTAGATCGCCAAGGGGAACCGCACCAACATGAATTAGGTAGATAAGTGTGGATGGAGAGAAGTTTAGCAACTCTTCCATTGCTTCGACTTCGGTGAGTTTTGCTTTTCTTGCGTTCTTGAAGAATTCGTCCAAAAGCACGAACGAACCCCTAGATTTTGCGGTGAGGATTTTATTATCGAACCTATCTGTATCTTGGTTGCATTTGATTGTGTTAGCGGCGTCTCCGGCGATCGCTGCCGCGACTTCGACCAAGCCAGTTTTACCGCTTCCCGTAGGACCAGTAAGAAATAGCATGGGAGAAAGACCGCTATGATGCTCAACACAACCACGACCAGCAAGCAAAAAGTAAATAAGTGTTTTATCAATCTTAGGAAATATCGTAGCAAGCCTTTCCCATGCCTCTTGTTCTGACAGTCTATCAGCAGCAGGAAGATACTTTGGTTGTCGCTTATCTTCCAAGTCGGGATTTTTGAGTACGACATAAACTTTATGCTCCGGTAGTTGTTGCCATTGGGTAAAGTGATAACCACGAATCGGTGTTACTGCCGGGTATCCACGAATAGATTGGTCGCCAGTTTGCGATAACCATTCCATTGCTACCCGGCTTTCATGGATAGCGTAAGACTTAGTAAGTTCCATGCAGTGCGGTAACGTTGCAAGGATTGCGCTGTTCTTTTCAATTTTCACGGGATTGCCGCCATAGTCTCGCCAATGTCCGGCATACCTTACAAGTCCATTCGGTTCTCCAGCGGTAAAAACTAGAGGTATACGGGGGTCGTCGCCATGCTTTAGCTTGAGTAGGGTCGAGTAAATTCGTCTTGCAAGTTGCAAGTCCGCGATTTGGTTCCGTAATACTTGCTGTGCATGTCCCCAATGCACAAAATTCATAACGCATCGGTGAATCTGACTATTTACCCTTCCACCACTAACGGCTGAGAAAGGGAAGTATCCGGGTGTGTTGCTTCCGCATTTTCTGCCGTCTCGTTCGCATACATAGCAAAAGTAATGGTCTTCATATACGATAACCGGCCCGCTATTCCCTTTAGCTCTAGCGCTAGGGTTGACAGGGCATTCTGTGTGTGCGAGTCTTGTTCCCGGTTTAATACTTCGGCTTTCGAGGTACGCAGCATTGTCCGTGTCGCTACCGTCAAGAAGCAAAGATTTAATAATACCGATTTCAGTAGATTGTTGCCGGAAGTTGAATTCACTAGCTCCACGAGTTCTATGCAAGAATTCTAAAGTTGCTTGAGGGAATCTTCTAAGGAAATGATATGCTGCAACAGCGGCGAGTTCATCGGCTGAGTACCCGTCTTGTTTGGTGTAGTAGACATGCAAGCCTCCAGATTTTGAGAGTGAGAACGCAAACGGTTGAGGTTGGAGTAGTTCGGCGAAGTTAAGTAGTTGTCGTGGCGACGGCGTAGCGTCTTCGTCAAAGTCAATGTCTAGGTTGCAAGCATGGTAGGTGTTATCCCACTGGCATACTTGCGTTTCGTTGCAACTTGCAAGGGCTTCCTGCAGTGTCGGATACGGCGTAGCCGTATCCAAACTCTCCGTCTCACCCCGAACATAGTATAACCCTTCTGCCGGGGCATCAGCAATTAGGCTTAGAGTTACCGGTTGCGGAGCAGTGCGACGGTATAGATCAATTAACTCTAAGATACTTTCTTCCGATACCGCAAGCCGTTTACTGCATTGAGCATAGTCGGTATGCTTCTCAAACTTGCCAGAAAAGAAGTTTACCGACTTGCCGTTAACTACTTTCTCTACCTTAATATCGACACTACGTTGTAGTAGATTAGCAGATGCTTTTAGTTGCATGGAATCTCCGCAATCATTTCAATCGTATCGACATTAACGTACACAACGGTTTTGTTACTTTCGCAAGGTGGCAGCACCTTATGACCGGGTTCGTAAAATCGTCGCAAGTCAATAAATGGAATAAATCCGTCTATCGGTTTTAGATCAATCGCGCCCGTGGCAAGATAGGTTAGACCGTTAATTCGTAGAGCGTATTTGCGGTTAACAACGGGGGTCATTTTGAAGTGTCCTTTGTAAAATTAAGAGTAGGGGATTCAGTGACAGATTCCCCTACCCGGTTTCAACGATTACTTCTTATAACACTTACCATCGACGCAAACCACGGTTGGGGCGGCTTGCTGTTTGACTACTGGCCGTTGTACAATCGGACGTTGCACAACAGGGCGTTGCGGGCGGAACTTTGCAAAGAAGTTCCGAATCGGCCCGGCGTCTGCGGCGTTGCAACTTGCAACGACAAGCAGGATTGCGAGAAACTTACGCATACTACCCTCCTAGAGTTTGGGGATTTCTTTGTTATAATCCCCGATGCAGGCTTGCAATGTAGCGGTGAACTTTTCATCGCTCATTACATCCTTCAACGCTTTCAGCACCAAGCCGGGCGTTGGATTCGAGATAACCGAAGTTACTTCGTAAGCCTTTTGGCCGCGAGAAGTATCTTTTGGATTACGAGTTTCAACTTGCAATTCGTGAAGAGCATAGCAGAAAGTCGGCAAGCCAGAACCAACAGTCAACTTGTGATCCTTGCCGCGACTTGCCCAATCCGGGTTTTCGCATTCTCCAAGAACATACTGGATTGCATCCTTGAAGCCCTTCGCTCGCGGTCCTTGCAAGCGGTATCGTGCTGGATAGATATTATACTTATCGTCAACCAGCAAGGCAATACCAAAAATCGTGTCTTTCTTGCCATCGGGACAACGCCCTTCGGCCGGTTGAATTTCGGTTAAGCTGCCATCGCTATTGTGAACAGCGAAGCATTGAAAGTACGTTGGAGTTTGAATAAACTTCAACGGGTCCATTACCTTCATGTCTTCGCCATCGACGTAAACGGGCGTACCGTTGTTCTTAACCTTCAACTTCTGGACCATTGCCGTATAAGTGTTCTGTTGGCTATGCAACAGAACGAAATACGGCGAAGATGAACCAGAGTTAATCGGCGGTGCAACAGCGCCTTTTGGCACCAATGCTGTAAAAGGATTCGCTACCGCAATCGCTTTCGTTGCCATAAACACAATCTCCGAGTTTCAGGGTTCATTGCAACTTGCAACAGGAAACTCATACTGCTGCTAGTGTTTCTTCATTAAATCAGTTAAGGAACCTAGCATCGGTTTGGTCAGCGTTTTCTTTTGGTCACGAACAGTTGGCAATGCAATGCGACGATGATCGTTGATGCAAGAGTCTTTCGATGCAAACTCTGCCATGCCACACCATTCGCAAAACTTACCGGGCGTTGATTTCTTAATGTTCATCCGTAACAACGCAATCTCAACTGCCACCATATCCATTATATGCACGGCACGGTCTAAGTCAATATGCGTTTCCCAATAAAACGGTAGGTCACGCCGGGCTAAGTCTTGTAGTCGGGTAATCCATCCAGTTACAGGCTTTTTAGTTCGTTGCAACTTGCAATGCCAAGTACCATAGACATACGCGGCAATCTGCGGAGCATAAGATTTTACCATTTCATCGCCATACATCCGGCCGGATTTATGGTCGATAACATAATAGCGGTCAGTTAGTTCCTTAACCAAGTCCGTCGTACCCATAATAACTAACGGTTCTTTCGTTTCGTCAATTTTGGCGCAGGGGTACGAGAACTTGATTTTCTGTTCGACATAGATCGTTTTGCCTCTTTTATCGCTTTTGGTACGTTCGACATATTTCTGAAATAGTCGAATAGCCTCCGCTATGTCGCCATCCGGGAAGTTCTTGCGATGTTCGGCATTCATCGCAAGAATAGCCTTATTGCTATCCCCATTAGTTTCCCACAACGCAATACCGGCGTGTACAATACTCCCTGTTTGTGCAGCATCGCCGCCCGGTTCCATGCCGTCCGTCATTGTCTTATACACAAAGAAGTTCGGGCAAGAGAACAGATTAGGTAGATTGCTTGCCCGGATCGGCAGTTCCTCAGTTGCTAGGTTTTTCAATTTCTACCCACTTTCCGTTAATGAAATCTAGCTTACCGGCATATACTAAATCTTGTTGTTCACTTGTAGCTATTACTAACGGGCATTCAGTAGTTAATGACCCTTCATATGCCTTGCAAACTTTGCAAACAGCTAAACAGCACAAATTACACGAACCGCCGCAATCTGCATTGCCACAATTTTTATGTAGATCGTGTTTCATGTCGATGTTAACCCCTGCAAGAATTTGATTCCTTGTTGCATCGCAAGTATTGCAAGTTGCAACTTGTCTTCGGGAATGTAAGTTCTCCAGTTCTTCCCTCCGTGACCAATGATGAAGTGGCAGTTGATTGGGCCGCCTTCGCATAGTGTAATTAGGTTATCCGGTACTAGTTCCAGTTCAGGAAATAGATGGAATGGCTTTATATGATGAACGTTCAAGGCTGTTCTACTACCGCAACAGACGCAACGGGAGTTATGATTAAGAAATCTTGTCCGTAATTCCGGCCAAGCGTTGTGCCTTTCTCCCGCTTCATACCAGTGGCATTCACGGAATAAATCTTCTGTCATTTACTTAACCTCCGTATTGCAAGTTGCAAGGCTTGTTGAGCAGCTTGCCTTGTATCGTAAGTTTTCGCACGATGGAAAATTGCTTCGTTAGTAGTACCTTCCAATGCCATAAATATATCAGTCGGGCAATGGCTATCGTGGATTAAGAAATAGCCGTGTGATTGATATACTCTAACAGTTTCTTCTGCACAAACAACACAAACGCCGTTGTACAGTTCATCGTCTTCGGCTTTGCATTCACGGCAAGTTTTCATTGTAGACATAACTTTGTGTCCTTTAGCACGGGAAGAATCTGGAACTTCTTGGCATCAACTTTTTGCAAGTTGCAAAGTCCGTGAGTTAGACAGTTACGTTCCCAAAAGTTTTGTTGTTTGTCTGTTAGTGGGCGCGGCGGCGAAGACTTAAAGCCTTTGAAGTCTAGCGGCGTATCAGAGCAAGCCACCCACTTACCCCATTGCATAGTTTCGCCGTCACGGTTCGATTCTTTATAAAACCAAAATGGTTGAGAGTAGCAGGGATGAAGGATTAGGAAGTATTCGTGTTTCTTGTTACCCTCCATTTGTGTAATGTTGTAGCATGTAATCTTCAATCCAGATTTCAAATCAACGTGGAATCCTTGCAACTTGCCAAGTGATTGTAGCCCGAAAGCACGGGTTTTCAATCGCTCACTAGGCATCTTGAACGCTAGTTGAGACTGTTGAATAGCTCCGGCGGGTATGCAACCGTCAAGGAGATAGCCGTGCCGTTCAAGATTGCGGTTCGTACAAATATACTCGCCTTGCTGTTCCCCCGTAGCAAGCGGCCGAGTTGTGCGCCCGAAAACTTGAAGGAAACTAACCGGGCTGTATCTAGGGGTAAGGTCGAGGTGATTTCGGATGGCAAGGTCAACGCCTTCGCTAACGACGTTGATATGAACAAGGGCAATTTCGCAGTTCTTGCAACTTGCAAAGAGTCGTTGTCGTTCTGCATAGGGGGTTTCCTGAGAAATATAACCTAGCTTGAATCCGAAACGCATTGCTTCGGATTCCATTTCAGAAAACACTTGCGATGATGGGACGCTGATTAACGTCATGCGCCGAGGTTTTCCGTTTTCTCCAAACCATCCGGTGATATTTCCGAATGCGTCTTCGAGTTTGCTTGAAACTTCTCGATTGACTGTTGAGATCTCGAATTGTCCGCTAGCAGAGAGTTCAATAAGGTCGTCGTCGATAAGAGGCAATGTTCGGCAGTTTGGCATAGAGATGAAACCGTCTCTAAATGCTGTTGGGTAGTCGATAGCCCAATTAGGCGCTCCCCACTGAATGCGATAGTTTCCAGTTTCTTTTGCAGTACCTCGATACGGCGTTGCTGTGAAGCCAACGTACCGGCAATGTTCCGGCATAAGTTGATCGAGTTGCTTCCATGAATCAGCTTCGTCATGGTGGGCTTCATCCTTTATGATGAGGGAAGGTTCAGCGGACAGCTTGCCAGACATTAGCAAGTTTCGGAAACGTATTGGCGTTGTGATATGCAACGCAAGCCCGCGTTCTATAGAAGGCTGTTCTTGCAACTTGCAAAGCATATCGTTAATGATTTCAACGCGCGGCGTAATGATCCAAGAGTTTTCGATAGATTGTAGTAGGGCAAGTTCCATCAGGGACTTGCCCGTGCCAGTTGGAGACGCTACTAGATAGTGAGACGTGGATTGAGTTTTATACCAGTTGATTACGTTGTAAATGCAATCGTGTTGGAATTGGTGTAGCCGGTAGAGTTTGTTTATAGCTTTCATTGGAATCGCTTTCACTTTGGATTAAAAAGCCGAATTTTGGTTAGTACCGCTCAGCAAACACGGCAGTCTACTTGTAGACTTATAGCAGCTAACCACTACACCATCATTATACGCAAGTTCGGTATCGAAGTCAAGAAGAAATATTGGAAATATTTGGATAAACTGTAAGTTGCTGAGTATTGCCGTAGAACGGTTTCGACGCAATAGTTACCCAAAACTGATATTCGTAAACGCCGGGAATCGTGAACGTGGTAATCAGGCTGACGTACTTAATCTTGCCGTCGGTGCCGGATGAGTCGAATGCAGCATCAAACGGCCCGATAACAGTGCCATCGGGCCGTTTAATCTGAATCTTCTTAGCGGTTGCCGTGGAGATATTGATAACGGTTCGGTCTTCGTCTTTCAACGTATCAATCAATTCGGTGCCAACATCTTCAACGTGGACTTGCGCGGTCATGTTCGCACCTTCCTCGCAATGTTCGACGTAGTTCGGATGATCCGGCCAATAGTTGATGTTGTAAGAATCTTGTTTACAAACGTCGGGGCGCCGGAGTAAGTTAAGGTTACTGCTATGCCAGTTAGTACAAAGCTGGCGGCTTGCGTTACCAATTTCCTTGCAACTTGCAATGTTGTGGCGTTGCCGGTAAGAGTAAAGCTACCAACTTGCGTAGCAAGTTTCCGGGACGCAACAAGCCCGGCAGCGTTACCCGTTAGAGTATAACTTGCGGCTTCCGTTGCAAGTTTCCGGGATGCAACAAAGCCGACGTTAACGCCAGTAAGAGAAAAGCTACCAGTGTTGCAAGTTAGCGTATACGTTGGCCCGCCTGTTGGAGTGTAAACTAGATTTACAGCGTTGCCTGTAAGTGTGAAGTTACCGGTAGACGTTGCAAGTTTCCTTGCAACTTGCAATGTCGCAGCATTGCCGGTTAGCGTGAAACTGCCGGTTGTAGTCGGTAGCTTTCTTGCAACTTGCAATGCCGTCGCATTGCCGGTAAGAGTAAAGCTGCCGGTGGCACAAGTGAGAGTGTAAGTAGGTCCGCCACCGGCACTTGGCACTGCCGAAATCGGGGCTTCGGATATCGCACAGTGCCCTAACAAATTGTCGCCTCACAGATCGCTATTGCCGAAATTCCGCCTTGTGCCGGTTGTCGCGGCCAACTGCGAATCACATCAGCCAACCCCGACCGTTCCAACTGTTCCCATCCGCCATTAACTGATAAGGCCGAGAGCGCGAAACGCGATCGCCTTGATCTGGGCTTCCTCCTCTCGCGTGAAGGCATCCGGCGTTGATTCAGCTTTCGCATACAACGTTGCCGCATTCTGCAGCGCACGGAACAGCAGCCCCGGCGGATCGAACCCGGTCGGAAGACCATCGACGAGAACGGTATTGCCGCTCATCGTGAACCGGGAGGAGTTCGACTCCCATAGCGCGAGTAGGGCCGTATTGTTCGCGGGCCGTTCGTCGAATCGGTAAAGATTCGTGACGCCGGACGGTAGCGGCACCATCTGTTCATTTGCAGCCGAGGTCCGACGCTCCACAGTCGCACCGTTATCAGTCGAGAAGAAGCAAGCGGAACGGAATGGTTGAACAGGGGTCATATCAGTCCTTTCAACAATCGGAGGATTCGTTTTTGGTTGCGAGCAACAGATTTCAGTTCTTGCGCGTATTGTTTCTGCCTCTGAGCGAGTATCTTAACCATCGTGCGAATCTGAGCATTCGTTGAGGCTTCTACACCATCAATGACCGGCTGAACCGCCGCAATCATCGCGTCAGCCTGAGCAATCGAATCGTCACACTCAGCCAACCGGTTATTGATTTGATCTTTAATCTCTCGCCGTGCGGCCCGCTCGTTCGACTCCGTTGCGAACACTACCGGAACGCCGTCGCGTTGGAGAGCACCGGCGGCGAATGCGAAACGGCTGTAATTTGCGTTGAATTCGGCAATCAGGACGGTATTCGTGTTTTCGTCGAATTCCGTGTAGTGCTGCACACCCGGAGGCATGGGCAGCCGTGACAGGTCGCGGTCGGACCAAAGGCACACGATGCCGTCATGTAGGAATACTGCCGCCATTGTTATGCCTCGTTCCAGCTAAACAGAGTGACGCCGGCGATGTAGTTGATCGGGTTGATAAAAAATCCAACCTGATCGGCTGTCAGGTAGTCCGTGCGAGTCTGATTCGCCCCGACTTGTAGAAACTTCTGGCCGTCCGCAGAAATCCAGCATGAGCGATTTGTTCCGTCGTCGGCGATTCTAAGCCAGACAGTCCCACGATCCAGCCCATAACTTTTATTGTCAAAATACGACGATGAATAGCCGAGTGAGGTATTAAGTTTTTGAGAACTATAGAAAGATCCGGTATTCGTGACGCCATTTTCGATACTAAATGTCACAGCTTTTCCGTCGCTCGATTGCCTCCATAGCAAACCGGCCTGATAAGCTCCTGATGATGCAACAGACGCGGCCATTAGGAAACCGGCCGTAATCGTGTAGGGGGTCGAAGGCGCAGATTTTCTGCGAACCCGAAGGTTATAACTTCCGCCGCCTCCGGTTGTGCTTGTGAGATAGATGCCCCCGCTCGTCACCTCGACGCTGGCGTCACCTTGTGCGGTCCATGAAAAATCGCCATTCACCGGAGTCTTGATGTTCGGAGGCAGCCAATTGAATTGATTGGCCGGCAACGAGATGAATACGTCTTTTGTACCCGCCGACAGATTCACCGCCGACCCACTGTTGCTACTTGCAAGCACCCGCGTCCGGGCCAGCGTCGTGCCGCTTGTCGTGTAGGTGCCGATACCGACTTCCCACTCCGAACCGCCCACGATCGTGTAAAAACACGTATCGCTATTCGCCAAAACAGAACCGAACGTGCGGAATCCCGTCGGCGCGGAGTTGGCGAGCGTGAGAGTACCAGTACCCGTTGTGGTACTGGTATCCTTCACGCGATCGAAGTAGTAAGGTCCGGCCATTACAGCACATTCCACTTAGCAACAGCTTTTGCCCTTGCAGCTTCGTCGTGCTGTGCAAGGTCAGCACCGGAATCTTCGGGTGGTGTAGACGCTTTCGCCTTAATACCACAACAACCAATTTCGTAAGTGTGATACCATTCACCAGTCCGACCTACGCCAACAACATGGCGTAGGCCGATGGGATGGTTGCCACACTTCGGGCAATCCTTTGCACCTTCGGAAATTGCAAGTTGCAATTCCTTCTGCAAGGCTTTAATGCGGTCGGACAGAGGGCGGCTCTCATTAGCCTGATACTCGGCAATAGCTTTACCAAGCTCTTCACGGATAGTATTCATGTTACGCAACGGTAAGTACTCCATTTGTGCCATCATTGTCGATGAGCAAGGTTTCGGTATCGGCAAGAGTGATCGACGAACCGTAATCGTAGTAGCCAATCAAAGGATCGGCTGGAGACGTTGGGGTATCGTTGTAAAGGTAAACGTAGCGAAATGGGCCAACTGAACCGCCGGAAGCGGTGAGTGTTAGGTCGGCAAGAACTAGCTTGTAAGTGCCGCTAGTTTGAGCGGAACTAGAAATAGTTGCTGCACGGCTAGAACAGTTCGTATAACTGATTTGAGTTACGTTAGCAAGAACGCAAGCGGTTGTTGCGCCGGTGGGAGGAGTTGATTCACTATCGGGCGCAGTATTGGACAGAGCGTAGGTGAGAGCATCTGCACCGAGATTATGAACTTTCTCGGCAAGATGCTCTACGAATCCGTTCAGTTTGTTAAACGCGGCCATTAAACACTCCGGTACGTTTCGCCGAGAACTTGGCAAACCTCAACAGCGGTAAGCTGTTCGGGCGTTGCAAGTTGCAAGCCGGTGATCCGGTCGGCAACAAGGATTAGAAATTCACCAAGATTCCTTGTAGCTTTAACGTACTCGCCTGCGGTAATGCAAGCGATGATTTCGGTTACTTCTTTAGTTTCTTTGTCGAAACCAACTAACTCAGCAAGGCTAACTACAAGCGTTGCAACGTCACCCCAAGCTTTTGAGGCAACGGCTTTAGAGATGCGGCGTAGTAGTGAGAGTCCGTTAAACATCGGGTTGTTCCTCTAGTACAAGTGTGATAAGGATTGATAGCAGTAGTTTGATAAACGCTTTGCCTTCGTCGGATCGAAGCCATTCAACGATCCTTTCGATTATCCCGCCGTCACCGATTGTTTGCGATAAGTTAACTGGTGCGGCAGAGTCAATTAGTTCATTATTTACATACTCTAGCAAATTTAACTGCCCGCGCTGCTTCAACTCTCGTCGTAGTTGCAACTTGCAACTTGCGTAGAACAGTGGTCTAAATCGCATCGGTGCCTACCTTTCCATCAAAACCATTGAAACCGGATAAGGAACGAACTTCACCAGAACGACATTGGAAATCCATGTCTTTCTCACGAATCCAATACCCGCCCGGCGGTTCGTTGTAGATAGCAGTTGTACCATGTACCGATACACACTTGCCCGGCTTTATGACGCGAGATATATTGCGACCGCTATACTCTACCTTGCATTCATTAGTGGGCATGAACCAGTTATTTTGAATGAAGAAAATCAAGCCAAGTTTCGGGTGGTCCCAATAGCCGGGGCATTCTTGTTGATGGTTCCAAGTACCGGCATGACGATTGAGTAGCAAGCCTTCCTCTACAGGGCATTGCATCAAACCGCCCCAAGTACCGGCCCATGTCAGCGGTCGGCCTTTGTTCAGTTGCTCAACAGCTTCGGATGCGGAACGAACAGTATGCCGTTGAACATTGAACTTCTTTGCAACTTGCAAGTATTCTTGGTTGTAATTACGGATAGAAGATTGATTGAATTCTACCGCACGGTCATATACGATAACATCGCCACAATCCGCGTATTTAGCCGCTAAGGGGTGATCGAGTGGGATAACTCCCACTCGTCCCATTTCTGTTGCCATACCGTCTCCGGTCGATCCTTCGCCTTCTCTTTCTCCTCCGTTGAATCTCGCCCGACTAGCCGCGTATGCAAGCCAAGTATCGCAAGGCGCAAAGCGTTCAGCTTCCGGAAGCAAGCACACTTCAACCCCTGCCCGATTGGTGAGAGCATGATAACCCCCTTGTCGAACGCAATTGTGGACTACAATGTTGTTTGCGATAAACGTATGGTCTTCATCTACCGTTATATCATAAACATCGCAATCAACGTCTTCCGATACAATTTTAGTAATCGGAAACAAGTTGCCAAACTCACAACGCTTCTCCGACCAATCCTTGCAAGTTGCAAACTTGTTACCCATCAAATCGGCAATCTCTTGGCCGGTCATATGTAAAGTATACGCTTGCTTAGATTGTCGTCGTGCCTTGCGAACGTGAACTTTGGCGTTAATACCTAAGCTAACCGCAATAGCAAACATATCCTTAACAAGATTCTCGCAAGCCGATACGCCTACGACAGTGTATCGGTTTGGTCGAACTTCTTCGTGTCCATCGCCATCGAGCCAACCAGACAGCAATGCTTTACGAACGGTTTCCGAAGCGTGCATAAATACACTAGGAACTCGTTTCGTATATACCTTACCTTTCACAAACCCTTTCAAGAAGTCTGCTAACGCCTTATTGCTACATCGAACTTTACAAACTGTTGGGCGAGACTGTTGCAGTTCAATTTTAGCCTCAACATCGAAACACTTTTTAATCAGCGTTTTAACTTCTTCTGCTAAACCGACTTCTTTACGATGAAAAGTAAACGTAACTCGCCCTTCATTACACCCGCCTTCGGCGAGATATAACCCAATCAACCTGCCTAAATCTTCGTTGACTTCGACGTTCTTTGGGATGTAATTCTTAAACCTAGATGATTTTACGCCAACTTTAGAGATGGTATCTACCTTTGATTCAGCGAATCTTGTGGCTTTCGATCGTTGGTTGCTGTACGTTGCAAGTTGCAAGTATTGCGTCACTTCAACAACTTTAGTTGGTTGAATTGCGACTTTCGATCCAACTATCAGCTTATCGCCAATGTTAAGGTCTTCTGCATTTACGAACACCATTTCGCCATCCCGCCATACGGCAAAAGGATGGTTGTCAGTCGCAGAAATCGGAAACGGATACCCTTTAACAACAATGGTATACAGCTGCTTTTGATACCGACGTTTCATAACGTCGCGTACTAACTGACTTTGCCCGGTATGACTACGAACTTCGTCGAACAACTTAATCCGTTCGATAGGCTTCTCACTACCGTCTGCCATACGAACAAGCGTACCAGCAGGAAAACAACTCCCGGTGAGTTGCCAGACTCGCGGAAAATGTTTTCCACCGTTAGCAGCTTTCGAGAAATCGGATAGCAATAACTTGCCGTGCTTATTGGGAGTCAGGTCGATATCGTCAGTTGTATCATTAACGTAAACTTCCGGATTGTCTGTTGCTCGGAAACCAAAATCATATACAATCTCGCCGCCTAAGTGCAAGACTGTACCGCCGTTCATTTCTGCTAGTTGGTAACCGTTCATTTTGTAGCCTCTCTCAAACTAGCTGTAAGGGTTTTAATCTTACCGTTTGTTTCCTTACGCAACGGTTCGTCAAGGTAAGAGTTTACGTCGTACTTGCCAAGGTACTCGGAGATTACGGAACGGGTGTTGAGAAGAGAAGGAAGACGCGGGACGCCTTGCTTATCCGATTCTTTCTTCATTCTCTCAACAAACTTACCCCATTGCTCTTGGTAGCCAACTTCGGCGGTTGCGTATACAGTAGCTAGTTTTTTCGCGTCATCCTTACCGGCGTCTTTTTCAATTGCAACTTGCAACGTCTTAACAAGTTCTTTGTCGGCATCCGTTTCCGGATCAACAGGAACCGGAACAGGTTTCGGCGGAACAGGAGTTGCATCGCCGTCTACCTCGAAAGGGATTACGTCAATGTCTTTATCGTCGATTTCCGCTTTCTTCGGAATGATTGCGACTTCGCATTTACCCTTATGCGTACCTTTGATTGTGTAAACGAATTTTTCGGAAAACTTCTTAGAAGTGAGTTGGCCGTTACCGTAAACTAGCTTTTCAGATTTGAAAAGAACGGGTCCGTCGTCTACTTCGACAACGACGAACCCTTGAGGAAACGGTCGGATGATTAGCGGTTCTTTTGACTCGAAAACGTAAAGGTCGTTAACCTTCATTTGCACCGATGCGCCCGGCGCTGGCATAGGTTGTACTTTAACGGGCGGTTCCGGTAAGCGGTAAGGCTTACCGGGTTCCGCTGCTTGCAAGTTGCAACAGATTAGTATAAGTGCGGTAAAAACTCGCATGACCCATCTTTCTGTATTTTAACGTACTTACTAGGATGTAGTACAAGCTCCATGCCAAAATACTGATGTTTTTGGCACGGAGTTTTTCCACAATCTACACAACCGTCAACCGCTTCCCGGAAGATCAAATCAAGAGCGCGGTCAAGGCGTTCGCGGAATTCTTTCGGCATAGCTAGCCCCTTTATAAGGGCTTGCAACTTGCAAGCCTACCCTTTTATTGTACCATCTTTTCTGAATAAGTCAAGTACAATTTGGAATTCTTCTTTACAATGCTCTACGATCTTGTCTAAGTTAGCCTCGAACTTTTGTGTTAGTTCCAGTACGTGCTTGTCTTTCAATTCGATGAATGAGTTTATTTGAGCGTCCTTAGCTGGAAGATGGCGCAATAAAAGCCATGATAAAACTAACCCTAATATCCCAACGCCAGCCCAACCAGCTTCTCCACCTATAACCGTGCTAGACTGTGCGAGCAGCAGCATTGCAATCCTCCGTGTAATTCCGGTGCATAACTGGGCGTATTGTAAAAGTCCCTTCTTCCGGCACCGGACGGGTCTGGTACGCTTGTTCCGGATCGCCGTGTCCGGACAAGTTTGGTTGTTTACCGCTACCATGTTGCCAACGGTAAACATATTGGAATTCGGCGGGAACGGCAAGTCTTAGGCTATTAAACCTTGCAACTTGCAACGCCTTTTGGTCGAACAACGCATCCTGCGGGCCAGATACTTCGGGGTACTTCACTTTATTTAACAGACTACGTTTGTACCCACTGGCATTGTGAAATACATTAGACTTAGCACAAAATGTAATCGGAGCATTAGGGCCGTTCTGGAAGAAAGCCCCACCCGGTTTCCAATACTCGTACCCCCCTCGTAAATAGTTTGCGATTTGCACAAGACGATTAGGAAGACTGATATCATCGTCTTCCCACGGCACAATGATTTCACCTTGTGCAATTGTTGTCAGTTTATTATATTTCTCCCCCAACGTTCGGCAACGTAGTGGAATGTTGATGGCATATACATCACGGACATGGCAAACCAGCTTTTGGCTTGCGGCGTCGTTGAGAATAATCAATTCTTTGTTAGGGTACGTTTGTTGAGTAAACCAATAAACGCATTCCTCTAACATAAACGTATCGTATGGAATACGCCCATATGTCGGACAAATGCAAGAGATAAGAGGGGGTTTCATTGCTCAACTTCCTCCATATCTACAGTCTTCCCTCTCAACTCATGTTCGCAATCCCCAAGAAACTGAATCTTTCCATCTGTAACAAACAAATGGCACAATGTTTTATTACCATTACGCGTTGGTATGTAAACTAAAAGTGACGGCGTGAATGTCGGCTTGTCCATGTTCCCGTTAAAACTCCATCTAGGAACATCGTATACATGATGGTGTTTACAGCCGGGACAATAGAACATATGCCCTACTTGACCTTCTTTTGCGTTAGTTAGCATTAACTTAGGCATTACTCAACTTCCTCCGTTTCTTGCCAGTATCCAAGCGGGCAGTGATCCAAAGGCCGCTTCACTTTTTCATGAAGTGGGCACCCACAAACAGAGCAATGATTAGTAGCCAAAATACGCTTGTTAGCCGGGCAACGTCCGCCATTGCTAGTACAAATTGCCAAACGTTGTTCCTGAATTGTTGGCAACGCAAGTTTGCCTCCATTCGCAATATGCTTCGTCGTTGATATGGCGAAGTTCTTTGCGCGGCGAAGCAATGAGGGAAGTTCGGGCGGGTAGTCTTTTGGGTTACAAGACAGTACCGTTAACCCGTTATTGTTTTCATAATGGGCAACCGTAACAAACTCCGGATGTTCGGACTGGAACAGACGAACACCAGGAAGAATGCCCGGTTGCCCATTATACGATTCACCATAGATTTGCGTATCATGCAAGACGATATACCGCTTGCAACTTGCAACATGGTGTTTAAGTTCCTTGTATACTTGATCGGCAGTGTGAGGGTCGTTATCAACAAACAGTAGTTCGTTGTCGATAAGATCGCAGGTTGTAGAGGCTTCCGGGCCAGTATGAACATGCAACTTGCAAGTTGCAAGGCCAGATACTTGGTGCCCGGCTTTGACTGCCTCTTGAACGTCTTCTCTCATTCCGCAACCAACGACTACACTACAATCCTTTGCGAGTTGCATAATCGTTGGTAGGTGTTCGTTAATATCGGACGGAGACTCTACAAGCTGTTCATATGTCAGCTTGGCATTCTTCTTGTTGCAGCCGCCGCAAGTACTTGTAGACGTAGGTTGTCCAACTGGCGGTTTCCAACCTTGCAAAATTTCCTTCCAACGGGGTTCCGATAGCAAGCCAGACTTAATGAAAGTATCGTGAATCGGTCCTAGCGGCAATCCAAGATCGTTCCAGCCTACAACGTAGTTGTAACACTTCTCGTCAATGGTATGGTGATACCCTTGACCGTCCGGCCGTGCAAAGCGATGCCACCACTTAAACTGAGGAATGCAAATTACCTTGCCGCCAAGTTGTCGATATTTTTCATGGATATACATTTCTTCGCCACCGAATCCCATAAAGTCTTTATGGAATCCCGGCCAGAAGTTTTTGTTAACTGCAAACATCCCCATGCCCATACCGGGGATTTCAAACGGTTGCCCGGCTTTATACTTCTCTTCATCCAACGCCCAAATGCCGTACATTTCGCCGCGCCAAACCGGATCGAAATGCGTAGCCATTACATCGCCCGTATCTTGCATGATAGGGCCGTGGATTAGGGTTTTCTTACGTTCATCTGCTTTCCACTTTGTAGCGTCAGATATTACATTAAAACCATCGTCATCTACAAACGGGTCCATTCCGTTGACGTACTGATATAGCTTACTAAGATCGTACAGCAATACATGGGAATCCAAACAGATTACCCAATCGTTCTTGGCTTGCTTGATTGCTTCATTCTTGGCGCAAGCTGTACCCTTGCAACTTGCAAGATTGAAGTATCGCCCGCCCATAGACTGAGTGAACGTCCGAACGTGCGGACTGTGTTTGCTACCATGTTCGCAGTTATCGACTACAACGTAATCGTCGATGAACCCGCCATGATACATCTGCACGGCTTTCAGTGTGAACGCTACGCCATGAAAGTCGTTGCAAGTCGGCATCACAAGAGAGAACTTCATATAGCTTATTCCTTATAATGGGTTACAATCGTCGTTACACAATTGTTCAGTTAGGTGTGGTAGTTGTCGTAGTTGTTGTGGTAGTTGTCGTAGTCGTAGTTGTGGTTGTCGTAGTAGTTGTAGTAGTTGTAGTTGTGGACCCTCCAGTACAAGAAGATTGACAATCGCCTAGTGTTGCATGGGTAGAAAGAACTTTGTACTTTGCAGTCATGCCCATAGGCGGACACGCAAGCGTAAATTCATCGTTTACTGCTTTACAACCAGTATTCTTTTGGCAAGCTTTCGCACCTACTACCGGACAAGACGGACCAACTGATTCTAACACTTCCGTACAAATCCAAGGATTTGCACAAGTCGTAGTAGTCGATGTTGTAGTTGTGGTAGTTGTCGTTGTGGTAGTTGTCGTGGTTGTGCTAGTTGTACTCGTTGTCGTAGTTGTAGTTGTAGTTTTGCCACACGGCATTGAAACCATGTCGCAATCGCCGTTAGGATCGGATATCGGGTAGTTAGTACATTCGCAACCATAAGTACAGCGATTGCGATGAATTACCCATACTGGCGGATGGCTATTGTCTGGAACAAACAGACAATCGCCCATACAACCGTTGCCAGTTGTTGTAGTCGAAGTTGTCGGGGGTTCATCGTTGCAACTTGCAATGCAAGAACAAGCAGTAAAAGCATGAGTACCGCACTTAGGCGTACCGGTTGGCGGTTCGCAAGCGCACGTCTCACCGCATTGGCCCGGCTGACAATCGGAACCGGGTACGAAGAACCATCCTTCTAAGAAAACGTATCCGTTTGCGTTATAGTAGTCGTTTAACTCTACATCATCGCCAGCATAAATCCAATGGCACGCACCGGGGCAACCACAACGCGGCGTAGTGGTTGTACTAGTTGTCGTTGTTCGACAAGCACCTTCAATAACTAAACAGTCTGTTGGGTTTTGTGGTCTTCTGGTTACGCATTCAAAGCAACCGTTTGGCGTCGGGTTCGTTGATGAACCGCAAGTATTAACTACATATATCCAACCAATACCTTCGATATATTTTTCGCTGCAAACTCCGTCGCAAGGTATTGGCGTAGTAGTTGTACTGGTTGTTGTGGTCGTGCCTGCGGCCGTTGTCGTGGTAGACGTAGTACAAGGTATAGGTACTTCGTCTTTCGGCATTGCTTTGCAAGGTACGTCTATGATAACGCAACCATCGTCGGCATCAGGGCACCAACGCGGAGCAGTACAATTGCAACTTGCAAGACAACACTTAGAATAGTTTATCCATTTAAGATTAGTAGCATCCCAAATATAACCGCAAGTCCCGCAATTTGACTTTGGCCGAATTGTCGGCGTCGTTGTTTGGCTTGCTGTACTGCCACGGTCTGAAAACAAGAATACAGGCGTTGTGCCTTCGTATTGAAGGAACATCGCGGAGAAAACGTCGCCAACAAGTACGTTACTTGCTTCCGGTTCTTTAATCGCAAGCCATACCGGAGTACCTTCTAACAGGTTTTGATACCAACCGTTGTCGGTTGTTGTCGTACTTGTTGTTGCTGAATCTGGCGTTGTAGTTGTGCTAGTTGTGCTTGTAGTGGTTGTAGTCGGGCTATTACAAGTCGTTGTCGTTGATGTAGTCGTCGTAGTAGTTGATGTTCCCGCCGGAGTTGTAGTTGTACTTGTAGTAGTTGTTGTTGTAGTTCGTCGATAGACGACTTTTGCGGGGAACCAACCATGAGCATTCCTTGATAATGACGTAACTTGTATAGCTACGTTATGGGAATAACCTGTGAAATTGCGCGTTGCAACTTGCAAGGTTCCGGTCATACCTTCTACGATGCGAACCGCTTTAGCAGTTCTCTTAACAGCGGCATCAGATAGAAAGTTTTTGTTCATATTACAGGCAAATCTAAGTCGTCAAACTCAGCGTATGGATGAGGGATAAAACGTAGTTGGTAGGGTTCTAGGTAGATTTTCGAGTTAATTACATGCGCTGCCGCCGTGGTTCCTGCGTACCCGCGAGTTACCGTATACGTTGCCCACGGCGCAGCTTCGACTACATTTGTTACTCGCATAATCTCGCTATCTATACGAATGTCGAATTCCCAATCCGGGCCAACTACTATACCATCAACGTTAGCAGCTTTCTTATTGGGAGGGAAATATGCTCTGTGCCTTGCGAGCGGTACATCAAATTCAGTGACACTACTATTTATCGCTTCGCCCAACGTAACGCCGGAACCGGCATCAGTTAAATTGTTGATAGTTAATATTGGAACCCCTCTACCATTCATCGGTATAGGATTCTGAAAAGGTTGACCAGTTTTCGGATTAACGAATTGAACATAATCCGGACCCATATATCCTAAATCGTAAGGGTAGCAAATGAACGCATCGGGGAATACGCGAAATTCTAGTTCATATGTTACTTGCCAGAACAAGACTCCATTCGATAGATTACGGGTTGCTTCAATTGTATTAATACGAACCGAAAGTGGTTCGTAGCCTGCGAAAGTAGACTTGTTCAGTTTTTTACGCCACAACTTAGCGTAGGATTCGTTATATGTAGCTTCATTACGAGTTACCCTAACAAGTTCTCGGGATTCATCGACTACTAAAGGTGGATCAAACGGAAACCCGGCAGAGTTCTTTACTAATACGCCAAAGTTATCTCGGAATACTGCGCGTTCGTAACTAGGGCCGCTCCAAGTAATTTCAGGAAGCTGGTTAAGCGGGTTATCGGTAACGGCGTTTACGATCCAAGAAGTATCGTACTCACAATCGACACGAAAGTATTGGCGATTGGACGCGGAAGAGTAGGGTTTGACTTTTATGCAAACTGCAAGGCTGTCATTAGGGTGGGCGTCCCCGATTTGCGGGATGCCTGTGGCCGACACAACTTGCGGAAGCGTGCAGCGTGACGTATCGGAGAATACGTTAAAAGATCGTTTGTATTTACGTTCACGAACGGCGTAAAGTAGATTATTGCGGACTGCCGCCATATCTAGTTCACGTTCCGGTCGTTCAGTAACAGTAAATGTAGGCATTATTTAAAGTCCGCTACATTAACGTTTTCCAATGCTTCCGCCGTTCGTTTGGCGTAATTCGTTAGCGCTTGCTGGTTCATATTACCTTGTTTCAACAATCGCTCAATCCGTGCTTGCGGCGATTGATTAGCGTTCTCTTGCTCTAATGTTGCTCGATTAATAGCAGATACACCAGCAGACGTATTGATGCGTGCAAGTTCGGCCATCCGAAGATTCGTTGCCCCCAACGCTTCTTCTAGCTGGTTGATATTCTGAACTGCCGCGCGTCCAAACTCTTCGGGCAGAATCGAAGACTTCATCTTATTCAATTCAATCATTTTCCCTTGAAACTGCTCAAGCGGATACAATAGGTTATTCGCCATTTCTTTAGACTTACCGCCAATGTTTAGTTTAGACGTAAACATCTTAGCAAGTGCAATAAGATGGTTTCCTTTATTCCATTTAGCTACTCCGTCTTTCAATTCTTTGTTTAGATCATCAAACCACTTACGAACGTTGTCAAGAACATTCATCGGGTCGTTAGCTAGCTCTTGCTGTTTTTTACGCAACTTATCTACTTCAATGGCGGCTTTAGCTAAGTCGTCATTATATTCTTTAATAGCCGCACGGCTATCTGCCAGCCACTTATCGTTACCAAACAGTTTATTTCTTGCTAGGCGATTTTCCAAAGTCAAGAAATTTTGGCGTATTTTGAATATCATACGCTCAACTTCTAGCCCAATATCAATCAGCACTATACGGATCGAATTATACATCCGAATGAAGAACGTAACCGCTTTAATAGAGAAGTCACGGATACCGGAAACCATTTGTTCCGCATTCATACCACCAAGCCATTTGTCTAGCTTCTGAATAAGCGAACCGAATACCGGGCCTAGCTGTGTTGCAACTTGCAATACTATACCTTCTATTGCTCGTTTGATATTATCAAACGCAATAGAGGCAGTTTTCATTTTCTCTAATTTTTCATTATCAACGAGTAAGCCAACGTTTTTAGCTTTCTGAACCGCTTCCGCTATACCATCAGCACCGGCAGCAATAAGAGGGAGAAGGTCAGCCGCTTTATCGCCCCAAAGTTGAACCGCAAGCATAGCCTGCTTAGTTGGGTCGGCGATCTTACTAATTTTATCAGCGATAATTACAAACGACTCTACCGTTGTCTTGCCTGCGAAATCATTTGCAGCAAGACCGAGCCGCTTGAATTGATTTATGGTTCCGGGCAAACCAAGTTCAAGTTCAAATAAAAGTCCTTGTAGTTCTACAAGCCCCTCTCTCAACGCCTCTACCGGACGCCCGGTTTGCGCCATTGCGTATTCTAGTCCGCTAACTGACGATGCAGTTGAACCGATTGTTTTTGAAAACTCTAGCGTAGCAATGTTAGCATCAATTACTCGACTAAACCATCTAGCGAAGATGTAAGTAACGTAGCCAATCAACAACGCTTTAAGCGTTGTCATTGAATCGCGTAATCTATCAATTGCGTTACCAAATTGACGAACAGCAGACGAACCGATATTGAACCCAGCGCGGCCTATGCCAGCAACAGCACGACCAGTTGCACCGAGTGGGATGAACTTTGATACTGACTTAAACCCGTTTGCAAGTTGCAAGAAAAACTGTTTCCACCGCCCCGGTTGAGGGTTATGGATCATATCTAAAGTTTTAGTTACCGAGTCACTCGGCTTCGCGGCCTTACCGAATTCGTCGATGACTCCGTACTTTTGACGGTTAAGCGAACGCCTAATAGGGTTGTCGTCTGAATCAAAGAACGGGTCTTTGATTTTATCGGTGTTTTTCGACACTTCCGCAACCGTTTGCGCAGCGCTCGTAGCAGCTTTTGCTCCGGCTAGCAAGCCATCGGTTATACGGATAGAAATAATTTCGGCATCCTCGACAATTCCTTTATATTGCTGCATAGCCTCTACGGTTTGTTTTGTATTACTTAATGCCGTCGAACCAAATGGCACTATTGCAGACTGCAATTTTTGCTGCGTTTTATAGCCTTCAAGTAATAGTTGATCGTACAGCAACGCTTGAGCATTTAGCTCAACTTGTTGTTCTACGGACGATTCTAGTGCCGAAGACAAGTCTTCGGCACTTCTCTTTATCTCGTCGTAAACAGCGGAACCCATTTTACCGAGTTCAGCCCATTTGTTATCAAGAATGGTTTTATTGATTTGCTTACCGAAATCTTTCCATAGATTTTCAGTTTTCTTGATGGACTTAGAAATGGTGGCGTCATACTCGGAAGTATTAGCCGTTATCATCTGGCTTATTTTGCTTATGCTTGCCATAAATCTTAGCAGCCCTTTCTAGCGTGCGTAGCATCGCTTTACTTGACTGCCGATTACTGCCCGGCAATTCGTCTTCATCCCGTGGGTCGAAATCGAAAATGAAATCGGTTAGTTTATATTTCTTGTTCTCTTCGGCTGAACCCATCAGATAAACCCAATAGGTTATCTGAGCAAGATACAATTCAAGCCTTTCTGTCCAGTGTGGGTGTTCACTGTAGTAGGCTTGAAGTTCAACGAAATCTTTGGGCGTTAGAGTTCGTTGAAGTTTCCTAACCGGCGTCCCGTAGTATTCTGCCAGCTTCAACCAGAACCGTCGTTCTGGTTGTCCTCGGAGTTTCCCGCTAGTTCCTCAACATCTTCTTTTGTTAGGCGAGACAAATTCGCGGCAACGTCGAAAATCCGCTCAACAGCAGCAGCGTTTTTCTTGAGAATCAACTTATAGTCAGACGGCGCAAAAATGGGTGTCGGGTCTTTGTCACCCTTGCAAGTTGCAAGAACTACCAGTTTGGCACGGACAACGAGAATATTAGTTTCTCGGCTTTCCTTCGCTTTGCCGTTTACGATTTTCCGTTTGGTAGTCAAACAGGATTCTTCGTAAGCCGATTTCTCTTCGTTCGTGAGAGAACGTACCCAAACGGTACGATTCTCCCACTCTGGAACAACGACGGATTCGTAAACGGTATCGTTGCAAGTTGCAAGGTAGCTTTTAAGATCGTCCATTAGGCGCTCGTTGTAGTAGAAGTTGTAGTAGTAGCGGTAATATGAGAGATTCCAGCAACAGGCTGAATGCCCATAGTTACCTGAACAAACTTATTGGTTTCGTACACTTTATCGAGTGATACAATGAACGAACGGAAGTAAAACCCGTTACCGGATCGGTGCAAGAGTTTGAAGTATGCAAGTTCATCGTCGTCGTAAATATCGAGAAGCGTAGCGTACTGGCTCCATTTCTGGTTCATAAGAACCGACATTTCGCCGTACTCTTTCTCTCCCGGATATTGCTGTTTGTAAAAGTAGTTTTCTTCGCAAAGCCCGCCGGGAATACTATCCGGTTGTGGGTCGAGTTCGGCGCCGTCGATTTTTTCTCGCGTTGCATTAGGGCCAGAAATCGAGACGACGCCAGCAACGCGGGCGTAAGTACCGGGAGTGGCTTCGCGTGCAACCGAAAGAATTACGCCTTTCGCTACTTCACGTTCATTGAATGTCGGATGGCACGGCATAGCTAGTTACTCCCTAAGCTGGTGTGGTTGTCGTACTTGTGGTTGTAACACTTTGAACCCAATGATCCATTGCAACTTGCAAGGATGTTGTTTTGTAGCCTTTCTCTTGTTGCTCTATAGCAAACTCATTCTGTTCGGCGTCATTGAAGACGTAAATCCAAGTTATTTCGCCATCGGTATCACAATAAACGCCGTCAATGAAGTCCGAACTTGTAAAGACTGATTTTATTTGTTCAGCCCAAGTTCTCAGAGTCGCAGAGTCGCGGGCGATTAAAGTTATTTCGTAAACTGCCGTGGCAAGCCCCGAATTCTCTGCAAGTTCTTCCTCTGGTTGATCGTCCACTAGTCGATAGACGATGCAAGGGTATCGGTCGGTAGAAGGATTCTTTTGGAATACTTCTAGGTGAAAAACTCGCGGATTTATTCCGCGTAGTTTGCTCACGAGTATTTCATCGTATGTCATTTAATGCACTTATCAGAGCGTTTCTTGCAACTTGCAATGCGGCACCTTCCGCAAGTTTGAACGCTGTAAAAAGTAGGTCGTTAGGTTTCGCCGCCCCCACTTTCCTAGTCAAATACATTGGCATCTTGCCGTGGTTCTTAACAAACCCATTTCTACCAACTTTCAGCGTTCGTCCGGGGTCAAGTTTTATGTTTTGCTGGAAACCTTTTCGGCCACCTGTTACAAAGTGGCCATATTTATGCGGTATTACTTTCTTACCTCCCCAAACACCCGAATACCAAGATTTAACGCCTACCAACAGAATAAAAACTCCGGTCTTTTTTATATATTTTACCCGGTATTGCATCGACCTTTTCATCGTCCCGGATCGTACCGGGGTAAGGGATGCAAGCCTCAGTCTTAGCACTTTACCGGCGGCTCTTAACGCTTTTTTAAACACTTTGTTTCTATACTCTAGTTTCAACCCTTCTAATTGTTTAAGTATTCTGTCGAAACCTTGTATGCGGAAGCTAATCATTTTATTTCTACTGCATAGAACAAACTCTTGATACCGCGTAGTTCAGGATCAACGTTTGGGCCTAGATTGAAGGTTCTTGTGTTCCCACTTCCATCTACCCAACGCAAGATTGATCTATGGTTAATGTTTGCGTTGTACCGCATTTCAATCTTATGGGTAACGTCCGCTCTAAGTTGCATTGCAAATTGCAATTCTCTGCCTTGTAGCGGTTGAATATCGGCCCATAGTTCTACGCCGTTTGCGGTATCGTATGTTATTTCGTCATCGCCCTTGTCGGTAATCGAATCAAGGGGTTGGAGCAATGTTACCTTGTGTCGTAGCTTACCGGCGCGAATCATAGTCTATACCGTAGGCTACTTACTACTTTTTCTAGTGTATACGGTACCTGATTCATTGACTTTTCAACTATCGGTTCCCGGTTCTCATACATATGAGAAACGAGGTAGAGTATTGCCGATTTAATCCGTCCCGGCAATACTGGCGGACTACCGTAACCCGCTACAAATCGAATCGTTACGGGCACCGGTTGTTGAACGTCCGCATAAGGCCAAACCGTTGTTTTATTCGGAATGATTCTTGCGGGTTCTTGCTTGTTATTCAAGCCCCATTCCGTAAACGTTTGCTCTACACCTTCAAAGTCCCGGTATTTTACGCTTGTTACGCTTACTACAGGGTTCTTCGGAAGATAGATTCCGATTCTACCCCATAACACCGGCTGAATGCGTTCCGTTGTGTAGTATGGAAACGATTCAAGAGTGTAATCGTAAGTCGTGTTGACAAAACAACGATTTGTTACATGCTCTAGATAGTCTGTCGCATTCTCAATATAAGTCTGTAACAAAGCGTCGTCGGCGTCTGTACCGATAATCCGTAGATGGCTCTTGCAAGTTGCAAGAGCAATCGGTAGGTCGGTTGCTCTTGAAACTTGCGTTAAGCCATATACAGGGGTCATTCGTCTTCATCCTCTTCTTCGTCCTCATCCTCATTCACGGGTTTGGGAAGGCTATGCCGTTCCGTATCTTCCGGATCAGGGATTGGAGAAGGCATTAACCTACGTTTAGCTTTACCAGTTTTCGGAAGTTGGTTCTTGCTGATGACTTTACAAGCATCATCAGCAAGTAAATCCTTAGCTACGGAATCTGTGACTTCATAGATTTTACCGGGCAGTAAAATCTTGTTTGCGTCAGCGCAAGTTTTAGTCATTTGAACAAAAGGCATATAGATTATCCTTAGTTAAAGTCGGTTCCTACAATATCGGAACCTTGCGTAATCGGTTGCTTGCGTTGGAAGATCAACAAAGCAACTACACCACCTAGTACCGAGTTCGCAGTAGCCCGAACGATTTTGATACGAATGTATCGCTTCGTAATCTTCGTGGCTTCCAGAATAGCAAACTTGTTACTATCGGTATCCGCCCACGTTACCGTAAGGCCAGAGATTGCAGCGGCATCGGACAAGTCCGAAGCATCGCCGTGTTCTACAGTAATCGTGCCCGTACCCGTTGAGGTTACCGTACCAATTGGCACAATAAATTGAACACTACGGGCACCAAGAGCATCGAGCGTGTCGCCGGTCGAAGTCCCGGTGCCAGCAGCGGCACCGGACAACGCTTTCTTGTATTCAAGCGTATTAAGTAGCGGTAGAGCGTGCATTGTGTTCCCCTAAGTTCAAGATTGTTGCAACTTGCAAAATTATATCACGTCGCCCATTTGAGGCGGACGAACGCTTCTTCTAGCACCGGCATACCATCGGTCTCGAAGGCCGTGATAAAGCCGATTTGCGAAGTTTCAGCGTAAAGCTCATCAAGTCGCTGAATCTTGAATTCAAGAGAATCCGCAACATGGTAGAACGAGTAGTCACCTAGCATACCGACGTATGCACCATTGCTGAACGTATTCGGAGTAAATTCCGAGAGGTTTAGCGGATGCTCCAACAGCATCGTTGGCGTATTAGGAATCGTCTGGAAGTTGAGGATCGGTCGGCCAGCGGTATCAACCAATTGCATCAACTTCTGCATCATCGAACGGCTGAATTCCCACTCAGCAGTACGATGATACTGAACTTTCAGCGTCCACTTAGCCGCAACAAGTTGAGCGTAAGTAAGAGCGTTGCTAGTTGCAATAGTCGCGTCTCGGCTTGTCGAGATACCGCGAGAAGATGCGGTATACATACCAAGGGGCCGACCGACGCCAGTACCAGTATGAAACGCCGCTTCTTTCGTATAAGCCGCCTTATACGCAAGTCGGTTCGTTACCAAATCGGCCGGGCTTCCCCCTTGCCCGTTCTGGTCATCGGTCGAATCAAAGTAGGCTTGCATTGCCATGCGAAGCCACCGTTCGGAGACTTTAAGCAGCTTCCGTGCCGGTTGGGGCATCAATACCCGCTTACCAAAGGTCATTGCCGTATCTTCGTCAACCGTGGCAATTTCCGTGGTCCAATCGCTATCTTCTGGATTAGCGTCAAGAGCGGGAATGCCAAGCGATTGAGCGTTAGCGAGTTTCGTAACGTTGGCTTTCTTCATCAGCCAGATAATGTCGTCAACGGCTTTCAAAACCTTGTTCGACATTTGCTCCGGCATTACAAGGTATCCACCCTTGTAATCGAAGTCAGCTTGAAGGTTACGATTTTCAAGGTGTTTAGTTAGGCCAGACTTGCCGAAACGGAGATAATCCTTGCAAGCTGCAATGTATTCCGCTTTGGTCCGCCGTTCACGAACAGCGAATTCTTCGTCGGTTTCGCCGTAACGTTGCAACTTGCAAGCCCGCGATTCATTCTTGCTAGGGGGCGTCTTGCCCCGTTGTTCGAGTTCCTTCTCCAGATGCTCGATACGACGGGTCTGTTCTTCGATGATTTCGTCGTTACCAAGATCGACCGTTACCTTTTCGGCGCGGTCGATGTTTTCATCGCAGATTTGAACATCTACGTAAATCTTGTCCATCTTCTCTTGTTCTTCGGCGGTTGCTTTCCGGTTTTCATCGGAAATCTTTTTAGCAACAGCCGTAAACTCCGCTTGCAATTTCTTCTTGCGTTCGCGGTTTTCCTTGCTAATTGCAAAGGCAGTAGGATCAAGAGTTGATTTCTTCTTATTCGTTACAACGGTCGTAGACATAGATATTCCCCCTTACCCTATTATGCCGGGAGGGGGAAAAGTGACGGGAATACGTCTACACTTACTTTAGCAGCTTTAGAATGTCGATAGGTTCGGGGTCTTTTGGACGTTCTGATAGCCCTTTAACGTAACCATCTAGCCAACGAGTTGAATACGGATAAATATACGGGTTAACTGTTGCAGGCATACCCAATCTACCGCATACTATACCTTTCTCAAACACTTCACGGGAATATCGGCGTTCATCTATCACAACATAAGTTAGCATACCTACAATAAGTATTGCAAGTAGCAACAATCCAAGTTTTAGCTTAGCCGAAACCGCCATTACACACCCCGGATTTTCATGTAATCAACTACGGTAATACCGCGAGTTTTCGGAAGCAAGATAGCAGCTTCGGCTTTGTCGATAAAACCACTACGAAGCGATGCAGTTGTATCGGGGTATGCAGGATTATGGGTATAGGTTACTTCGCTGATTTCGCACTTTTTAACAGTGCGAATAGGCATTTTCGGTCGGTCATCCCACTCTTCAACAAGGCAACGGAAACCAAAAGACATTCCTTTGATAACGCCAGAACGAATATTCTCGGCAAGGTCTTGGGCGTAAGTGGTGTTGTTGAGCAAGGTTTCGGCAACGATGCCGTCTTCGGTATCGGTTAGAGTCAACGTGCCATTGCTCCGGCGTGCAAGCGGCATATTGGAGTTGTGTTCGACGTAAGCAAAGATTTCGGCGTCAGTTTTCAGTGTTTCTACGCTTCCCGGCAAAAATCTCTCAACAAACATACCCCAAATTGGAGACGAATCCCGGTTATATGGGATTGCTAGGCCGCGAACAACGGTTTCTCCGGTGTCTTTCTTGCGGATTTCAGGTTGGCAAGCAAAGACGGCGAGATTCAGCTTCATTTTCCTGCTCCTTGCAAGTTGCAATCCCAACCGGAATTGCGTTCATAGAGTCCGGTAGTGCCTTCACGAACTTCCCATATAACAGCGTTTCTACCAACTACAGTGCCACGGCATACGCTTAACGCAGTTAATTCTACGACGTGGCTAGGGTATTTGTCAAGCAAAATCCGTAGATCATCGTAAGAGTTAGCGTTTAGGTACGTTTTTAAGTGGTTTACAGCGTTAATCCCGGTTAGTGTATGATCGAAATTTTGGAACGCATCACGCCACTTAAAACTAGGAAATCCTACAACAGTTCGTACAGATAATCCCGTATTAGATTCAAAGATTTCTGCTCGCATAGTCAACCATTGGTCAACCATCGGCGATATATTGCAAGGGTCTTGTCCAAACCAGTTGTAAACATATGTAGGTACTTCTCTAGTTGGAACGTCCAACTTCATCCGTTTATCGCCCGCTTTCATGGAGCGGATTCCCCATAGTGGGAAGGATTTATAATAGTCCGGTCTATTTTCCCATTCTTCTAAAGACATAAAAGCCGGAACGGTATTACCGAAATGTCCTTGATTCAACATTCGGTACATTGTAGCTTTATCGGTAATCACTAGGCGACACTCCCTATCGGTGCGGGTTCAGGTTCTTTCAGTTCATTGGTTTTTAGTGTACTTAGCAAGCTATTGATGAAATCTTCGCTGGCTTGCGGCATTGCAACTTGCAAGATTCCTTTGGCAACGTCCCTTGGTAGCGGTTTCTGGAAACCTTGAATCAACTTAATCGTCTGTTCGATAGTTGTTGGCGGAACAGCCATTGGAGCGCCAACATTTTTCATCGTAGACGGCTCAATGAGTTGGTCCCCAACCTTCGGGTCGTCGATAATTGGCATACCTTCGCGTCGTCGAATATCGTTGATGGTATAGATTGAGAGCGAGTTACGCCCTTTAGCATACGCATCAAACCGACCGTTGGTATCGGTGGACAGTAAGACAGCAGAGTTATTAGTGGGTCGGAACAGTTTGGTACGTTGTTCGTTGATAGTTAAGAGTTTAAGGCGTAACTCTTGGCACCATTTGTCTTGCCACGGCCCCAACGAATGCGTGATGAAGTCTAAGCCTTGTTCTTCAATACTACCTATAGTTGAAGCGTTTACCTCGAATAGCATATGCGGAGGCACACGAAGCCAACGGCAGATTTCTTTGACTTGAAACTCCCGCGATTCAAGAAATTGCGAGTCTTCGGGCGGGATACCGATTGCTTTATATTCCATTTCTTCGTCAAGTACAATGACTTTACGAGAACGGAATGGCCCCAACGACTTTTCTTCCCAATCTCTAGCAAGCCTCTGCTTGGCTTTGTCGTCTAGGGAGGATTTGTGCATAATAACGCCACCGGGCACGGCGTTATTACCGAAAAATGATGCTCCGAACGTCTCTTGTGCCATACCAAGAGCAAGAGATTGCCGGGCAAAACTCACTAACGAATATCCTCTTAGGCCGTCGAACATGAATCCGGGAATGTGGATCATGTCGGCGGAAGGGTAGATTTTCTTGTTTTCTTTGGCGTCGTAAGGCTGAAATTCGTACTTAATATCGCCATTTTCAGCATAAAACGGCTTAACTCTATTAGCTGGAAGGTTCCATAATGCAACAGGAAAGCCGTTTTCGTTACGATCTATGTAGATGTAGCCGTTACCCCATGTAATAGCTTGAAATTGCGTTGTTTCGATCAAGCTGTATGGGGTGTAGTTCTTGTTTGGCTTAAATTTGAGTAATCTGTTGGCAATTTCTGATGAATCGTTGATTACGGTAACTGAATCTTGTTTTGCAACTTGCAAGAGTTCAAAATTGACGCGAGCAACAGACGAAGCAATGAGTTGGCAAGCAGAAAAATAACTAGCAAGGCTAGTTACGTTCTGTTCATCGACGTGAACCCCGGCGTTGGTCGGTGCAACACCAAAAAGCTCCGCTAATCCGGGATCGCGGAGCGGAATACCAGCGTATTTTAGCGAACGAATGGCAAGCGGTTGCCATACATTACGCTGAAACCAACTTAGTTTCTGAGTCACGTTTGTAACCGCCCCATAGGGTAAACGTAGCAAGAGTTTCGTTGGAGTCGTTATAACGGCTTGTACGCTTCTTTAACGCTTCCATTTGTCGATGAATGGAGATATACAATGCCATTGTTAACGCGGAAAATCCATCAATTTTCCCGGCAGCGCTACTACCTTGTGTCTTATCTAGCTTTCTATTGCCAGAACTATCGGATACCGTCTTTACGTTTTGGAACATCCAGTTCATAATCGGATGGTTATCTATAACCAACCGGCCCGAAGTAATCAAATCCTCTAGGTAGCGTGTTGGCTCATTCATTTGAGCGCAGTTGTAGCTAACCATCCTAATAGCGATTTTCCGGGCATCGGAATTCTTGCAAGTTGCAAGACTTTCTTGAAGCCGGGAACAGAACTGAACGCCTTGGTAACGGTCACAACCGAATTCTACCACTTTATACTGAGAATTCAAGATAATTTTTACTATTTCGTCTACGAGATACGGGTGTTGTACAATGGGACCGGGTACTTTATGTAAGTACCCTTCTGACCACCACTTTTCATAGCGGTCACGGTTGGCTTTATTTGTGTTCTTTCCAGCGTCTTCGGGTGCCCAAAAATGCGGTATAACCTTGACGATTTCACCTTTTTCAGGGTGTTGCAAGTTGCAAATTTCGACTACCGCATTCAAGTCAACGCTATCCGCGATATCCGCCGCAATAATGCTAGTTGGGCGTTTCACTTCTTCGTCTGTTTGCCATAGCGGTTCTGGTTCGTAGGTATCGAAGCAGTTTATCCAGTATTGGCGACGTAGCCAACTGGTTTCATGCTTTGTTGCACGATTCAAGTGATAACGCAAGAATTCTGCTTCGTTTGCTCCGCTTACTTGGGCGTCTTCAAAGTCTTTTTGGAAGAGCGTTTCATTGATTGTTTCGCCCCAACCGGGATTACATTTTTTCCAGATTTCCGGGTCTTTCCAATCTTCGTTGTCTTCAATGGCGTAGACGATGCCGCGATAATGGATATTGTTAGTTTCCCCTCTTTGAGCAGCTTTTGCAATACCGAAGCGTTCCCACCACAAACTTTCTTCGTCCAGTTCCCCGGCAGTTGAGATAGTAAAAATAAGCGGCTGTTTGCGGCTTGCCCCACCATAACGCAACGCTCCCCACAACTTTCGGTTTGGTTGGGTGTGGAGTTCGTCGATGCCAAGACAGTGAATGTCGTAACCTTCATTTCTTGATCCTTCTGCGGTTAGAACTTCGTAGTACGATGCGGTGGCGTCGAAATACATTTTCTTTTGCGATTTTCGTAGTCGGATAACTTCTTCAAGTTCCGGGTTAGCTTTGACCATTTGATACGCGACATTGTAAACGATGCTGGCTTGCTTTTTATCTCCAGCAGCGGAGTAGACTTCGGCTCCGGGTTCTCCATCAGCCGTAAGCATATAGAGCTTGATACCGGCGGCGATGGTAGATTTAGCGTTTTTCTTGGGAACAAAACAGTCAAATTGGTTATGCCTTCGATAGCCGTTTGGCATCTTCCATCCGAAGATAGGATATATAATTTGCTCTTTATGCCAATTAAGGGGTTCATATGGCTGTCCTGCTAACGGTCCTTTAACGTGGCGTAAGAAGGTACGCATGAAGCTACAAACATGCTCGGCAGCAGCGATATCGAAGTAGCAGCCGTGGTCACGGACTGCTATTTCGTCGGTTTTATTCCGAATCCAATCTTTTGTGATGTTGTCAGGCATGTTATGGCAGCAATACCTCGTTGTATTCTTTGGTGTTATTGTCAATCAACGCAACTGTTTTACCGTCTTTGATTGCAAGTTGCAAGGTTTTATACGTTGCAAGGGCGCAACAAACGACGTTAATGCAATCCGTTTTCTCTGTTAATACCCGTAAGTTCTCTAGTTGCTCTTTTGCTTGGCCTTCAAATTCGATGGTGAGTTGATTTTCTTTGGGTTTCGTTGGGTAGCAAACAGCTAGAACGTATAGACCGACTAGCGTAAATAGGATGCCACCGCAGAAGTATAGAGCGTCCATACGCTACCCCTTTTTAGTGAATTGCAAGAGTTTTGGAATTTCGGCAGCGGCTTTCGTTTTGCTAGGTGCGTTAGATCGTTTGATACGATTACGATTGACAACGCCTAGACCAATTACGGCAGCGATGTTCGCTTGCTGGCGCGTCAAGTCTAAGATGGTTTTCATAAAATCGGACGGTTTGATTTTTAAGCGGTCTAGTGCAATTGGGTTGTCACTCAGGGTCTTATGGACGCTATCTAGCTTAGCTTGCATGTTGCAATAGTTCACAAGCAAAGCTGTATCAGAAGCAGTTAGTTTATAGAATTCCTCTAATTCCGCTCGGAATTCTTTGAAATAGCGGATTGCTTCTTTACCAACTAGATTGGTTGGCAATACTTCGCAATCATCTGGTTCTTCTTCGAGCATGGCAAGCCCTCTAACATCCGGGTTATGAAGATTTCGTCATCCTTTTCAACATCACTTAGCAAGCCTTGTGCTTGTATAACTGATGGGTGTTTAACCATATCTTCGGCGGTTTTATATTCTACCCAACGCTTTCCACGTTTACGATTGCGTAAAATATACTTCTTTACTTCTCGGATAACATTGAAAGAAATATATCGTTCTAGTGTTAGGTCTTTTATCAAATCAGCACGGAACTTTATGGCAAAAGTGTACATTACATATTGACCTTGACTCTCTACGTCATCGCTATAAGGTTCATTGCAAGCTTTGCAAGCGTATCTGGTACACTTCCTTGCAATTTGCAACAGGGCTTCCCAATCAATTTCTACCATTTGAAATCTGTTTGAAAAGCGTTAAGGTAAGCTATATAAATCTCTGCAAGGTTTGTACCTAAGTCTCGCCATCCTTCGTTTGCAGCAAGCATGTTTGTTCTATATCGTTTCTTTGCAAGTTCACTTAACTCGGCAAGAATTTCGGCGGGTAGGTCCGGGATTACTATGTCTTGCAAGTTGCAAGAAACCCCTTTTTCTTGGTAAATCGTTTTCCAGCTGTGGCAATGATGGCATAGTGGAAACAAGTTGTAGTAATCGTTGTTGTTTGTATCGCCGTCGATATGATCGACGGATTCTGCTAAGGTTAGTTTATGTAAGAGTATACACAGTTGGCAAAACGGGTCTTGTTTACGAACGTATTTCGATAAATCCCTCCACTTTGTAGTTTGATAAAACGGGTTCTTGTTGTACTTCTCAACTACTACGCTACGGCGTTTCACTGGTCCGCGAGCGTTAAGCGGTAATAGTGAGGAACGAGAATATCCGCTAAACGGTCGTGTCATTATTTAACATCTCCGATTCTGTTTCGTAGAATCTTGCAAATTGCAATGCGGCTAGTTTGGATATGTTGGCCGTCATACCACCTTTTTTAGATAGATGATCTAACGTCATCCATACTTCAAGTCTATCTAACTCACTAAGTCCTTTGAACCACTCAAAACAGGAGGAAGATTCTTGATCTAGGTAATGGGCCATCTTTGCCTTAAATACGAAATTCATTGTTTCCCCTGTATAATTGTTAAACCGTGGCAAGCTTCTGATTGATGCTTGATTTCGCTAGGCCAGATTTTCATGAAGTAGTCAACGGCGCGGCGGACGCCATCAACTTCGGTGTCGTGGAAGATAACGAATGCGTTCGGAGCAAGAAATGGTATCCATGCAGTTACTTCGTCTTTAACTTGCATGTAAGTGTGAACGGTATCTACGAAGAGTAGGCCTACGTTCCAATCTTCTTTATGCGGAAACCGAGAATCTTGGTTTCTGAGCAAGAAATTGTTCGGCGCGGCTTCCTTGTGGGTTTTGTCGTTGCACTTTACTACGTCATAGCTCACTACCTTCTGGTTTTCCTTGCAACTTGCAAGGAACGCCCAAGTGGAAGTCCCGTAACGGAAGCCAAGCTCAACAATCATTTGGGTTTCGGGAACCAACTCGGCGTAATTGGCGAGTGTTGCAAGATGCAACTGAATGTCGGATTCAGTGTGCATTGCGGCGTCGAAGTTGTCTTGTATTAGTTGCTTGTTCATGGCGTTCCTTCAAGTCAACGCTTATATGGGTTTTGTTGCGTTCATCGAAATGTCTTAGCATCCGGCGGATATGCTCCACCATGATGCGGGTTCGATAAAAGCACAACATAACGCCCATAATATCATTATACCCCATCATCAAAGCAAGTCAAGTCTAATTCGTGAAAAATTTCTTCCCCGCGTTCAGCACGTTCTTGCATTACTTTTATCTTATCTTCACTACCCGGCGTTGATTTCGTGGGTTCGGCGGGCTTCTTGAGTTTGCAAGTTGCAACGGGACTGCGGTAGTTTCCGTACATTTGGATTTTATACGAGTTGCGTAGTTGTGCATCTTCTCGGCATACCCAACATAGCGGTACACCGGGAGATTTGTATGTGCAAGGTCGTTTACAGTGGTGGCATGTATCGCGCATATAGGAATTATACCGGCGGAAAATTTTTAGTCAAGTCATTTTATGCAAGTTGCAAGAGTA
>FRDC01002268.1_pt1 | contig 45171 bp, 77 predicted proteins | sample 1106171 | NCBI WGS metagenome assembly FRDC01 (sample SAMEA3930566, study PRJEB13176) | freshwater metagenome | biome: Drinking water system; feature: drinking water; material: water | place: Singapore | collected 2014-12-20 | reverse complement strand
CAAGCTCTCACCGAAGCTCTTAATCAGATCTTCCTGGAGCGGAAAGAGAAAACGTCTGTCTGCGTGGACGCTCTTGTCAACATGCTAGCCGCGGTATCGAACTCGGTAGAAAACCCAAAGGATCGAGAGATCTTGAAGCTAGCGATCCTGGACGAGCTGACAAGGCAGTTTATTCTAGGTGAGGATCTTCACGCCAACGGTTCTTGGCGGGAGCTGGCAAAGTCATGAAGTACGCAGCAGTAAACCGCGACAAGAATGCCGAAGACTTCATGATGGCCATCAAGGGCGTGTGCATGTCCTTCACCGGCAATCTCTCGCCGATGCATCAACTGGCGATCCTGGCGCGGATGTGTGGAGAAGGTGCAGCCTTCCTGCAACACACTCACAAGATCCACACGCGCGAGGATTTCGAGCAGATGATCCAGGACAACTTCATGCTCGGCTACGACGACATGGACCCGAAGAAAACAATAGAACTGATGAAGGCTGATCCCGGCTCAATCAGTCGAGGTGCCGACGAACTGCGTGAGTACATGAGGAAGCTCTATGGAAGTAGCTGAGATCTACAGCGCTGTGATGTTCACAGCGATCGGCGGCATGCTCGGCTACGTGATCGGTCGTGATGTGACGCACCGCCTCTACTACAAAGCGTATGCGGAGATGGCGAGTGAGGCAGACCGTCTGTGCGAAGCGTTCACCTCTATGTCGAAGGATTACGAACGCGCAAGCGATCAGCCCCGCGAACTGAAAAAGCTTGGAGTGAGAACCGATGGCATTCCTAAACTTTGACCTCGCCGGAGCGGAATGGGTGATCGTCGCCTACCTGTGCCAGGACGAGAACATGCTCCGGGTCGTGTCGGGCAAGACAAGCCCGCACGTGATCACCGGCAGCTTGATGACCGGGGCGCCGCAGGATCTCGTCGAGCGCGAGCACAAGATCGTCGGGGAGGAGACGGATCAGACCGTTATCGCCGAGCTGCGCAAGCAAGTCCCGGAACTGTTCAGGGGCAACTATAAGCTCCCCCGGACCATGTCGATCCGTCAGGCTGGCAAGAAGGCCAATCACGGACTGAATTATGGCATGCAGTACCGACTGTTCTCAATGCTCAATGAGATACCGGAGCCTGATGCCAAGGAAATCGTATGGGCCTACAGCAATAGAGCCTACCCAAGACTGCCGGAATACTGGCGTGAGACGCAGAAGACGCTGCGGAACAACAATAGAACGCTGGAGAACTGCTTTGGACGTCGGGTGCGTCTACTTGACGAGTGGGGTCCAGAACTGTGGATGGCCGCTTATGCCTTCGTTCCGCAGAGCACCGTGGCCGATTGCGTGCTGGAAGCGATGGTGAAGCTCTACCACCTGGGCATCCCGGCCCGCCGGAACCTCTACGTCGGCGCCAACGTGCATGACAGCCTATTGGTCGAATACCCCTCCTCGGACCTGACCGGAATGGCTGAGGTGGCCAGGGCGGCCATCGACGCGCTCACCCCGGAGCTGGAATATCGCGGAAATCGCTTCAGGCTGCGCGCAGACGCGAAGATAGGGCTCTCGTGGGGGGAGATGGCTCCCGTGGCTGATCTATCGCCAGAAGGGCTCAGAATGGCCCTGGAGGGCATTCCTGAGAGGAGGGCGGCAGCATGAGCATCATGCAAAAGGCGGTAGACCGAGAACAGTTCAGCCCAGTCGGTCTCTGGGGGCAGCACTGGTCCAAGCGGGTCGGTGCCTTCACCTTCGGCCTGCTGATGGCGTGGGCCATGGCGAACGTACCGCTATTCGAGGAGATCAGTCTGGAACAATTCGGCCTCTGGTTTCTAACCATATTCGTCGCCGGAGTTGGCGGCTTTCTCGTCTATGGCGTACTGAGGCTGCTGATGCTGGCGATCTTTATCTGGCGCGTCTTTAGGGGAGCATGACGATGGACCACAGTGAGCCGCTTCCAACGTGGTTCTATGCCTTCATGGCTATCATCGGCCTGTGGTTGCTATGGATGGTCGATGATAAGCCAGATCATCAGGGGACTGTGTTCATGGCTTTCATCTTCATCGTTGTTGGCACGTTCGCCACGATCTGGCGCGTTTTCCTATGGACCTTATCGAGTATCGCAAGGGCGATCACACGCGGCGTGCGGGATCAGTAAGCGCGCTGACGTTCACGAGGTCTCGCTAGGCTCTGCGCCGTCGAAGCAGCCACAGCGCCACCAACATTCAACGCCCCTTGCCTGTGTATCGGCGGAGCGCCGATCTGCATCCCCTGACCAACTGCATCTATGGCACGCGTCACGGCTCGTTCGGGGCGTGCATTTACAATCTGATTGCCAGCAGCTCTCGTTCCATAGCCCAAAGCGCCTACAGCCAGGCCAGCGCCGGGAGAGTGCACCATGCCACCGACAATACCCCATAGGATGGGCGAGTTGGCGCTGAGCCTAAGAGCCTGTCTGGCAATCCCGTCGATAGTGGTTTGACGGATTATGCTCTTGATCGCCTCTTGCTCTGTCGGAGTATAGAACGTCGTGAATTCTCGACCGCGGGTTAGCTGCCGAAGTTGTGTCTTCAAAGCATCACCGAACGTCGTGCCAGCCGGATGCATGCGAGCGGCTTCGACGGCACTCTGCAGCTCCTCCATCTTGAAGGTTCGCGCTGCTAGACCACGTCCTTCCAAGATAGCCTGATTGATCGTCGCCGGACTGACATTGCCTGTCGTATGACCAGGACGCAGGTTCACGATGAAGCGGCGAGCCTCTTGGAACGCAGCATTGGCAATCTCGGTATCGAGCGGCGTTGCCATGGTCGCACGGGGCCGCTGTTGCCCCATCGCCTGAATAACCTGATCCAGCTCGTGCAGGGTGAGCGTGCGGTTGTTGTTGCTGGCTCGCACCAGCGCATTGTTGAGAATGCCAACTACGCCCTGCGTTCCGGTGTGCGTACCGGGGACATAGTTCATGGATTGCACCGTTCTGACGATGCTCTCCATAAGATCGACTTCGGCCTTGGGCGTCAGGATGATATTGGCCCTGTCTGCACGAGCAAAGGCTTGTGCCGTCTGGGTACGCATTTCGTCGAGCGTGGGGATAGGACTGGTTCGTCGGCTGATCGCCTCACTGACCTTAGCACCGACCGGCGCCAGGACAGCACCGAGACCGCCGCCAAGCAGAGCCGCAAACTTGGCCTGATCTGGATTGCCCGTCTTGGCCAGGCTGTCAGCACCGCTGAGAAGCGCCCCGGAGACGCCACCAGCCACGATGCGAGATCCGGTCGACTGGGCAGCGCCCGCACCAAACATCGCCGGAGCCGCTGCCACCGCGGGAAGCATCGTTGCAACACCGCCAGTGATCTCGCCGGCCAAAGTCGTACCAGGGTTCTCTGCTCGAACGGCGGACATGCGAGCCCGGCGAGCTTCCAACGCTTCCTGGTAGCTTGGAGCATTGCCGAGCATCACATCGATACCGGCGTCCATCTTGTTCGGAATGTCCGCTACCTGGTGCCCGATGATCGGGATGCCGCGCAGCATGCCGCTGATGAAGGCCTCAGGCTGATCCAAAATGCCCTCTTCCCGCAGAGGTTTCGTCTGCGGGCTTGCACCTCGCTGTGAGAAGTCGCGCTGCTGTGCAGGAGGAGGCTGCCCGGCAATGATGGCGTCGAGCTTCCTCAGCACCGGATCGGATGGTTGCTCTGCTTGCAGGATACTGTCGAGCTTATCGAGTACAGGATCTGACATGGCCACCTATCTGCCAGCTTGTGACGGTCTCGGTGCCTGCCTCTGCGGTCTTGCTGGCAACTGGAACGCCCGCGGATCCTGATCCTGTCCGCCACCACCGCCACCACGCACCTGTGGCACAGCCGGATCGCCGAGCGCCTTGGCCAGGATCTCGAACGCTCGTTGGATCATCTGCCTGTTTTCACGCTGCTCTTCACGCACCTCACGGCGCTTGGCCATGGACAGCTGTTCCTCAGCACGACCCTCAGCACGTTCAGCGCGTTCGTCATTCCTGATCGTAATGGATCGCGCCAGGGCTCTATCACTCTCCTGCTGCTTCTGCCGCTCAAGCTGCGCTTGCTGCACGGCTTGCTCGTGAGCTTCAGCCTTGCCAGCAGGACGCGCCGGTGCTTGTCCAGTCTGTTCCGCGCCCTCACCCTTTGGTGCAGGCCTTGTGCCTGTGTAGGCATCTTTCAGCTGCTGGGCGTATTCCTTGCTCATCCTGGGCCCCAAGCTCTCCACAAGAGCACCGATCTGCTGCTTGTTCAGGCGGCTCGGGTCCATCTCCACGCGTGTACCAACAGAGGTTTGCAGTAACTGTCGATCTGCCTCGTAAGTGTGAGCCACGACTGATTTGACAACACCCGCAAAAACCTCCGGGCTCTGACTGGCTCCGATCTGACGCAGAGCTGCCCGATAATCATTGTCGGTCGGAGCCCGGCCGGGGTTGTTGCGCTTGGCGAGAGCTACGGCAAAGCTCTCAGTCAGCGAACGCATGATACCAGCATCGACAGCGTTTGGGTTCACGCCGCTGAATTGAATGATCTTGCTGGACGCCTTGTCACGCAGCCAGTTGTCAGTTGGCGTAACGGCTCCAATGGCTTCCAGGAAACTCTTGACGCCCTCGGATGCTGTCGAGATCCAGCCAGCCTGTGCCAGCACCTCAGGACGTCCCTCCATCATGGCCAACATAGCCCCGCCGACATTCAGCGTCTCGACTGTGGAAGCCTCACTGAGGTTCAGCTTCTCACGCAGCTTGGCGCGCTCACCTCGATCTGAAGGCAGACGCGGAAAGAAGCCAACTAGCTCATCGTGCGTATATCGTCGCCCCGGCTGTAGCCCGAGGTAGCTGTTCATCTCCGGCTCGACCGGCTGCTTTTCGGGTGGAATACCTTTCCACGGATCTGTGTCGGGGCGCATGCCCTGCGGTGATGGTGCTGCATCAGCCTGTGCCGTCTGCTGCTCCTGTGGACCGCCGAGACGCATCATGCCAGGTGGACGCGCTGTCGCCTGCTCCGGCATTTGAACCTTCCCCATCAGCTCCTGGCCCTGGGCTGCCTGCTGTTGTGCAGCCGCAGCACCGGCCATCCGTGTGACCTGATGCATCGGCACCGTGCCGGACATGATGCCCTTCACGAGCTGCTGGACCATACCGGGGTCCGCATCCTTCATCTGCTGCGCGATCAGCCCCCGCATCACCTGTGCGCTCTGTGGGTCCAGACCGGCAAGCATCTGCCCGACCTCTCCGGTAACGCCAGACTTCGGGTCCATGCCGAGCGTGCGGGCCATTTCTCGATAGAGGAACTGCTTGGTGCCTTTCGGAACGCGATCATCGAGGATCGTGAACAGCCGCTCGACCAGGTGCAGGTCAGAACCGCGCTGCTGCGTCGCGTCGGAGACCTGCTGCAGCCGCTGCCCATAATCCCGGTGCTGTGCCAGGCTCTCTGCCTGCTGTTGCTTATACGCTTGCAGACTGTCCATCAGACCGGAGCCAGCCGGTGTCTGAGGCTGCGTGAACTCCTCAGACACTGACTGCTGCCGAAAGACATCGCCAAAGGTCGGTTCAGGATCGAGAACGCCCATAGTCACTTCTCTGCTTTGATGAAGTCCAGGTAGAAGACATCGCCCGGCTTGAACTTGCCGAGCAAGGCTGGATTGGCAACCGTCAGCTTCAGTTCGCCGTATGGGGAGAACTTCGCATAGGTGTTATCCTCGTCACTGCCGTCGCTGGGATATGGCCCCTTCTTAGCCACAGCCTTGAACGTCAGCTGCTCGCTAGCTTCCATAGCCAACACGCTATCCAGCCGCATCTTCGCTCGCATCTCTGCCATTACGTCACCTCATGATAATCGACTGTCAGCCAGCCATAACGCTCACCGACCAGATCCGGTCGGCGCACCGCCACATCTTCAGCCAGCACGCCGATGTGCCGCGTGCTTTCTCCGACGTAGCGATAGGAATAGATCGGCACGTCCAGCTCGGAGTGCCAACCAATTTGTTCCAAGTCCTCTTTCAGGCGGCTGTCGGAGAAGAGACCAAGGACGCTACCAGCGAAGCCCAGACCAGCACCGAACATACTGGCGCTGTTCCGCTGGTTCGCAATCGCCGCATTGAGCTGCATCTCGCGTTGCCGGATGAACGGCTCTTGCGCTCGACCGTAGCCAGCTGCGTTCTGACCGAAGGCACCGGCAAGGGCCAACGGAACAGCCTGGGACGACTGACCGATCGCATCCTGGCCGGACTGTCGCCGGAAGATCTCCTGCTGCTCACGGGTGATACCTAGCTGCTCAGCCAGGGTCAGCTGCTGGTTCCTGGCACCGGAGCGCAGGATCTCAGCATCACGCTTGAAGGCAGCCATGGCCTCAATGCCGGGGCTAGACGTCTCCCAGCCAGGCCCTATCTGCCGAGCGAGCTTCTCACGCAGATCCTGTTCATTGACCCTCAGACCTTCTTCAAGACCAGGATCGACCGGCAGTTCCCCCTTCAGCGCCTTTCGGGTCCGATCCAACAGCCCGGCTTCGATCTCTTTCCGTATCTCTCGAAGCTCGCTCGGGCCTTCCTGGATATCGATGATCTCCCCAGCCTCATTGGTTTTGATCTCGAAGCCTTCCTGCGTGGCGATGAACTTGGTCATCACCGTAGAGAAGCGCTCCTGACGTTCCAGAATAGCCGTCTGCTTCCGAAGCTGATCGGCTTGCGCTGCTTGAAGGGCCCGTTCTTCTTCAGACGGACCGGGAACGCTTACACTACCGCCCATCGATGTGCCTCACAAAGAAGAGTTTCGATCCTTCCTTGGCGTATGGCTTGTTCTCAGGGGTATACCAAGCCACAGCATTCGCCATCGGACTGCCTTCCTCAGCATAGAATATGAAGCTGCGAATGCCTATAGATCGCATGGTGCTTTCATAGAATTCGCACATGGCAAGGGCATCAGCGACCCGGTTTCGCCCGGACGGGTAGGGTTCCATGGCCATCGGCCCTGCGACGATCATGTCCGGCAACTGCTGCGTTGCCAAGGCGCCTATCAGACGGTCACCTTCGTAGCACAGCACGGTCGGGAAATTGGCCTTATCTGTAAAGAACCCGTGCTCTTCAAATAGCGCCAGAGCAGCCTGATAGTCAGCGTCGCTCTTGGCCAGGCGATATTGGGGTTTCTGCTCGTTCTGGGATGGCACGGGTCAGACGCTCTCTGATGACTGCTATATCCCGACTGATAACGGCTAGGTTCTCCCGCATCAATTCCAGCTTTGGCAGGTTGGCCTCAACAGACTTCAGACGCAACTCATGCTCAGTCAGCGTAATCATCACGCTCGTATACGTCGTAGCAGCTGTGATCAACATGCCGACCACGATCAGGATATGACCTAGGTTGATCGACCAGTCGAAGCGGGGCGTTGGCATATCGGGTCTTTCCATCCCTGGCACAGGCAACGATACACTACCTCGTTACCTGCCATACGACGCTGGATCTCCGGTGGCAACGCTTTGACATTCTGGCTATCCGCCTTACTTCGCACGACCTGTTGATACTGCTTGCAGAAGCTGTCCACAACAGGTCCAGCCTGTATAGCAGGGGGAGACCAGCCGAAGCATAGGATGAAGCACACAACGCCCTGCATCAGTCCTCCTGACCCAGCGCGTACCGGCTGACCTCTTCCAGCGGAAACAGTGGATTGGTGTCGATTTTCCGACCCGGACTGATCATCCAATGCGTGACGATCTCATTCACATCGGAGTAGTGCTCGACCAGCTCTCGGCACAGCTCCTTGACCGACGCGATCTGCTCTGACGTATACGGCAACCACCAGCCGTCACCGTGTGCCTTGGTTGCCTTGCGCACGAGCGCGCGCGTGGGAATGCCAGTTCCGGCCAGCGCATCGCCGAACCAGGCTCGACCAGCCGCGTCAAGCTTGCCAGGGTTCACGATCTCGATCCCCAGCGCGAACGAGTTGCAGAAGGCGCGGCCTCGCCAAAACGACTTGCCAGCATGCCAGGCCCGACGATCTGTCCGAACCATCTGCGTCCGGGAACCGTCCCTCTCAACTACGAAGTGCGCCGAGGTAGAGCACTCCGGGTTCTGGAACCAACTGACAGAATTGCCCTTCGACAGCCGCCCGGCCGTGTCATGCGCAACGATCAGGCTGGGCTCCAACGGGCCACCGAACGAATTGGCCACCTTGAACGGACAGCCAGAGAGCTTTCCACCCACAATCATGACTGATCATCCACCAGGCGATCCCACAGCAGCGAAAGATCAGCATCGGGGATCGCATCAATCTTAGCCCGCAGTCGCCGCCCCTCCTCGGTCCGATCGAGAAGCGCGGCAGCGGCCCGCGCTATCTCTTTGTCCTGACCGAGCTTGATCATTCCGGCCTGCTGGAAACGGTCAAACAGCCCGAGTGCGAGCTGTACCAGAGCTGTTACGACCAAATCCCAGCGCATGACTGTCACTCGATCTTCTTATCGGCAGCGACACGTCCCTGAATTGCCAGCGCTCCCAACAGACCGTTGACAATGCCCATGATCGTGTCTGGCAGACTGACCAGAAGCGCTGAGGCTTGGTCGGAACCAATGATGCCAAGCACCTGACCAACGCCGAGAATGACCATCACAGCACCGGCCCAGATCGTGCGAGATGCATACCAAGGTTTTGACGTTTCCATTTGTTACCTCCTGTGCATGGTCCATACGACGGGCTTTATACCATCAAGTCCATACAAAGCGAACCTCACCGCTGGCACCTATACCCCCCACGGCAAAAGCTCCCGGACCGCCTCCTCCAGCTGCCCCTACCGTGACGGAAAGAGATGCTCCAGGTGTGAGCTGCCCCGCTGAATAAACGTGAATGCACCGCGCGCCCGCTCCGCCTCCGTTCTGGTAGCCCGGATTACTGACCGACCCAGCTCCACCTCCTCCAGGAACGCCTCCAGCTCCAGAAAAGAGGCCTCCACCAGAACCCCCTCCAGGGCAGTTGCCTCCAACACCGGACCCGGACAGATAGCTTGCTGCTCCGCCAGCACCGCCCGTATCGTTCGACGTATTGCCACCGGAAGCGGTCCCGCCCGCGCCGCCATTGCCAGAACCATCTCCAGGGCTTCCACCCCCTGCAGTTAGAGACTGAAAAGTGGAGGCACTGCCAGCACCGCCTGATACTGGATTACCATTGTCATCACCGTTTCCGCCCGCTCCTCCACCAAATAACGTCACAGTCAGAGAGTTGTACAGAGGCACCGTGAAGCTTCCCGACGCCGTAAAGGTTTGGCTGCCCGGAGTAACCTGCGAAGGTGGATCGATCATTGGAATGAGCATTACTGCAGAGCCCTTACCGATACATGAGACGTAGCATCAACTCTGGTTATGTAGAGGAAGAATATGTGCCCGTTTGTCGTTGTCAGAACACTGCTCTGATCGACCTTGGCAAAACCGGAGAATGTAATCGCCCCGGCCGAAGCGTTGTTCGTCACCTTGATGATGATAGTACCATCATTGGCTGGCGCTGCTATCGTATGAGCGCCACCATTAGTGATCTTTCGAAAGTTTCCTCCTGTCGTGTTCGGCGTATATGTGCCTGACGACTTAGTGCCATCGTCAACCACGGATGCTGTAAAACCAACAGCCAGATTGCCATTAGCCAACTTATCAGCAGTAACACCATTGGTTGCGATGGATAGCGTCCTGTCAGCGGATAGATCACCTCCACCAGACAGCCCGCCACTGGTATTGACTGCTCTGGTAGCAGCTACCGGAAATGCTGCCAATGTTCGCAGGGATGCACCCGACGTTCCGTTGAACACGACAGCATGTCCGTCCGTTACCGGCCCCGCAGCGCCCTCCAGTTTGGCGTTGTTCAACGCGGTCGCGTTGTTGATGTGATTGACGTGATCAGCATTGTAGATGGCAGCTGTCAGGATCGTTCCAGCTGATCTTGTCGTATGACCGGTGATTGTCGCCATTACGGTAAGCCTCTCTGCCTAAGCTCAACCTGCACAACACGGTCCACGATGCGGTTGATGTACGTCTCGGGCAACGTCAAGTAAGCCATATCAGCGTCATGCAGCTCTTGCAGCTTGTCTTTGTCATCGGCCAGATTGTTTAAGCATTTCCGACATACGTTCGTGACGTGGTTCGTCCCGTCCGTCATGCGGATCTTCACTTCACAATAGTCGATCGTATAGGCAAGCCGGTTCTTTGCTGCGCTGAAGCCCATGATCTTGTACCCGCAGCACTTGCAGAACACTTCAATCGCCCGGCCATGAGCATCCAGCGTGACATAATCCGGCTTTGCCAGCGTCATTTCCTGATCCTCTCATCTGCGATCGTCAGGTCCATCATGAATGACGCTAGGCGCACGTCGATGTTCACACCGGCATGCATCAGCTTGAAGCGAAAGCGACGACCGGAGCCGGGTATCTGCTTGCGATCTGTAGCCGTTCCAGCTGATGCCAACGCATCACTATCGAGTGCAAAGCTGTCCAGTGCATCACCATTAGCACCTATGTTGAAGAATATCGGAGCATGCGGGATGTTGTCCCAAATTGGCGTCATCTGCAGCGACAGAGCAGCTGTTACGTCCGCCGTGATTTCCATGAACATGTTCTGCTTCACATGCCCAGCGATCTGTCTGTCGGCGAAACCAAAATCGACTTCAGCCGTCTCTAATTCGAACGTGTAGTCAGCGCCATCCTTGTTCCTGGCATCCTGATCCATCTGCCAAGCAAAGCCAGCGTTGTCTCCAAATATCGGTCGTCGAATACGAGAGCTGTCAGACCTGAGCCACGCGCATAGCGCAATGTCACGAGTGGTGGGAAGGAAACGCGGACGTTCCAGCCCCTTTGCAAAGTCAACCATCATTTTCAATGTTGGTACGGCACTACCAGATGGAGGCATGATGAAGTAGGCCTTGCGCTTGGCGCCATACCAGACGCCGCAACTGCGCCGGAGATTGAGGAACGATACTCGATCACGCAGATAAACGCCGATCTCGTTGACCTCGCTGATATTGCTCGACAGGACATCGCCAATGTCCGTTGTAGTGCTGAGCCTGTGCACGTTGCCAGAGGCATCAAGCCATATGATATCGTTCTCAATTGCCAATATGCACTGCTGGTTCACAGCACCAATAGCACTGGTAACGCGCTGCACTGTCCAATTAGCCGGAGTGATGTCGCGTGTGTCGACGGTATAGATCCCAGCCGGATATTTCCACACGACTAGCAGGCCTCGGAATGAGATCATGCCTGCGATCATACTGCCTTCACCGGGGAAAACAGCGATGCTGCCAGATCCAGCGCCTGTGAAGTTCTGATGATCTGCTGTCTGGCTGTAATACAGTCGATGCGGCTGATTGCTGTTGCCAGCGCCCCATAAGCGCAAGGCATGCTGACAACCAATGGATGGAAAAGCACTGGCCCAATCCGACGCCGGTGTTGTGATGGCAGCGGACGTATTTGCCGTGCCATCAACCATCCGCACCTGATGCGCCGAGCTGAACAAGAATAGTTTTGGGTTCTGACCCGATGCTTCACCACCAGCTACGACAAACCAGGGCGGAGGATCCTCTGCCACGGCGAGGCCAGATGCCAGCACCGTGCTGAACTGCAGCAAGCCGGTATCTTTCCGAAGCTCACCGTTAGACAAGAACACCACATCGTCATTGTTGCTGATGCCAGGGCTCCAATTGATCCCGGCAAGCACCTTCGGCGCTGTCGTGCTGTTGGAGTAGGCAATGGCAGGCGGTGTAAAGGCTGCTGTCCAACGAGCGGTACCGACTATGATACGGCCCTCATCGATCCAGCCAGTCCACGGACTTGTCGTCTCCTCACCAGCAGCACCGAAACGAACGTTATTTGCACTATCGTTGACGGAACCAGTGAACGCTACATCACCGCCCTCCTGCACGCCATCGATGAAGAGCTTCAGAACGTTACCAGTCCGCACCAATGCAACGTGGTGCCATCCTGTTGCAGTGAACGTTGTCGTGCCTGTGACGGTAGTCCATGCCGTGCCGTTCGACACATGTGCACGAATTACGTTTGTCGTATGCCGCTCGACATACCAAGCACCTGTCGATGCAGCTAGCCCAGATGCAGCCTGTCCGGCCAATCGCTGTGCCGTACCGCCAGCAGCGCTGCAGTTGAACCAGAAGTCAATTGTGAAGGCGCCGCTGCCAAGTGTGAAATCTGCATGGTCTGGCGTTGATACCCAATCGCCGGTGCCATCCAACAGCAGACTAGCTCCACCGAATACGCTCTGAGCCGTATCGATCTGCGCATTGCCAGCAGCCGTCCACGTCTTAGGAGATGTCGAGTTGTCGGTTATCGTCGTCGAAGCATCTACGCCATCGAAGTGCAGCAATGCCTTGGTCTGTGAAGTCAGAACCTCACCAGCAAACGGTGTAGCGTTGAGCTTCGACGCTCCTCCCTCCTTGATCAGCAGATCCCCGTCGAGATCCACGCCCTCAGACGACGCGAGGAATTCCGCGCTGATCTTACTCGGGCTCTTGCTGCCGTTGATGCCGCCGAGACCGACAGGAAAGGGAATGCCACTACCAACGAAACTCACAGTCGGTTCTCCACTCGCGACACTTGACCGAGGCGAGGCCAGATGTGTCCATGCCTTTCACTCTGCAGCTTCTGACGGCGTCTGTTCTCCTTCACCATTGCTGCCACCGAGGACCGAGCAGCCGCGGCAGCTGCTGTCAAACGATCGTCGTTCTTATCCTGCAGCAAAAAGGGCAAGGCCATATCACAGAGGATGTGCCGCCACTGCTTCGGCAAGAAAGTTGGTTCGCTCGACGGATCATCGGTCAAGCCTCCAATGATTTGCGGTTTGAAGGCATAGGTCACACGCAGATTGTCTACGTCCGCGACGCCGCCGTGACTGAACCATATCGTTTGCTCATCCAACAGCATCGCAGCCTGGGGAATGCCTTGCCCCAGCGTATGCAGCGGATACACCCGAAGGAAATCTTCCCGCTCCATCACGTCAATTGGGTCATCACCACGCGTGGGGATAAGAGGGCCTAGGAAGCCGTGAATAGGGGCTGCAAGTGTGTAGCTCACCTTGTACAGCGTCACTGGGTGGGTACCAGTTTTACCACCCCAGGCGATCGCTGTCGTGAAGCTGTTAGTTCCTGCCGTGTGCGTGAGGATGGTGATTAGGTCATCATGCTCCGACGTGACCAGACGCCGTCCAGCCATGCTCGTTGCAATGCTGGCAGCGAACGTTCCTGACGTAGAGCCATTCGTGAGTGTTGCCGTCGCATTGACCGGCTTATCAAGCGTGATGGCATTGTTGGACTTGAGCCACCACCAATCATCAACATACTCCGGCGTATACTCGTTCGCGCCAGAGGCCAGGCTCGTATAGGCCCGGTTTAGATACTCAACTACGATGTCATTGAACTGGCTGCCAGATAGAGGCTCACTGGCACGCGCCAGAACGTGCTCTTTGAGCTGGCGGGTATTGAGGAATGGCATCTAGTTCCCTCCAATCAGGAGGCCCGACGCCGCTCCTGCTTCGGCTTCGCCTCAAAGCCAGCCTCTTCCTTCACCTCAGGATTGACGCTGGCCCACTGCGTCGTGAACCACTCCGGCAACTCCGCCTCTTCAATCACCTGGCCGCCCTCGTAAAAGAACCGGCCAGCTTGTGCGAAGATGGGTGGCGTGTGACCTTCGGACAGCCTGATATACGGATTGACCCGATCCAGAACCGACACTCCGGCACGCGCCACAAACTCGTGCGTCTTCAGACTAAAGGACATCAAGCACTCGCGATTGCATCAGCCTCGTTGGCCAGCCGCTCCGGGCTCTCCTCCACGTCGAGGCAGAGCGTTGCAGCGCCAGCGGTTGCCGCTGTGGTGCAATCGAAGACACATTCCTCGCCGGGATTGATCCGCACCGCGAAGCCTTCCTTGTAGACTGACTTGCCAATGGCCGTAGCCACAGGAAGTGTCAGCGTACCAATCGAGACCTCACCGGAGCTGGAACCTGGGGTCGGCCGCCGCTTGACGTTGATCACCGGAGCCGTGACGGTTGGAGCCGTCGTGATCACTGCGCAGAAGCCGCGCACGATCAGCGGTCGAACACCAGCAAAGACCCGATGCTTGATGCCAGTGCTCGCCAGAGAGGCGTCATTGGCATTCGCCGTATAACGAGTGTGATCGTACATCGCGACCTCTCAGGTGCTAGCTACGTGAACGATACGAGCCTCGCCAGCGTTGCCGGTATCCCAGACGATATCGAATTCCAGGATGCCGTACCACGCAACCGCGCGAGACCGGCCGAAGTCACCGGGAATGGCCATCCTCAGCTCCGGTGCCATTGCCTCAGCGAGAGCGACGCTGTCCTCACCGAACACGACGCCCTCACCGAGCACCGAACCAGTGCCGATCTTGCCGAGCGCCCTGTTGTGGTTGGTCTCGATGAAGCGAACGCCTTCGATGCGCCCAACCTCGCCGTTGTACTTAGCTTGCGGGTCGGTGTACTGGTGCCAAGCTTTCCATTCAGTGTCAGACTTGATACCGCGGAGACCAAGCGTTCTGAAGATGCCGAGGTAGTCGTCATTCTCCAGCGGTGGTGCCTGCAGCGTATCGAACAGATAGTCGCGGATCTGTTCGACGTGGAAGATATTCATGTTGGCAGTTGCCGCCGCGCCCGGAGTGCCGTTGGTCGTGATGTTGTTCGACGTAGCGCCAGTTGGAACGTACTTGACCTTCGCTTGCTTGAAGGCAAAGGCCGCCTTTGTGTCGAGAACCAGCCGCATCTGCTCCCGAAGCTTGCGCTGGATCGGGTTCTCAAGGTTGAACTCCGACAGATCCTGCGACAAAGAGCTGAAGGGAACCGCCCGGCCCAGCTCGACGACCGTGATCGCCTTGGTGCTGAGCTGGAATTCGTCCTCAGGGATACGAGACTGTTCGTCCAGGCTGGCACTGGTTGGTTCAGTGACGTTCCGAACCCTCGTAAGGGTCACCGTCTCGCCCTTGCCCTTGCCGAAACCGTCAACTGGACGGACGTGGTCGACGAAGATGCTGTTTTCCACCGCCGCTTCGAAAAGCTTCATGCTCAAAGCGTGGTTCTTGAACGTTCCCGTAGGAGCGTCGAATTTCCAAGTGAACTGAGCCATTTCAGAGCCTCACTTACGACGGCCGCTTGTTGATGCGGTTTTTCCTAGCACGGATAAGATCCGAAAGGGTAGTGACATTTTCATTAGCCGGTGCGCGCGGCGTTATCAATGCCGGTTGCCCACCAGATGCACCTTCCACGGCTACTTTCCGGCGAGACTGTTTGATGCTAGCGATCTGATCCAGGCGTTCGTTGGTCAGCTCCGCCAGCTTGGTCATGGCGTCGGATACTGGCATCGGTGACAGCGTTCCCAGGTTCCTCTCAAGAACCTTCTCAACCACGTCCCGAACATCCCGAAGCTTGGGATTGGCCTGATAGAAACCGTCCCAGAACCCGCGCGTGCTCTGGTCCCTCTGATACTGCTGGGTCAGCTCTCGTTTGGTTTCTTCCTTAGCCATTGACATGGCTCGATTAATTGCCTGGCCGGGGCTCTGGTAGAACTCTTGATCCCAGTCGATAGGTTCTGGCTGCCCCTGCTGTTCCCGTGGTGCTCCAGCTGGCGGAATGGCGCGCCGGAGAAGCTCGTTTTCACGGGCCAAGCTCTGCACTTGCTGCTGCAAGCCATTGAAGGCTGCCTGCCAGTCCGGCGCCTGCTGTTGCTGCTGCGGCGGCTGTCCCTGTTCATCCCCGCCTGGCTCTTCATTGCCGGGATCCATCTGATCCCCCAGCTCTCCCATGTCCAGGAGATCTGTTTCGTCGCCATCAGGCGGGCGGCTGGTGCGTGCCGGAGCGCGTGCCATATCTCATTTCCTTCTCTGCTGCGACTTCACCCCGACGTACCGTGCTTTCCAAGTTGGACAGCAGGCCGTCGAGCGCTGACAATTCCGCTGCCATGCCGATGTATACCATGCCAGCAGCTTCCCGGCCTCGATAAGTGGCGACCAGCTGGCTCACAACTTCCTGTTGTCTTTCCAAGATCAGGCCGCGAAATGCTCCGAGGACAGCAGTTGCCATGGCACCTTCTTCCATGACGCGGTGCCGACGTGCCTGCTTTTCTTCCATGCCAGGTCCTCAGCCAAATCGCCTGACGTCACCGCTCGACACAATCTCACGCGGCAGCCACAAACTGCTGTTGCGCCCTTCGATCTTGTGGATGCGGGACAGTGTCAGTGCATGCACTTCAATCATGATCCAGAACGCCTTTTCCAGGAAGGCTTGCCGACCGGCCAGGTTGTCCCGAGAGATCCGATCCTTGTTCTGATAGTACCAGACGGCCAGATCGGCCAGCCGTCTTTCCAGCATACGATTTCCTGACGCCTCCACATTGTGGACCAGCTCATCAATCAGGACACTTTCATGGGACATTACTGGTTCCGGCTTTGGCTCTTAGAGCTCTGGCTTTCCTGTGCCATGCTGATCTTGCCATGACTGTTGGTCGCATCGCCTGACGTATCAACGCCGCTGGCGACGTGAACCACACGAGCACCTTTTGCTTTGTCCGAGCCAGCACGCATGTGAATTGCACAGTTGGCGCCCTTGGTAGAAGTCGGCTTGATCGGTTTCATGGCTGATCTCCTGCTACATCCATACGAACGGCTAGTCAGTTCGGCAAGCGCTTTCCTTGTTCGTACAGCTCTCGTTGGTCAAGGCTGTTGTGGGTCACCAACGTACCGCGCTTGTATTCTTCAATCATCGGCTCACACCAGCACTTCTTACTTTTGGTGTTGTGCTCTCGTAAATCATTCACTGGCACGACGTGCATCTGCCTACGCATTTGGCGTCAATCCATTCCGAGAGTAGGCGTTCTGATTGATCTGCGCTGCCAGCTCACCGCCGCCAACGCCCGGAGGTCCGCCACCTGTTCCCTCCGAGCCAGGAGCTGATGCGTTCGGAGTGCCACCGAGACCCATCAAGGCAGAGATGTTGGCCATACCCTGCAGCTCCTGGCCCGTTTCCGCCTCCTCGTCCGACGACTTGGTGATCTCGTCGATGTTGAGGTTCAACGTCCGCATCATTTTGCGAAGCGTCTTCTCAGCGCTGAAGCGTTTCAGGAAGGCCTGCAGCAGAAGCGGGTTCTGCATGATGGTCTGCAGCAAGGCCATGATCTTCTGGAACTCCATGGCTTTCGCCATCGTCCCGCTCAGTCCATGCATCTTGAAATTCGTCTTACCGAAGAACAGGCTGAACCGTTCCTCTGGGCTGGACTTGATCACCAGCTCTGCCACCTGACGGTCGACCAAGCCAGCAAGTGCCTGATCTGGAATGTATTCAGCCTCTTGCAGAACAGTCAGCCACGCCAATCGCAGGAGCTTCGCTCCGAAAGCGTGCTCGATATCCGTCACGATGCCGTCGAGCGTAATGGCTTGGCTCTGGCTGGCTTCCACAATCTCTGTCGCCCGCACTTGCTTCGCCGGGATCGCACCGAGCTTGGTCTCATTGGTCAAGACAGCTGCGTTGAACTCTCGGTTCAGGAACTCGAAGACAGCCATCGCGTCTCGTGGCACGGCACCGGTCGTGACCGTTTCCATCACCTTCTGACCGGGCGGCAATGTCTGCTTCACCGCCAGCGTCGAACCTTGCGGGATGCCATTCGTGACCTGGCTCGGATCTTCCAAATCCTCCAGACGCAACTGCTTGACGCCCCACACCTCAGCAAGACCGCCGTCAACGATCAGGTTGAATAGCTCGTTGATTGCAAGGTTCAGGTCAGTCGCGCTGTCGTAGAGAGCCTTGTGCCATACCGAGAACGGCACGCGCACGAGCGGCGCCGCTACGAACGGGCTCTCCTGATGCCAGAACGGATTTGGCTCTGGCGGTCTGATCAGGAAACGACCGTTCGCAACTGTCGCCACCACGTTCCGATGTGCAATCGTTCCGTCAGGATTGAGCAGTGTTCCCCAGAACTCATCGATCACGACTGGTTTGCGGCTGCCCGGCGTGATTGGCTCATTCTGACCGACATGCACAGCATCGCGCTTTTCATCGTCTGGCTTCTCTTCAGCCTGACCGATCAGCTTCTGGACTTCGGCCTCTTTGTACGGCCCGCCGTACTTGTCGGACATGGCCAGGACTTCATGCAGATCCTTTTCACAGCTGTGGATCTCATAGAGGCCAGCGCCGGACGGATCGGGGTAGTAATCCTCGGGACGGATGATATCGATGCGAAGACGCCATTCTTCAGCCTCTTCTGCCTCCATCTTTCCTGACTTGCGATCGAACTTGAAGGTGCGCTTCGGCATCATGCCGCCATGCACCTTTACGATCATCAGGCTTTCGGTCAGTGCGAGCTTCACAACGTCCGACATGATCAAGGGCAACGTCGTGGTGCTGTGGTTCGCCTGCCATAGATTATCGAGGTAGCAATTCAGAATGGTCCTGATCTGACTGCCGTCGATCATCTTCTCCAGCGTCCGATCCAGCTCCACGCTGTACCAGTGCCCGAACTGTGTCAGGCCACGCTTGATGAAAGCTCCCATCTGCTCAGCGGCGTTGGCCAGCTTCGGCAGGAACTCAGTTGATTGACCGGCCTGCTTGTGTGACCAGTCCTGTCTGCCCATCAGGGCATCACGGTTCCTGGCATTGAGGCTCATCCTACGCTCACGAGCCATACGAGCGGCTTCGCGATAGTCCCGTATCGTCGAAACGACGGGATCGGTTGCCTCAGAAGATTTCCCAGTCATCGTCGGCTGATTGCTGTCTGCCATATCCGGGCCTCGGTATCGGTCCAGGGCGCTGTTCGCGTTCGTACACGCATCTGACGTGCACTCCTATCGCACGTTCGGCGTGCGACGACAAACCTCCTCCACAGGCTCGGCAGCGGCGGTCACCGTCTTGCGAAGGCGTAACCAGCCGCTTTGATCCTTGGGACGGCTCCGACATTGGTTGGGGCTCTCACAGGTTCTTCGAAAGATAGCCAATACCCCAGAGCGTCGCTCGTATGGGTACGGCGATAGTATGGATCTTTCCGGTTGTGGCTCTTCAGGATACCACCCTTCTTGTCCCGCAGAACCCCCTCCATATCGGCAATAAGCTCCACGCAGTCCGGACTAATCTTCAGCTTGACCTGCTTGTGCTCGTCCAAAAGCAGCCGGTTGACGGCGTTGATCCGGTCCGGAACCCGCGGATTGACCTCCGGCACCATCAGCCGAACCGGGCTCGGATAGGTCCGCATTTCCTGCAGGATGACCAGATAGTCCGACTTGCCGGTCTGCGTCGCTCGACGGGTGCTGGTCGCGTCGCCATAGACGTGAATGCCCCCTTCGTGCTTGGGGAACTCCCGCTTGAAGTAGTCGCACATGTCCGGGACGTTGCCCTCCTCAACGATCAGCTCGGCAAAGACCCAATAGCAGCCGTCGAAGAATTGGCCGACCAGGCTGACCATGGGTTCGACGTTGAAGTCCCAAACCCATACGAGCGGCCGTCTGGTCGCTATGCCTGGCGGATCAGCCACGTGCAGCTGATGGTTGAAGGCCGTATAGGCTCGGCTGCCGCCGATCCCCGGCAACCATTCACCGTCGAGCCTGATCCGCCGTGTGGTGGAGCCAAGCGGATAAATCGCCTCAAGACGCTTGATATCCTGCTGAGGGATACCGGGGTTGTCGTAGATCGACGCACCGAACAGCGCAATGTGGTCGAGCTTGCCCTGTTGGACAGGCCGAATGATTTTCTCAAAGACCCAGCTGTTGCTGATCCTGGCCTGTCCCTCAGGCGGCAGGATCGTGGCGGTACAGAAGAACGAGAGCGGACGCGCGCCGACCCGGATTACCGCCTCTTCGTAGATCTCGAACGGGTGCTCTTCGTCCGCGTGGAACCAGTCCCTTTCCGAGCCTTGATATTTCGACCGGCCGCTTTCCGCGCTTTTGAACCCGATGACCGACCCGTTTTTGAGTACGAGGATCTGGTCGTCGATGCGCCAGCTTTTGATTTCGTGGTCCGGGATGAATGGGGCATGAACTTGTCCTGGTGGTACGAAGCCGTTGTTGAAGTACTTCGGTTGTAGCACATCTCGGCTCGTTGCAAAGTCCAAAGCGCTGACCCATCCAGATGTGGGCCCAGGACTATCAGGAAAGCCAAATCTCGCCAGAGTTGCACCGACGTACGCTCCTGCGTCACTCTTGCCAGCTCGGTTTGCAGCGATGAACCAATTCTCCGGTTTCTGCCGCTGCAACACGCTATCGATAAACGCTTGCTGCTTCTTATGTGGTTTGAACAGCTTCAGTGGATCGTTCGCACGGCGCTTCTCCAGCTCAGCCGTAAGAAGCAACATCTGTTCTTGTTCGTATCGATCCAACGTCTATCTCTTCCGTCTCACATACGTTTCCAAGAACCGACCGCCTTGCGCCCAATGGAAACGAACACCGTCTGACTTTCTTCCCTTGTGAAGATCCATCTCAATAGCAGCTGGCTTTGCCTGGAACCAACCGGAAAAGTCTACGTTCACAGAGACAGGACCAGACAGGAAGCGTGACGGCTGGCTTCTCAACAGGCCGTCGAACGCCATTCTCGCCGTGTAGGCATAGACACCGGACAATGTGGAGAAGCCAGGCTGCAGCGTGCCACGGAACAGGCCGTGCTCCACCGCGCCGGATAAGCCAGACGCTTGTCCAGTCAACGTCCCAGCGAACACAGAGCGCGGTCCACCTACCAACGTCAAAAATGCTGGCTTCGACACCAGTGCGCCAGACAGTGCCTGTCTAGGATCTGCGACACCGGAGAGTGTGGAGATACGTGCTACTAGCGAGCCATTGACAACTACAGCATCGGAGACCGTGAAGCTGCCGGACAGAGCGGGCGCACCGGAAATAAGTGCGCCAGTGAAAAACACCGGGAAGGTAATCGTTCCGGCAAGCGTGGCCGCTTGAGATGACAGAGCACCCGACACATCAACACGGACGCTGATCGAACCGCTGAGTGTCGAGCTGACCGGAGATAGAGCACCGGTCGCACCAACAACAACGCTGACAGCGCCGCTGATAGCTGCTGCCGCTGCTGCGAGAGCCCCTGTTGCCCCAACAACAACACTGATCGCACCACTCAGTGTGGCCGACTGTGCAGTGAGCGTTCCGCTGAAGGTAGCGACCTGGCCGATGTCCGCCTGGCCGCTGATGGAAGCAGCTCCAGACGACAGCGTGCCACTGACGCCTACGTTGACGCTAACGGCGCCAGATAAGCTGGCTGAGGCCGCTGCCAGCGCACCACTGACACCAATGTTGACCGCGACAGAGCCGGATATCGTAGACGCTGCTGGTGCCAACGCACCACTGGCCGTGACTGTGACGCCAACAGCCCCCGACATAGTGGAAGAGCCAGGTGCCAATGCACCTGTAGCGCTGATCCTCGGTCCAACCGTACCGGATAGCGTAGCTGCTTGTGCAGCCAACGCGCCTGTTGCTGCCACGACAACTGAGATTGTGCCGGACAGGCTGGCTGCTTGCGACGTGAGGGCGCCAGTTGCTGCAACGCTGGTCGCAACAGTGCCGGATAGCGTAGCCGAAGCAGCCTGCAGCGTGCCTGAGAACACTGCGGTGCCGTCGTCAACGGTCGTCGCGAGATCAGGATCGAACCAGCCAGCTGCACTGGCCGTCTCATCAAACCAGCCAGTGGCCGTCGATGCCACATCGAACAGTAGAACGACGGCCATATCTGGAGCCTCCGATCAGTATTAGGTCCAGGTGCCCCGTGAAGCGAAACCAGATCCTTTCTTGATCAGCTGAAAGTACGAACCAGTTCTGATCGTAGGAGCACCGCCCGGCGCGGCGCTGTAGATGAACTGTGGAATGAAGGTACCAGCCGCGTTGATCTTCACAGATCCGGTCAGGCGAATAGAGAAGGCCTCAGTGGTGCTAGTAGAAGCTGCTTTGATGGTCGTGTTAGTTGCAACGCGCGCTGTCGTCTTGTTCGCGCTGCCGTTCGCCTCAGCGTCTGTCGAGCCGACAATTGCGTCCCACAGGATATACGTCAGTGTTGCGGTGCCTGCGAACAACAAGCCAGTCGTGTGTGAAGTTGCACCGGCCGCACGCGTGAGGTTCAGCAAGCCTTCCATATCGTAGACAACACCAGCCTCAACTGCCACGGCACCAAGCGTGGGAAACCAATTCTGAGCAGCAGTACCGTTTGTGCCGGTCTGATCAGCATCGATACGACGTTCCAGTGTGTCACCGAAGCCGGAGCTTGATGCTGCCAACGTGAAGAAGCCAACGCCCTCGACATATTCCAACGCCTCGCCTGCATTGAGTGTAACCTTGTGTAGCTCGAATAGCGTAGCATTTTGGTTGAATTGTACTGTCACGTCACAAGACGTGGCCGCGCTTTTGTTTCTGATATTGATAGTCTTTGCGTTACGCAGTGTGCTGGCTGCGGGCGCTGCAAGAATTGTCGTTGTGGTAGCTGTTGTGATGGCCGTGTTTTGCTTACCACCACCACTCGGTACAAGTGTCGTGCTCGAAGCGTCGACATAAGACACATGTACATCAATGTTCGCCGCTGCACTGGTGATCAGCGACAGAGTGTCGGTAGTTGCAGCTAGCAAGAGCATCAGATCAGTCCTTGTGCACGTTGCCTTATCTTGGCTTCGGGGTGGTTAATGTAATTTGGAAATGTCTCTGCTCTAACTATGAAAGCAACCGCTAAACCAGCATCTAATGCGGCAGAAGTGCCAGCCGCTACATCAGCCCAGTCGACTATGTTACCGCCGCCAACGCGATACTGCGTTTGGAGGCCCACCTCTCCACTGGTAGAAGCCGCTGTATCGTAAAGCTCAGTGAACGTCGTCCCCGGTGTAGCTATCACAGTCTCTGCACCAGCATCTTCAAAAGCTCGATATGCTATGACGAGATCATATCTGTCAGGAGGAGTGATCAAGCTCATGCTGAACGCTGCAGCTCCGATAGTAATTGAAACTGCAGGAGAACCTTTAAAAGGATCTTCCTTCTGATGTCCTGTCACACTGAATACATGCATTGTAGCGCCAGGATTGGTACCCGTATCTGTATGTGCGACTGTGACGGTCATCGAGCCTGGCGATGCTACCTGAGCCACAAACACGACTGACCCAATTCCAATCGTCTGAACTACGCCATCATCAGACCTAGTAATATGTTTGGTCCATTGCAGAGGATTGCCACTGTTTGAAATAGACCAACCACCCGCCGAAGAGAGATTGAGAAGGCTCCCCTCCAACCTCCCGGCCACAATCACAAAAAGCAGGCTGCCTGCAACAGGCGTAAAACTAGGTGACGTTATAGAAACAGCACTTCCAAAAACATCAGAGAAGTTCTGCGTCGTCAGTGACGTGATAGCGGGCATCGCTTCCTCACATATGACGCCACTGGATTACTTCATCGTCCTTGATCTGCAAAGAAGGATCAAAGGCCCGAAGCTCCTGCTTGTCCAGGAACCACGAGCCTTGAAAGCGAACCGCCCGTCGCTCCCCCTCCAGCGTCGTGATCACCACCACGACGCCATCAGGAGGATATCTTTCAGGACGCTGGTTCATAGAGCTGATCGAACTCGGCTTGCACGTAGCACATGAACGCGCCGTCACCGACCTTGACGATCCAATGCCCAGGCACCACCACGTAGCGCTGGTTCTGCGCATTCGTCATGACGAGACCGTTGACGCACTGTTCCGCCGGAACAAAGCCGTGGTCCATGCACCACTGTGACCAATCAGCATGTCCGTACTGACACGCTTCAACAGCAACTGCTCTTAGACGATACTTTGCCATGCTCTTTCCTTTCTCAGGCTGGCGCTGCGTAGGTAAGGCTGTTCAACGTACACGACTGACCGTTTGCAATGCTGGTGTTGGTAACTGTCACATCACCACCGCCGCCGGTTGCCGTGACACTGAACAGAACCGCATCGGCGTTGGCACGATCCCTAATACGTCCCTTGGATGCCGTGCCAGCTGCACCAGCGGTGGCGTTGATAGGTACGCCAGCTGCTGACATGCTACCAGAGGCGGCTGCACCAAAGGCCGGATTTTGCAACGTGAACTCTACCAGCACCACGTTGCTGGCATCCTGGATTTGCAGATCTCCGGACGCATCAGTGGCGCCGGTCGTGTTGATGTAGTTATCAACGGCGTCAGCGATCACATTCCGCAGTGCCGTGACATGAGTTACCGCCATAACTGATCTCCTTCAGATCGTCTGACTGCATTGCTACACGATTGCTGCAGCACCGTCACTATCTGGCCACATATAAGGCATCAGGTATTGGTGCTGTATTCGACGCCTCTATCGACTTGATGTGCTTGGCTCACTGCTATCTGGAAGCAAAATCACAGTATCCACCTTGTTTTCCCGATCAGCTCCAACCTCAATCATCCCGGACACATCTCCATCCTGCGCGCCTATTCGCAATCCAGGTACGTCAGGAGCATCCTTAGGGTCTTGGTCTACTGCAAAACCCCTAGCAAGCAGGCCAGACACGATCGGAGAATTCTGTTCCGTGACCCAATAGCCAAGACCAGGAAGCATCTTGCCAAGATTGGTTCCATCAGTCGTAATGATGTCCGTCTCCGGGGCATGTGGCAAGAGCCTGATCCTCTTAGGAAGCGCTGTCATGTCTGATCTCCTGGGGAAGTCCTTCTAACATCGCAACTGTGTGGAGTATCGGGATGGGACCGTCAACGCCTATCGGTAAAGCAATCTTTGAGACGAAGTATGCAAGCCCAGGTGAAGACTATCGAGAAACGTGCAATCGAGTAGCGGCAAGCCTTACGAACGTTGATCTTGATTATCACTCCTTCCGAGATGCCATGCTGGCACAACGGTTCTTGCCAGGCGGTCGCATCCTTTCGTCCGTAGGGACGGCGAAGAAAACCACGGCCTACAACTGCTTTGTCTCCGGCACGATCGCTGACAGCTTCACCGAGGGCGACGGCTCGATCATGCAACGGGCCACTGAGGCAGCCACAACCATGCGAATGGGTGGCGGTATCGGATATGACTTCTCATCGCTCCGGCCACGCGGTGCTGAGATCAAATCTCTCCGCTCGCAGGCCTCTGGGCCCATCTCATTCATGCACATCTTCGATGCAGTTTGCAGAACCGTATCATCGTCAGGACATCGCCGCGGCGCACAGATGGCAATTCTCCGTGTCGATCATCCCGATATCGAGGAATTCGTATCAGCCAAACAGAACACCCACGCACTCTCCGGCTTCAACGTCTCCATCGGCATCACCGACGAATTCATGATCGCGGTGTGCAATGACACAGACTTTACTCTCAGGTTTGGCGGACAGGTATGGGGATCAGTGCGTGCCAGACAGTTGTGGGAACGCATCATGCGCAGCACTTGGGATTGGGGAGAACCGGGCGTCGTCTTCATCGATCGCATGAACCGGGAGAACAATCTCTACTACTGCGAACAGATCGACGCGACGAACCCCTGCAGTGAGCAGCCACTGCCTCCATTCGGCGCCTGCCTGCTCGGTTCCTTCAATCTCACACGTTACTTGAAGATCGACCGACCAGTACCGTTTCGTATGTCTTTCGACATGGACCAACTACGGCGTGACATTCCATCGGTGGTGGCCGCCATGGATCGCGTCGTCGATGTGGCCAACTATCCGCTGGAAGAACAGCGCAAAGAGGCCCTGAACAAGCGCAGAATGGGTCTTGGCGTGATGGGTGTGGCGAATGCTTTCGAGATCCTCGGTCACAGCTATGCCAGTGACAGCTTTCTCCGCCTTCTCGACGAAGTGATGTCCGTGATCAAAGAGGAGGCATATGCAGCCAGTGCAAACCTCGCACACACGCGCGGAGCTTTCCCCCTCTACGATGCCATCCCCTATGACCAAGGAAACTTCATTGGTACCCTCAGCAGCAAGACGCGAGCGCTGATCAGACAGAGCGGCATCCGTAACAGTCACCTGATAAGCGTTGCACCGACAGGCACGATCAGCTTGCTGGCAGACAACGTGTCCAGCGGCATTGAACCAGTTCTGATGTATGAGGGCATGCGGCGTGTCATCATGCCGGACGGACCGCAGGAGTTCGCAATCATGGACTGGGCTTTTGCCAACCACGGACATCTTGGTCGTACCGCCGACACGGTTTCCGCCAAAGAGCACATCTCAGTGCTGTGCACAGCTCAGAAGCACACGGATAGCGCCGTATCCAAGACGTGCAACGTTCCGGCCAATATGTTGTGGGATGATTTCAAGCAGCTCTACATCGATGCTTGGCGGAACGGTGCCAAAGGCTGCACGACATACCCGATCGACGGCGGCAAGCGTGGCAGCATCATGGTTGCCAAGACGTCGAACGCTGCGAACGACAACAATCCACGGTGCACCGAAGGGGAGTGTGCCGCATGAAGGGACTTCGCATCATAGAGGAGGACGTTATCATGGACGCCGCGAATGATAACAAAGTGCAAAGGTGCACTTGCAAAAGCTGCACCGCCCCGGCCAGTCATTTCATGGAACTGTTGATACGAACGCACACCATGAACCTGGACCATCCTCCACTGATCTCCGTTGTGCACGGCAACATCTGTGCAGAACATGCTGAGACGAACTTTCCGCCAAACGAGATCTATGACATGGCGGTGACAGTCGTCGAACGTCTCAATATTCCACGTGAGAACCTAGCAGCTGCACAGCTAGTGGCGCGATGCGGTGACTATCGCGCTAGGTTGCACGAACTCGGTCAGATGATGCCAGAACCGACCAGCCAGACCCGCCACTGACGACAACCATACGACTGTGCTAAGGAAAAGCCTCGCCATCCAACGGCGGGGTTTTTCTTTGGGAGACAGCTATGGCTCGGAACATCGAAGATATCATTCGCAAGGCAGCAGAAAAGAATGGGATGTCGTACAGCCGTGCCCTTGGCATCGCACGCCTAGAAAGCGGCCTTCGTCCGAACACCCAAACCGGCTCTTACAAAGGCCTCTTCCAGCTCGATGATCGTCAGTTCCGAAAGTATTTCGGAGAGGGCGGCAACGTCTTCAACCCGGAGCACAACGCCGAGGCAGCCATGAAGCTGTTCCGGGACGAGGCTCGGCAGTTCGAGCGCACCATGGGGCGGCCGCCGACTGATTTCGACCAGTACATGGTCCATCAGCAGGGCCTCGCCGGGTATACGTCGCACCTGAAGAACCCGGACCAGCCGGCCTGGCAGAGCATGCAGCAGGCCAGCAAGCGAGACAGCAACTGGTCCAAGCGTGCCATCTGGGGGAACATGACGCCAGGCTGGAAGGGCCAGTTCGGGTCCGTCGAGAACGTCACGAGCCGGGACTTCCTACAGGCTTGGGAACAGCGTGCGGCACGCGCCGGGCTAACGCAGACTGGCGGTCAGCCGACACAGGTCGCACAAGCTCGGGCGCCGGGAACTGACGTAAACGTCAGGAAGGTTCAGACCAGCGTTGTCCGGCCGGACGGCCAGATCCCGATCGGTCCGCCTGAGCGAGCCCCGGAGAATGGCATTTTTCGCATGGGCGGCTATGCGCCGGGCGAGGCCACCAGGATCGTGGATTACTACGGCCGGGATCGAGATGCGCAGGGAAGGCCTCTAGCGCGCGTTTCTGAGGCCCCCGGGAGCGTTCCGAGCGCTCAGATGGCCCAAACCCCATCCCAAGGTCCGACCCCATCAGAAACGCCTCAGAATGCGCCTGGCCGACTTGGCATGTTTGCCCAACCGGCCCTTCCTGCCTTTACCGATACGTCAGCCCAACACCTTATGCCCCAGCACAACTTTCCAGCTGAGATGGCAGAACGCTTAGAGCGGTCCAGGGCCGGTTGGGACGCCGCAGCCAGTCAGCAGCCAGCTCCCGGTAGCGCCGGAGTGCCGGGCGGCCCGCCGCAGAGCCAATACGACGCCGTAGATCAGGCTGTCGCTCCTAGACCAGCCCCGACCAGCCCCATGTCCAGGACACAAGCCCGCAGCGGCCCCTTCTCCGGGCAGCCAGACTGGGCCCAGCGCGCCTTCCTGGCCGATCCGCAGTATCCCGTGAACGAGCCAGCCAGGTGGGAGATCCCGGAGCCTCCAGCGCCACCACCCACCTGGAAGGACTGGTTCGGCTCGGTCGGCGGTTTCAGCGGCGGGACCTTCGGTGGCATCTTCGGAGGCGGGCTTGGTGGCTAACACAGGCGCCCCGAGGCGCAACCTAGCGAGCGCAGCGAGCATGCCGAGCCCGATGACGATCCTGCTGCTGATTGCCATGTCCACCGCCTGGCACCCGCGGACGGCCGCGGCCCACCAAGCGCCCTCGGGATGGACATATCCATCGGAATGCTGCAGCCAGCGAGATTGCGCACCCATCTCGCACATGGAAAGGCACCCTGACGGCTCGATAACGGTCACCACCAAGCACGGAACCGTGACGTTCCCACGCGGTTTCAGGCATCGGGAAAGTCCAGACCTGGAAGGCCACGCCTGCTTCCATCCGCGGTCGGGGAACCCATATTGCCTGTTCCTCGCGCCCGGCGCCTGACGTCCAGCAAAAAACAACAGATGTGTCCGCAGTGCACCAGACACTCGTGCTGGCGCTCGATAGGCTGCCCCGTTCCAACAACCAAGAGCACCGACGATGGCCGCCCCGACACGTCCACCGACCATCCACACCACCGCTGGCTTCCTGGATAGCTTCCGCGCGCCCAATTACGTCATCCGACCGCTGCTGCAAGAGGGCTTCCTCTACAGCCTGACGGCCAAGACCGGCGTCGGCAAGACGTCGATCGCGCTACGGCTGGCCATGCACGTCGCGACGGGCCGGGACGTCGGACATTTCGAGGTAGCCAAAGCTGGTCGCGTTTTGTTCTTAGCTGGGGAGAACCCGACAGACATCCAGATGCGCGTGGCCGCCCTGGTCCGGCAGATGGGTCTGGACGCTGAGAGGATCCCAATCGACTTCATCGCCGGAACCTACGACATCAAACGGCACATGGAAGCGATCATCAAATGGTCCGAGACCACAGAGGGGATCAAGCTGGTCGTGATCGACACGGCAATTGTGTATTTCCCAGGGAAGGACGAGAACGACAACGTCGAAATGTCCGACTACGCCAAGATGCTGCGGCGGTTCGTCGAACTGAAGGGGCACCCGGCGGTGGTGGTCGTATGCCACCCAGTCAAGAAGGGGGCCGACACGATGCCCAGGGGCGGCGGCGCGCTGCTGAACGAGGTCGATGGCAACTTGATCTGCTCCGGCAAGCGCGGCGAGCCGGTCCGGCTGCATTGGGCAGAGAAGTTCCGCGGCCCCAACTTCGAGCCTCAGCTGTTCGAGCTGAAGCAGGAACATGGTCCGTTGAAGGATGATCGCGGCCTCGACCTACCAACCATGATCGCCATCCCGATGGAGCTGACCGAGACCAAGAAGCGCGTCCGGCAACAGAACGAGTTCGCGCAGCAGCTCGCCGCGATACTGCCAGTGTTCCCAGGCGCGACGTTGCGAAAGCTGGCGACTGAATTGGGATGGTTCACCGGAGAAGACAGACAGCCGTACGTCGCACGGGTGAAGGTTGCCATGCTACGTCTAGTCGGCCGTGGACTTGTGAAGGTCAATCGTAAGAACATGGATGACTGGAAGTGGATAGGCGACGGTAGAGAGGTCGATTGGAACGCTCCAGAGCCCTCGGATGACGACGGTTCGTGAACTTTCACACCTACCCTCCTAGACGAACAATACTGATCCCATCCACCCCCACCCCTACGGGGGGGTGAGGGGGGTAGTTTAGGGGGGATCTAACTTTCTCTCTCTATCTATAGAGGTCGAAATCATTTTTTTCCGTCGTAAGTGGTTGATATGCATGGGAAATCCGTGGGAAGGTAGGTCGAAAACGAAATTTTCCTTTTTTCACGGCCCTATATAGACGTTTCACGGATCTGCTAAGCCGTTGATATATAAGCCAAAACAGGGTTATGTTTCAAAATGAGATAAGTGCGCGGGGGTGTCCTAGTCATCGCGGGCGCACATCGGGATACACCGACCCCCCTCCGGCTGTGCCGGGTGCCTATCGTACAATCCATACGGGTAAAATAAGAAAGCGGATCGTTGGTCTGCGGATTGGACTGTTGTTACGCAATGTTACAGTGCGTGATAGTGCTATCCAGTCAGCCATTGCACAACAGGCCAGCCGCTCGCTAGCTCGTGTGCTAGTCCTGCGACTGCGAGTGCAAATGCGAGTGCGAACCTTGCGACGTCTCACGATCATCACCAGTCGTCACAACGTCAGGTACGACGTCGATAACCTTGCGAGCGTCCAAGCCAAGCTGCTTCATCTTGCCAGCAATCGCCTCTTGCAACTGGCTGTCCGACATCGCACTGACGTTGATCGATACCGCAACGTCGACTTCGCGCCGTTCGGCATAACCCACAACCTTAGCCAGCGTCGCCATGGCCACAACCCACTGATCAGGCCGTTTACTTGCCCAGTTGTCCAATGTCTCTTTAGACACATCAGCCGCTAGAATTCGGGCCAATGCTTCCTGAAACGGCGCCAGATCCTGCCTTGCGATCCGCCTCCGATGCAGCTCGTAAACCTCTTCTGCGCTGGGCGTGTGAGGCGTCCGTGATCCATCCATCGATTACGCTCCTCGTGGTCATCCAAGTGCCGTCTGGCAGTGTGACGACTGGCAAGCCATGCCTCTTGATCCATCGGTGCAACGTCCAACGGCTCTTGCCCATGTAGGCGCAAATTGCCCTGTGGCCGAGCAGCACATTTGGATCTGGCTTTCTGGTGCGCCTCATGGGCGTAAGCGTGTATCACCAACTGGTGGCATAAGCGAGCTATCGCGAGCATGCCTGTTGGACAGTCGTGACAACCAGACGCCAGGCAGCAAAAAACCCCGGCGGATTGATCCACCGAGGCTTCCTGGCTGCTACCGCCTATTGTGCCTAAGCGTATTCCCTCATGATCTTGCTGGCAAGCCGATCCGTCTCCAAGCGGCTGTCAGCGTTCGGCATGTCCCTAGCGATCTCAGTCAGGGCTCCCGTGATGCCCCACACGCTGCGAGGGCTGCCATACCAATCAGTCCGCTGCTCTGCCAACGCGTATGTCTGCGCTGCCAAGCGCCGAGTGAGGCCGAACTTGCTGAACAGGGTATCGAGAATGACCTGCTTGTCGGCACCGATCTCGACAGTCCTGAGCCTGCTGATGCGCTGGACGTCGTTGTCCGTGCTGCTGTCGGCATAGTCTTTGATCGTGGCTCGGAAGGCGCCGAATGCACGCTGATCGAGGCCATTGCCGACATGCCGGAACGTTGTGGTTCTGACGTTCTGTGCGCCCCATACCCGATGATTGCCGCAGACGTACTCATACAGGAATGTCGAGATGCCGAAGCTCCGACCGCCTACCTCACTGTTCCACATGAAGAAACCGCGTCCTAGGCCGCCGCCGGGCAGCGTCTCAAAGATGCGCCGTTCGTTATCCACCATGAAGGCGAACATATCGCGATCGCCAGCGTATAAGCCGCGGCTTTCGTCGAAGGCCGCCGGTGCTGGCCGCCAATTGGTGGTGGCTTCCAGCTCCACGAGACGCTCCGAGACGTCGGCGTCCCAAATGCGCGTGTACACGTCCGACGTGATGCCCCGTGCTGTGATGCTGTCCCCGTCGATCAGCAGCTTGCACTCGCCGAGGCTGTTCGGCAGGTGATGGTTGAGGCATTCGACGGCAAGCTTGGTCGGAAGGCTCCGCAGGTACTCGGCACCGCCACCTGCTCGGCTGGCCAGCTGGCCGAATGACCAGTTGTTGAGGCTCAGGCTGCCATCGCCAAGCTCGGAACCGAGCTCGATGCGATTGGAGACGCCAACGACGGCCTTCAGCTTGTTGATCTGCAACAGCGTGCTTTCCATTGCTCTGCTGCGCTTTTTGACGTTGGCAGCATGCAGATCTGCCAGGGAAGAAAAGCGTTCGTCTGCTGGCCTAGACGCCCATTCGCGATGTGCTGCTGTGAGTGTGGTCATGTTGGAAACTCCCTACTGGTGTTGGTCTGCGCGGTAATGCGCAGGCATATAAAAGCATGACCAATAATGTACTGTCAAGGGGGATTGACATACCTATCGAGCATGCCTTAGTATTGCCTTACTAGCATCATTGCATATCCAAGTAGGGGAACACCATGACTATCGAGCACGATGCCTTATCTGCATACGTCAGCACCAAGCTGCAAGCCGCTGAGTGGACGCAGGCGACCAAGCCAGCACGCACTACGCCACCACCGTTGCCGCCGACGCCAATCGCAGCAGATATCCCAAGCTCGGTCATCGAGATACGGGATACCGAAATCGCTATGCGCGCCTTCATGCAGAAGATGGCCGCCGAGCTGGATAAGCAATCAAAGGCGGGCAATCTGACGCTCGCTGCCAAGCTCGCACTGAAGCGCACGGCCAAACTCATTCGCTTCGACAACTGCCACGCTGCTGTGCGGAATGGGGCCGTGTGATGTTCGATGCGATCTGGATAACGCGGGACGGACAGCAGATCCCGATCTCACAACTCGATACGCGGCACATCAATAATATTCTGCGTCTCATGATCAGGGCGCCGGGCTGGCGCGTCGAATACCGTGAACGACTTCGGCTTGAACTGCAAATCAGAGAGATGCAGCAGCGGAGGCAGCCATGACAAACAAGTATCCAGTCGGCGGACCGCGTGAGCCGGTCTATCAGCTGATGCGTAGTCTAGGCTTCCTGCAAGCTTGCTGGACTGACAAGCAGTGGTTCCGGGATAATGATTTGGAGGTGAACATATTCGGCACCGGCTCTATGGCCAGGGTCTACCGCAACAACGAGCACATCTGGACATGCCAGCTCGACGATCTCTCTGAATTCATCGCTGATCTGGATGCTGGTCGGTTCCCATGTGATGAGAAGTACACAAGCCTGGGGGAAGACAAACATGAGTGAAGTCGATCGCATGCGTCGTGCTGCTGTGCAGCTGGCGTCGCAGACTGGTTACGAATGGGACGGCCTGCAGTGGGTCTATAGAGCAGTCGTCAAGACGGCAGAGCCACAAACAAATCCCTACGCAGCTGCATGTGCCGCGGCGGCAAGCCTGTTCCTGCATCTCAGGAAGGGTGATCGCAAAATGGCCAGCCACTACGAAGACAAGCTGAAACAGCAACTGATCGACATGGGCTTTCAGATATGAGGAATACCCAAACCATGAAGCGACTGATGCTCATAGGCCTAGCATTGGCCATCAGCAGTCCAGCACTGGCCACAACCAAGCTCGACAAGAACACACTGCAAGCTGCCAAGCACTGCGGCTACCGAGGTGACTTCACCAAGCCACCGACACCAAAGCAGGATCGCTGCATCACGCGTCGCATGCAGTGGTACATCAACAGGCAAGAGCGTTGGAGCAAGGCACGATGAAAGAGCCTAGAGCCACTGCGGTGTTCCGCAAGCTGCTCCCTGATCGCATGGATATAGAAGCGATCAACAGGGCCGGTGCTGCGATCCATGAAAGCTTCAAGGATATCGAAGTTGAGAACTGCAGCATTGCAGAACTTGCTGTTGCTTGCATGGGATACGTCAGAGACTTGCTGGACGATGTGGGGGAGGAGCGCGTTACTCACGAAGTCATACACGAAGTGATGTTCGCGGCTCTGTACTTCCTGATCAATGATCTAGAGGCTGAAGAGGTGCACGGTAATGGAAAAGAACAACAAACAAGAAAAGCTGACGACGGCGATCAAACTGGCAGCGAAGATGTGTGATTACGTCGATACGCTGTCGCCTGAAGAACAGGAACCTGACGTTGCCATGATCGCCCTGTCCTACATGCTCGCCAGCACGATCGCTACGGCATGTCGCCTCGAGACACACAAAAAAGCGGTCTTCCGCATATCCGCACTGATCGCAGAGCAAACGATGGAGTTTGCTGACATGGTACAGAAGAAAAAGAGCACCGCGTAACCACAGTAGAGGGAACATCAGCATGACACACTTTCACCAGATCGCATGGCCCGATATGCGTCTAACTGCAGAGACGCTGGACCCGAATAACACCGATATGGAAGCCCCGAAGCTTCCGCCCCCAAGGCGCGTACCAGATCCCACCAAAGGCTATTGGTTAGTGACCGGCGTCCGACCGAGCTCTGACTGTCCCGAGTTATGGGGATGGTTTGAGACAGAAGAACAGGCCAACAGACAAGCTGGAAGCTGGTCGCGCTCTGAGATCACGATTGTGTTCACCGTGCATAGACCTGCAGCGCGATACAGCGCAGTGGTGCAGGTTGAGAAGACGACCAAGTTCGGCAATCGATGGAGATGACTGTGAAGAGACAGCCTAAGAAAACCGTCAGCATCGGCATGCAGGCAGTCACGTTCGACATACCCGCAGAGATGCTGTCTCGCGTGGAGGCGTTGCGTAAAGCCCGAGCAGATCGACCGACACGTGCTCAGCTTCTGCGAGAGCTGATTGCAGCTGGCTTGCAGGTTGAAAGCCAGCTGGAACGTTGGGGCGCGAGTGGAGCTTAGAGGAAATAGCGGACATGACGAAGCATCCTGTATCGCGCAAGCTGATGGCCTACGCCCGCCACCCGACGATGAGCGGTCAAACGCAAGTCCCCCAGGCCATCTTGCACGAGGCGATAGCTGAAATAGAGCGGCTTCAGAAAGGCTACGGCGGGCTGTTCGATAAGATGATCCTAGCCCGGAACGCTAGGGACATGGAGTTGCTGCAGGATGCCATCGATCAAGCGGCTGTGATGTCTGCTTCTCAGTAATAGCAGTTACAACAAAGGGGAAAGCCAGATGCTGGAAAACAAGATCTTCGAAGTCCGCGACCGCATGACGTTTGTGTCGGTGCTGGCCATTGCCGTGACCAGTAGAGACAAGGAAGAGCGATCTCATATCATGATGGCGGGATATGGCCTGACGCTCGAACCAACGATAGCCCTAGTTCGCCTGGACAGCTTCTGGGGACACACCGATCCATATGCGTGGAACGATCGCACCATGCAGACTGCGCATCTGCACATCCGCAAGAACTTCCATCGTCTGCAATCGTGCGCCGTGGTGGACGTCGAATACATCCTCGGCGAGACCAAGCAGCCGAAGGTGAGCGAGATCAGCGGAGATTAATGAGCATGCACTACTACTTCGCCACATACGTGAGTTTGAGCAAGGATGGGTGGCGGTCGGGGCCAACTCCTATCACAGTTCGAGCGTGGAACGCCTATGAGGCAGAGGACAAAATTCGCGAGCGGCTTGGGGATGGAAAATACGAAATTCAGGTCGCTGAAGCGATTGGCTACGACGACTAGTAGTGTCCAATCAGAGGGGAAGAGCATGACCACAAACGCCCATACCGTAGAAGAGGTGCTGGTGCTGCATCGCCTTCTGACTGACCTACGCACGGCACGAACGCTCCCACCTGATGGATCATTCCTGATCCTACAGGCCAACATGGGGCATCTCGCTGATGCGATGGCGAACAGTGGCAAGCCAGAAGTATTCGACGCTGCTATTGCGTGCGCCATCATGGCGCTGCGCATTGGTCTCGACGGTGATCCTGCATGGGACATCTGGCGCCTGCGACACGGTCTCGATGCCACTGCGCATGGCGTTCCGTTCGGCGACTTGCCGAAGTTCATGACAACAAGTGGCGGTACTGGTGAAGCAGGAGGAGAGAAGTGAAGCAACGCAGGAAGTGGCGACGCAAGAACAAGCCTAAGATGGATCAGCTCGTGTTCGACGTGCTGCACCACATCGCGAACCAGCCAGCGACGGTGGTCGCGAGCAAGACGTGGGTCAGTCCAGGTACCATCAGTAAGTGGCGACGCGGATACGAGAATGGTGGCACGCGCTATCCACAAGCGATCACGCTGCAAGCCGTCGCCGAGGTCGCTGGCTTTGAGCTGAAACTGGTCAAGCGCGAGGACACATGACCGAAGACGAGCACAAGGCCCATCACTGTAGACTTCATGAAGCTTTAGACGAACTGGTAGCCGATTGGATCAGTCATCAACCGCTTACCGCACACGCCCTCTTGAGCAAGCCAATCTATGAACTCATGAAGTGGTCTCACGCGCAGACGATCAAGCCGACGCCACCAAAAAACAACGGCTCAGCCGGGGGAAGCTGAGCCGCTGAGACCAACAAACATGGAACACCAAAGGGGGCCAGACCTGAGCCGAGGGGAAGGAGCCAGGAAAGGCTGCAGGTTGTATGTCACAGGTTGACGTTCCGGTCAAGCGCGCACGAGTGTGGCTGGCCTGACACAGAAGAGCCCCATTCTATCCGAGATCGAGAGATTGCAGTTGCAACGCGGCGGGGCGTGCGAGATGATCATTGCACAGGGGAGATGGGGGAACCGTTGATCCTGCCATAATTTCGCCGCAATCGTGTGCCATGTTGTGGTTGTTGCGAACGTATGGAACGCCTGGGGATCAGCGATGCCAAACCTAGTCAAGCACCTTCCGACTATCGGAATGCTCGCCGCCGAGTTCGAGCGGAAGCATTACGACAGCATGGAGCGTGTGAAGGCATCGGCCCCTTTCTACGAAGCCCTCCGAGATTACGTCGACCGCACAACACCACCATGCTCAGTCGATATGCGCATGGACCAGTTCGGCATGTGTATCAACCTATGGCTGATGCCAGCGCCTAACGTCAGCTGGTCCAGCATTAAGAGCTGGGTACTTGGTGTTGGGCGGACGCTGGTGGATCTCGGACATCGTGAGAAGGGAGACTGTGATCCATCGATGTCTTATGGCGGCTGGGCTTGCTCGGTTCATGCCATCTACAGGACTAAGAGCCAGGACATCAAAGTAAGTGTCATCGTTCGTATCGACATACCAGAAACGGGTCTACCCGGTCTCAGTGTCGAGGGGCGTGAACGCGTGACTACTGAGACCACGACTGATTGGATCATCGTGGAGACACAACATGGCACGACAGGCATCAAAGAGGAGGCGCATCGTGAACTTCAGGGAACTGAAGCAGATCGAGGCAGCAATTAATGAAGCTACGGAACCGACTGACGAGCCGAACACGTTCGTCTTTCTGGAAGGCTTCAGCTTTCAAACCATCGCCGAAGGATTAGCCGAGGCCCTGCCGGGCATCACCGCGAAGCACGTACAGCGTGCGTGCAAGCAGTTCGGCATGAGCATCAAGCAACGTCCGAAGGTAAAACAGACAGCTGCTGGTGTGTCCGAACGCATCGACGCAATCGAAGCTCGCTTGGATCTTCTGACGGATCGTCTGCAGCACGTCGACAATGCGCTGCAACGGTTTCTCAAAACTTGGGAGGAATTCACCGATGCAAATAACGGGACAGCCGACGCCGCCTGAAGGCGTCAACTATATGACGCCATCCAAATTCAAAGAGATGGCGAACGATCTGCTGGGCAAGGCGTATCACGACCTGGCGCAGCACTGCAGTGGTGAAGGCTTTGCACACCTGGCACGTCCGGGCCTCGTCAAAGAGTTGGCCAAGGCAATGGAAGCAACGTTCGATGCTCTAACACCTGAACAGCGTCAAACTTTCAACGCCTCAGCCTTCACAAAGCAGTGGCGATACAAGCCGCCAGTTCCAAAGAATGCCAAGCTCGACAAGCTCTTGGTGCAACTGTCCGAGCTATCGCCAGACGAACTTGCACGCGTCGAAGCGGCTGCACGCAGTCGTCGCAATGGGAATGCTCCTAGCGTCAATGCCTCTCGCTAGGAGTTCGGGCCACTGAAACCTTGCCCCTTCGCGTCAGTGGCTCATTGTGGGCGGGAGGCCCTGCAACACAGGAACTCCCCGCGGCTTTCCGCCCACAACAATTCGACATCTGGTGATCGTCAGACATGGCCAGCTGTCGGATAGTGGACGGGTGGGTAGCAAACCCCGCCGATCTGCCCGTCCACTTCTTTTCCTCAATGGGTGCGCAAATGCAGCTGACCAGAACATCTGAGATGACGGGCGTCACCAGGACGAAAGAGATCGACATTACCCAGGAGCAGCTGGCGGAATATTTGCGATCAGGTACCCCAATACAGAAGTTCTTTCCACATCTGTCAGACAGCGATCGAGAGTTCATTCTGACCGGCATTACCGACGAAGAATGGGACACGCTGAAGGAGCCAGTCAGCATCTCCGAGGCAGTCACAGATCTGCTGAAGGACATCTATCGAGACGAATGGAACGGTGATCTCGATACTACGCTGCCAGAGAACAGCCTACGCGATCTGGAAGTGATGTTTGCGCTTGGAGAAGCGTTTGGTTTGGACATGCAGCATGTCCAACTCGACACCAGCATGCCACGCACCGCTCGTTCACTGATCGCGATTATCGAGAAGAGCCAGGGGATAGGAGCATCGGATGACCAGCAGCTATGACAACAGCTCTATGGACAGTTACAAGCGCTGTCCGCGTGCCTTCTATTTCCGCCACGTTCGGCACCTCTTCGGAGAGGGAACGAAGCCCAGCTTAGCGTTTGGTGGTGCCTGGGGTTCTGCCATGGATGCCCTATGGACAGCGCGTCTTACTCAGCGCATGTCCAAGGCCGACGCATTCGATGCTGCTGTTGAGGCCTGGCGTGGTGAGTGGACCAATCGCGGTATGGAGCTGGAGCTAGCAGCACATGAGGCAGAGGAGCTTTCCCCGCGGCTGCCAGCTACGGCCATGCGCATGTTGGCCGACTACATCCGTGAGCGTGAGGCGCTGCTGGACCCGGATCAAACCGAACTGATCTCATGTGAGCAGCCTTTCGAAGTGCCGCTGCCACCTTCAGACTGCGTTTACACCGGCCTGTTCGACAAGCTCGTGCAGCACCGCGGACAGGTCCTTTGCATCGAGCACAAGACGACGTCGCTGTACGCCAAGGGCGGACCGTTTCGCTCAACCTACGTCGACGGCTGGTCGATGAACAGCCAGGTCGATGGCTACCTCTATGCCCTGTCCCGGCTCTATCCAAAAGCGCGCACAGCTGTGTGGGTAGACGCCGCGCTGGTGCACAAGACAGTCTCCGGTTTTCAGATTATTCCAGTCGAGAAGCAGAGACCGCAGCTGCAGGCGTGGCAGTGGGAAGCAACGTTCTGGGCCAGCCTGATCGAGACAGACAAGCGCGTCTGCAGCACGTGCCCGACTGAGACGCCGATCATGTACGCGTTCCCGAAGAACACAAATGGCTGCTACGCCTACAACACGTCGTGTCAGTACATGGACATGTGCCGCGCATGGAGCAATCCACTAGCTCGCGCTGATCAAGTGCCACCAGGCTTCACCATCGAGGAATGGGACCCGTTGGAGCGTGGACAGGCGCCTGTGATCCGTGTGCCTTTGGGTGATATGGAGATGGTTCAGGTGCACAAAGCTCCTGAGTAAGTCTGTGATGCAGATGACGACTGGTTTCAGGCTGAAGGAGTTCGTCACTCGCCATCTTCGCCAGTTCACTTAGAAAAGGGGAGAAACAGATGTCCATCTACAACATGATCGGCGGCAGGCATCCATGCGCTGGTCTGTGCCTCCTGCTGCTGAAGCTCGATCCCGGCCAGGTTCCGCGCTTGCGTGATGCATGGCCAGCCGACGACGGCACCAAGGTCACGGTCCTCACCCGGACAGGTGGCGGCAACCGTGAGCAATATACTGCCGAGAACGAGTGGATGCGTCAGAGACCTGGCTACCTGTTCGATGACGACGACGAATTCGACAGCACCTATGCGCACTTCCACTACGCGGTGCCGGAGAAGTATCAGGCCGATCTCGCAATCATGGGTACAGCGTCGGCTGCTGCTGGAAAGGGAGCTGAGACGAACGGCCCCCGCGCTGTGCTCAATCGCTTCACCGAGGCGTTGAACAACAAAGGCAAGCCGCCACCAAAACCACTGATGTCATCAGACGATCCGCGCATCGAGGCAGCTTGCCAGGCCTATGAGCGCATCCTCAATGACTTGCTGCCACCAGAAGAACAAGGAACCAAAGATGCCTGACGGCTCAACTCTATCGCAAGGCGTACATCGCCGCATACTCCTGGTCGGTGAGATCGGTGCTGGCAAGACAGCGCAGATCTGGACCCTAGAAGGTCGCAAGTGCATCTATATCCTGGACCCGAACGCAGAGGCGACGCTCTCAGGCATGCCGAACTTTCACTATGAAAAGTTCATGCCGGACGCCGCCGACCTAGATGCTCAGCTGAAGGGCTTCAACAAGGGCAGCAAGTCGGACAGGCCGAAGAAACCGAAAGAGCCTAAGGTCTGGTTGCAGTGGTGCGACGATCTGAACACTAAGGTCGAGACCGGGTTCTTTAAGGATTTCGACTGGCTCTGCATCGACAGCCTGACGTTCCTCGCCCGTGCGTGCATGGATCGCAACCTGTACCTCAATGGGCGCTACGGCGACGTCGAGGATCTGGCTGACTACCGTGTCGTCGGGTCCAAGATCGCTGAGGTGTTCGCCGCGATCGTGAACCTACCGATCAACATCTTCGCGACTGGTCATCTGTCGACATATCAAGACGAACTGACCAAGCGCGTCGTTACTCAGCTCAATCTGCCAGGCAAGGCACGTGCGATCTTGCCGCTGCAGTTCAGCGATATCTGGCTAGCTCGGGTAGCCGAGGGCCAGAAATACGAAATCGTCACGCGCCCGGAGGCTCGGGGGATGAAGGATCTGCGCTGCAGCATCAGATCTCTGGCGCCTGTAGAGGACGTGACGATACCCCGGTTCGATGCAAGCACGGCAGGCTCGTGTGGCATCGGTCGGCTATTGAAGAGAGAAGCACAGCAGAAAGGAACGACTACCAATGTTCATCAACGCGAACCTGGACGAAGTGAAGGAACTATCAATCGTACCGGAGGGGGAATATCCACTGCAGGTCGTGACAGCGACGCACGGCAAGTCCAAAAAGGGTAACGACATGACGACGGTCGTCATTAAGATTGACGACTTCGAAAATTACCCGAACGCCGAGCAGATCTATCACTATCTGGTTTGGCCGGACGATACCGTCGACCGTGAGAGCCGCGAACGCACGATCCGCAACAACAAACGCTTCCTGCATGCGTTTGGCGTGCCGATCCAAGATGGCGGCTTCGACACTGAGGACCTGCTCGGCGCAACCGCAACGATGATGGTCGGTCAGGAAGAAGGCGATGACGGTGTTATCCGCAACCGGCTTCGCATCCCTCGCATGAAGGACTGATCGGACGTGCGAGACGACGAGCGCAGGGTCACATTCATCTTGCCGGTGGGGATTGCCAACAGCATCCTGGCGATCCCTGTCGGCTACCGTCGGGCTATCCTGACGAGCCTGCTTCGAATGTTCCTGCGTCTTGAAGCTGAGCGCGGCTTGCCAGCTGCCCTTGACATTCTCGATCATGAAAGATGGGAGCTACGCAAACGTGCCGACACTGACTGAGCTTAAGCAGCCATTCGATCAGATGGACGATCAGACAGCGATGGCGTTCGTGCGAGCGCTACGAACCGATCGACGCAAGACAAAGATCAGGCCAGCTGAAGCAAAGGCAGAGAAGCGCAAGGTCGTGAAGAAACGCGAGGGTCTGGTGACCAAGCTGGCTGCACTGTCGCCGGAGCAGATGGAAATGCTGTTGGCAAAAGCACGAGGGGACAATGACTGACAGAAAAGCGCCTATTGATCCTGACCATTACGTCGCGAGGTCGCCGGAACCGATCGAGGTGATCGAGGCGTGGCGGCTGAATTATCCGCTCGGCAATGCCGTGAAGTACATCGCCAGGGCTGATCATCCTATGAGCAACCGGCGCGCGGATCTCCTCAAGGCGGCCAATTATCTGTTTTGGGAAGCCACGGGGAAGTGGTTGCCGAAGGAGCTGGTGGACAAGCATGACTGACAAGAAAGAGCAACCGTATATCCACATCGATCCGTTGGAGAAGCGTGCGGAGTTGCCTGATGTAGGCAACACAGACGGTCTATGTCCTGAGTGCGGTGGTGTGTTGGAAGACGGCTTCGGCTTGGCTGGCGGCGGCTATGGTCCATACGAGTACTGCTCTGAGTGCGGCACAGTAGCTACGAAGACGGTTGTGGAGGAGTAGCAGCATGACCAAGAAAAAGGCCAACACCGAAAACAAGGATCTCGAACGCCTAGGGCAGATCTTCGGCGTCTACGTTGGGCAGCAGGGCGCGTCATGGCCACACTGGCTGGGTGGCGGCAAAAAGATGGCCATAGATCAACTGCACACAACCGCATTGAAGAGTATCGGACATCCAGTCTATCTCGTCTCGTTGAAAATCGAGAAAGTCATACGAACCGAGGCGCGTGTGGTTGAGCTGGATGCGGAAGAGTGAGCATGTACAATCTCGTTCAGATCACATGCTGCAAATGCAAGACGCTGTTTGGCATGCAGCACGACGTGTACGAGATAGCGAAGCAACGAGGCCATGAATTCACTTTCTATTGCCCGCACGGACACAAGCAGCACTTTCCGTTCGGTGAGACGCAGGAGGAGCTGCTACGTCGGGAGCGCGATCGCCTAAAGCAAGAGAATGCTCGTCTCGTCAGCGAACGTAAGATAGCTGAGGCGAAAGTGGAGCAGCTGGAACGCAAAGCGAAAAACCAAGCACGTCGAGCCAAGGCAGGAACGTGCCCGTGCTGCAGTCGGACATTCAAGCAGCTCGCAGCGCACATGAAGCAAAAGCACCCGGAGTATGCAGCAGTTAAGTAAGGGAGTTTGTTATGGGGAATGAGCGTGGACGAAACTGCGAGCTTAGTAGCTTCTCGTCATCCAGATCCATGAGGGAGTATGATGAACTTCCCTTCCAGCTACGATTTGCCATTCGGCAGGCAGACAACAACTGGTGCGTGGAATGCATCTGGAAGGATCTGTACATAAATCACTGGTCGATCGAAGGTATCATCGCGAAGATCCGCAGACGGGATAGAGAGATACATCTGCAGCACTATCCATTTCTGGAGGAAAGCGCATGAGGTCGATAGATGATCCTCCTAATCAAGCTGGTGCTTCTGGTCCGGTGCCTCCTCAGTATCGGTTTCTTCCTTCTGCTAGTGGTGTTGCTCACACTACTACTCGCCGGGTGACGGAAATGAAAAACACAACAGTGATCATGCTGTTCGCTCTCGTTATGATCGTCATTGGTATCACCGGGGGCCTGGGCGCCGTATTCGGACTGGCCGGTTATTTCTTCGGCATCGCTATTTCCGGCCTGATCGTCATGTGGTCCATTCCTTTCATCATGGACTGACACTGATGACCGTAAAGCGTGCGTTTCGAAGAACCGTCATGGCCTGCCTCGCACTGCACAGCGTGGGAGCTGGATTAGTCGTGCTGGACATCTGGCACCCGCCTATCGAGTTCTTTGTCTCACTGTGCCTGACGGTATCCGCAACCGGTTTCGTGCTGGGCACGTACATCGCAGAGTGGTTGGAACTATGATCACAGAGAGCAGTCCTGCGTTCGAAGGTGACAGCAAGGCCAAGGTGCTGGTCGTCGCCGAAGCACCGTCGAGCGTCGAGATGATCAAGCGTCGGCCATTGGTCGGCCCGACAGGTCAGCTGTTCGATACGCTCGCCAGCAATGCCGGTTTGCTTCGACACAAGTGTCAGATCGTCAACGTTTGGCCGGATCAAGTCTATCGGGACAAGGACGTGATCCGCCGCGGTGGCGAGATCCTTTGGACCAAGCATGGCTTCACCGACGATGGCATGGCGTTTGCTGAGCAGGCAGCCAGGCGTATTCGTGCGTCCGAGGCGAATGTCATCGTATGTCTAGGACAGATCGCGCTGGCGCTGTGCACCGATATCAGCAGCAAGATCGGCAAGTGGCGCGGTTCGATCCTGGCTGGCACGGGTCCAGCCGAAGGCAAGAAGGTGATCGCGACCTATCATCCAGCGGCCAGCCTGCACGGCAACTTCCTGTGGCGCTACACAATCCAGACTGATTTGAAGCGCGTTGTGGAGGAGAGCGCGTTCCCCGAACTGCGTTTGCCTCAGCGTGAATTGATCTTGGAACCGGGTTTGCGGCAGGCCGTCGACTTTGTTCACGAATGTCGTGAGCGCGGAAGGTTCGCTACTGACCTGGAGGTGATCAACCATCAGGTCTCGTGCTTGTCGCTCTGCTTCGATCCCAAGACGGCCATGACAGTCCCCTTCACGGACGAGACGGGTCAGCATTACTGGACCGAAGCTGAGGAGCTGGAGTTCTGGCGGGCCTATGCTGAGGCAATGGGAGATCCGACCGTCGATAAGGTGAACCAGAACCTGATCGGTTTCGACATGCCGTTCTTGCTGCAGCAGAACAACATCTACACGCGCGGACGGCTGCTCGACACGATGGTAGCTCAGCACATCCTCTATCCCGAGTTCCCAAAGGGTCTCGACTTCCTGTGCAGTGTCTATACGCGCGAGCCCTATTACAAAGACGAGGGCAAGCTGTGGAAAAAGATCGGTGATGCCGGTGCTGGTGATCTGCAGACCTTCTGGCGCTACTGCGCAAAGGATAGCGCCACTGCGTTGGAGATATGGCGCGTGCTGGAAAAGGATCTGCATGAGCAGGGGTTCTGGCACACTTATGAGCTGACGGAACGCCTGGCCATGCCTCTTGCCGAGATGACGGCACGCGGCCTCGCCGTCGATCGCAATGAGTTGGAGCACACCAAGACGCAGCTGGAGGCTAACCTGGCTGATTTGGAACAGAAGCTAGTCGAAACGGCCGACTATCCATTCAGCCCGACTAGCCCGAAGCAGTGTATGGAATACTTCTACAGCCACAAACGCTGTCATCCGTATGTGAACAAGGACGGCAAGCCGACAAGCGACGACAAGGCCATGAGCCGCATCTATCGGCGCTACAACTTGCCGGAAGCGAAGCTGGTGCAGGACATCAGGGCGCTGAAAAAGCTGCTCGGAACCTACATCGAAGTCGGGCTAGACGCAGATGGCCGTCTTCGCTGCAGCTGGAACCCACGCGGCACTTGGACAGGTCGGCTGTCGAGCAGTCAGACCATCTTCGGCACTGGTCTCAATCTGCAAAACCTACATCCAGCATTCAAAGGGTTCATCGTATCGGATGATCTAGGAGGGAAAGTATGACGGAACATGTAGGATTACACAATGAAGTGCGTGACGGTGGCATCGTACACGTCTGCTCATGCGGATGGATATCGCGACCGTGCTTTTCCAGCATCATCGCATCCAATGAAGGACAGGATCATCGTGACCGTGAAGCCGGAAAGACTTCAGCAGCTTGGCA
>FRDC01000218.1_pt1 | contig 45208 bp, 39 predicted proteins | sample 1106171 | NCBI WGS metagenome assembly FRDC01 (sample SAMEA3930566, study PRJEB13176) | freshwater metagenome | biome: Drinking water system; feature: drinking water; material: water | place: Singapore | collected 2014-12-20 | reverse complement strand
ATTGCCAGTAAGCGCTCATGGTATTCAACGGCGCGGTCGAGCTCGCCGCCGGTTCGGTAGCCGTTGCCAAGGTTGCCGTACTGATTGGCCATGCCTTCCTTGCGCCCCAGCTCCTTTTCGATTGCCAGCGAGCGCTCATAATATTCAACCGCGCGGTCGAGCTCGCCGCGGATGCGGTAGACGATGCCGAGGTTGCCGTACTGATTGGCCATGCCTTCCTTGCGCCCCAGCTCCCGGTTCAATGCCAGCGACTGCTCATAGTATTCAACGGCGCGATCCAGCTCGCCGCGGATGCGGTAGACGATGCCAAGGTTGCCGTACTGATTGGCCATGCCTTCCTTGCGCCCCAGCTCCCGGTTCAATGCCAGCGAGCGCTCATAATATTCAACCGCGCGGTCGAGCTCGCCGCGGATGCGGTAGACGATGCCGAGGTTGCCGTACTGAGCAGCCATGCCTTCCTTGCGCCCCAGCTCCCGGTTCAATGCCAGCGACTGCTCATAGTATTCAACGGCGCGATCCAGCTCGCCGCGGGTTTCGTAGACGTTGCCAAGGTTGCCGTAGGCGACTGCTTCACCGGTGCGGTCACCCTGCTGCAGCGACAGTTTTTGAACGGTCGTATAGGCGTTTTCGGCGTTTTCAAGCTCGCCGATTCTTCGATAAAGGTGCCCGAGGTTGTTCCAGCCATCCCAATTATCGGGATCGAGTTCGGTGCTGCGTTGGTAGGCAGTCAAGGCTTTTTGCGTATCGTGCAAGAAAGCCAGCGAGCCCAAGTGGCGCAGTGCCTCGGCTTCCTTGCTGTTTGCGGCCTGACCGGCCTGCTTTGCTTCCTCGGCTACCGCGGTAAAAATAGCTTCCGCCTGGGTGGTATCGCCTTGCGCCAACCGATCGAACGCTTGCTGGATATCGTATTGCTGCGGGTTTTGTTGCGTCAGCGCCTGGATCGTGTCTTGCAAAGATTTAATGAGCTGCGCGTCTTGTTCGCCTTTTTCGGCAGCCAGTTTCTCCGCCAACTTCATCGCATCATCCATACTTAAGCCATGATGATGGGTATCGCCGATATGCACGCCACTCACCGATCCGCCATTGGTCGCGGTAATTGGCGCGTTAATTTGATTGCCTTGCGCCGAATAATGGTTCGCTGGCGCTGGTGATGGATTGGAATCCGGCTTGTCGAATAACTTTAAAAAACTATCCGGATAAAACGCAAAAGCGATGATGACAACTACTGCAACGATGACTTTGCCGTTGGTATTGACATCCTTCAACCATTCAATGATCTTGCCCATAGCCATTTATCAAAATTTCAATTAGTAAACATTTACTTCAATAATCTTATTTTTGTAGGGTGGATCAGCGCAGCGCCATCCACCGGTACACCCGGCAATGAATTTCTTGGCGGATGGGGTTTCTCACGGGACCGTCTTAAACGTAACCGCCACCGACGTGCTCGAATCCGATGCTTTCAGCAGTACCGCATAATTGGCGTCGACGGTCAGCATCATGCCGTGGTTGATCATCACGCTGGCGGGTTGCGGCGGCGCGCATTTACGTTCGCTTTGCAAGTCTTCATCGACGTTGCACACGGCCTCATACAGTTGCCGCACCATCGCGATTTCGTTATCGGGGATCGCGGCGTCACGCGAAGCCGGACTCTTGTTGCGGCCGCCGGTCAGGCTGCGGGCATAACTCAATTCGCGCGAACCGGCGGTATCGTCGATTTCGACGCGGTAAACGGTGCTGCGTCCGTTCGCCGCCGCTTCGCTTTTGGTGTATAGCGACGAATTCACCTGGGTATAGCCTTGCGCTTGCAAAATACCCGCAATCTTTTCGGACGGGGTATTGAGCGAAATGCCGGCAATTTCAATTGCCGCCAGCGGGTGCTTCGGCGAATCGGCGGTTGCCGCTGCCGGTATCGCTATCATTAATACCGTGGCAGCGCTCCAACGATTGATCCGCGCCCGCCATGCCCGATCCCAGCCATTTTGCAGCAATCCGTTCATGATCATCTCCTTGCCATCGTCAATGTGCATGCTCGCCCGGCGGCGGCATGATTTCGCCTTCTTCATTCAGTTGCGTGATTTGCAGCGTCAACGCGCCGATGTTTTGCCAGCCGAAGCCTTCGAATTGCGCCACCCAGCGCGCGCGCAGGTAGCCGAAGCGGTCGGTGAGGAATTCCATGTGCTGCGGGAACATGCCTTTGCCCGATAAATCCGGCACCATGCGGATACGCCGGAACCACCAGTAAGCATTCTTAATTTCTTCCCAGCCTTCGGTGACGATCGGAAACGGCGCAATCGCGGTAATCTGCTGCAATTGCTCGTCGCTCAGCGGATGAATCGGTATCGCCAAAATTTCCGTGTTCAAATCGCGGATGCGCTCATACGACGCCGCCAACTGAAAAAAGCGGTCTTTCGCTTGCGGCCAGGTAAACAACACCATCAGCACATTTTTTTGCAGACGGAAGTCCTTCAGGTTGCCACTGGTGCCGTCGCTGGCGGAATAATTAAACACCGGCGAGCCGATCACCGGCGTTTCCGGCACGATCATGGTGCCGAGCAGGCGCGCATCGAAGCCTCGCGACATCGCATGCAGGAAATTGATCAAATCCCAGCGCTCTTCTTCCGACAATTTATCGGCGAATCCGGGCATCTCGGTTCCGGGAATACCGTGCGTAAGTATATGAAAAACGTTGCCGACGGTGTATTTCGCGGTATGTTGCTGAGTCAGCAAATCGGTCGGATCGCGCAAATCGGGATCGAGCACCGGTTTGGTACCCTTACCTTGGGGACCGTGACAAGCGGTGCAGTGCTCCGCGAATAACTGCGAACCGGCGACGATGGAAATCGCGTCGATCGGCACCGTCGGTTTTTTGTACGTTTCCGGATACGCTTGGATCGCCAGCGGCGGCAATGCCAGCGCCAGCGAACTGATGCCGAACGCCCCCGGCAGCAGAAATTTCAAGGTTTTGCCGCCGGTATTCTCGCGAATCGCAAACCACGCCGTCGCAATCGCCAGGATCAGCAACGCCAGCCCGAACCACACCTTTCCTTCCACATCCGGATCGTCCCACGTCGCATTGATCGAGAAGCGGAACGGAAACGGCCAGTTGTCGACCATCGTATGTTTGGCTGGCAAAGTATTCGCCAGAATCGTCGCGACCAGCACCAGCACCAATGCCAGCACGAATTCGATACGCACCCATTGATTCAAATGCGCAATGCTATCGTTATCCGGACGATTTTCCGCAGCCGTCAGTTTCGGCAACCAGCGATTGCGCGCCTGATAAGCAATGAACAGGATAACCGCCAAAATCACCAGTTTACTGTCCAGCAGCCAACCGTAAGAACTCGATACCAGCGTATGGTATTTTCCATCGACCAGGCGGTCGGTCACGATCACACCGGTCACCATGATCAAAATCATCGCCGGTAACGCGATGGCGGAAAATTTCTGCAAATACCCGGTTGCGGCGAGCGTGGCGGATCTGCCAAGATCTTTGTTCAAATTCAGCAGGATCAGCAAGAATGCCGGCAATGCGCCGAACCAAATGCCCGCCAGCAAAATATGAATGGCATACGGCGCGATCGCTTCGAACGACATTTCATCAGCGCTCGAATGGCTCATCAACGTGCCGGCGATCAGCGGCAATGCCGCCAGCAACGCGCACAATACATAGTGCCAGCGCGCACGCGCGGCTTCCTGCATTTTAACCACCGCGCACAACAGCACGATCGCGAGAAACTCCCTGGCAGCCCAGATATGGCCGATCTGCGTGCGCTGCACGACATCCATCCAAGCCACCGGATTCCAGGCGTCACTAGCATCGCCGGTGGCATCACCGGTAGTCGTCGCCAGAATGCCGATCAACCCGATCACGGTAATCCCGGCCAGCCACGGGAAAAGCTGTTCCAGTCGCGCCATCCAGGGTGTTTCCTGAATGTTGTTTGCCTGCCAGATGATGGCAAGAAACACGCAACTGCCAAAAACGATCAAATTGGCGGTTAATTGTGACCAGCGGGCCACTGCTGCAATGATTTCAATCATGGTTATTCGATAAAAACGTTAAGGTGATGTAAGTGGTATTTGCAAAACGAATCGTAAAAGTCATAAAAACCAGCCGACCGGCTGAAAATTAACTAATTTTGCGGTTTCACGAGCTGATAAACATTTTACGCTGAGCCGACGGATATTCAAGCAACTTACTTGCAATTGCCAAACGAAATATGCAATGATGAACCATTATGTAGAGGGGGAAAAAAGCGATGGCAACCTTTCTCAGCAGCAGCAACTTTCCAGCCGGTCCCGGCAATGATCCGTTGTTACTTGAAAATGCCCTGAATGATATTCTAGCGCATGATTTCAAAGGCAGTTTCTTTGTGATGCTGGCTCAGTATCAGCGCATCCTGGCAGATAACCGGCAAAAGCATTCCTGGCCGGAAATTCATAAAAAACTCGAAACCTTATTCAAATGCGGGAGAGCCGAGGTAATTAGCGGCCCGATGATCGGTATTCCGGTATCTATCCGCGACAGCGATTACTTTAAGAATACCAGCGAATCGCTAACCACGGAGCGATCTGCGATTGCTAATATCGAATGGATGGCGACTGCCTGGAACGCCACTTACGCCGATACCGGATTATGGATGGGAAAAACCTTTGAACCGGTCACTCGTGAAACCGTCGCTAAAAAAACTGCCAACGATGCCCGCTTCCTGCGTGTCTATAACCCGGATACCACGCGGATTGGCCGTAACTTTTTCCGCGAACCGCCGGAACCCAATATCATTCAGGCGATCGGCTTACCTGCTTTGACACAATTGTGGCGATTGAAAGACCGTCCCTTGAAAACCGGCACAGAAGGCTTTGATTGTGAGTTATTGGCGGAAAATCTTGCGAAAGAACAAGCGATCCCATATAGCAAAACGGGTGGCTATTTTCTTTGCAATGCGGGTCAATCGGTTGTGCCCGAAATGAACGGAAAAGAGGTTTATCAACTGAATTACCGGTGGCCTGCCCTGGGTCCAACTTATCCGATGACGCGATTAATCGACGAAGTGGTCCGTATCGACGAGGGCATTTATTTGGGTCAATTGGTTTTTGCTACGCGCCATTTCAGCCTTGGAAACATTGCTTTGCCCAATGGGCAAACCCTGTCGATCGGTGAAAATTACCCGGAACGCGGTTTTTTCAACAAAATAAAAAACCTCTTTGTTAGCAGCCAGCAAGACGATACCGACTATTACGGCTATCAAAACAATGGTTTCTTTCTGATGGTTGACCCGGATTATGCCAAAGCATTTTACGCCGACGATGCATTTCCGCAATTGCGTCCCAGACCTGGTGAAATCGGATTCGCCGAATTGGGTTATGACCGCGAACCTCAAACAACGGCTAAGACTGTCAGGACGGAAGCTTTGGCAGCTACGCAAAGCTGGCCGCAAATTACTAACTGGGTTGAGGGCTGGAAACAAGATCCCGCCTTGAAACGGAAATTCACCACTTTTATCCTGGAAGAATCGCCACGCGGTGCAGAAGATGACGAGGTTACCGGCATGCGCAAGGATGACGAATCAATTTTGCAAATGTTGCAGCGGATCAGTCATGAGATTTCAGCGCAAAGCAATCCCGACGATCAGTTAAAACATTTTGAAAAATTGAACCGGTTGTTCCGCCGCGGCGTTGCCCCTACCGTTAGTAATGGGCTTTTTCAGGGTCATGGCGAGAGGGGTTATAACACGCGCATCAACAGCACGGAAACGAATGACTGGTATGGTCAATCCGGACGCACCACCGGCTTCGATTACTATCATGGCGCCACGCTGAATTTACATTGCGGCTTTACCGAAACATTCTCGCCGGATTTATCGGTCCGATTGGACGAATCCGGACTTTTCCCCAGCGCTTTGGCCAGTCTGCTCGACCAGCATACGCAACCCAACCTGCTTAACATGACCTGGCATTCGATCGGAAAATTTATCTTCCCCTGGGCGGGTAAGTCGTTCGAAAAAATTTCGGGGCGCAAACTGAGCATGTTGCTTGACGAAAGCGACGACTTGGCGGAAAGGTATCCGGGGCGCGTACATACCCTTAAGTCTTTTCTTGCGAGCCGGCCGCACTATCTGCTCATCGAAAAAAACAAGGCACATCACTGGGGTGCAGAAGGCGTTTATGCTCAACACCTGAAGAGCGGCGCCTGGAATAAGGGCATGTCCGCGGAAGATAAAGCATTTTGGGAAAATGAAGCCGCGGCGCATTGGGTGGATGGCAATAACATTCAGGACAAGCGAATTGTCGCTGCCGACCCCCTGATGCGCATTATCGATATGAATTACCGTGTGCCTGACGCCTCCTTGCTTGCAGCTACAGCCAGCGGGCCATCGCCGTTCGCCAGACAGGGCTATATTTTTCTCGGTACCGATGACAGGGATTCGATCTTGCCAATGAACAACGGTACTGGGAAAAAGAAAAAAGTTTTTCAGTTTCATTATCGTTTCCCAATGATCGGCGGACCGACGCCAATCGGCTTTTGTCTGGATGAACTGGTCGAAATTGCGGACGGTCTGTATTTGGGTCAATTGATCTACTCGACTGCATTGCATCTGCCCTTTCATTCGTCGGTAGATCCGGCCGAGTATCAGTATCAGTTATTTGGCTATTTCCTGTTGCTCGATGATGCCTGGCAATACCATCGGCTGGCAATCGGACTTGATACCTTAGGAAACGCTGATTAATTCACCGAGCAAGATGAGTTGCAAGGCTGACGGAGCGCAAGAAGCGAGACATATCAATCTGATAGGCGAGTTTTTGAGCACCACCCAACGCCGCAAATCGCTTGCGCAGGTAATTAATCAATGTTTCCCTTACATTAATTGGAAAGGAGGCATAGGATGCGTACTTCAAATGTGAACCGGGGTGGTATTCAGATCGATCTCGAACATGGCACGGCCAACATTGCGGCTTTCAATGACAAAATTACGTCTTTTCCGATTCCCAATGACACGCCGGATAAAATCAAGACATTGAGTGATTTGGCGCTGAGTCATATCAAACTGAGCGATTTCCCGGTCGTTGAAGCCTGGCGTAACCAATTGTTCGATCCTGAATGGATACCGGAAGTATGCGATGAACTCCCGCGCTTGCTGACAGAGTTTTTGCAGCAACCGGAAAATGATCGTCTGCCAGCGCTCACTCGACGCGCAAGGGCGCTGAAACATATTTTCAGTCATAAAACGCCATTAGTGAAAAACACCGACAAGCTGCCAGGACAAACAACGACCAGTTTCGTCGGACCGGTCGTGCATATGGACATGAGCGGCTATTGCATCTGGCCGGAACTGGATACGATCGCTACACGACCACAGAATCCATTCAAAATAAAACCAGAAGTGGCAAAACGATTGAACGAAGAAATTTTTCCGTTCTGGTTGCAACGGCGGACTGTGCAGGAAGCCGCTCGCTATTCGGATTACGACACAGCCAATTATCTGAACGATCATAGAGACACGGTTGATAACGGTATGTCTGGCGATCAACCATCGATTGATCCGCCATTAAAAAAACGGGCGGGTGAAACGCCCAAATGTCAGGAATTATTCGAGCGCGTCGCGTTTTATTTATCCGACAAAGCCACTGCTGTATCGCACACCACACCGGATTTCGGCCGTGTGCTCAAATATGGTTTGGATGCGTTGATCGCGCAGTTACACCAGGACATTGCCAATGGCGTTACGGCTACGGCGGAACAAAAGGAATTTGCCGAAGGCGTTATCGCGGTTTATGAAGGTGTCAAAATATACGCCGAACATCTTGCCGATGCCGCTGAAAAAGCCGGAAACCTGGAATTGGCCGGAATCTGCCGTAAAGTACCTGCCAGACCGGCAGAAACGCTCGGTGAAGCGCTAACAACCGTATGGATCTGCTATCACCTGCTGCTGCAGGAAAATACGAATTTTGGCCTGTCGCTGGGAAGACTTGATCAAACCCTCAATGAATATTACTTGAACGACTGGCAACGGCAAACCAACGATGACGTAAAAGCCGCGTATACCAAAGAAGCGGTGGAACGGATGTGTCATTTCTTCCTGCGATGCTCCGATCATGTCCCTTTATCACCTGAAACGGCCGAAGTGCTGTTTGCTGGCAGTGGCTCCAATCAGGCATTAACCGTTGGCGGCACGCGGTATGTCAATGGAGAAACCGTCGATACGGTCAATGACATGACCTACATCATTTTAAAAGCCACTGAAATTCTTGCCATTCGCGATCCGAATGTGCACGCCCGCTACCACAAGGATGTGCATCATCGCGCGCCGGATGGAACACCGCTTGGTGTGCATGAGATTTCCCCATATCTAAGACGCATTTGCCAAGTCAATTTGGTCACGCGCGCAACGCCTGCGTTGCATGGCGATGCGCCAGTCATTCGCAGCATGGCCAATTATTATGCCAGACACCAAAATATCAGCTTAGAAGAAGCGCTGACCGACGCGAATGATTATGCCTCGATTGGCTGCATCGAACAGAATGCCGATCACAAACATTACGGTCATACCGGTTCCACATTACTGGTTTTGCCGGCTGTTCTGGAATTAGCAATGTTTGGCGGCAAGCATCGGAGTGACGGTATCGGCGCAGATGATCCGAATCTGTTTTACGGTAAAAAAGAATTCACTTCGCCACCGCTTAGAAAAATGCATTCTATGCAGGATTTCATTGACAGTTTCCGCTTTCAACTAGACGAAATGGCGCGGCATTGCGTGCAGTTCAATAACTACCTTGGCCGCACGCTGGAAAAAGTCCGCCCCTCTCCGCTTCTTTCAGGTCTATTCGATGGCCCCACCAACAAACCTGGCGAAAGTGGCGCAAAATTCCGTGATGTATCATCTGGCGGCGCGAAATATAATTCATCAGGCGTTGCAATTATCGGATTAGCCGACGTGATTGATTCGTTCTGCGTGATCGACGCATTGGTATTTGGAGGAAAAATGACAGCTGACGAACTGATCGCTGTGCTGGATGCTAATTTTGACGCGGCTCGGCTTCCCGAGAATACGCGCCAGAATTTTCTCAGGACATTGATCGATCAGATCAAGCAGCAATTTTCCGGCAGCGGCCAAAAGGCTCCGGTATCGCTAAAACCCGAGCGGCTGCAAGAATGCATCCACTTGATCCGTGTAGCGCCCAAATATGGCGCGGGCGTCGATGAAACACCGGGAGGAATTTTTAATAACGCGATGGCGGTTAAATATACGCGCTTGCTTACCAAAATGATCCAAGACGTATTTTTCAAATACCGTACCCATCGCGGTGGCCGGTATCTAACCGGCTACTGGAGCATGACTAACCATGCCGGGTTCGGTATGTTATACAAGGCAACGCCGAATGGCCGCCACGACAATGCGTCGTTCGCCAGCGGCATTACGCCGTGTCCAGGCATTGTCAAAGCAAATGGCGAGCCGGTCATATTATTGGATCATATGCTGTCGGTCGCCAGCGTCAACCCTGATACCGTGCAAAACGGCTATACCTATAACCTCAGCCTGACACCGCGTGGAAAAAACTATTTCAATGAAGATACGGAATTATTCGCCACACATATGAAAACATTCATGGATCAAGACGGCGTGCTGGTGCAGCTTTGTGTGACTTCGATCGAAGACTTCATTGCCGCCAATGCGGCTGCAACAGCAGCCAGCCAGGCCGGTGCCGGCGAGGAAGAACAAAAGGCGTTGGCGCCTTATAAAGATTTGATGATTCGCGTCGCCGGGTACTCGGCTTACTATGTAACGTTAAGCCCGCAGATGCGCCAGGAAATTATCGACCGCGCTAATTTTGGCATTGCCAGCGGTATCGAACAGCATCAAACCGCAGGAGTTTAATATGCATGCAACGCTACCCGCATTACCTCAAGGCATTCATCAGATTTTAAGAAACGGTTTTCAGGTTGGTAAGGCCAGTGGAAATTTAGCCAGCCTGTTGAGCCGGGCTGAAGGAAAGCTATTGGCGAATGGAATGGCTATCTTGATCAAACTTGGTTTTGGTTTTCTAATCAGCGAAGGATTAAGTGAGACCAAAGCCAAGCAAGCGCAGGATTTTTTTCAAGATAACTTTGTTATCAAGGATCCCCTGGCCACCGGCGGTATCCGCTATTACCAGGGAAAAATCCTGATACGCACGCGCAAACCAGAAGATGACATGAATGTATTGATTCGATTCTGCCCTAACACGGATGCGCTATACATCGATACCCCATTGGGCAAGCGGTTTAATCCTGGCGCTATCGTTGAAACGAAAGTACTCAGTGAGGAAGAAGCCGATCAAATCGAGCAAAACCCTGACAAAGTGGATCTGGTCATCCGTTTTAAGGATGCGAAATCGATCCTGGATCTGGCGGAACGCCCCGATGCGGATGTTGTGCAACTATTACTGCAGAATCTTGTGCAGATAACAGGTAACTTTGGGCACATGTTCAAATTCGGAGCGATTGGAAAAAACGTGCAGAAAATATTGATGGAACATTATGGACGATAAAGGCCTGATTTTTGACATCAAACGCGACAGCAGCGAAGATGGCCCAGGGATTCGAACCACTGTTTTTTTCAAGGGCTGTCCGCTATCGTGTATTTGGTGTCAAAACCCGGAAGGCAAAAAGTTTTTGCCGGAGAAAGATATTCATAATAAACAGATCGGCACATGGATTAGCGTCGAAGAACTGATGTACCGCCTGCTCCAGGATAAGCCTTTCTACGATACCACCGGTGGAGGCGTCACGCTTTCTGGCGGCGAGCCGACCTTGCAAATGGATTTTGCCAGCAAGTTGCTGCAAGCTCTAAAACACGAAGGCATCCACACTGCCTTGGAAACCAGCGGTTTTTTCCGCTATGAGTCATTCAAAAAAAAGATGCTGCCATGGCTGGATCTCATTTATTTTGATATCAAACTGATCGATGAAGCAGCCAGCAAAAAATTTACCGGCCGTTCCAACAAACGCGTGCTAAATAATTTTTCCCGTTTGCTTGCCGATGCGAAAATACCCGTCATCCCTCGAATCCCATTGATTCCCGGCATCACAACGACCGCAGAAAATCTTGAAGGAATCGCGGCCTTTCTAAATCAGCACGGTATCCAAACGTGCGAGTTAATGCCTTATAACCCGCTTTGGCTCGACAAACTGAAGAAACTTGGCGTGACCCCGCTTTATCAGCGGAAAAGCTTTATGACCCCGGCCGAACAGCAAGCCTGTATCAACCGGTTTACACAACATCCGCACACGGAGGAAAAACATGCAAATTGATTTCCATCATGCCACCACTTACGTATTGGCGCGTCTGGCAGGCTTTAAGCATCCGCAAGCTGACATCATCGCTTATTCCGCCCAATATGTAGACGACGCGACCAACTCGGGTGTCATTTGTTTCAACAATGGCGCCATGTACAGACATGTCAGTTCCGCGCACAAAACCGCGGACTATAGGAATTTCGATGAACTCGCCAATCACCTCGTCTGGATTCCGTTTCACTTTCTGCCAGGCAATGGCTGTCTGCCAGCAGGGCAAAACCCGACCGGTAGTTTCATTGAGAAAATTATCTGCAAACCGGATAGTCATATCGCGAAAGATATGATCAGGAGTTGCATCTCGGATAAAAATAGCCCTTATGCGTTGCACCGGCTTGGTATCACGATGCATGTCTATGCCGATACCTGGGCGCATCAGGGCTTTGCCGGCGTCAATCATAAAGTGAACGATATCAGCCATCTGGAGGATATCGATAATCCAGGGAATTCCCTGATTTCCAGATTGAAAGATTTTTTTGGTGACCTGTTTGATATTAAAACCAGCAAGTTAGTCGGGGACGCCTTACCCTTGGGTCACGGCGCGGCATTATCCTACCCCGATCGTCCTTACCTTAAATGGCGCTATAAAGACCATAACAAAATCCTCGTCGAGAGAGATAACACAAAGAATTTCATGGAGGCATGCGACAAAATGTGTCAAGCCATGCAACGTTTTATCGCCGGAGATGCCGATGCGGCAGTACCCGGATTGCAAGCTGCCGATCGGAACAAAATTGAATCCCTGCTCCGCAACATCCGCGATGAGGATGGCGGAAAGCGGCATAAAAAGTGGTTGGAGCATATTGCCAGCGGTTATTTCAGTTTTCCCGCAGTGGCCATTAACTATATCGAGAAAGGTGAGGGTTCCTGGAAGCACACTGCACTTGGCACATCCAAGCCGATCGATGACAAGTCGGAAAAATTCGAATACAAAGATACATTTCTAAGGGAGAACTGGAAATTATTCCATGACGCTTTGCAAGCGCATCGATTCCATCTATTGCACGTTATACTTCCCCAATACGGAATTTGCGCAGCTTAGTCATTCAAAAAACCGGATAAACCGGCAAAAGCAAATATGAAAACTGCATTAATCACTGGCTGCAATCGCGGCATCGGACTTGAATTTACACGGCAATACGCGATGGACGGTTGGCGGGTTTTCGCTTGCTGCCGCACGCCGGCAACTGCCGATGCGCTCAATCGCCTGGCTCACCAATACCCCAACCGGATTGAAGTGCATGCACTCGATGTTGCCAATCATCAGCAAATCGAACGATTGTCGCAAACATTGGCCAATCAGCCGGTCGACTTGCTGATCAACAATGCCGGCGTTTATCCACCGGATCGCGGCGACGCATTCGGCAGCACCGACTACGCCGCCTGGCAACAGGCTTTTGAAGTCAACACCATGGCGCCGCTGAAAATGACCGAAGCGTTCATCCGGCAAGTGTCGCGCAGCGAACTCAAAACCATCGTCACCATTACCAGCAAGATGGGCAGCATCGCCGACAACCGCGGCGGCGGCAGCTATATTTACCGCTCCAGCAAAGCCGGCGTCAACATTGTCGTGAAAAGCCTGTCGATCGACCTCAGTCCGCAAAAAATCATCGCCGTCGTGTTACACCCCGGCTGGGTCAAAACCGACATGGGCGGCCCCGGCGCGTTGATCACTGCCGAACAAAGCGTCACCGGCATGCGCCGCGTGATCGGCAATCTCACGCTAGCCGAATCCGGCAAGTTTTATGCGTTCGATGGGCAGGAGATACCGTGGTGAAATAAACCTGAGGCAGTAAGCTGGTACTGTTCAAGCTATCGATATGCATGCGATTTTGGAATTTCCTACCGCCTCTTACCGCTTGTTTTTCCATATATAATCAGTCTTCCGGAAAAGATTACCAGGACAAATGTACTAGTAAACTCGGTATCGATTGACTATTAATTAAAACCGTAGCAGTCAATACAATTCGAATGTGAAAATTATTATAAATTTAGACAAAGAAACATATTGTTAATTTTAAGGAGCCTGAAATGATTAAAGGTTTGATAAAAAAAGCAGCAAAGCTCCCGGCGGCGGCCCCCCGAATCGTGGCGGTATCAGCGCTGATGCTGACGAGCATCTCTGCCGCATCGGCAGCCAGCATCACCTGGAGCCATGGCCCGAATTTCGGCGGGCCTAACGGCCATTTGGGTATTCTGACCAACGGTTCGCTGGTCGAAGCCATCAATTTGGCTGGCAGCTCCACCGCACCACCGATCACCGTCGACCCGTCAGGGCTGAACATCACGTTCACTACCATTGACTCTCCGTTCTTTAACTTGAATTGGTTTTCGGCTACCGGTGGCGGCAATACCGATCCAGGATGGTCGACCATTTTGAATACGTTTGAATGGCAAAGCGGAGCAAATGTAACAGCCACCGACTTCCTGGATGGCTTGATTGCCGGTCATCAATACCAAGTGCAATTTTTTGCTGCCCGTACCGATTGCTGTAGCACACGCACGCATTGGTTCGGCGACGGCGAAGGCAATTTATCGACACCGATCAACGGCAATAGTTACACCAGTATCGTAGGAACGTTTACCGCCGACGATGTAGGTCAAACCATTCAAATATTCGATAGTTCAACCAACCCGATTCTGAATGCGTATGTGTTGCGCGATATCACACCGGCGGTACCGGAACCCAGCACTTGGGCGATGCTGCTTGCTGGCTTGGGATTGCTTGGATTCTCGGTTCGCCGCAGCAAAGCGGGTTAATCGACCGATTGAGTTTTCTTTCGATGAACAACCCCGCTCGTGAAGCGGGGTTTGTTTTTTTGATGGCTGATTAAACAGAGCCTAATGACAAATCGGGCATCGCGCCCTTGTAATGTTGCAGACTGCGCTCAGCAATACGCAGTTTATTCAGCAATACCGTCAATTCAAAATAAAATTGATCGCTACCGAGTAATTGCTGCCATTCGTCACCGTCCGGATCGTCTTCGTCAAGGTTACGCCAGAACAGATTGCTGAAATTATTGAATGAAACCGGCCGCCCGGCGAGTAAATCCGCCTGAATTTTGCTGTCGATCCAGCGTTGCCTTCTGGCAATCAATCCTTCAACGCCATCGCACACCACAACCGACAGATAATCGTATAAATCGGTAGTGCTGTGGATACTTTTGAGTTCCGGAAATTGACGTTGATCGATGGCATTGGCGATCAATGCTTGCAAGGCAAGAGTCGATACTTTAAGACTGACGCCCGTTCGTAACACGTATATTTTATCGAGGCTCATAATTAAAATTATCAAAAGGTAACAGCCGAAGCTTATGAGCGATTCGAGTGAGAATCCCAATTAAGGTTCATTATAGTTGAACGTGCCCAGAAAAAATATGATGTTCATTCGTAACGGATAAATTCCTCGGCCAGAGCATCGCCGCCGTAGCGATTGATCAATGCATCGATCTCGGCCAGCAGATTATCGTCTTCGTCCTCTTCCAGCGCCCCTTCGCCTACCAAGGCCGCGGTAAGTCCTGCCGTCATTGCTTCCCTGACGGTTTCCAGCGTCGGCGGATGATCCATATCGCGACCGCTGATGACCGCTTCGATAACACGCGACAATGCTTCGCTCGCGGCTTTCTGGATAAAATCGGCCGCAACGGCTTCGTCACCAAATTCCTCGATCAACGCATCGAGCTCATCGAGTAACGAATCGTTAATATCAAAATGATGCAAATGCTCGGTTTCGGTAAACGCTTCGTTCAGCAATCCGGTCAGAAATTCGCGAACTGTTGCAAGCGTGACTTCTTGGCCAGGCTCTGACCGGTTCACGCGATTCTCAATCAAAGTTGACAAATTCGGGCTGACGCGGGTGGCTACGTCGATCGGGTTTCGTATCATGACAGGCTCCTATGAATATTAATACTTCCTGGTTTCATTCAGCGCTCGCCGGGCGGTTGGTTTCAGCCAGGCAGGCGATCACTTCGTCATCGCTGATTTGCGGAAAATCGCGATAGAACTGCCCCACCGCATAAAAATCGGCCGGGGTCGACAAGCAAACAATGCGATCCGCCTTACCGTGCAGTTTCTGGATGGTTTCGGGCGGCGCCACCGGCACGGCACAAATCAATTGCGCCGGTTTACGGTTACGCAACGCATGTAGCGCTGCGATCATGGTCGAGCCGGTTGCCAGACCGTCGTCGATGACGATAACGATGCGTCCCGCAGGATCCACCGGTGCCCTTGTCGGCGTGTATTGTGCGCGCCGCCGCCGCATGGTTTCCATTTGGGCGGCCACTTCCCGTTGGATGTAATGGTCGTCCGCCCCTGTTTTGGCGGCATACTCCGTCAAGTAAACCCAGCCGCTTTCATCGACCGAGCCGATGGCAAATTCCGGATTGCCCGGCGCACCGAGCTTACGCACCAAGACCACATCCATCTCGCCGTGCAGCCGCTCGGCAATCAATTTAGCCATCGGCACCGAACCGCGTGGAATCGCCAGAACCAGCGCATGTTTATCGCGGTAATCGGAAAGCGCTTCCGCAAGCTTTTGTGCAGCAGCGATACGATCGTTAAAAATCATGGCTTACTCCTTCAGTTCAGTCACATCGTGCGGTTAATCAACAAACGCAACTCTGTCAATGGCCGGGTATTCAGCACATTATGCTTTTCCAGCCAACCACGCCGCGCCTGGCCGATACCGAAGCGCAAATTGGCAAAATCATAAATGCTATGTGCGTCCGAATTGATACTAATCAAGACCCCTTCTTCCTTGGCCAATTGACAATGGGTATCGAGCAAATCGAGCCTTTCCGGATGTGCGTTCAATTCCAGAAAACAACCACGTTGCCTGGCTTCGCGGATAATGCGCAGCATGTCGACATCGTACGGCTCGCGGCGTTGCAGCAAACGGCCGGTTGGATGCGCCAGCAGCGTGAAATGCGGATGCTGCATGGCACGCACGATGCGTTCGGTTTGTTTGGCGCGCGACAGATTAAAGTTGCTGTGCACCGCGGCCACCACCAAATCGAGCCGTGCCAGCGCGCTATCCGGTAGATCCAGGCTGCCGTCTTCCAGAATATCCACCTCGATGCTCTTGAGTAAGGTGATGCCTTGCAGCTCCTCGTTGAGCGCATCGATCGCATCGCATTGCGCCAACAGCCGTGCCGTATCGAGCCCGTGCGCCACCGTCAACCGCTGGGAATGCTCGGTAATCGCCAGGTACTCAAATCCCTGCGATAACCCGGCAAGCGCCATCTCCCGCAACGAGTGATGGCCGTCGGTCGCTTTGGTATGCACGTGCAAATCGCCGCGTAGATCAGCGCGTTCGATCAGCTGCGGCAATTTCCCCGATTTGGCGATGGCTATTTCGCCACGGTTTTCGCGCAGCTCCGGCGGTATGTATGCAAGACCGACCGCTGCGTACACCGATGCTTCGGTTTCACCGGCGATACGCGTGTCATCGCGGTACACGCCGTATTCATTAATTTTTAGGCCTTTCTTCTGCGCCAGTACGCGGATCGCAATGTTATGCGCTTTCGAGCCGGTAAAATAATGCAGCGCGGCACCATAAGATTCTTCTTTGACCACGCGTAAATCAACTTGCAACCCGCATTTGAGAATGATGCTGGCACGAGTCGTACCCGCCGACAAGATCTCGGCAACTTCGTCGTATCCGGTAAAGCGCTGCACGATGTCGCTGGCCGCAGCCGTTGCAGCGGTCACAAGAATATCCAGATCGCCGACCGTCTCGCGCATGCGCCGGTAACTGCCCGCAATCGTTACCTGCAACACGCCCGGTGTCGCCGCGAGATAACGTTCCAGCGCATCGGCGTACGGTGCCGCGACCGCCAGCTTGAATCGCCGTGTCTGATTAGCATGCGCTTCGATCGCTTGCAGGATATTGTTCTCGGTTTTTTCGCCAAACCCGGGCAAAGCCCGGATCCGGCCATCGCGCGCCGCCCGGTGCAACTGCTCCAGCGTTTGCACATCAAGGTCGTGATACAACGCTTTGACTCTTTTGGGGCCGAGTCCGGGAATTTTGAGCAGCTCGGTAATCGCCGGTGGCAATTCGGTATGCAAGCGGTCGAGCAAGCTGCAATGTCCGGTCGAGACAATTTCCTTAATTTTTGCCGCCAGATCATCACCGATCCCCGGCAAGCGAGTCAGATCCTCACCTTTTTCCAGCAGCCGCGAAGCTTCTTGCGGTAATTCGCCAAGGATGCGCGCAGCATTGCGGTAAGCACGAATGCGGAATGGATTAGCCCCTTGGATTTCCAGCAAATCCGCGATCTCTTCAAAGCTACTGGCGATATCGGCATTGTGCTTCGGCATAGTGGCTTCTCCTTGCCTTCACTTTACTTCGCTTCCAAGTCTTGCACAATTGATCTAGCGCAAAAAAAACACAGATAAATGCGACCCGCATCTGCAAAACTACTACAATGAAAATATACTCAGCGATTACTAAATGATATGAGTTCTTCATATTTTGAACATGATGCGGATATCGGGATTATCGGCCGCGGCCTGACTATCGAACAATCGTTCGAAGCGGCGGCGCACGCGGTGTTTGCTGTGATCACCAATATCGAGGCGATCAAACCGCAAACAGCGGTAGCGATCGAATTTGAAGAAGCCGATCTGGAATTGGCCTTGGTGATTTGGTTGAATCAAATCCTGGGGAAGTCACGTGAATTAGGTATGGTATTCGGCCATTTTTATATCCACCGTCAGGATGATCATTGGCATGGCAAGGTGCTTGGCGAACCGTGGCGGAATGGATTGGAGCGCGGTGTCGAAGTCAAAGGCGCCACGCTGACTATGTTGTCGGTCAAGCAAATCGGACCGATTTGGGAATCACGTTGCGTGGTCGATGTATGAATATCCAATCACTAAAAGCATTGCATTCGTATCTGTGGACATTGCCTAAATCGAAAGACGAAGCAAGAGCGGAAATTTTGCTGTACGGCAGTCAGCCGCTACTGGCCAGCATGGACGATAAAGTGCTGGAGCAAATCGCCAACGTCGCCGCATTGCCTGGACTCGTCGGCGCTGCGATGACCATGCCGGATGCGCATTGGGGCTACGGGTTTCCCATCGGCGGTGTCGCGGCTTTCGACGCCGGACAAGGCGGTATCATTTCCGCCGGCGGCGTCGGCTTCGACATTTCCTGCGGCATCCGCTGCCTGCGCAGCAATCTGAAGCTTGCCGATGCCGTACCGCAGTTGCAACGCCTGGCCGACCGGCTGTTCGCAACCATCCCCGCTGGCGTCGGCGAAGAAGGCAATATTCATTTGAATCCGCAACAACTCGATCAAGTCTTGACCGGTGGCGCGCAGTGGGCTGTCAAGCAAGGTTACGGCAATCCAGCCGATCTCGAATTTATTGAAGAAAACGGCCAGGTCGGCGGCGCAGTGCCGGACAATGTGTCAGAACTCGCCAAAAAACGCCAGCGCGGTGAAATGGGCACATTAGGCTCCGGCAACCATTATCTCGAAGTACAGGTGGTTGAAAAAATTTACGATCAGCCAGTAGCCCAGGCTTTTGGATTGCAGGAAGGACAATTGGTGATTTCCATCCACTGCGGTTCCCGCGGGCTTGGTCATCAAATCGGCACCGATTATCTGGTGATGCTCGCCAAAGCAGCCAATCGTCTTGGCATCCGTTTACCCGACCGGGAATTGGCTTGCGCCCCGATCAAATCACCCGAAGGACAGCGTTATTTAGGCGCGATGAATGCCGCGATCAATTGCGCATTGGCTAACCGGCAGATCCTGACGCATCTGACGCGCGAAACGTTTACCGAGGTCTTTCCGCAAGCGACGCTGGAAACGCTGTTTGACGTGTCGCACAACACCTGCAAGGAAGAAACGCACGAAGTCGGTAGCCAACCACGGCTGTTGCATGTGCATCGCAAGGGCGCCACGCGTGCGTTCGGACCGGGGCATCCGCGGTTACCGCAACGCTACCGGGACGCAGGTCAACCGGTCATTATCGGCGGCAGCATGGGAACCGGTTCTTATATCCTCGCCGGCACCCGCAGCAACCCGGCATTTGCTTCCTGCAGTCACGGCGCAGGCCGCGCCATGAGCCGCAACCAAGCATTAAAGCAGTGGCAAGGCAAAGCCCTGATTCAGGAATTATTGCAGCAAGGCATCCTGATCCGTACCCGTTCGATGCGCGGCGCTGCCGAAGAAGCACCGGGCGCCTACAAGGATGTCGATGTTGTCGCCGAAGTCACGGAACAGGCCGGACTTGCTCGCCGGGTAGCTTTCTTGCGCCCGAAAGTCTGTATAAAAGGATAACTTCGCAATCACCTCGTTCATAAGGAGAAACATCATGGAAGTCACATTGCAAATCACGACGCGGGATATTCCGCATTCCGATGCCCTGGAAACGCATATCCGTGAAAAAGCGGCAAAGCTGGAAAAATTCTATCCGCATATCATGAGCTGCCGGATTGTGGTCGAATTGCCGCATAAACATCATCATCAAGGCCGGTTGTTTGACGTGCACATCGACATGACGGTGCCTGGCGGAGAGCTGGTGGTTAATCGTGTCGCCAACGAAGATGTTTATGTCGCGGTACGCGATGCCTTCGATGCCGCGAAACGCCAATTGGAGGATTACGGACGAAAACAGCATGGCGCTACCAAATCCCATGCACCCGTGCTGCATGGCAAAATCACCCGCCTGGTCAGCAACGAAGGCTATGGCTTCATTGAAACTGCCGATGGACGCGAATTGTATTTTCATCGCGATAATCTGGCTGGCCATGATTTTGACCGGCTCACTACCGGCGAAGAAGTGCAATTTTTGCAAGACATCGGCAGCGATGGTTATCAAGCCAAGCGTGTGAGTACCGGCAAGCATCATGTTCCCGGCAGCGAAGCTTAACAAGCCGTTGAAAAACGTTTTCGAGGCAGCCGACGCAAGGCAAAAACAGGCGAAAAAGCGCAGTTTATGCCTAATAGATGAGCATTTTGAGCCTGTTTTTAACGCCGCAGCGGCAACGCAGATAGTTTTTCAACGTCCTGTTAGTCGTGTCCTGCATCGCGGATGACTCGCATGGCTATTCAGCTGGTAGCGGGTGATGCGCTGATGATCATCGATATGCAAAACGATTTTATGGCGGGCGGCAGCTTGGAAGTTCCCGGCTCGGATACCCTTATTCCGGTGCTAAATCACTATATCGCCTGTTTCCAGCAATCCCGGTTGCCGGTCATCGCCACCCGCGACTGGCACCCGCCGGATCATTGCTCGTTCGTGCAACAAGGCGGTTCGTGGCCGCCGCATTGCATCGCCGGATCGGCTGGCGCAGCTTTTCATACTGATCTAATGTTGCCTGCCGATGCATTCATCGTTTCCAAAGCGACCTTACGTGAAGCCGATGCCTATTCGGGATTTTCCGGTACCGGCTTGCAGGATTTGCTGCAATCCCTGCACATCGATCGGATCTTCATCGGCGGCGTTGCCATCGAATACTGCGTGCACGAAACTGTGAACGATGCATTGCAGTTGGGCTATTCCGTTACCGTGCTGCTAGACGCCGTCCAGGCAATCAACCACAAACCACACGATAGTGAACAAGCCATCGACGACATGATCGCACATGGCGCAAGACTGACTCAGTTTCAGGAGCTTGTCGCATGAATCCGCTATCCAGCCCGTTACTGGCGGATTTATACCAGTTCACCATGCTGCAAACCTATCTGGAACAAGACATGCAGCAAACCGCGGTGTTTGAATTGTTCGTAAGAAAACTGCCGCCGGGGCGTAATTTTCTGGTCGCCGCCGGCCTGGAACAAGTGCTGGAATTTCTGGAGAACTTGCAATTCTCAGCGGAAGAACTGGATTGGCTGGCGACCCGCTTCCCGCCGCAGGTGATCGATTACCTCGAACACTTCCGCTTCGAAGGCAATGTGCATGCCATGCCGGAAGGCACGATTTTCTTCCCGAATGAACCCATACTGCGCATCACCGCGCCGATGCCGCAAGCGCAATTGGTCGAATCGCGCATTATCAATCTGCTGCACTTTGAAACGCTGATTGCCTCAAAAGCGGCGCGTTCGGTGCTGGTAGCGCCGGATAAATTGCTGGTCGATTTCGGCATGCGCCGCGCGCATGGCGCAGAAGCAGGATTATTGGCTGCACGCGCCAGCTACCTCGCCGGTTTCTCCGGCACGGCTACGGTTTTGGCCGGCACGCTGTACGATATTCCGGTTTTCGGCACCATGGCGCATTCGTTCATCCAGGCTCATGGCGATGAAAACCTGGCTTTCGAGCATTTCGCCCGCTCGCATCCGGACAATACGATTTTGTTGATCGACACCTACGATACCGAAGCCGCCGCGCATAAAGTGGTTGCTTTGGCCAACAAGCTGAAAGTGGATCATATCGACATCAAGGGTGTGCGCCTCGACAGCGGCGATTTGGCCGCACACGCCAAAAATGTCCGGCAAATTCTCGATAACGGCGGCTTGCACGGCACCACGATTTTTGCCAGCGGCAATCTCGACGAATACAAACTGCAAACATTATTAGCCGCCCGCGCACCAATCGACGGTTTCGGCATCGGCACCGCATTGGATATTTCGATTGATGCGCCGTCGCTCGATTGCGCTTACAAATTGCAGGAATTTGCCGGAAAAGCACGGCGCAAACGCTCCGAAGGCAAAGCCACCTGGCCGGGCAGAAAACAGGTTTACCGCCTCTTCACCGATGACGGTTATCTCGGCGGCGATACCGTCGCACTGGAAGACAACGACCCGCAACCGGGCACAGCGTTGATACGACCGTTCATGCACGCTGGGAAACGGCTGCAACCGAAGCCATCGCTGCACGAATTACGCCAGCATACGCTAAACAACTATCAAAGCCTGGCACCGGCGATGAGCAGCCTCGAAACAGTCAGCCCGTATCCGGTGGCAATTTCGGAAGCGTTAAAAGCGTTGGCCGATCAATTGGATAGAGAACAGCGCTCGCGCGATTCAATATTTGTTCCCCCCGAATATTGATTTATCCATTTTCACCGCAATATCGCTTCGTGTGTAGGCTTGACAAAATTATCAAACGGAGCAAGATGAAAGGTGTGTAATCAGACGAAAAAATAGTTGCCGCTCACAAACAAGAAATATAATTTTATTATCATAATTAGTTAGTTACATAAGAGGAGAATAATCATGGGCACCCAAAGCATCCACCCTAATTTTCGTCAAATTACCCGTCACGACGCTGTTTTTAAAGAGCGCGTGCACGATGCCTATAAAATCAAGGAGAAATTGCCGGAGCCGACCGTTTGCCCGCAGTGCGGCGCAGTGTTTCATAACGGCCGTTGGCAATGGACAGCGGCGCCCGCCAATGCTCATCAGCATAATTGTCCGGCTTGCCAGCGTACTATCGATCATTATCCGGCCGGTTTTGTGACCCTGGAAGGCGAGTTCTTCCAAAACAATCGGGATGAGATCCTGCACCTCGTGCAAAATTTTGAGAAAAAAGAAAAAGCCGAGCACCCATTGCAGCGCATTATCGCAACCGAAAAACAGAATGGTTCGTTTTTGATTACGACCACCGATATCCACCTGGCGCGCGGTATCGGGGAAGCGATTCATAGCGCTTATCAAGGCGAGCTGGATTTTCACTATAACCAGGACGAGAATTTATTGCGCGTCCATTGGTCGCGCTAACCGTTTATCGAGCAAATCTTTCAATAAAAAATCAGGAGGCTATTATGACCGTCGGCGAAATTTGCAACCGTGAAGTAATCGTCATTCAACGCGATGAGCCCGTTGTGGAAGCGGCCAAACTGATGCGCCAATACCATGTCGGCGCTGTCATCGTAATCGATAAACCCAACGGCTCCGCGATCCCGGTCGGCATCGTCACGGATCGCGACTTGGTAGTAGAAGTGCTGGCCACCGAATTGGACGAAAAAGTCATTACCGTCGGCGATATCATGGCGCCAGAGCTGTTTACCGTGAAAGACAGCACCGCCACGCATGATGCCATCGATTTTATGCGCCGCAAAACCATCCGCCGGCTGCCAATTGTCGACGATGCCGGTGAACTGGTCGGAATTTTGACGCTGGATGATGTCTTGGAGATCTTGTCGGAAGAAATGCTTGATCTCGCAAAACTGGTACGGTACGAACAGAAGAAAGAAACCCGGCACCGCCCTTAACAGGTTCGTTGAAAAGCTATCTGTGTTGCCGCTGCGGTGTTGAAAACAGGCTCAAAATGCTCATTTATTAGGCATAAACTGCGCTTTTCCGCCTGTTTTTGCCTTGCATCGACTGCTTCGAAAACGTTTTTCAACGGCCTGTTAAGTAAATAGCTTCGCATCCCGCCGGTTGAGTGCAATGAACCGGCGGTTTTCTAATCTTACCAAGAGATGCTCTCTTGAATTTCCAGCAAAGCGCGCAATATTAAAGTCAATTATTGATTTTTAAGGCGCATATTATGGAACAACCTATCGCTACCCCGTTTGAATTGCCTGCCGATGTCATCGCCTTGGTGCCGATGCGCAATGTGGTGCTATTTCCCCATGTGCTAATGCCGATCACCGTTGGCCGGGAGCGATCGATTGCGACGATTCAGCATGCCCTGCAAGCAAAAGCCCCAATCGGTATCGTGCTGCAAAAAGATGCAGCGGCTGACGAACCGGGGCTGGATGCGCTGTGTTCCATCGGCACCATTGCTAACGTGGTGCGGCACATCGCCTCCGAAGACGGAACGCACCATGCCGTTTGCCTGGGCGTTGAGCGTTTCCAGATTGAAGAGTTGGTTGAAGGCTATCCGTTTATTGCCGCACGCATCAAACGCATCCACGAAACCGCAACGATCACCACGCAAGTAGAAGCACTGGCGCTGCAATTGCGTGAGCGCGCGATCGAAATTTTATCGTTACTGCCAGGGGTGCCCGCCGAATTGGCGCACGCCTTGCAGGCCACCCGGGCGCCATCCGATCTGGCCGATATCACTGCCAGCCTGCTGGACACCGAAATCAGCGAAAAACAAAAATTGCTGGAAACCATCGATACCGAAGCGCGTTTGCACAAAGTCTTGCAAATTATCACGCGACGCATCGAAGTGCTAAGGCTTTCGCAAGAAATCGGCGAACGTACCAAAGAACAGATGGAAGACCGCGAGCGCAAGTTCTTATTGCGCGAGCAATTGAAAGCCATTCAGAAAGAACTCGGTGAAGACGGCGAAAACGATCAGGAAATTGCAAAATTGCAGAATGCGATCGCCACTGCCGGCATGCCTGGTGATATTGAAGAACAAACCCGTAAAGAATTGCAGCGGTTGCAACGGATGCCTGCGACATCGAGTGAATATTCGATGCTGCACACCTATCTTGAGTGGATGACGGAGCTGCCGTGGCAGTTACCGGAAGAAAAACCGATCGATCTCCATGCCGCACGCGAAATCCTGGAAGCGGATCATTTCGGACTGGAACGTATCAAGCAGCGCATTGTTGAATTTCTCGCGGTGCAAAAGCTGAAACCGCAAGGGCGGGCGCCGATTCTTTGTTTTGTCGGTCCGCCGGGCGTCGGTAAGACTTCGCTCGGTCAAAGCATCGCGCGTGCGTTGCAACGCCCGTTCGTTCGCGTGTCATTAGGCGGCGTGCATGACGAAGCGGAAATGCGCGGCCACCGCCGTACCTACGTCGGCGCGATGCCGGGCAATATCGTGCAAGGGTTGCGCAAGGCCGGCGCACGCAATTGTGTGATGATGCTCGACGAAATCGACAAAATGACCGCCAGCGCGCATGGCGATCCGTCCGCCGCGCTGCTGGAGATTCTTGATCCGGAACAAAACTCGACATTCCGGGACAATTATCTGGGCGTGCCGTTCGACTTAAGCCGGGTGATTTTCATCGCCACCGCCAATGTCATCGACAATGTTCCGCCACCGGTGCGCGATCGTATGGAAATCATCGATTTACCGGGGTATACGCAAGAAGAAAAATTACAGATTGCGCAACGTTATCTGGTGCAACGCCAAAGCGAAGCCAATGGCTTGCAAACCGATCAATGCGTGTTGACACCGGAGGCTTTGCAAAGCATCGTCGCCAATTACACGCGCGAAGCCGGCGTGCGCCAATTCGAACGGGAAATCGGCCGGGTCATGCGGCACGCCGCGTTGCGTATTGCGCAAGGGGAAATACAACAGGTGCGGATTGACTCCGCAAATTTGGGCGATATCCTGGGGCCGGAAAAATTCGAGCATGAGCTGGCGCTGTTGACCGATATGCCCGGTGTTGCCACCGGTTTGGCTTGGACGCCGGTCGGCGGCGACATTCTGTTCATTGAAGCCACGCGCGTGAATGGCAGCGGCCGCCTGATCCTGACCGGGCAACTCGGCGATGTCATGAAAGAAAGCGCGCAAGCGGCGCTCACACTGGTAAAAGCGCGCGCCAGCGATTTGAATATTCCGGTATCGGCGTTTGACGGTATCGACGTACATTTGCACGTTCCAGCCGGGGCCATTCCGAAAGACGGTCCAAGCGCAGGCGTAGCCATGTTCATCGCTTTAGCTTCATTGTTTACCAACCGGGCGGTGCGTCACGATGCCGCCATGACCGGTGAGATCAGTCTGCGTGGCTTCGTATTGCCGGTCGGTGGCATCAAGGAAAAAATACTGGCGGCGCAACGCGCCGGAATCCAGCGAGTGCTGCTGCCCGCACGAAACCGCAAGGATTTGCAGGATGTTCCTGTCACAACACGCGCAGCGATGCAATTCATTTTTCTGGAAACCGCCGATGATGCTGTCCGGGCGGCGTTAAACCCCATCAACAACTATGCCGCTGCGACAGATCTGATTCTTGTTTAACGGGTCGTTGAAAAACTCTCTGCGTTGCCGCTGCGGTGTTAGAAGCCGTAGCGACAATTTGCCACATTGAGGTTTTATTCTGCTTCAGTTACATTGAAGAATAAGTTCGGTTTCAATCATCATGAAATATTGTTGTCATCTGCTATTGCTATCCTTGATTTAGCGTTTGATGAGAGGAGGAATACCATGCAATATACTGAAACACCGATCCAAGCTAATTCCATTTATCAACCCAAGCGGCCCGAAAGCAGTCCGCCGATCTATGAAGCGGGTCAATTAAGACGTGCAAAAATGCACGCGGCGCGAATGATCGAAGTTTTGGACGACAAGAAAGTTCTAACGCCTTCCCTGTATCAATTGCTGGAAACCAGTATTATTCTGGAAACGACCGATTCAAAAGTTCTGGCCGGATGGTTAAAGCGGACACCTGCCGCAATCCGCTCGGATTTGCAGAAAATATGTGTTTCACTTGCAAATTACTCATAAGTCACTGGGACATGCTTTCGAAGGAATCGATGCAAGACCAATGCTAGTCAATTAACAGCGCTTACCTATAAGGAAGCGCTGATTAATTCGATGAACGTGATGAAGTGCGAAGCGCACGGAACGCAGTAACCGAGGCATATCAATCAGATAGACGAGGGAGCGAGTACCGTGCAACGATGCAATTCGCTCGTGCAATCAATTAATCAGTGCTTCCCTAATGAAAAATCCCCGGACTGGCGCACCAATCAGGGGATTTAAAAAGAAAATTCAACCGTTGGTTTTATCTGACTTTTTGTTTACGCAGCGAAAAACCGATCAAACCGACACCCACTAACAGCATGGCGTATTTCTCCGGCTCCGGTACTGCGCTGACGCCGATCACGAAGTCATCCCAGTCGCCCAGTTTCTTTGTACCAGCGCTATCGTTGTACCCCAGCACGTAGTCGTATACCACCGAACCGACCAGCATGTTGGTTCCAATCAATCCGATCGAGGTATTTTTATCCCAATCGCCACCGTTGACGGCAAATTTCCCAACGTTGCCTTCAAATTCGAAACTAAGCGGTCCGGTCGCGCTCACTACAGAACTGACCGATGTTCCGACCGGATCGGATTCCAGCAACTGATGACCGCCCAACAAATCATAAAACTTATTGTTGAATCCCGATTCTTGGCCCAGATAGGTATACGTCACCGTCTGTGCGCCGGGTCCGGTGAAATCGAGATGCCCCAGGCTGACCAAAGAACCGACCGGCAGCGTTGCGAATCCCGAAACGTCGAACGCTTCGGTACGCTTTGCCGTATCCGTCTCCACAAACACCAATGCGGCATTGGCGGCGCTTGCGCCAACCAGCAACCCCGCAGCGGCGATCGTGGCATAGCAAATTTTCTTCATGCTTAATCTCCGAAAAAGTTTCTCGAAAAAAGTCATTCAAACAACGAGCGACTTTTACCCTTTGCTGTAAGAAACCAGCACGACTATTTCGAACGATCGGCCACGGAGGTTTAGATAATTTTTGTCCTACCTGCGGTTAATTGTTTGAACAAAGGATTATTTTGATGGATGATGGCATCATGCCTGATGCGGCATGTCCGTCGCTTTTATAGCCAACGGCGCACAGTCTTCAAATAGTTGGCGTAATCCTCGCCGAATTTCGATAGCAGCACGTTTTCTTCCGGGATGATCTGAAACCGGTTCAAGTACCACACGAACAACGGTAGCAACAGCAGCGGCAAGCCGCTCTCCAAATACACATTCCATGCCGCCAGCAGCAACAGAAAACCGGCATACATCGGGTTACGGCTGAACCGGTAAACACCGTGCGTGACCAGCGCAGACGATTGTTCCGGCGTGAACGGATTGGCGGTTGTCCGCACTGCGATAAACGTTGCTATTCCGCACGCGATCAATCCAAATCCTGCCAGCCATAACGCCAATGCAATCCATTCCTTGCCCGGAATTGCCACTGCCGCCCAGGGCGCAAATTCCGCGGCAACCCACATCAATCCGGCAAAAATCATCACCAACACAGCCGGAGGAATTTTCAATTCAAGACGATACATGGTATTCCTCAAGCGGAAGCGTTATCCTGCGAAACGCCAGTTTGAGCGCCTCGCGACCATTTACCCCAGAAATAACCAGCCGCTATCCCGAGCAACCAGCTCAGAACAACCAGCACCGGCAGCAAATGCGATCCGTTAGTATCGCGGAATTGCATCATCAGCAACCCAAGCGGCAAAGCGCCGATTACCAGCAGCACTTCCGGCAGGATCGCACCATGACTCCAGCGCGAAAGCCCGTAGGACACCGCGGTGAAAAACAGCAACGCCAGAACCATTTGAATAGCCCAGGAGATGCCACTCCACAATAATCCGAAACCAAGAAACGACAATAAAAAACCGCCGCCAAGAGCGGAAATCCATATCAATAGATTTCTCCATGTATTGCGTTGATCGAGTCTATTTTGCATCGTCAGCACCATTGAATGTTTACTTAGATTTGAGCTTCTGAATCAAACTTATTGCAGCTTCCATTGAAGCCATCACAAAAAGTAAAAAAAACGGGAGCCCATGCTCCCGTTTTGGATGAAAGAACCAATGTTTATTATACAGCCGATTCTTTTCTGCGGCGTGCAGCAAAACCCAACAATCCTAAACCTGCCAGCAACATAGCATAGGTTTCAGGTTCCGGAACCGGCGCATATACCAGATTATCCCAATACACCGCACCTGCGAAGGAACCTACTTCGTTCCATTGAACATAGGCAATTGGAGTTAAACTCGATACCGTCAAGGTACCGCCAGGACCGCCGCCAGGTATGAAGATGCTATCGCTGTCCAATAATGTTCCGACGGAGTCGTACGCATATAAGGAAGGCTCGTCCTCATCGGATGGACTATAATCGGAAACGTCGATACTCACGCTACTTGCGCCTCCCGAAAAAGTGGCTTGGAAAGAACCTGTGCCTGGATTCGTAAAATAACTTATGAGGGAATGACCACTCACCGGCAGATCCGGAGTATCGTTGCTTACTCTAAAAGTACCGTCACCTGCAAGGAATGTGATGTTTACGGAACCAAAGGTTAGTAAAGAGTAGGTACCGGTAGGTGTACTATCAAAGTCGATCGTAGTAGCTGCGGATGCCGAGCTTGCAATGCCACAAGCTGCCAGTGCCGCAAGTGAAAGTTTCAATTGACGGGTGAATTTATTCATTTTTAATATCCTGTAATAATTAAGGAATACAACTGTGGTTATCGCCGATTCTCAATTCGTGTACTGAAAAATCTATGTATAACCGCTGCCAGTATATAACAATAGTCTCATTATGGAAATGAACTATTGTGGCATGGATAAATTGATAATAGTTCTATAATCAATAACTTAATTTCTATTTATTCTCTATCTGCGACCTGACTATTTTTAGTTCTTTGCGGCCAAGTGTCATTCAATCGCACAACTGAAATAAGCATTAATAATTTTAGAGCTTAGGCCGCATCCGCAACAGCCCCACCCCCAGAACCGCCATCGTAATGGAAACGAACGGATTCAGCACATTCAACAAGGCGTACAGCGCGTAATCAAGCGTCGGCACACCCAAGGTCGCGGCGTAGAACGTCCCGGCGGTAGTCCACGGGATCAAGCCAGTGGTCAGCGTCGAGCCTTCCTCGACCGAGCGCGATAACACCGCCGGGTCCAGGTCTTTTTCGCGGTAGGGATCCTTAAACAGTTGGCAATTCAGGATAATCGAGATATACGCTTCGCCCATCGCCAGGTTACCGGCCAAGCCGGATGCAATGGTCGCGGCGATCAAGGTGCTGCTACGGTGGATCGCGGCGATCAAACGCAGCAGCAGCACCCGCAGAAACCCGGCGTGGTGCAAAATGCCGCCAAGCGCCAGTGCCATGATCGATAACAACAACGTCCAGGCCATGCTGTACAAGCCGCCGCGTCCGAGCAATTCGTCGATACTGGCGATGCCGGTCTGGCCGGGCGAATTCAGCCACAGCGCATTGAGCGCGTCGATGCCATCTTTGCCCTGATAGCCGATGGCAATCGCCAATGCCAGCAGGATGCTGCACGACATGCTGACTTCGGCGGCGTAGCGCCGGATGCTCAGGCCGAACATCAATACCAGCGGCAGCAGCGTAATCCACCCGTCCAGCCGGTAAGAATCCGCCAAAGCATTGCGGATCTCGGTCAAATGCTCGCCGGGCAACTGATTCCCGCCGTATTGCAAGCCCCACACGGCGAAAATAATCAGTACGATGACGAAAGTCGGCAATGTGGTATACAGCATCGAACCGATATGCCGGTACAGATTCGTTCCCGCGCTCATTGCCGCGAGGTTGGTGGTATCCGATATCGGCGATAACTTGTCGCCGAACGTCGCGCCGGAGACGATCATCCCCGCCACCAGCGGCAACGGAATCCCCATCGCATCGCCGATACCGATCAACACCACGCCGATGGTGGCGGTGGTACCCCAGGACGTGCCGGTTGCGACCGACATCAAGCTGCATAACACGAATCCAGTCGCTAAGAACATGCCGGGAGTAAGCCAATCCAGACCGAGATACAACAAGGTCGCGATGGTGCCGCTGTGCATAAAGCTGGCGATCACCATGCCGATCAGCATAAAAATATAAATCGCCGGCAACGCTTTGGTGATGCCGTCGTTCATCATGCCGCGGATGGCGGCAAACGAAAGCCCCAGACCGCGCGCGTGCAATCCGGCCCAAACCAGCGCCAAAAAGATCAATGCGTGCAAACTGGCGTGAAATGCAAACAAACCAAAGGCGATCAACAACAACACGCCGCCGAAACAAAGCGCCGCTTGCCAAAAGGATGGCAGCGGCTGTACGCCGGAAAATTCCTCGAACGCTGTGGGTTCGCCGCTCATCGATGCCGCCTAGCTTTGCGTACCGCTTTCAAACAATGCCAGCCATTCGCCATAACCCGCCGCTTGCATATCCTGCTTGGCGATGAATTTCAGCGACGCGGAATTGATACAATAGCGCAAGCCGGTCGGCGCCGGGCCGTCGTTGAATACATGACCCAAATGGCTGTCGGCGTAACGGCTGCGCACCTCGGTGCGCGGCATCCACAACTCGTAATCGGTTTTGAATTGCATATACTGTTCGCTGATCGGCCGGTAAAAACTCGGCCAGCCGGTGCCGGAATCGAATTTATGCACCGACGCAAACAGCGGTTCACCCGATACAATGTCGACATAGATGCCTGCGGCGTGGTGATCCCAGTATTCGTTCTGGAAAGGCGGCTCGGTACCGGCGTGTTGCGTAACCTCGTACTGCAGCGGCGTTAGCTCCTGTTCCAGAGACTCGGGGTCTTTTTTAAAATGCTCGAAGGGGTTGTTGCTCATTGTATTGTTTCCATAACAGATAAGGGCGTCTCTAAAAATTAATCATGAAATTTACCGGTACCATTTCTCATTTGTCGCAAAAGGGCCTCGGGGTGGTCAAAAATACCCAGAACAACGTGTCGTATTTCGTCTATGGCGCCTGGCCGGGCGATCACGGCGAATTCGAAGTGATCGACAAACCGCTCAACAATAAAAAATTCGCCTACGCCAAACTCGTCCGGCTGCTGCAACCATCCGATCAGCGGCAAACACCGCCTTGCCGCTATGTCACGGCGGAAGATCATGCCTGCACCGGTTGCCCGTGGATGATTGCTGATTATACAAGCCAGCTCGAACAAAAACGCAACCGCGTGGTTTATGCGATGCGGCGCGTTGGTTTCGACACCGCGCAACTGGCGATCAGTCACGTCCATCCATCGCCGCAGCAATTGGGCTACCGCAACCGCTGCCAAATCAAAACCGACGGCGTGCAGCTCGGCTTCGTCTCCGAGGACTCACATCAAATCGCACCGATCGAGGATTGCCTGGTGCTCAACGATGCTTGCCGCGCATTGCTGAAATCGGTGCAACAACAATTGCCGAATCCGCAATGGCAAGATGGCTTGACGCAACCGTGGCATTTTATCGATCTGGACGACGGCTTGCAGCCGCAGGAAATCGCCATCGACCGCAAGCGCCCTTTCAAACAAGGCAATACCGCGCAAAGCGAATGGATGCAAAATTGGCTCGAAGAAAAACTCGCCGCCCGCCCGCTTGCGGCCAAAGCGGTGGAACTGTTCTGCGGCTCCGGCAATTTCACGTCGATCATCGCCGCATCGAACTGCACCGAAGTGCTGGCGTACGAAGCCGACACCGCCGCGATCGAGCAACTGAAAGCCAGGCATCTTCCCAAAGTGAAACCGCGAATCGCCGATCTATACGATCCGCGCATCTGGAAGCAACTGCAACCGCAAGCCGACGATGCGCAAATCCTGATACTCGACCCGCCACGCGCCGGGTTAAAAAAACATCAGGGATTTTTCGAGTGTTTTAAAGCATTGCAAGCGATTTACTACATCTCCTGCAATCCCGAAACCTTCGCGCGCGACGCCTGGTTCTTCAGCCAGCACGGCTGGACCATCGACGACATCCAGCTCGCCGATCTGTTTCCGCATACGTCGCATGTCGAGACGCTCGCTGTGTTTAGCAAGCGATAATCCGGACTATTGACTCATCACCCACCGGGAGCCGGATTATGAAGTTGACTCGATTGGTGATGTGTCTCCATCAATCGTCTTATTCATTTTTCTAATTTATACTGAAACAGATGATGAGAATTAATTATGATTAGTACTATCCAGCATTACACACAAGATTATTGGACAATAATGTCTCATATATTAAGTTTGATTTAAAAGAGAGGATATGATCACTATGCTTGATCCCACATTATTTGGTCTCTTATCTCAAGTAGAACGTGACGAAATTGTTTTACCCGCCATGCAAAGACCATTTGTTTGGAAAGAGGATCGCATATACCGCTTGGTTGACAGTCTTCTTCGCGGATTCCCGATTGGGGCCGTCATGCTATGGAGAACATCTACGATTCAACGATTTAGGCGACTCCCACGTGATGTGGATACCGAGATTGCAGAAGTTTTTAACTTTGAAACAATAACGGATACAAACAACAAATACTTGGTATTGGATGGACAGCAAAGGCTGACCAGTCTTTTTGCGGCATTTAAAGGGACATACAATCATAAGAGATTGTTTATCGATGTACTCAGCGGAAGCACTGAAGGTAAAGATCCCGGTAATGAGTATTACGATTGCCAGTTCCTGACAACTGCTGAGGCCACCTCGCTGACCAATACGAACGGAAAACCACGACGTCACTATGTTCCAATCCAGGAACTGATAAGGATCAACCCAGTACATGCTGCGTCTACGGCACACAAAAAAGCCCAGGAATTGAAACTTACCGATTACGAATCCGAACGGATCACTGATATTTTCATCCGTTGTGCAACAATCTTGGGTAACTCAAAATCCTTGCAGGTTATAACAGTCGATGAAGACCCATCTCATGTAACCCCTACTGAGGAAATTCTCGAAATATTTGTTCGTGTGAATTCAGGCGGCTTAGTTCTCCAAAAATCCGATCTTCTGATGAGCCTGCTTGATCTTAAATGGAATGATATTCAGCCTGAGCTCCAGAAATTGGTTCGGGACATCAACGAGAGTCGTCCGTTTGCCTTCACACGTGATGACATCCTGAAGAGCCTATTGTTGTCCGATGGAGCAGAAACACGTTTTGACAAATTAGTTAATGATCGTAAACAGGTTGAACAACTGGCTTCCCGTCTCCCATCATACATATCGACTGTCAAGAAAGCTTGGGAGCTTCTTGGGTGTATCCTCACGGATAACTGTCGCATTTACTCTGAGCGATTTTTCAGAGGTGGCCATAACGCACTTCTTCCGTTTGTACTATTTCTTTCCAAGCAAGAAGCTGTAACCCATGAAGATAGACGAAAAATCGTGATAGGAGTTTATCTTTCCGTCATGAGTGGAATATTTAGCGGTGCTGAGGCTAGAATGGGTGCATTCGCAAAGAATAAAGTTGCAAGTGCCAAATCATTTCCACTCGATGACTTGGTTGCTTTGATTAAACGCGAATACGGAATCAAGTCATTAGATGATCTTCTCCGACGGCACCTTGATCTTGCGCTCAACATTACACATGGAGGAATTACCCTAGATAAGAATCCGGAAGAACTGCAACGCGATCATATTTTTCCCAAGTCGAAGCTCGAAAAAGCAGGCTATTCATATGAGATGGTCAATCATTACGCTAACTTCTATTTCTTGCGTGGTAACGACAATCTGAATAAACTCGACAAAGATCCTCATGACTGGTTCAGAAACCCCGGAAGAAATATTGCCCCTTATTCAGACAAAGACCTTGAAGAACGTCTTCTGCAATGGGAAGACATCAACCCGGGTCAATTCGAATCAATGATTGAAAGACGAAGCATGAAAATTCGTACAAAAGCCTCTGACTTATTTGGGATCAAAGAAGAAGAGTTCAATGCGCTTTTTGCTGACAAAGCCCCCTCACCATGAAAAATCGAACGAGGTGCTCTATCGGACGACAATTCCGCTACATTTCATCGTCACCTGTGAGCTTGAGCACCAGCATGATGAGCTGTCAAAGAAAGCCCAACACGCACTGGTGATGAAACAACTTTTTTTGCAAACAAATTGTCATCGGCTTCGATATATAAGAAACCCTAAACAAGTGTCATTTCGAGCAAACGCGAGAAATCTACCACATTGATTAGTAAAGATTCCTCATTGCGTTCGGAATGACAAATGCGAGTTTTCCAGAGTTTCTTATGAAAATTGGATCGTACAGTTCACCCAAACCTATCCCTTTTACGCATGTCCGATACTAAATCCCCTACAATACGTTCATTTATAAGCTTCCCTGAAAAAATCGCGACATGGCTCTGAAACCCGATAGGCAATACACCCCCGCTAACGTGGGCTGGCGCTTCGACAATAGCTACGTGCGGCTGCCCGATTATTTTTACGCGCAATTGTGCCCGGTGCCGGTGCGTGCGCCGCAGGCTGTGCTGCTAAATCACTCGCTGGCGGAATCGCTGGGTTTGGATTTGCACGCATTGTCCGCCGAAGAAACGGCAGCTTTGTTTGCCGGTAATGTTCTGCCCGACGGCGCGCAACCGATCGCGCAAGCCTACGCCGGGCATCAATTCGGCCACTTCAACATGCTCGGCGACGGCCGCGCGATTCTGCTCGGCGAGCATTTGACCCCCGACGGCAGACGTGTCGACATCCAACTCAAAGGCTCCGGGCAGACGCCGTTTTCCCGCCGCGGCGACGGCCGCGCGGCGCTCGCGCCGATGCTGCGCGAATACATCATCAGCGAAGCGATGCACGCGCTCGGCATTCCGTCGACGCGCAGCCTGGCGGTGGTGACGACCGGCGAGCAGGTGCGGCGCGAAACGATGCTGCCCGGCGCGGTGCTGACCCGCGTCGCCGCCAGCCATATCCGCGTCGGCACGTTCGAGTACGCCGCCGGACACGGCGGCAAGGAAGCGGTGAAGATTCTGGCGGATTATACGATTCAGCGTCATTACCCGGAATTGCAGGCCAGCGAGAATCCTTATCATGCGCTGTTAAACCGCGTCATCGAGCGGCAAGCGGCGTTGGTTGCCCAATGGCTGCTGGCGGGTTTCATTCACGGCGTGATGAACACCGATAACACCAGCATCAGCGGCGAAACCATCGACTACGGCCCGTGCGCTTTCATGGATGCGTACAACCCGGATACCGTGTTCAGCTCGATCGACCAGAACGGCCGTTACCGCTATCGCCACCAGCCGATGATGATGCAATGGAATCTCGCACGCTTTGCCGAAACGCTGCTGCCGCTGCTCGATCCGTCGCAGGAACAAGCCGTGGCAATGGCGGAAGAAAGCCTCCACGCATTTCCGGGCATTTACCAAACGCATTGGATCGGCGGCATGCGCAAGAAATTAGGATTATTCACAGCAGAGGAAAGCGACAGCGAGCTGATCGCCGGCCTGCTCGACTGGATGACTCAACACCAGACCGATTACACCAACACCTTCCGCGCGCTGACCGAACCGGCATTGCCGCCAGATGCGATATTCCGCGAAGGCAGTTTCATGGAATGGCATAGCCGCTGGCAGCAACGGCTGGCGCGTCAGCCGCAACCGGCATCCGAATCATTGCAATTGATGCAAGCGAACAATCCGGCCATCATTCCGCGTAACCACCGCGTCGAGGAAGCACTGACAGCCGCAACGGAACACGGCGATTACACCGTGTTGCAGCGCCTGCTCGCCGCGCTCGCGCAGCCGTATGAAGACAAACCGGAGCACTTCGACTACCGCACCCCGCCCGCGCCGTCGGAACGGATTTATCAAACGTTTTGCGGGACGTAATACTGCCGCATTTCACCGTCAGAAAGGAGAACAGCCATGCCCATCACCTTGAATCACACCATCGTGCCTAGTTTCGATAAAGTCGAATCGGCGAAATTTTATAGCCGGGTGTTCGGTTTTGAGTATGTCGGCGCATTTTCGCACTTTATCGTGGTGCGCGTTAACGACACGCTGTGCCTGGATTTCGACAACGAGACGCAATTTGAGCCGCATCACTATGCGTTCAAAGTCTCGGAGCGGGAATTCGACGAGATTTTTGCGCGGTTGCTGGCGGAAAAAATTCCGTACGGCAGCGGTCCCGGCAGCGCCGACGATATGGCGATCAATCACAACCACGGCGGGCGCGGCGTGTATTTTCGCGACCCGAACCGGCATCTGCTGGAAATGCTGACGGCGGATTACGTCATGCCGCCGCAATGATCCCAGCGACGGCTCCTAATTCAAGACGCTATAGCCTCCCGGCGCGAATCAACTGATGCAGTTTCCCGAAGCCGTTGATGCGATCAATCATGCAGATCGTTTTCGCGCGCAATGCGAGCGAGGTCGATCAAATTGGTTGCGCCAGTCTTTTGCATGATCTTCGATTTGTGAATTTCCACGGTACGGTGGCTGATTCCGAGACAGGATGCGATTTCCTTGTTGGCGAGGCCTTGCACCGCCAGCAGCATGACTTCGCGCTCGCGCCGTGTCAGCTTGATCAGAGACGAGCGGATTTCCTGATGGCCGGTGACGTCGCTGATATGCTTTTTGGCCTCGGCAAAAGCCGTACGGATGCAGATCAGCAACTTCTCGCGGATCACCGGCTTGGTGAGAAAATCGATCGCGCCGCCTTTGATCGCCCGCACGCTCATCGGAATGTCGCCGTGTCCGGTCAGAAAAATGACCGGTAACCGGATCTTGCGCCATGCCAATTCTTCCTGCAGTTGCAGACCGTCCATGCCGGGCATTTTCACGTCGATGATGATGCAACCGAAAAAATCCGGGCGGCAGGCATTCAGAAACATCCTTGCGTTCTCGAACGATTGCACGGCCATACCCGCCTGTTCGATCATCAGCGTGAGCGAATCCCGCACCGCCGCATCGTCATCCACTATATAAACAACCGGTTCCTGCGTCATCATGGCTCAAAAGGCAAAGTAAAATGAAATTTCGCGCCCGTCCGGGCGCCGGCATCGATCCAAAGCTGGCCGCCGTTGGCTTCAATCAAGGCGCGGCTGATCGCCAACCCCATGCCGATACCCGTCGGCTTGGTGGTAAAAAACGGTTCAAAGATCCGCTTGACCAGATTCTGATCGAATCCCGGTCCGTTATCCTGCACGATCACTTCGGCAACTTCCTCTTCACCGGCCGTTTCCAGCCGGGTGATGATCGTCAGATCGGGCGAATCCAGGTTGCGCATCGCTTCGATCGCGTTTCTGAAAAGATTGACCAGCACTTTCTGGATTTGCGTACGATTACAGCGCACTTCCGGCAGATTTTCCTGCAACAGCAGCACCGGGTGGAATCTGCCGTAGCCATCGTTGTAGACGACGTTTAATGCTTCATACACGATTTCGTTCAAACTGGAACGCTCGGTCACCAGTTCCCCTTTCTGCAGAAAAGCCAGCAATTCGTGCAGACTGCGCCCGGCGCGCTGCGCCTGTTCCACGCACCCCTCCAGCGCCCGTTTCAGATGGCTATAGCTGGTACTGCCGCTGCCAAGCGCATGCAACACCACTTCACTGTAGGCGGAAATCGCGGCCAATGGCTGATTCAGCTCGTGCGCAATTGCCGATGCGGTGCGCGCCGCGACTTGCTGCTTGAGAATGCTTTCGGTTTCGTCGCGGTGCAGTTGCAATTTCTTCTGGATTAATTTTTGCTCGGTGACATCGCGCGTCACCCCGATGAGACGATGCGGATGCCCGGATTCGAAATAGACGCGCCCATGCGCCGCGATCCAGCGCTCCATGCCGTTCAGCGGATTAATAATGCGGTATTGCGCCTTGAATTCGCCGCTGCTGGCGGGGTCCATCGCTTTTTCGATCGCCAGTTGCCGCGCTTCACGGTCTTCCGGATGAATCGCCGCCACAAATTCCTCATAACTGACGGATTCCTCGGAATCTTTCCCCCACAGCTTACGCATCTGCGTATCCCAGAAAACAATATTGCGTTTGAAGTCGTAGTCAAAAATACCCAATCCCGCCGCTTGCTTCGCCAGACGCAAGCGTTCTTCGCTGATGTGCAAGGCTTCCTCGGTATCCAGCCGCCGCCGCGCGGCATTGAAAATGATCAGCACCAGCAATTGCTGTTTCTTCCGGATCGGACTGAGGCTGATATCGAGCAACATTTCCTTGCCATCGCGATGCAGCACGATCAATTCATTACCGGCGCTCATGGCGCGCTTCGCCGGACGTTTTAAAAAGAGATCCTGGTAATAACGGTATTGCTTCCGGTAGCGCGGCGCAATCAGCATTTCCACCGTCACGCCTTGCAGTTCGCCGCCGGTATAACCGAGCAGCCGCTGCGCTGCGGGATTGACGACCGCGATGCGGCCTGCGTCGTCCGCCAGAATCATGGCATCCGCTGCGGCTTCGAACACTGTCAAGAAAGTTAATCCTCTCACTGCACTATTCAAATGTTTCTCCACCCGTCGATTCGGAATTGAAACGCCAATCAGCTTACGACAGAAATCGGCAATTTACTATCAATTTGTTGATACGTAAGGGTTTGCACTTACGTGTCCGCACGGATATTTCCCTACGGGGTTCTCTTGTAGGATTTGCCCGGTAGGAAATGGCACCGGTTGCTTCGACCGGGATGCGCAGAAAATTTCTGCGATCGGCGCATCTGTCAGCGTGCTGTTTTTACCCAGGAAAATCTGATTTTTAACTGTTTGGAGAAACACGATGATCAAAAAAATTTTTGTATGCGGGCTGCTGATGACGGCTTTAATGATATTGCCGCACCAACCGCTGCTGAGCGATCCGGTGGACATGGCTTCGAAACCAGCCGTACCGCAAGATCAAGCACGCTTAACTTTAGTTGTTTAACTTGTCACGTATAGAGGGGTTCCATTATGTCTCTGTCCAGTCTTCTCGTACCGGCGATTCTGTTTTTTGCATTGGGAATGTTTGCCTGTCTGATCAAGTCCGATCTGAAATTCCCGCCCGATATGCACAAGATGATCGTCATTTACTTACTCATCGGTATCGGACTTCATGGCGGTAAGGCGCTTGCCGGATCCGATATGGCATCCGCTATTCCGGCGGTCTGGGCGGCGCTCGCATTCGGCATCGGTTTGCCGATCATTGCTTACCTGATCTTGCGTCTGGTCGGCAAAATCGATCCGCTCAACGCCGCGGCGATTTCCGCGCACTACGGCTCAGTCAGCGCCGGCACCTACATGACCGCAGTCGCATTCCTCGCCGGTATCGGTGTAACGTACGAAGCCTACCCGGTGATCATGTTGGCGATCATGGAATCGCCAGCGATCATGATTGGCCTGGTGCTTGCCGGATACTCCCGGAAAATCATGGGGGGCGCTACCAAGGCCGATAAAGGAATGTATAAACACCTGATCATCGAAGCCTTTACCAACGGCAGCATTTTGCTATTGTTCGGTTCGATGGCGATCGGGTGGGTCGTTTCAGATCCTAGCTATAAGAAAATCGAGCCTTTTTTTGAGCTGATCTTTATGGGCGCGCTGTGCATCTTCCTTTGCGACATGGGGATGGAAGCCGGAAAACGATTGTCGGAATTCAAGTCAGTCGGTGTTTTCCTGGTCGGCTTCGGTATTGTGATGCCGCTCATCGGCGCAGCCAGCGGTTTATTTGTCGGTCACTTTCTGCTGGGCTACTCGGTTGGCGGTATCACGCTGGTCACGGTGCTGGCAGCCAGTTGCTCGTATATCGCCGTTCCCCCGGCAATGCGCCTGGCGATTCCGGAAGCCAATCCATCGTTCTATCTGACGCTATCGCTCGGCTGCACCTTCCCGTTCAATGTCGTCGTCGGTATTCCCATGTATTACGCCGCTGCGCAATATCTGCATGCTACTTACTACCCCTGGTAAGCGGCGTATCAGCCAGCTATGGCCGCACACCGCTCCGGCCTGCTCCTGATGTTTTCCTCCTTCAGCATCAGGAGCGCACTTGCGGCGGCGATGTGTTCCGGCGCCGCCGCAAGTTATCAACGCTTTCGCATCCCGGTTACTACATTAATAATTCATATGGAGACTCATCATGTTAGAAAAGGAAATACTGAAACCCATGAAACGAATCGAGATCGTCATTGACGAAAACTCGCTGGATGCTCTGCTGAAGCTGCTGCGCGATGCCAATGTGCGCGGTTACACGGTCATCAAAAAAGCCGGAGGATTCGGATCGACCGGTGAGCGTAATCCGGACGATTACGCGCTGGAACTGCCCAACGCTATCATGGTACTGGCCTGCGAAGACAGTCAGGCAGCAAAGATCATCAGTATATTGCAGCCGAATTTGCGAAGCTTCGGAGGCATGTGCCTAGTCACCGATTGCCAGTGGGTCACCGGGCCGGCAGTTTCGTATTGAGCGTCAACACCCTTCCTGCATTCTTAAACCCCTTCACTTCCAAATCCTGGCTGAATACAGCCAGGATCACAAACACGCCCACCAATCCAACGTTTTTTTGTAACCAGGCCCTGCCACCCGTATCGCAATTGCTATAGGAAATACCACAGAATCTTTTCAACCTACTAATTATATTCAGTAATTTTTATTACCCCAAAACTTATAAGGGATTGCGCTTAAGTGCTCGCACGGATTTTTCCAGCAACTAGCGCCCGGTATATTAATAAAAACTTGATCGATTCATCCGGATTTTGATTAACCGGCAACTACTTGATGAGGGAACAAAAATGACCTGGAGACGAATTCAATACACTTGTTGGCTGGTATTTTTCTGCTGCGGCTGTGTGTTATGGGGCAGGCACCTGATGGCGGCGGAACCGTCCAAGGACGAAGCCCTGAAAACCAAACCAACGCCTTCGATCGTAAGAACCAATACACCAGCCAACGGCACCAACGGCACGTCTTTCAGCGCACAGGAAACCCCCGGGCGCACCCGCTTCGACTTTGATAATCTGACCAAGCTGATGGAAGAGCATAAAACACCATTGTCCGCCATGGCGCCCGACTGGCTGAACATCGCGGTCGAGCATCGCACCCGGTACGATGTTTACGATAACGGTTTCACCCGAAGCATCCCGGGATTCAACGATCAGATCCATCAGCGCACCCGCTTTCTGATGGAAATCAAAAATATCATCGATCCGCTGAAATTCACGCTCGAATTGACCGACATCCGCGCCCCGCTAGCCAATTTCGGGCAAGAACATAACCCGAATATCGCCGATCATTTTGACTTTACCCAAATGCATCTTGGCCTTCACGGCAAAAACTTTCTCGGCACAGGGTATGCCGCGAAATTCGAAGTCGGCCGTTTCATGATGGACCTGGGTGAGGCCCGTCTGGTCGGGGGACACCGCTGGGGAACTCTCTCGCCTGCGTTCGACGGCTTGCACTTCATGATGGGCAATACCGATGAAAAATGGAGCCTGCGCGTGTTTGGCGCCCGGCCGGTGCAGCGAATTACGACATCGTTAAACTGGAACACCCCCGAAACCTATTTTTCCGGGGTTTACGTGACCAACCGCGATCTACGCTGGGCCAATGTCGATGGTTATTTCCTGCAGTTAAACGAAGGTGATCAGCTCAGGCAACGCAATTTATCGACCACCGGTTTCCGGTTGTTCGCCAAACCTGCAAAAGGCAGCATGGATTATGAAATCGAATCGATGTACCAGTTTGGCGATACCCGCGATAAGAGTTTGTTCGCCCATCGTCATCATGGTGAGGTTGGGTATAGTTTCAATACCCCAATGCCGCTCAGAGCCGTTTATCTATTCGATTATTCATCGGGAGACCGCGATCCCGACAAAAACTTCGACATTCTATACGCCAAGCGCCGCGTCGAGTATGGCCCAACCGGTATGTTTGGGCCTTTTTTCCCGTCCAACTTGATATCCCCGGTCGGCTTCCGCGCAACGCTAGTTCCAACACCGACTGTCCGCCTGATGATGTCGCACCGCGCTTACTGGCTCGCCGATAAACACGGCGCCTACGTCGGCAGCGGCTTGCAAGACCCGACCGGCCGCGCCGGCACCTTCCTCGGCAATATGTTCGACATCAGCATCGGCTGGGATCCGCAATTCAGCTTCCTGAAACGTGTTAGCTTCGACATCGGCTACAGCCATATCTTTAAAGGCGATTACTTCGAGAAAGTCGCTAACACCCCTGGCATGGCCGACACCAACTATGGTTACACCATGGCAACGTTTAAGTTTTAAGGAAACACTAATAGTTTCTGAATTGATTTTAAAAGGGAATCACCGCATCCAGCGAGAATAAGAACTGATCCTTCTTGCCGTCGAACGGGCGGAATGCCATATCAATGCCATCCGCCCGGTCGTAGCGGATATTTTTGCGGATAAGCAAATTGCGCACTGGCCGCCAGCCTTTGTTCCAACGCATCGCCGGTTTCCAGTTCATGCCCACGGTAACGGCGTAATAATCCGCAGGCGCGCTGACAAAAGGAATGTTGCCGGCATAGCTGACACCTTTATTATTCATGGCCGACAAAATGCGGTAAGGGGAAAACACCCGCCAGCCGTTGCGGTCATGAAAGCGTTCGGCGCGGATACCGATCGACAGGTTTTGCAGCAGATCGTAAGTCAGGTGGGAATTGATGCTATGCCAAGCAGCATTGCCGATGCCTTCAGGCAAATTGATATTCGCCGCCCAGCCGTTCGTATGCTGCAAGACAGCATGCAGCTTGGGCGTGAGCCAACGTTGCAATACCACACTGTACATCATCCAGGGCTCGCCCACCGCAGTTTGGCCATAGGTGCCGCCCAGGGACATGCTGGTTTTCTGATCGTCACTATCCCAAAGCAGATGCGCTAGTCCACCCCAATTATCAAGCTGCTTGTCGAAACCTCCGTCCCAACCGCCGGTAGCGCTGCCGGTAGTCGCCGCACCGCGCACGGTCCAGTTGCGGTTAATTGCATAGGTACCCAGAAAACCCGTATGCGTAAAGGGCTCACCGCTGTTCAGAATATAGGCGCGGGTATAGAAGAAATTGTCTGGAGCGGGCACGCTTTCATAGCCCAGCGGGGTATAAAAATGACCCGCTTTGATATTCAAGCCATTCCCAACCGGCACATGCGTTTCAAGATAAGCTTGCGGCAGCGCGATACCATACGTACGCGTCGATTTGCAGCAGATATTCAAATCCCAATTCCCCCTATCCGACGGTTCACCGGTATTTTCATCGAATGCGGATATACCAAAGGCCTGGGTGTAAATGGCATCGGTCCCGAACATAAAATCGAAGCGCCCGCCGACGCTCCAATGTTTGGAGTCCGATTCGACACTGCGCTCGATAAAAAGGTTAAGCTGATTTAATTGAAAGCGGTTGGCGCGATCGGCAAATGTCACCGCACCATTAAAACCATCCGCCGGATTGTTGGCATTATGGGTTGCCCCGCCGTTGATCCAGCCGCCAATTTCGACACCGCTGCGCTTGAATATTTCAGGCATGGCATTGGCGGCAGCATGATCAGTTGTAATGGCCGCGGCGGCAGCCAAACCCGCTAGAACTATAAGGCTATTGATACGGTAATTCATTATCCCTTTCATGGTTATTTATATATCTAAAAGTAAAATGACAGGGCTGAACCTTAGCGCAACCGAAGTTATAAAAGCTATCGGAATGACCTTCATTTCCTGTCAGAATATTCTTATTTCATATAACATGGGAATGGGGATGGAAATAGGTTGCTTACATAATCAAGAATGCAGCACTTTCCGATATCTTAAGCAACTAATGTGCCGCCTTGGCGAATAGAAACCCATGAATCTAAAAGTTTTCTAGAGATAAAATGACTTGATAGAGCATCAAAATAAAGAAACAAATTGATCGCGTCGAAATTCGATTAAATAGCTAAAAAGTTTCGTAAATAGTTAAAGCGAAAGAAGAATAAATAGGAAGTATGAGTTGGTGTCCAGGAATTGTCGGGAATTTAAGCCAATCAAAAAGGTATTACATAATCCATAAGCTAATTTTGCGCAAACGAGATTCGATAATTAACTTAAATAAAGATTGCATTTACCGGCTCATATTAGTTGGATATATTTCACCAGTAGAACTGGAAATAGCTAATTTCTCCCAACTATGCTGGTCAACTGATACAACTACAACTTTACTCAGGACCAACATTCTTCAGAAAAAGAAGTAATTACTCAGCATTGAATTCATCGATTGGTAAGTCTTTGTTATCCTGATTTTCTTTTATCGGAAATGCGTCTTGATAGGCTGCAGCTTTAAGATGGCGAGTGCTATCAACAATGGATTGATCGATGCGAATAACTTTGCAACCATCCTTAAACGCAACATTGCTGCCATCGGCATCGGCACGCTTCAAAACACCATGCTCGAACGAATATCCATCCGCAGCACACTCAAATGATCTAATGTCAATTATCACTTTTTCCCAGTCAGGATTTGGAACTCCCTCAGAAACTGTGATCATGAAATTGCTAATCCATTCCTTTGTCATTTGATCTTTCGTTGGTTCTTCAATGTGCCAACGTATTTCACCGTAATAAGTCAGTCCTGCAAAATGCTTGGAGACCTTATAA
>FRDC01000906.1_pt1 | contig 45314 bp, 59 predicted proteins | sample 1106171 | NCBI WGS metagenome assembly FRDC01 (sample SAMEA3930566, study PRJEB13176) | freshwater metagenome | biome: Drinking water system; feature: drinking water; material: water | place: Singapore | collected 2014-12-20 | reverse complement strand
AAGATCGGCCCTGATGGCAAGTGCCACTGTTCCACGTGCGAAGAGGATAGGCGCGACGCGACTCCAATCCTTGGCCCGTTCAATCTCTGGCCCCGGTAAGCAACGAATCCCAGACCATCCGGGGCAGCGAGAGAGCGCGGACCAATCCGTGATAGCAACTCACCCCGATTCATTGCCCCATCGCCACAACGGTTCATCGTCCCATCGGCGATAGCCGATTGCTCCGACGGCGATAGGGTGAGTCAGGTGAGTCGGGTCTGAGTCAGGATAAATTTGCTATCCTGACTCACCCTCAAACCCGCATCCAATCTACTTCTTCTCTTTCTTGAGTCATGTGAGTCAAGTAAAATAGAGAGTAAACCACGGCCAATTCCCTTATAGACCTCTACGCCATTGTGGTTATTGCAACCCACATAGCCGATGCCAGTCCCCGTAGTAAAACCCCCCGGCACACCTGACTCACCTGACTCACCCCCTCGAAGAGCTTGATCAGATGCGGCTTTGAAGGTGAGTCAGGATACCCGACTCACTGGGCCATTTGGGTAAGATTTCCCCGTATTGGTCCTTTTCCTATGTGGCAAAATGTCCCAACTAGGGAATTTTTCCCATAGTCGAATTGCCTATTCCGTGATAAACCAGGTCGACGGCCCCCGGAGACCTTGCGAAAACCGCAACTTCAACGTAGACTCTTCAATATCAGTGACTGGTCATGGGCCTCTGGCCTATAAAGGAGACTCAATATGCTCAAGGAAGCCAGATTGAAGCTGGGCCTCTCCCAGCAGAGCCTCGCCGATAAGCTCCATATGTCCCAGGGTGACTATTCCCAGTACGAGACGAGGGGGAAAGCCGTCCCGCGCCACCGCATCGGCATCCTGGCCAAGGTCCTGGGCCTGGACGAGTTGGCCCTCTCCATCTGGACCCGTGGCGAGCTGACCCCCGGCGCCACCGCGAAGCTCTCCCAGGCGTCTGCGGAGACCATCGCGGCGTGGATCCGCGATCTCCGGGGGATGGGCCTGTGACACGCTGCGATTACTGCGGAGTGGTCCTCACGACGGAGCTAGCGGCCGTCGAGCATCAATGCGCCCTTGGTAAGCTTCGTGAGGGTCCTATTGCTGTCGACCCTCCGATTCTTTCCCGGACCACCTACCAACCGGACATCGGTATCGTCTGCCAGCGCTGCGGCAACGTCTACGGCGCGGGTGGTCGGTGCGAGCCGTGCTCCAAGGCCGTGCGGATCCCTGAGAGCCGCTGGGAAACCGCGGGCACCGTCGAAGAGCTCCGCACCCTCACCGCCCGACTCGAGGCGGACGGCTGGGAGCCGATGAGCGTGACGACGGAAGTCCTCGTGTGGAGCGAGGAAGAGTGGGCAGGGGGCATGGAGGACAGCCACCGGGTGGAAGTGGTCAAGAGCGAGTCCAAGTTCGTGGTCCTGTTCAAGCGGCCACGGTCATAGTTTTCATTGAAAGCCGCGCACCGCTCATGGCATACCTCGTGTCGTGCTGCGGTGCGCGGTTTGCTTTCAGGAACATAAGACAACCGAGTGCTATCACTGGAAGTCGATGCGTTGCCGAATATGCGGGGGCTCTCACCCCAGCCGAAGGTGCGCGCACTTCGAGGATACGATTCGCGTGGTAGCGGAGATGGACGCGCGGGTGCGCGAGAAGGCGGAGCGGACCTCCCCGACGTCGCCGCTTTGCCGAGTGTGCGCAGAGACGCACGAAACTTCAACAGACCATGAGCCCTGGTTTCAAGGGCCGTGCGAGGAGTGCGGGCAAGACCACGCCACTGACGTGCGCGTGCCGGGGTCCAGCAGGGCGCTCGATCCCGACGTCGTGAGTCAACTTGACCAGGCTGCTCGCGATCGGCCGGAGTCGCCACTGGCCTACACACTTAGGATTGCAAAGGCCGCCGACGCGCTCAAAGCAGGCACGGGCTCGTTGGAGTCGTTGAAAACGGCTCTCGAGGCCCTGGACACGAAGCTGGCTGAAGTCCGCGCGAAGCGGGAGCCACAACGCGAGCATTGCAGTGAACTTCCGGAACTAGAAACCCGATGGGAGCAAGCCAACTCTATCCACGAACTCCGCGCAACGACCAGGGTACTCGAGCGCGATGGTTGGTACCCGGTCAGCATTCAGAGCGGGTGGATCCTGTACACTGTCCTCTTTCACCGAAAGAGACGCTGAGCTACCAGCCCATCTCCATAGAGACAACGGGCGAGGCGGACTCGAGCGCAACGTCGCTGGCGAGAAGCCCGTTGTGGAACGGGTCGTAGATGTTGACCAGGCCGACACCAGCGTAGCCTCGTCGTATAACCGCGAGCATCGGGTCACCCGCCTTAACCTGCACTATACAGAGCCGGTCCTGCATCTCCGCGCTGGCCGTCTTACGCGGCAGAAAGTAGACGAGGAAGCCGTCGAAGCCCGCCAGGGACGAGTTGGCTGTGACCATGCGCACAACGCTGGCAGTAGGCTCTCTGTGGTGGGCCCGAACGATTTGGGGTCCCGGTGCCGTACCCCAGTGGACTTTGAGAGTGGCGTCGACGTGGCCGCTGACCGTTACTGACTCGTCGCGGTTCCACTGCGCATTGGGAGAGGCTGCTTCGTCGACGGGCACCCCAGCGTTAGTCGCCACCTCGTTCGGACTTATGTCCCACTTCTTCGCAATCGCGTGCATTTCGGGCAAAGTCAGACGGCGGCGCCCGTTGAGCAGGTGGGTGATGGCGCTGGGGTCGACCTTGATCACCTTGGCCAGCGCCCGGCGAGTCATCTTGTGCTTTTCGAGCATTGAATCGCCCCGGCTTCTCCGGAGACTCGGTCCGTTGAGTCCAGCCACCTCGGCCGGACTGCCTCGAGTCCAGTAGTGCCGACGCTCATGATACCTGAGACGGGCCTGCCCGCGCTCTGTTGGACGTGAGCCGTGTCACGGCGGCCGGACGCTGTTCGACATCGTCGTGGAGGGCCTCTTGTCCTGGTCGGGAGGCCTCCCCGCCGCCNNAGCCGTCGAACAGCGTCTCATTTTTTGTTGATTGCGTTTCAATAGTTGCTGATGCCAGCAGGTAGTATCTTTTCTCGAACTCGGCGGGCGGCACATAGCCGATGGGTTCGAGAAGCCTGCGGTTGTTGAACCAATCTACCCAGGACAAAGTGGCATATTCGACAGCATCGATATTGCGCCACGGCCCGATCCGCCGGATGACTTCGGTCTTGTACAGGCCGATGATGGTCTCCGCGAGCGCGTTGTCGTACGAATCCCCGACTGAGCCGACGGAGCGCTGGATGCCGGCTTGCGCCAGGCGTTCCGTGTAGCGAATGGACAGGTACTGCACGCCACGGTCGCTGTGATGCACGAGTTGGGAGTGGAGCGGTCGTGCATGAAGCGCTTGTTCGAGCGCGTCGAGGGCGAGATCACTCCGCAGCGACGACGACACGCGCCAACCGACGATGCGCCGCGAGAACACGTCGATGACGAAGGCGACGTAGACGAAACCAGTCCAGGTGGCAACATACGTCAGGTCCGCCACCCAGAGCTGGTTCGGGCGGGTCGCCGCAAACGAGCGCTCGACGAGATCGGGCGGTCGCAGCGGGGACTCGTCGCCGATCGTCGTCCTCTTGAACGCACGCCCTCGGACAGCACCACGAAGATCCATCGCACGCATGAGCCGTTCGACGGTGCAGCGAGCCACGGCAACGCCCTCGCGCCCCAGCTGCCGCCAAACCTTGTCGGCGCCGTACGTCCCTTCGAAGCTCTCGCTCCAGACTCGACGCACCTCGACCGCGAGTCGCTCATCGCGCTTCTCACGCTCGGGCCGCTTCTCCGGGTCGAGGCGACGAGCGCGGTACTCGTAGTACGTCGCCGGGGCGATCGGAAGAACCTCGCAGATCGGCTCGACCCCGTAGACGTCGCGATGGTCCTCGACGAATTCGACCATCACTTGGGTCGGCGGTCGAGCTCCGCCTGGGCAAAATACGCGGACGCCTTCCGCAGGATCTCGTTGGCGCGCTTCAGCTCGCGGTTCTCCCGCTCCAGATCCTTGAGACGCTCACGCTCGCCCGTGGTCAGTCCTGCGCGTCGGCCAGCATCGCGCTCCGCCTGGCGCACCCACTTCCGAAGAGTCTCGGCCGTCACGCCCATCTTCGAAGCGATCGACGAGATGGCTGCCCACTGCGAATCATGCGCCGACTGCTGCTCGAACACGAGCCGCACGGCGCGCTCACGAAACTCTGCCGGGTACTTGGTCGTCTTTCCCATAGCTCCATTCTCTCAAGCCTTGGAGTCTCCGGGAAGTCCGGTGCGGTTCACATCGACTCCCACCAAGCTCGGTTGACTTGGTCTTGGGGCTTGTTCAATCGGCTTCGACGGGGCACGGCGTCTCCTTCGGTTGAGTCGGCGCGACTCTAGCACTTTTGTTGCGGAATCTGCAACGGCGGAACAAGGAGCTGTCCCCTTCAAATACTGTGAAGAAGGGACTTGCCAAGGACGGCGCTCTCCGCTTACTCTTTCAATGAACTTGAGAAAGTGCCAAGCTCGTGGCCCGTATGCAAGAAGAGACCTCCACCCAAGCTCAACGGATCATGGCCCGCTTCAAAGGCGGGCACCTCGAGCTTGCCAAGCTGCTGCGCCAGGTCGACTCGAACCGTCGGTGGTATCGAACGACGACGTGGCGGTGGCTGATCCGCGGGAGCATACCGGCCCGCTGGATCTCTCTGGTGGAACAAGCCGCTGTGCTTGCTGGTGTGAAGCTGACCCCCCGTGACTGGGACGCGCGTGTCTTGCCGGAGCGTGGCGTTACCAAGGGAAGACCTCGAAAGGACAAAGAGGAATGAGATTTTTCAAGTGTGACAACTGTTCCAGAGTCTTCGACGGTGACCCACCGACCACGGGCTACCTGGCGCTCCTCAATAACAACTGGAAGCCGATCGTACTCCCGAAAACCGCCGCGGACCTTTGCGAAGGCTGCGTGACTCAGCTCAAAAGCAGCTCCGTCGACGTCCATTTCAAGGTCCGGGCCAGGGACAAGGAACCGGTGAGTCTCGTGGAGCCGACGTCAAAGCACGTACGGCGTGGTCGGAGGACGACGTGAGCAACCACGGAAGCGAAGAAGCCGCGATTGCCGCCTACCTCCTACTCCTCGTGCTCGTTGTTCTCTTCGTTGCCACGCACCAGCGGGAAGACAAGGCGTGGCTCCGCAACATGGAGTTCGAGAGTCCTCGTGGCGAGCGAGGCCCGGACGCTCCGCGCGAAGCAAGGAGCTGGGAGGACTGCGGACGATGAGCACTCCACGAAGGGCCCGCATCTCCGTTGAACACCGCTGGATGACGGAAGAGATCGTCGACCGGCTCTCAGCGAATGTCGCCGCCGCGTTCAAGGAACACAACGTTATGCGGGCGGCGCTTGAGAGCATTGCCCGGATGCCGTGTGCGGAGCTGTGCGGGATCATCGAAAGCGATCCGCACATCCCTTTTCAAGGTCCGTGCGACTGCCACGTGTCGGTCGCTCGCAGGGCGCTGGAGTCGTTGAAGTGAGCCACGTACGCGAGATTTACCTTCTCATGGTCTCCGATCTTCGAGACCTTGAGGAAGAGTGGTCGGTCGAGGGCGCCTTTGCTCTCGAGGAAGACGCCAAGGAGCAGGCGAAGCGCTATCGCCGCGCGAGAGAAGGGCGTAGGCGTCACCGGATTTTCGAGACCCGCATCCACATAGTTAAGTTTCACGATCACGAGGAGCCGAAGTCGTGAACGCTCTCTCACTGGGCATAGACCCGGGCCACGAAGGCGGGCTCGCGTGGACGGACCTCACCACCGGCGAGCTCGTCGACCTCCAGCCGATGCCGACGACGAAGGGCCGCGCCGGGACCCAGATCGACGACGTGCGCCTTGTGATTCTTGTCTCGCTCTACGCGTCGAGGACCAAGGTCGCCGTCGTCGAGGACAACGAGACGCGTCCCGGGCTCGATGCCGGTGCCATCCACAAAGGTGGCAAGGCGTGTGGTAAGGCGGAGATCATCCCGATGGCGTTCTACATCCCGACGTACAAGGTGCCGCCGTCCGTGTGGAAGGTAGCCCTTGGGCTTTCCTCTGACAAGGAGAAGTCAGTGCTCATGGCCGAACGACTCTGGCCCACGTGGTCGTTCCGTGCCCCTGTTCGCAGGAAGGGAAGCACGGGCAAACTCTGGGACGGCCTCGCGGAAGCGGCCATCCTGTCGAAGTGGGGAGCGCGGTATCTGTGAGCCAAACATTCCACTTCCTCATCTGGAACGGTAGCCGATCGCTTTCCTCGCTCATGGGGATGCCTGTGGTCTACTCCTGCGTTTCTCCGCGGCATCGGGCTGTGGTGATGGGCGGCACGATCTACGTAAACGATCGGCAGACACTTGAGGAGTGCTTTGCTTACGAGTTGCGCGCTCTCGAGCTGGGCCGCGAAGTCAACGGACCCCGCGAGGAGCAAGTCTGGCGCTGGGTTGATATCAGAGGTGAGTTTCGGTGACCGCCACCTTCGAGCCTCTTCTCCCGCTCCCGTTTCAGTGGACAGGTGCGCAGTGGCTCTCCGCCACCTCGCACGGACTCCTTGCCGATGAGATGGGCCTTGGAAAAACCGCGCAGGGGGTCATCGCCTCCGATCTCATCCGCGCGAACTTCGTTCTCATCGTTTGCCCGGCTGTGATGCGGCGCACGTGGGAGCGCGAGTGGAAGCGCTGGAGCTACCGAGGTCTTCATGTAGAAGTCCTCACCGAAGTGAAGGACCGCCCGTCGCAGCAGGCCCAGGTCGTCATCTGCTCCTACGACTACATCATGAGGAACACGCAATGGCCCGGCGATGACAGGCCCGAGCTCGCGACACACCTTCATGGTCCTTGGGACACCATCATCCTCGACGAAGCGCACTACTTGAAGGGCGGGATGGAGGCGAAGCGGAGCCGTGCCATTTTGGGCCACTACGGTGTGTCACGGCACAGTAAGCGCGTGTGGGCCCTCACCGGCACACCCGCTCCGTCGCACGTCGGGGAGCTGCACCCCTGGCTCCGTGTCTTTGGTCAAACGACACTAGCCTACGAGCCTTTTGTCAAAAGGTATTGCTACACCAAGGAAGACCCGAAGTACGGGCTGCGCATCCACGGCACGCGGCCTCAAGCGCTGCCCGAGATCCATCGGATGTTGGCACCGATCATGCTTAGGCGTCTCCAAGAAGACGTCCTCCTGGACCTGCCTCCGGTCCACACGGAAGACGTCGTCGTTGAACCAGGAGAAGTGGATCTCAGTGTCTCCCCCAGCTTTTGCAGCTACGCGTTCAGCGGACTCGAGGAAGAGTTCCGCAAGACCCTCTACAAAGAACTTGTCGAACTCGAGGAAGCCGTCCGTCTCGTGGGCCTGGGCGTCAAGGGCATCCAGTACCTCGAGACCATCGCAAAAGGCTCCGAGACCATCCGCCGGTATCAGGCGCTCCAGACCGTACAACCGATGGTCGAGATCATCGCCGATGAGCTGGCGCGCAACGCCTACCCGAAGATCATCATCTTCGACTACTTCAAGGACTCCATTGCGCGGCTTCAGGATGAGCTCAAGGACTTCGGAGCGGCTGTCATCTGGGGCAAGACTCCGGACAACAAGAGGGACCTGCACATCCGCCGCTTCCAGGAGAAGGACGACTATCGGGTCCTGATCCTGCAAATCCGCGCGGGCGGTGTAGGGGTCACTCTCACCGCCGCGAACCAGGTTGCCTTCGTCGGGGTCCCGTCGTTCGTGCCCGGCGATCTCGAGCAAGCCATCCGGCGCTCGCGACGCTTCGGCCAGAAGAAGCCGGTGTTCGTTCGCTTCTTCATGTTGATGGACTCCTACATGACGCGCATTTCGGAGATCGTGGCGCGCAAAGCGAAGGACCTGGTTCGCGTACTCGATGAGCGCGAAGGCTCCGTGAATTCAACGAACGAGTTCGCGGAATAGCCACCGAAACTTTTTCAACAAAAGACTTGCGATCTTCGCAATGCGTTACTACAATCGCAAGTAGGAGATTCAAACAAGGAGAAACGAACCCTATGGCACTGGAACTCGAACTCGTCTTCCGTGGAGACACCCACGAGGATATCTGGAATGGAGTCAGGGCGGCGGCGGCTTCGCTGAATGGAGGAACCGCCGTTCCGGCGGCCACGTTTCCGCCGCAGACGCAGGCGGCCACCCCGACACCGGCTCCGGCCGCTGGCGGAAAGCGCGGAGGCAAGAGGGCCGACGCTGCTCAGACCGCGCCGGCTGGAACGATGCCCGCTGGCTTCGGTACCCCGGCGGCTCAGCCCGCATCGCCGATCGGCCTCGTCCCCAACGCGGCACCCGCCGCTCCGGCTCAGCCCGCGGCCCCTGCCGCTGGCGCTCCGGCGGTGAGCCGTGAGCAGGTTCGCGCGGCGATGGACGCCGTTGTCGCGGCGAACAAGGACAAGGGCCCGCAGATTCTCGTGGCGATGCAGGAGAAGGTCTTCGAGGTGTCGGGCGGCACCACGCGGAACCTCACCGAGCTGCCCGAGAGCCTCTACGGTGCGTTCATCGGCGCGCTGGCCACGCTCATGCCGGGCTATGTGCCGCCGGCCCCGGCCGCGCCCCCGAATCCGTTCGCGGGCTTCTGAGGAGTTGATGGATAGTGGGAGAGGCGAAACGTCGAAGAGATAGTGGCCTCTCCGCACGCGTCCACGCTCCGGGGACCTCGCCGTCGGGAAGGGTGACCTTCCCGGCGTGCGCGGCGCCCTCTTCATTCAAGAAAATCAAGGCCCTCTTCTCGACTCAGCGTGAGTTCCGAATCGCGATGAAGCCGGAAGCGGTGACGTGCGAGCGGTGCCTGAAGGTGATGGAGGAGCAGAAGCGTGAGCGATAATCCGATGGAAGGGCTCGTGGATGCTCTGGTTGTGGTCGCCAAGACGATCGGGGACCAGCGGCGAGAGATCCGCGAACTCACCGAAGCTCGTGACGCGTTCGCCCGTCGTCTTACGAAGCTGGGCGATGAACTTGACCACGCGAAGCAGTCGCACAAGGATGCGGTTCGCCGCGAGAATCTCCTGGAGAAGGAAGCTGAAGGCCACGTCGCGCAGATTCAGAAGCTCAACGGCGAGATCAAGGCTATTCTGCGCAACAGGGACGTGCGGTACGAAGCGGCGCTCGAGATCATCGAGACGCATCGCACGTATCAGTGCGAGCGAGAGCGCCGCGCCGCTGATCTCGAAGCGAAGTGCGCCGATCTTCTCCGCATCGGCCGGGACTTGGAGAAGCAGCGTGATGACGCGCGGGCTGAGCGCGATGCGCGCCGCCCAGCCATCCACATCGTGGATAGCACGCTCCCGCCCAACCTCGAGATCTACTTGACCAACGTCGAGGCTGGCTCCTCGGCTGACTTCGAGATCCGCTACGAGGCGAAGCCGATCGTGATGCACGAGGTTGGCCCAGTGGAGTCGGTCCCGCCGCGTCCCCCCGCCCTCGACGAGTCCGAAATGGACAACGTATACGAAGAGTTCAACGAAACGAAGTGCCGTCTTGTCGTCGGCGTTGACGAGGCTACAGGACCTGACATCCATGTCGAAGAGGTCCGTTCGTCCCACGCAATGCCGCACGGCTGGTCGGCTCTCAAGCCAGGTACTGAAGGTGAGGTCGTCGGCGACGGAGTGGCTACGGAAGCCCCAACTTGGCTTGCGCAGTCGCGTCGACGCAACTGGTTGTTTCCGGAAGGCTACGTCGTGCCTTACTGGAGACCCGATGCTGTGGCTGAGGATCTCACATGAGCACCGCATTGACGATGTCGCCGGGCTACGTGTTCAAGCGGCCCACCTACACCTTCGAGGAGCTCAAGAAGAAAGTGAAGGAGACCGTGGGGTCTCACTCACCGCTGGGCGCCTCACAGGCGGAGCGCTACTTCGTCTGCCCGGGCAGCGTGCGTCTCTCGAAGGGCATCGAGAAGAAGTCCTCGCCCTACGCGGAAGAGGGTACGCTGGCTCACGCACTGGCCGACTACTTCCTCTGCCACGGCAAGTGGCCGAAGGGCACGCCGAAGGAGTTCATCGAACCGCTCGCCGTCTATGTCGAGGCGGTGATGGCCGACTACATTGGGCTCGTCAAGAACGGTCGGAGCGGTCAGCTTGGCGTCGAGGAAGAGTTCCATCTCTCGACTATCCACCCCGATCTCTGGGGCACCGCCGATGCGGCGCTCTGGATCTCTGAGCCGGTTCTCAAGCTCATCGTCTACGACCTGAAGTTCGGTCGCGGAAAGTACGTCAAGGTCTACAACAATCGGCAGCTCCTCTTCTACGCGCTGGGGGCGCTCTTCAAGTGGAAGGTGCCCGCCCAGGAAGTGGAGCTGGTCATCGCGCAGCCCCGACTCCCTCGTCCCGGTGACGAGGTCGAGAGCGTGGACGAGATGTTCAGCGTCACTTACAACAAGGACCGGACGTTATCTCGCTGGTCCGTGCCGGCGCTCCGCCTGTACGACTTTGCAGCTGAGCTTGCGGAAAGCGTTCGACGCACCGACGACCCCAACGCGGAGCTGGTGACGGGCCCTCACTGCAAGTTCTGTCCCGCTGCGCCCATCTGCCCGGCGCGGTCGGGCACCTCGCTGGTTCTCGCCCAGGAGGAGTTCTCGCCGGCTCTCCCCTACGACCCGAACGCGCTGGCCGCGGTGCTCCCCTACCTCGATGAGGTCGAGGACTGGGTCAAGAACGTGCGTGCCTTCGCGTACAACGAGGCCGAACGTGGTGTGGATATCCCTGGATACAAGATCGTCCAGAAGCACGGCAAGGAGCACTGGATCGCCGACGAAGAGACGGTCGCCGCGCACTGCGAGCTCTTCTACGGCGTCGACCGTGACGAGGTCTTCACGAAGAAGCTGAAGACCCCGAAGCAGGTGCGCGAAGTCTGCGGCAAGGGCGCCGATCTCTCCGCCTACACCAGCAAGCGCTCGAGGGGGCGCGTCCTGGTCCCTGACTCTGATCCTCGCGTCTCCGTGCGCCCGGATCCGACTCAGGAGTTCGAGGTACTCGAGCCCGAGTGGGAACGAGTCGAGGAAAACGAACAAGGAGAATGAGACATATGGCAAAAGGACGAATCTCGAACGCGGGCAACGTCATCACGCAGAAGGTCCGCTTCAACTTCCCGAAGGTCATCCGCCCGGAGAAGAACGACAAGGGCGAGCTGGTCTACGGGGTCACGCTCCTCTACCCGCTGGGGGCGGACATCAGCGTCGAGCAGCAGCAGGCGTTCGAGTGCGTGGTGGCGAAGTACGGCGCGGACCAGTCGAAGTGGCCGCGGCCTTTCCATCTTCCGTTCCGGGACCAGGGCGAGAAGGCCGGGAAGGAAGGATACGTGCCGGGTGCGATCTTCATCACGGCGCGCAGCGACTACAAGCCGGGTGTCGTCGACGGGAACAACTTCCCGATCGAGGACGAGGCCCAGGTCTACAGCGGCTGCTACGGCCACGCCTCCATCAGGGCGTTCTGCTACGAGTACATGGGGAAGAAGGGAGTCTCCTTCGCTCTCGTGAACTTGCAGAAGACAGAGGACGGGGAGCCGCTCAGCGGAAAGGCCAAGGCGGAAGACGAGTTCACGCCGATCGCGGGCGCCGGTGGATCTGGCACCGGCAGCCCGGCGGATCTCTTCGGCGCCTTCGGTTTCCCGACGCATCGGAGCTGAGTCCACAGGGGCATCGAGGAAGGAGGAGCGTCGCTGTACCGGGCGCTCCCATCACCATAGAGAGGTAAGTCACACATGGGGAAGAAGAACACCAAGAAGGGCCTGTCCACGCTGGAAGCCGCGGAGTACCTGGGCATTCAGCGAGGGCGGCTCGACTACCACCGGAGGGTCGGCAACATCGCCATCCTCTCCGGTACGGGGTATCCGGACGATCCGTTCATGTTCGCCAAGGCGGACTTGATCGAACTCCGGAAGCTCCTGAGAAAGTGAGAAAGGTCATGAACGAGGAAGAGAAGAAGGAAGAACCGAAGGCTCCGAAGGCTCCGAAGGTCACCCTCGAAGGGTCGACGAAGCCGGCGGAGGGGCCTCTGCCCACGGTCGGACGCATCGTCCACTACACGTTCCACCAGGGCCCTCCGGTGGCTCAGGGCGGGCGGATCGAGGTGCAGGCGGCGCTCATCGTCGCGGTGCACTCGAACAAGCTCGTGAATCTCGTCATGTGGGATTCGTTCGGAGGCCCGAGTTCGCGGCTCTCCGTCGAGCTGCACGAGGGTGACGCCGGCACCGAAGAGGCCGCCGGCAAGTGGTCCTGGCCCGCGCGGGTCTGACCACGAGGGGTGAACGCGTGGCGAAGGAATGGCTGAAGGAAGTCGGACAGGTAGTCGTTTTCATCGGCGGCGCCCTCGCCGTCCTCGCCACGTTGTTCTCGACAGTGGTGTTCTCAGCAACGATCGGCGCGTGCTGCGTGTCGGTCCTGGTGGAGGGATTGAGATGAGTGAGTGCATGGATCCGGCGTCGTGCCCGTCGTGTAGCTCGACCGCTGAGCGCACGAAGGACGTGATGGCGCGCATGAATAACCACGTGATGGGCGCTGATCTCGCACATCCGAATCAGAAGGACCAGACGGTATTCGTGCCATTTGGTCAGCTCAAGTTCGGCAGGGATGGCAGGGTAATAGGGACCCCACTCCGCGACATGCGCTGGGGTACGAGATGTCCGGTTGGTAGCGTTGTGAACAAGCGCCTCGAACGGCGCCGCGCCGCCAATTGCCGCGCCAAGGAGTCCCGCCGGAGGAACCGCCGGTGAAGCTGACGCATCGTCAGAAGCAGATTCGCGACACGATCCTCAGCAACCGCGAGCTCCTCGACCAAGCGGCGGAGCTCATCCGCGACTACGAGGAAGTCATCGGGCAGCAGGATCAGCAGATACGAGACTTGAGACAGCTTCTCAGCCAAGAACGCGCGAAGAAGTAGCGATGAAACCCCCCGCACTCCATCTCGACGGTGAGACCGGCTCCGCAGCCGAACTCAAGAAGGTCGGCCTCTGGAAGTACATGAGGCACCCCACGACTTTCCCGTGGATGGTCAGTGGCGCGCTCGATGATGGGCCGGTCTCGACGTGGTACCCGTGGGATCCGGTCCCGTCAACGTGGGCGCAGCACATCGCAGCAGGTCTTCCGGTTTGGGCACACAACGCCCCCTTCGAGCGGGAGCTGGTGAACGTGATCCTGGGTCCGCGCTACGGGTGGCCCTCGATCTCCATTGCGCAGCTCCACTGCACGATGTCGCTCTGCTACGCCATGGGACTGCCGGCAAAGCTCGAGTTCGCCGCCGCGGCTCTGGGCCTCGACACCGGGAAGGACATGGAAGGCCACCGCTTGATGATGCAGATGGCCAAGCCTCGCAAGACTCTCGAAGGCGAGTGCAAGGGCTGCGGTGGCTCCGGGGCCGGTGACACGTGGAATCAGGCGTGCGAAATCTGTGGCGGTAGTGGCGCCTCGTACATCTGGTGGAACACCGCGGAGAAGTTGACGCGACTCACGTCCTACAACGTGGTGGACGTGGAGGTAGAGCGGGGTGTGCACGCTCGCGTCTATCCGCTCACGCCGTCGGAGCGGCGGCTGTGGGAGCTCGATCAGTTGATGAACGGAATCGGTGTCCGCGTCGACGTGCAGGCGATTTCTGCGGCGATGCGGATCCTGGCTCTCGAGGAGAAGACCAACGACCAGTTGATGCAGGAGCTCACTGGCGGCGAGGTCGACGCGGTGTCCTCGAACACGCAGCTCCGGGAGTGGGTGGCGAAGGAACTTGAGCCGCTGGGTTTCAAGGTCGACAGCATTGCCAAGGAAGTAGTCGAGTCTCTGCTCGAGAACGAAGACGTTCCCGAACACGTGTGGAACGTCCTCGATCTCCGGCACAGGGCGGGCAAGACCTCGTTGGCCAAGCTGCCGACGATGGCCGCCTGGGCCGACGACTTCGATGATCGCATTCGGTTCGCGTTTCAGTTTCACGGCGCTGGTACGGGCCGCTGGGCCGGGCGCGGACCCCAGTTTCATAACTTTGTGAGAAAGACGCCCATTGAGTGGGTGTTTGAACAGTTGAGGAGGGTGGCGTGACTTTCGATGTGAGGAATGTTCTGGAGCGGCTGGCGGCGATGTGCCCGAAGGCGGCGCCTTGCGTCAAGGGATCGTGCACGGCGTGTGAAGCGCAGGTCGTCATCCACTCGCTCTGCGACTGGATGCAGCAGGCGCGGACCGATCTCGTCGACCTCCACCGCAGCGTTCACGCGAAGAGAGCGGAGCCCCACTACGAGGAAATCCTCAAGCCGGTGGAGGAGCTCATCGGGCTGACGATCTCCCGGGTGAAGCGGAGCCCACGTCTTGTGCGTCCAGACATGGAGGAGCTGGCGGAAGCGAAGGCCCAGCTCGCATTGGCCAAGACCCAGCTCGCATTGGCCAAGACCCAGCTCGTGGCGTTCGAGCGATGGGCCTCGAGCAGGATGGACGTCATCCAAGCACAGGGCGAAAACTGTGACCCGAGCGAAATCGCGCGGCTCCAGGAAGCGGAAGGCGAAGCGATGCAGCAGGCGAGGGCTCTCAAGTGAAGCTACTTGTCTGCGGCTCACGAACGTGGAACAACCGCGAGCTCATTTTCAACGTGCTCTCCAACGTCTTCTTCGAGGTCAAGGAGATGATCCAAGGCGGGGCAAGAGGGGCGGATACCATCGCCCGGGAGTGGGCTCTTCAGACCAATGTGCCTTGCATCACGCGCATGGCGAAGTGGACCAGGTACCACGGCGCCGCGGGCCCTCTCCGCAATCGGGAAATGGTCGCGGTGTTCAAGCCTGACCAAGTCCTCGCTTTCCGGATGAACGGTCGGAGCGACGGCACCGATGACATGGTGTCCTTCGCACGTGAGTGTGGCATCCCGGTCACGATCTACTACGAGGACGGCCGCATCGTCACCGGCGACCTTTCGTTCACAGCCTAGACATGGAACTCTCCTTCACCCCCGAATTCGCCCGCGACCTCATCAAGTTCGCGATGGGCTCGCCGACAGAGGTCCTCTCGGACAACCTGAGAGGTTTCATCGTCGCGAGTCCCGGTCACGAGCTGATTGGTTGCGACTTCGCGGCGATCGAGTCCCGCACTTTGGCGTGGCTCGCGGGGGCCGACTGGAAATTGGAAGCCTACCGCGCCTACGACCGCGGCGAGGGCCCGGACCTCTACATCGTGACCTACGCCAAAGCCTTCGGCGTCGACTACGACAGCGTGGATGACGACAAGCGCCAGGTGGGGAAGGTCCTCGACCTCTCGATGGGTTTCGGCGGCGGCGTCAACGCGTACAACAAGATGGGGGCGAAGTACGGCGTCAGTGCATCGGAGACCGAGGGTCTTCGGCTGCGCGACGCCTACCGTGCTTCCCATCCAGAGTACCCCCGGTATTGGTACGCGCTCGAGGAAGCGGCGATCTCCGCAGTGAGTTCGCCGGGGAAGATCTTCGCAGTGGGGCCGAAGGGGCGGCAGGTCGCCTACTGCAAAGACGGCTGGATGCTGTGGTGCATGCTGCCCAGCGGTCGGCCGATTCCCTACCCCTACGCCAAGCTGAAGATGGTCCCGACTCCGTGGGGGAAGATGAAGGAAGCCGTGGTCTACAAGGCCATGGACGAGAAGAACCGCTGGTCAGAAGTGGCCTTCTATGGTGGTCTTGGCTCAGAAAACACGACCCAGGCAACGGCCAGAGACTTCTTGAAGGAAGCGATCTTCCGACTCGTTGACGCAGGCTACCCGCCGCCTCCGTTCCACTGCCACGACGAGGTCTTCACCGAAGTGCCAAAGGGAACGGGGAACGTCAAGGAGATGGAAGCGATTTGTGGTGTCGTGCCCGCGTGGGCTCCCGGCATCCCGATCAAGGCAAAGGGCTGGTGCAGCCCGAGGTACATGAAATGAAAGAACTCAAGCTACTGGCCCGCGATGAGAAGTGCTACGGGTGCGAGGCGCCCTTGAAGGCCGGGGACCCCGCGCTCCCGGGTGAGATCGAAGGTGAAGGCCCCGGCTTTCTGTGTCCCGGATGCGCCGGCAACTTCCTCGACGCTGCGGAGCCGGTGGACGACGAGCCGTGAAAGTCCTGGGCCTCTTCTCTGGCGCCGCCGGCATTGAGCTGGGCTTCGAGTCAGCGGGATACGAGATCATCGGGCTTTGTGAGAATGATCATGCAGCAGTCCAAGTCCTCCAGTACCGCTATCCCCACGCTCCAATCTTCAAGGACGTGCGAGGTGTTAGTCGGAGGGGTGTCCTTGAAGTATGCGGACACCTCCCAGATGTCGTTGTCGGGGGTTTCCCTTGCCAGGGAATCAGTCTCGCCGGCAGAGGAGAAGGGCTCGCCGACCATCGATCCGCGCTCTGGTCAGAGATGCGACGAGTCGTTGATGAATGTCGACCTCGTTGGGTCTTTGCTGAGGACGTTTCTGCTCTCCGAACTCGAGGCGCGGACCGGGTGCTCGCCGACTTGGAAGGAATCGGCTACTCCTGCTGGCCGTTCGTGGTGGGTGCTTCGGACATCGGGGCCCCGCACGAACGAAAGCGCGTGTGGATCGTTGCCCACTCCGGCGAGGTCCCGCGGCGGGTACAACCGGGGCGGCGGAGCGGGGAGAGTCGGTCCGGAGCGCCCGTCGCTGGAGACGATGGCGAACAAGAATCTGTGGCCGACGCCGACGGTCAAGGGCAACTACAACAAGGCTGGGCCGAGCGACCGGTCAGGAGATGGGCTGGCGACAGCGGTTCAGAGGTGGCCGACGCCCACGGTGCAGGACGCTCACAACAACAACAACCCCTCGCAGCAGCGTCGCAACTCTCCTCCGCTCAATGTCGCGGCTGGTGGGAAGTTGAACCCGAGGTGGGTCGAGTGGTTGATGGGCTTCCCTATCGGTTGGTGCAACTTGCCCTCATGGGCAATGCCGTTGTCCCCGCGATTCCGGCGATCTTCGCGAAGATCATCAAGGGGATAGACGAGTTCCTATGATCCATGACATTCCTCACGCCGGCAACGCGACCGCAGCCCACTGGAAGGGCTACGACCGCGAGGCCCTCGAGCATCCGGAGCGCAACCACCCCGGCCTCGTCTCGTGGCTAATCGAGCGCTACTCGCGACCGCTTGAAGTGGTCTACGACCCGATGGCCGGTGCAGGCACGGTCATTCGCGAGGCCCACAAGCTGGGCCGCCTGGGCTACGGCTGGGACATCGTGCCGGAGTACCGGGCACTCTACGAGGGCTACGCCATCGACGACTTCTGCGGCGCGAATCTCGTCGTAACCAGCCCGGACTACTACGGGAATCACCCACGAGGCAATACGCAACGCCAGCGAGACATCACGGCGAAGGCGAAGTCCAAGGCCGGCGAGGGGCTCATTCTCTATCCGGGATCGGTGCAGGAATCGAAGGACCTCGATCAGTATCTGACCCGCCTTTTTCGGGTTCTCTTCCGCGCATCGAAGAACCTCGCGAGTGGCGGATACCTCATCGCGATCGTGAGGAACCGTATCAAGAAAGGTCGCGAGTTCGATTTGCGATGGCTCGTGATGCTGCTCATCGCTGCGGCGCGACAGCTTGAGTACGTGGGCGGTCATTCGAGGAAGCTCGAGCCGACGCACAACGAGGAGCTCCGGGCGAAGAAGGCGGAGAAAGCCGGGAAGCCCCGACCGCTCTCTGTGGAGACCGAATGGGTGGACGTCTGGAGGAAGACGTAACTGCCATGGTTACGCGATTGGTCTTCATGGCCGGCCACGTCGAGCAAGTCGACGTGAGGTGCTATGTCTGTCGCGCGACTATCCAGTACACCCGCGACCTCCACAACGCGGAGTCCATCCGCGAAGGTAACCGCAAGTACCGCGACTTCTACGACGAACATCGGAAGTGCTACAAGCCATGAGCCTCGACGCCGCCCTCGCCCTCGCTGACTTCGGCTTCCACGTCTTCCCGCTCATCGAGGGCGGCAAGACTCCGTGCTGGGAGGGCTGGCAGGCGAAGGCCACCCGCGACCACGAGCAGCTCAAGAAGTGGTGGACCTGCCCCGTGATGGGCATGGAGAAGCCGTACAACGTCGGCATATCTACCTCCACTTACTTCGACTCGTGGCACCTCATCGCCATCGACATCGACATCAAGGACGGGAAGAAGGGCGACGTCTCGTTCCAGCAACTCATCAACGAAGGGCGCGTCTTTCCGCCGACGACGTGGCAGCGCACACCCTCCGGTGGTGTGCACCTCATCTACTGGTCCACCGTCTCCGTTGCCGGCTCCGGTGGGAAGCTGGGCTCCGGACTCGACGTGCGCGCAGCCGGCGGCATTCTCGTAGGCGCCGGGTCCTCGACATCCAAGGGCGTCTACTCGATCACCTTCACCCCGATGGCACAGGCTCCTGACTGGCTCGTCGAGTGGGCCGGGCGAGCGAAGGGGAAAGCCCCGGCGGTCCTTGACCTTCTCCCCGTCGACGAGGAAGCCGCCAACGCTCGCGGGATCTACTACCTCGAGAACGAGGCGCCCACCTCTGTGGAGGGTGACCACGGCGACGACACGGCCTACAAGGTGGCGTGCCGATTGAAGGACCTGGGCTGCTCGCAGGCTTCCGCCTTCAATCTCATGTGCGAGCACTGGAACGAGGAGTGCTCACCGCCCTGGGCCCCCGATGAGCTCGAGGCAAAAGTCACGAACGCCTACGCCTACTCAAAGGGCACCGCGGGCAACGCCAACCCGCAGCTTGACTTTGAGCCGATCGCTCAGACCGCGGCGCCACCGGCCACCGCGCCGAAGACGGGCAACTACCTCGCCTACTTCAACGATCGGTATGCGTGGGTCCTGGTCGGCGGCGCGGGGCGCATCATGCGCCAGTACCTGGACCACAAGGGCGAGCCGAAGGTCGACTTCCTCACGGAGGACGCCTTCCACAAGACCTACCTCTCCTACACGGTCGAGTATGGCGGGAAGCAGCACGCCGCGTCGCGTGAGTGGATGAAGCACAAGGAGCGGCGGAGCTTCTCGCGGATGTATTTCGCCCCGGGTCTCGAGGTGCCGGGTCAGTACAACCTCTGGCGGGGCTGGTCTGTCGCGCCGTACGAGGCCCATGAGACACCGCCTCGAGCCGCACAGGAAGCTCTCGACGCGTGGCTCGAGCACTGCTACGAGAACATCTCGACAAAGGACCCGATCGCGGATCAGTGGGTGCGCTCGTGGTTCGCGCAGCTCATCCAACAACCCGCCTCGAAGCCGCTCACGTGTCTGGTCCTCAAGTCCAGCGAAGAGGGCACCGGGAAGACTTCCTTCATGAACAGTGTAGGGAGCCTCTTCCGCTACAACTACCAGGTCGTGGCGAAGCAGCGGTTCCTCACCGGGAACTTCAATGCCCACCTCGAGCACCTGCTCCTCATCGTGTTCGACGAAGCGTTCTGGTCAGGCGACAAGTCGGCCCACGGCGTCCTCAACGACTTGATCACCGGCACGGACCACTTCATCGAACGCAAGGGCCTCGAGCCTTACCGAGCCGACTCCTATCTCCGCTGCGCCGTCCTGGGCAACGCAGACTGGGTCGCGCCCGCCGGGGCTACGGCTCGCCGGTACACCGTCCTCGACGTGGGCAACGGTCGGCGCCAGGACGTGGACTTCTTCGAGAAGATGCGGCGGGGGATGGAAGCCGGCGGGTACCGCGCGCTTCTCCGCTACCTCTTGCAGCTCGACATCTCCGGCTTCAACGTGAACGTTTATCACAAGACGAAAGCCCTCCTCGAGCAGAAGGACGCTTCCATGTCACCGGTGCACCAGTGGTGGCTGAGCTGTCTCAGCGAAGGTGCCATCTATGGGCTGAGCGACTTCGGCGACGGCACCTGGCCCACCCACGTGGGCAAGGACGCGCTGCGCGACGCCTACACCCGGCATGCGAAGGCCCGGGAGATCACCGCCCGGGGCCTGACGCCCGAGGACTTTTCGAGGCTCCTCATCCGCGCTTGCCCTTCGCTGATTACCACAAGGAAGCGCCTCGCCGGGGAGTCGAAGCAGGTTCGCGTCTACCAGCTCCCACCCCTTGAGCAGTGCCGGAAAGAGTTCGAGGCGTGGCAGATGCAGCCCCGCACGTGGGAGACTCCGCTGTGACCGCCCCGGTGAACCGGCGCCTTATGAGCGAGGCGGAGATCGAGGCCGAAGTCCAGCGCCGGCTCGAGGCGGCGAAGCGGCATTGTCTCCTCACCAATGAAGAGGCGGCGGCGTGGATGGGCATCTCCCCCAGCACCCTCCACCAGTGGCGGGCGAAAGGGCGCGGGCCTGACTTCGTCAAGGATGGCGGCATGGTCGGATACACGATGACGGCGCTCGAGGCGTGGCGCGAGGCCCGGACCGTTCGTCATTCGGCTAGCGGCTAGAGCGACTTAGATTCGACTCAAGTAGCCGGTCCCCTCCGCCGGAGCCGCTCCCAGTCCATATTTCGAGTCCCTTGACACCGTAATGATTCGTCACTAGACTTGGCATTAGATGTGGTTATACGCCATATCGCCTCGTATCAGGAATCCGCTCTCTGAGCCAAAGTGGCTCACAGCTCGTTTCAGGATTCATCGGGGCGTATCGAAGGTGAGTTGACTCAGAGTTGACTCAGGGGAGATGGCACATGGCGTTCGCGGACCGGGTCAAGTCGGCACAGCCCGCCGATAACAGGAAGCCTTATTTCATCCGGGACAATGGGGAGAGGGGGTCTGTCCAAGGGCTATCCTGCAAGGTGTATCCGAACGGCCGGAAGAGCTGGATGTTTGAGTACCGCCCCCGCACCCGGAGGATCTACCGGCGAGTGAAGATCGGCGAGTACCCTCAAGAGCAGGTTCCCGAGGCCCGTCGACGCGCCGGCATCCTCGCTCAGAGGCGAGCCATGGGCGAGGACCCAAAGGGCGACTGGGATGACCAGAAGCGGGAGCGCACCGTCGACGACCTCTTCGAGCACACCTTCGCCCACTACTGGTCCAAGTCGGGGAAGACGCCGGCTTACCTCGCCAACATCCGGTGGGCGTGGACCACTCGCATGAAGCAGCACCTGGGGGCCCTGAAGCTCTCCGAAGTGACGCCGCCCTTGCTCAAGAGGTTCCACCGGAGCGTCGTCACCTCTGACGGCAAGCCGGCGCCGTGCCAGGCGAACCGGTTCATGGCCTTCCTCTCGAAGATGTTCGCCTTTGCTGAAGAGGAAGGGTGGCGGGATCCGGGGACCAACCCCTGCCGGTCGGTCTCGCGGAATCCGACGCCGAAGCGGGAGCGGTACGCGACGCCGGCGGAGCTCGCGGCCATCGGGGAGATCCTCGAGCGCGACCGGGAGAAGAAGCCCCGTGAGGTCGCCTTCATCGAATGCATGATGTACACCGGCGCGCGACCCGAGTCCCTTGCGGCGGCCAAGTACGCGGACCTCAAGCGCGAGACCCTCAACGGTGAGGTGGTGGGCGTCCTCTCGTTCGCCGGCAAGATGAGCCGGCAGGACGGCGAGTTCGACACGATCATCTTCGCGCCGGAGGCGCTGGCCATCGTCGATCGTCTTCCGCCCAGCCCCCGCGGCCGGCTCCTCTGCCCGAAGCCTGAGGACTACTGGGACCAGGTGCGCAACGAGATCGGCGCGCCGGACCTCTGGCTCCGCGACCTCCGCCGGACGATGGCGACGATCGCCCTCAGTAATGGAGAGCGCCTCGAGCTGGTGTCGAAGCTCCTCAACCACCGCTCGATGAACACGACGAACCGCGTCTACGCGATGATGATCCGGGAGCAGAAGGCCGCGGGGTCCATGCGAATTGCGAAGCACGTGGCGGGCCATCTCGCCGCAAGAGAAAAGCCCCCTGAGCCTTGCGACTCAGAGGGCCTCGTCGACGTCGACGGGACTACTCCTGATCCGGGATGACCTTCACCCGCACCGGGTTGCCGTTCACGTCACGCGAGACGGCGAGCGTCACCGGCGGGGGCTCGCCGATGTAACCGTCGTGGTCGGTGTCCATGCCGGTGAGGGTCTCGAACTTGTACTGGAGCTTCTTGGAGAGGTTCCGGGCACGGGTCCCCCAGTCCTTGCCCACGGTCGCGTTGCGGTACTCCACCGCGCCCTTGATGAGTTTGCGGAGCCCCTTCTCGATCATGGGCCCAGCCATCTTGCGAGCGATGGTACCCGCGGCGCCGCCGGGGAGCAGGGGCTCGATGAGCCTGGCGACCGGCCCCGTGGCGAGCTGCACCGCGAGGTCTTCCTTGGCGAGTCCCCGGGTGGCGTCGCTCACGAACTTCTCCACGAAGTCCGTCACGTGCTCCGCGATGTCGTGGACCTCGTGGAACGCCTCGCCGGACACGTCCTCGAGCCAGATCTCCCCCGACGCCTTGGCGCGGTTCATGTAGTCCTCGAACCACGCGTGAATGTCCTCGCCTTCCTTGTGAGCGAACTCACGCGTCAGAGCGCCGACGTTCAGTCCTGTGACACTGGTCAATGCCTTCTCGAAATCGCTTGCGTCCATAGGTTACTTAGGCTCCTTCCAGCCGAGCATCATGAGCAGCGGGACGATGCCCGGCTGCCCCTCCTCAGCAGTGGGCGAGAAGTTGTGATCGCTCACGAACTTGCCCATTCTGTGGTGGTTGGTCCAGCCCCAGAGAAAGGGGCTCCACACCTTCCCACCGTGTTTCTCGTTGATCCGGTACCCGAAGCCGTTCCAGCGCTCCGCGAACCAGAGAACGTGAGGAATGTCCCATCGCGGCACTTTCTCCGGGTGCTTGATAGAGAGGGCGTCGAGAGCGGATTCCAGGAACGTGAAGGGGCCGGCCCACGGCGGTCGGTTCTCCGGCACGTTCACCGTGGGCCTGTCGAGGGGATCTCCGTTGTGGAGGTGCTCTGAGAAATTGTGACTGCACTCACGTTCATGGAGCGCAGCCACGAGCATTGCCGGCACACCCGTGCGCCGCCCGATGTCGTTGTAGAGGGCCTTGTGCATCGTCAACTCGTCGACGATGTCTCGAAGCTCCTCGAACTTCGACGGCTCGATCGCACACGTGCGGAAGAGCTCGCGATACTCCGGGCCCAGGAGTTCCGGCGTGCAGTCCTTCGAGGACCACTTCTTGAGGACCGGCTTCACGGCACCACCACGTCAACATCGGCGGCGACCGTTCCGGCGTTGGTCGTGGACTGGAGATCGCGGAAGCCGGTGTCGTCGCCCGGCGCCGCGTGGGCTGTGCGAGCGACGAGCGTCACCGTCGGGTCACCTACGTTGTTCGAGAGGGAGACGCGTACCGTCACCTCCTTGGCGCCGGCAACGTTGATCGGCGTCGACTGGATGACCACGGAGTTGAGCGACTGGTAGTTGATGACGCGCTCCGGCGGCTTGGCGTAGGCGTAGCTGACGAGGACCAGGAAGTAGAAGAAGGTGCGCATGGTTCCTCCTAGAACGGGAGCAGCTTGAAGATGACGGAGGCCAGCGCCTTCGCCAGGTCAGGGTTGAAGTAGAAGAGGGCGCAGAATCCGCCGATCACGCCGAGGGTGACGACGACGCGGTAGAAGATCAGACCGATACGCGCGATGCGAATCCACCACGTCTTGGCCCGCTTCTCCTCCCGCCTCTTCTGCCGCTCGAGGATCCGCATCGCGCGACGAAGAACGCGCACCGTCTTGGTGAGCGTCATCACTTCGTCTTGGAGCGCGGATGCGAACGCCTTGCCGTCTACCCAGATCTCCTCGAGCCGCCTCTCCGTGGACTCGAGCCTTCGGCACAGGGCCTGTACTTCGTCGGTGCTCACAGCTTCCCTTTCTCCTCGACGTAGCGACTCTCTTTCTCTGCGATGGCTGCGTCGAGCAGGTCCACGTCCAGGTCCGGCTCTGAGTCCTTCAACTCCTGAAGCGCCTTGACCTCCGCGAACGCGCGCGCCGCTCGCTCTATCTGCTTCTGCTTAACCGCGGCTTCTTCGACTCCAGCCGCTTCATACTCCTCCGTCCACGTCGCGATCTGTTCAGCGGACGGGACCGGCCCCAGGGCTTCCGGCCACTCCGTGATCTTGCCCGCCCGGGTGGAGATCCCTGGATAGCGGTTGTGCTTCCAGCCAAGTACCGCTGCGATGTTTGCCATATGTCACGGTCCGATCTCGAAGATGGTGATGGACGAGGCACAGGTACCCGAGGTGAAGTTCTGAGTGCCCGCCTGGCCGTTGAAGTAGAGGGTGCCCGCTGCGCTCCCGCCGGCGCGCACCTTGAAGGTGTACGTGCTCGTACCAGGCGCGGACATGTAGTGGATCAGGTTCATTTGGGTGACGTCCGCGTTGTATTCCTTGTTGGCAATCGCCGCGAGAGCGTTAGCCGTGGAGTCCTGGAAAAGCGCGACGGTCCTCACTCCGTCGATAGCGATCTCAAGGGCCACCGTGACGAAGATCACCAGCTTGCTCGACGCGTTCTGGGGGGTGATCGCGAGCGACAGGAACTGGCCACCCTCCGTGTTCTGAGGGATCGTGTTATCGTACGGGATGGTCGTCGTGGTCGATGCCAGCGTGCCATCGGTAGAGTTAACCACCTGGAGGACTTTGCCACCGCCCGCACTGACGGCGGCCCACGTCGGGTTGGCGCCAGTGCCCAGGGTCTTGAGGTAGTTGCCGGAAGTGCCAGCAGCTAGTCGCACCCAGTTCGTCCCATCGAAGTATAGGATGTCGCCTTGTGCCTGGGACGCGATCGAAAGGCCGGCAGGGTAACCCCACGTCGGGTTGGCCGCAGCGCCTTCCGTGCGCAGGACCTTGCCTGCCGTGGACTGACCCAGCCGATTCCAGCCAGAGGCACCACGGTAGAGAACGTCGCCCTGGGCCTCTGATGTGATATTGATCGCAGTGGCAGAGGCTGCTGCCGTGGACTGCGTGAGCGTGCCGGCGGACAAACTCGTAAGACCGCTCGGGGCGAGCGTCCACGCCGGGTGCCCCGAGGACACCTGCATGATCGCTGACGCGCTGCCGATGCCGAGGCGCTTCCATCCGCTGTTGTACTCGAGGATGTCGCCGGCTGCCTGGGATGTCAGATTGATCGCACCGACGCTAGCTGACGCGGTGTCCTGCGTGACCGTGTCCGCAGTCACACTCGTGATATCGAGCGTCGACGACCAGGACACGTCCGCGGCGGCCCCGCCAGACTTCAAATACTGGCCAGCGGCCCCAACAGCGAGGCGAGCCGCCGCCCCACCCGTGGTGTAGTGGAGGATGTTCCCTTGCGTGCCCGTCTGGAGCATCGCGAGCGTGATGGAGCCACCCGCTGCCGCGGCGCCGATTTCCATGAAGCCCCACTGGTCGGGAGACTTGTCGGTGTCCGGGACCAACCACACACCCTGCCCCTGCACGTCGAGAGTCTTCGACGTCGCGCCTTCGATGGTGTCGGTGCCGTTGCGATTGATCGTCACCGAATTCGCCGACGAGTCGGTCTTCTTCACCGCGATGGTCCACGGTGTGGTGCACCCGGAGATGGCAGGGAGGTTGATCGTCACCGCGCCGCTTGTGCAGTCGACGCTGAAGAAGCAGCCCTTGTCGCCAGTGCTCGCGTTGTAAGGGCTTGAGGCGCTCGTCAGGTAGACGATGTCGCGGAAGATGATCGACGCCACCGCGTTGGCCGCGTTGGTGGCGCTGGTCGCCGCCGACGTTGCACTCGAGGCCGCGTTCGTCGCCGACGTCGACGCGGACGTTGCGCTGCCCGCTGCGTTGGTCGCAGAAGTGCTCGCATTCGACGCCTGAGTCGTCGCCGTGGTGGCGCTGCTCGCTGCGCTCGTCGCCGAGGACGCAGCGTTCGTCGCGCTCGTCGACGCCGATGACGCACTCGACGAAGCGCTCGTCGCAGAGCTCGCCGCGTTCGTCGCGCTCGTCGACGCAGCCGATGCCTGCGTGGTCGCAGTCGTAGCGCTGCTCGCCGCGGACGTTGCGCTCGTGGCCGCGTTCGTTGCCGACGTCGCCGCTGCTGTCGCTGAGGAGGCCGCTGCCGTTGCGCTCGTGCTCGCAGCAGACGCGCTGGCCGCTGCACTGCTGGCGCTGCTCGAAGCCGACGAAGCACTCGCCGCGGCAGCCGTTACGCTCGACGAGATGTCGCTGAGCTGCGACACGTCGATGGCCACCGACCATCCGGTACCCGCTGTGTTCGTCGCGAGGATCCGATTCCCCGGGAGGAGATCCGGGAGCACCGGGTTGAAGGTCTGACGGAAGTAGTCCGGCAGGATGACGGCGCGGCTCAACTGATCATCGATCCGAAGGAGCCCCTGCGACACGAGGTCGAAGGACCGCTCCACCGTCTCTTCCGGCATCGGACCGGACTTGAGGTAGTCCACGAGCTGCGTCAGCGGGACCTTCAAGTAGATGACCACGTCTTCGGTCGTCGCGGGCGCCGAATCCCCGGCCACGATCGTGAGCGTTCCGCCTCCCGCGACTCCGGCGCCGGACAGCGTGTAGTTGGTGGTGAGCACCTGCAACGTCGCGACACCCGTCGCCCGGACCACCCGGTACGCCTTGATGTCGGAGTTGGAGAAGAAGAGGAACGGAATCGTGAACGTCTTCGAGGAGCCGTTCCCCTGCTGGGCCGTCCTTACCGTGGCGCTGGCTACTGTCATCGTGCGATCTCCGTTCCGTCAGACGCTTTTCGCAAGTTATCTTCCATAGAGACTTGAAGGAGGTACGAGGAACTCCTGACCATTCTCGCGGCGGATCTTCTCTTCCATCCGCTCGAGAGAGCCTGGGTTCGCCCACTCCATGAAGCGGTAGAGGAACAAGTAATCCATCGCCCACTTCGAGTAAAAAAGCTGCGGCGTATTGTTGTAAGCGAACCGTAGGCTACTCGCTGCGAGATCTTGATCCTTCGTCTCCGTGGGGCTGAGTGTCCCGCGGAGACGATTGCTCAGGTCTATCAAGTCCACGACCCGCCGCGCGGTGGGCCCGAGCAGCGTTTCGATGGGGCTGTGCCCAAAGCGGCTCCGAAGGTTTCCCCACAGGAAGTCGCCGTAGATCCCGAACACGCCGGCCTGCGTCATCGCCGACGCGAGATACTTGCCGGCGTTCTCCGGAGAGTCGGGCACCCGCGGCTTGCGGCCCTTCGCCAAATCGTGGATGGTCATCGAAGCCGCGCCGGTCATCGCGCCGAAAACCATGAGGTTCGCCAACCCACCGAACGAGCTGCCAGTAGGGTGCTTGATGGCGTCGAGGATCGCCTGCGCGTTGGTCCTGGCCTCCGCCGTGTACCCGTGCAGCTCGCGGCCGATGTGCCGGCGCAGCACCGCCAGCGTGAAGGACTTGTACATCGAGAAGTGACGCGCGGCTTCCCCTGACCAAGTCCCCGGCTGGGTACCTTGGAGAAGCATCGCCCGCTCCGTCTTCCCCGGAGCCGACGTCGCCATCGCGCCCACCTCGTGGTACATTGCGCGGTACTTCTGGATCAGGTTCTCCCGCGCCTTCTCCCGGGCCGCGTCGATGTGCTTGCCGATGCTGTCGTGGAACTCCTTGACCCGCGCGGCTCGTGCGTCGGTCCTCTCGCGGGTCCGGTCGGCGTATTCCTTGAATTTGTCCCGCAGCGCCGTCATCCGCTCCGCGTGGGCCTTCGTTCGATCATCGATCGCAGCTTCGCCGGCCTTGATCTTCTTCTCGAGGTCCTTGACGCGACGACGAGCCCGCTGGAGATCACCGCCCAACCTCTGGCCTGCCTGCTCCTGCGAGGTGCCGTACCGGCGTGAGGAGCGGGTCGCCATGTCGCCCACGCGATCAGCGTGCGAACCATCCTCGACTCGTTCGAGGTAGCCGCGCAGTCGCTCGTCCTGGACCTCGTTCTTGTAGTTGTAAGCGAGCTCCGCCTCCAAGTCCGCGAGGTCCATATACGCCTGTGTCTCTTCCGAAAGGGACCGCAGATGAGCGACGTCAGCCAGCTTGTCGAGCTGGTACTCTTCCATCCGGGCCTTGTCTTTCGCCCGGTCCTCCTTGAGCTTCGTGAGACGCTTACCCAGATACTCCGCGTCCTTCGCGTTGGCTTCCTTTGCTTTCCGCACCAGCAACTCGTGAGTCTTCTCGAGGTCGGCTCTGCGCGCGATGACTTCAGGGAGCACATCGAACTTTTCGGGATCGATCTCCGCGACTGACTCCGGGGTGAGGAACCCATGGCCCTTGGAGTCCTTCGAAATCTCGCCGCTGCGGATCAGATCCCACTCCGCGGGGCTCACGTCGAATTGCCGGAAGAACGCCTGCATACCCTCCGGGAGCTCGCTGAACTTGAGGCCCGCGTGCTGGGCGTGGCGGTGGGCCGTGGCGGTGACCGCGCCAACGCGCATCCGATCCTGCCAGTGCGTGAGCCCGTTCATTTCGAAAAAGCGCCGCAGAGCCACGTCCGTCTTCGACAGCGCGTCGCCGGCAACGTCGCTCGCTCCGGGGTGAAGCGCGTCGATCAGGATCCCCATCTCCGACGCCAGCTTGATGCGATCCGGCGAGCTGGCCGACTGGAAGATGTTGCCTACCGCCTCGCCCATTCCCTTGAGGAAGTCCCCCATGTTGCGGTTCAGACCATAGCGCATCGTCGACGCATACATCGCGAGGTCCGGAATCGAAGACACGACGGCCTTGCCCAGGTCTGCCATGGACTCGAGGTTGCGCAGCATCTTCGACCGTGCCGCGAAGGCTGCGTTCTCCGGGATCGCGTCAGCACCGGTCAGCGCGGGCCACACCGTCCGCTTGATGTACTTTGCCCGCTTGTCCAAGCGCTCGAGGAGCTCCGTGTTCCCCTCGCGGGAATACTTGTCCTTCCACTTCTCCACAATGCGGCCGAAGTTCGCCTCCGCGTGGGGGCCGAAGTGCCGCATGAGCGCTGTGTCCCGGGCCATGTTGCGGAGACCCTGGCCCACGGACTCGACCAGCGGCGCCTGACGCCCGAACGCTTTGTGGTACTGCCACTCCGCATTGACGTCTTTGAAGTGGAAGTACCGGGAGTGGCTCAGCTTCTTGGCGAGGTTATTGGTGCCGTCGAACCCCTTCGTCGATTCTGCCCCGTCGAAGCGAACGTTGACGCCGGTCGAGAGCTCGCTGTACGCAGTCTGGAGGATCTTCCGCTTCGCCTGGTCGCTGAACACGGTCGGCGCCGTCTTGTCCCAGTCCACGTTCTGGAGCATGAAATTGGTCCACTTCTCTTGCCCGGCTTCCTTGATTCGAGCGCCGTCGTGGCTTCTGCGGATGACGTAGCCCTCGAGCTTCTTGATCCAAGCACCCGCGTTGTTGGCGTCGACCCGCGCGACTTCCGTCACATCGTGGAACACCTGAGCGAGCTTCACGGCAGTCGGATCCAAGTTCTTGAGCACAGCGGGATCCGGCTTCTCCTTCGAGAGTTCTGCCATCGCCTTGAACGCGTGCTCGTCGAACTCGCCGGAGAAAGCAACCTCCTTCAGCTTGCCTTTCACGAGGCGGTGGCCCAGGCCCGTGAGGTAGGATCCCTTGAGGGCTTCCTGGTGAGCCTCCGCGCTATTCCTCGCACCCACCCGGTCGACGTTCGAGCCGGTGGTTAGCGCCTCGAGACCATCCTCCGGTGAGTCGTGCCACACGTCGACCATGCGCCCGTACTTCTCGATGAAGGCTTTCTGGTTGAGGGCGGCGTTCTTCTTCTTGATGATAGCGGCGGCCTTTGCTTCACCGATCGCCTGGCGGAGCTTCGCCGTGACGCGGACTGCGGTGTCCTCGCCGTTCAGCGCACCCTCTCTTCGAAAGACATCCTCGACCATCTTGCCGATCTCGCGGCGTTCGCTGTCAGTGACCTTGCGGCCCATCGCAGCTTCGACGTGCGGGATGCAATTCTCGTAGGCCATCACCCACCCGCCCTTCCGAAGCACGCACCCATCGCTTCGACGCCACGGCCCAGCTCGTCAATGCGCCCAATCTCTTCGTCCGCACTTGCAAGCACGGACTCGATGTCGTGGCCGGTGGCCTCGAGCAGCGGCTTCAGCGAAGACATAGCCTCATTGAGTTGCGCCTGAGCCTCCTCGATACTCTCGCGAGGCAGCACCGAATCGAGCTTCGCCTGCTGCTCTGCGACGAGATCCGGCGCTTCCATACGGGACGTAGGCGCCTCTGCCGGTGCCGCGGGATCGTGGTTAACCCGCACGAACTCATCGTCGAGAGCCTGTCGGATAGCCTCGACGGCCTTCTCGCTCCGCCCCTGCTGCCCCATCGCCAGGGCCTCCTCGACCGCGCGGCCCTTGCCCTTCGCCACGCGCCAATCAATCCCGGCTTTGATCGCGTCGCCGATCGCACCGGCGCCCATGTGGAGACCCCCGCCCAGCAGCGTGCCCATTGTCACATTGGCAAGGGAATTCGCCGCGGTGTAGTCGTCCCCCAGTTGCTGCCCCAGGGTGTAGTTGATCGGCTCCAGAGCCGCGGCGCCCACGGCCCCATGCGCGGCGCCGTAGCCGAAGCGAAGCGCAGCGCGGGTAACAGGACCACTCATCGCCGCCAGCGCCTTCTCGTACCGCGCAGCGCCGAAGGCCGGGATGACGTAGAGCAGCGGATCCAGCGCCCCGCCCGCGAAGCCACCGGCTACCTGCGCCATCGTGGAGTTGGACCGCGAAAGGCGCTCCTCGAGCGCGTGCCGCTTCTTCTGCCGCTCGATGAGTACATCCAAGGCCCCAGACGAGATGCCGTCCGGCCCGATGGAGTCGAGCTCCACTCCGTGTTCCTTCGCCTTCGCGGCGGCCTGCTCCTTGGTGAGCTTCTCGCCACCCGCCAGCACTTCGCGACCAAAGTCGAAAATTCGGTGGGCAGCTGTGTCCTCGAACCCCAGCGACGCGGCGAGCCCGAACGAGGCGCCGGCGGGCTCCGTGTACTCGCCGATGCTCTCGTCTTGGATGCGCCCTGTGTAACCCCTGGTGAAGATCACGCCTGTCGACCTCCTGCGCCAGAGGACACCGGCGGCGGTGTGCGCGGTATCGCGCCCGGCTGCTTCAAGCTCATCGGGTCGCCTTTCGACGGAGGCGTCACCGACGTGGAACCGAACGTCGACAGCTCCGGCCAAGTCCACATCATGGGGGCACCGGTCTTCCGGTAGACCTGCCGCCCGTGCTCGTCGACGAGGCGAATGCCCGACTCGTCATCGGTGTTCACGAAACGGCCGAACGCGCGCAAGCTGTCGCGGAAGCTCTCCTGCGCAGACCGTTCGTCGAGTCCGCGGAGCTCGCCGGGAAGCGCAAGGTCCACTCGCGTGGCGTGGTCCCAGACGCTCCCCAGCCAGCTATCCACCCACCCGGGATCCACACCGTTGGGAATCCGGAACCGATTGTTTCCGCCGGTCCGCCACTGGTAGTGGTCAAGGACTGACTTTTGCGCGAAGTCTTGCGCCGCCTCCTGAAGGCTGAGCTTGTCCATCTTCCCAGAACGCAAAGCCCGATTCATCACGAACGACTCGCCGGCCTCCACGTACTGGCCCAGCACCTTGTTGCCATCCAGCGCGCCCTCCAGCGTCCGAATGAGCGGCTTCAACGCGGTCACGAGGGATTCGCGGATCTCCGGCCTCGAGCCCTCCGGCATGAGCTTACCGAGGTCTTCCGGCTTCTGCGTGGAAGCCTGGAGTAGCTCTTCGAAGAAGGGGCGGTATCGCGCAGGTTTGTCGTCGATGTTCGAAGCCACGATGGCCTGACCCGCGTTGATCGCGCCCGCATCTCGCAGCCCCTCGACCGCGAACGGAGCGAACTTACCCCAGCGTCCGGTCTCTCCACGAAGGACCTGCATCGCGTCGGCAGTGCCCGTCCCATCCGTTGCGACGTTCCTCATTGCCTGCGACACCCGGTCAACGTCGCCCGCGCCCACGAGCCGCGGCGTTGCCTCCGGATCCACTTCCTTCTGAGAAAGGGCCAAGTTCTCCGCATACCACGGCGTGAGCACCGTGGCGCCGCTGTCGACGGCTTGCTTGAGAAGCCCCAGCGCCGGGTTGCGGTCGACCACGTACTGCACCGGATCGCGCTTCCAATCCGCTTCCTCCTTCTTCACGAGTCGCTCGAGGAAGCGAACCTTCTTCTCATCCCGCGACACCAAGTCGCCCTTCTCCGCATACTTCTCGAGAAGGCCGCGGAGTCCAGGAAGGGACGTATCCTCCAATGAACTCTTGAACTTCGCGTAGTCGTCCGCGTCTTCACGGCGCTTCAAGAGTCGGATCTTCTTATCTTCGTCGAGATGAAGCGCGGCGATCTTTTCCTTGGTAAAGTTGCCGTCATCCTCGCCAGTGGCCTCGTAGCGGTCCATTGAGTCATCGAACGACGACGCAACGAGCGTATTCGCCTTCTGCGAGAGAGCGGACTCCACGTCAGCCTTCTCCTGCCGAAGCAGATTCTCGTGAGCTTTCTGCAAGGTCAGAGTGGCGTGCGCGTAGGTCTGCGGGTCAACATTGGCCATCCACGGATTCGACTTGTCCTGGAAGCGCTTGAGCATCGCTTCAATCTGACCCGACTTCATGTTCGGATCCGTGACAGTCTTCGTCACTGTCGCCTGCACCGCAGTGCCCCAGAGCCTCTGCCTGCGGTCGCGGGAGAGGTCCGCCCGCGCCGTCGCATCGAGGTACGGTGCGGACTGAATCATCTTCTCTTCAGAGTCCAATACGTGGGCCACCGACGCTGGATCCGTGGAGACCACGTTCATGTTCGTGTCGAAGAGTTCTTCCAACTCGCGGCGCTGGCGCTTCCCCCACATCTCCGACTCGAACCGGATACTGTCGTCGATCAGCGTGTTATGGACTTCGCCGAGGCGGAGATCAAGCCATTCCTTGGCGGAACCCTGGTGCTGGTCGATCATCGACTCGCGGCGCTTCTGGAGTTCCTTCTGCACCAAAGACACGAAGCCGTCCACGTCCTCGCTCGAGTTCGCCGCGTTCTTCCGGACTTCGTTGAACCACATCCTGACGTCGGCCTGCTCGCGCACCGCTGCCTTCTGCGCTTCGTAGAGTCCGCGGCGCTCCTTCTCCTTCTCCCACTCCTCGACGTGGCGCGCTGTTGCGTCCAAGCCCCGCCCGATAGCCGACGCAACCTGGCCGCCGCCTTCGTAGAAATCCGCAGGCGTCGCCCTCCGGGGCTGCACAGGCCCGGGAATGCGCGTGCCGAAGCTGTAGTCCGGTGCTCGTGGCATCGATCAATCGTCCTTGAATTGGGGGCTGTAGCTGCGGCCCGGGGCGGAGGGGCCGGTCCACTTGAACGCGTTCGCGGTATTGAAGCCCCCGGAGAGGACCGCGGCGAGCTTGCCCTGAAAGCCAGCGCGACCCGCGGACTTGTACCGCCGGTGCTCCATCGCGGCGTCCATCTCGAAGCTCTGCGCCTGGAGTTCACCCTGCCGACGAATCGAAAGGATGTCCTGCTGCGAGATGCGCGCCGCCTGCTCGAGAAGATCCATCGGCGTGCCGGTGAGCTGCGTGCCCGACGCGCCCAGCGCTGCTCGCATCTCACCGATCTTCATCCGCGAGTCAATGGAGTAGCGACGCTCCTCCTCCGCGGCTTGATCCCGCGCAAGCTGCGCGTTGCGCGTCGCAACCTGCTCGTTGTACTGCGCCGACTGCTGCTCCGACTTCTGCTGCGCCTTCGCTTCCTGGTAGTCGCCGTAGGCTCCCGCTGCCGCCGCGGCGGCGCCCAGCCACGGATTGGCCGCGCCCAACACCTTCGCCAAGATGTTCCACATAGTCGCGTTTAACCTCCGTCCTGCGTGATGAGGTGCGGATACAGAGCCATGATGGTCAGCGGCAGCGGCTTGTCCTGCCGAATGCATAGCGTCTGCTCCCGCTCGCTCCCCCACCCGGTGTCCACGTTGAGGAGACCGCTGAAGAGGTCCGGCGGGCGTCCGAAGAGCGTCTGCGAAGACCGGACCGTCAGCTCGCGCAACTTGTCGGTGAAGTTCGTGCCGATCTTGAACTCGCGTGACCGGTCCACCAAGATCCCGACGTTGTGCACGCGCTTGGTCTTCCCGCGCGCCGTGCCGTCGGCGCTGCCCGCGTCAATCGGCGGGATCTCGAGGTCTGCGGTGTAACCGAGCCCCACGTGCACGACCGCAGCCGGGAAGTCCAGGGTGATCGCGCCCGACGACACGACCTTCGACGACTGGACGCCTGCGTCGGCGAGAACCGTCACCGTCTGCCCTTCGAGGTGGCTCAGTCCACTCACGGTTGAGACGCATTTCCGCACGACACCGCTCGAGACATAAGTCCCGAACGCCGTACTGTCGATGTTCGTCCCAGATCCCGGCATCGTCAGCGCGAACGTGTTCGTCGCCGCGGAGGCTACCGTGAAGTATTTGTCGTTGAGGTTCGTGCCCATTCCATCAAGCAAGTCGGATAGGAGCACGAGGTCGCCGTTCGAGTAGCCATGCGAAGCGCTCGTCACGACGGCCGGATTCGCGTTCGTGATGCCCGTGATCGTCTTCGACGTCGACGAAGTCAGCCCGCAGTCCACCGCGTAGAACTCGCGCTGGTGCAAGGTGCGGTCGAAGAACGGCTGCACCTTATCCACCGATCGAGTCGTGGCCCCATTGATGCGGCGACGGACGATGAGTACGATGTCATCGGCGTCCCCGGCCACGGTGGGGATCGCCACGATGTCCTCGACAACAGGCGCACTTCCGGCGGCATCGCTCACACCTCCTAAAGTATGGCGGTGCCAGCCGAAGAGGCTCTTCGAATAGTCCCCGTCGTAAGTCAAGCCCAGGAGTTTCCCGTCCGTCGTGATAGCCCACACGAAGGGCTTCGGGCGGAGCTGCACCGCAATCTTCGCGAGCCCCGGATACGTGATGGCGTAGTTCCACACGTTGAGATCGAGCCCCACGTAGGTCTGGTATTCCTGCCTGTAGCCGAAGTCACGCAGCGTTCGGGCGCTAGCGTCGATGAAGAGGAGAGACGTGCCGAAAGTCACGGGCTGCGCCGACGAGGACCCGTAGTAGGTGACCGGGTTGGCGTCGAAGTCCGCCGGCGCCAGGTACTGGCCGTCCGCCGTGGCCAGGGTCTGATTGCTCTGCATCCCGAACAGGACGCCCTCTTTCTTGTAAGCCTTCGCCCACTTGATGCCCTCGATAGTCTCTTCGCCAAGGAGCCGGAAAAAAGCGTGCGACGCGGTGATCGTTCCATCGACGTCCTCTTGCTTGAAGACCTCAGAATCCAGTATGGAAGCAGTCGCGCCCGAATTCTTCGACGGCACCTTGCCCACGTAGCCCAGGTCGACGCGATTCGGCTCTTGCGCCGTCGACGCATAGCAAAGGCGTCCGTCTCTCACGAACACGGTCGACGGGTACCCCGTTGTCACTGACCAAGATTGGAGCGCGTAGAAGTCGCTCGACACTCCTACCCCGGAGAAAGGTGCTCCAGAATCCACGGTGGCCGTGACTTGTGTCGCGCTTGTGTAAACAGTAATGCGCGCGTAGCCGACATTCGTCCCGTTCTTGATTTTGATGAAGCGACCCACATCCGTTGACGAAAACAGATTGTGGTTCGCGGTAATCGTGACCGATCCCGTTGTGTTACTGGGCGTGACATACTGCCCGGTAGTCGTATAGACGTTGTTCGCCTGATACGGCCCCCGAACCTGTAGCAGGTCACTCCCTGCTCCGGAGTCCAGAGCCAGGCGCCACAGAGTCCACGTCCCCGAACGGCTGCGGAAAAGAAACCGGGGGCCCCAGTTAGGGTGCGCAAGGAAGACCGAATCAAGGTAGGGGCAGATGCAAAGCGCGGCGACCTCTGTCTCGAGGTACGGCGTCGTGATGTCCTGCACCAGAGATCCGGCGGAGTAGATCCGGACGTAGGTGTCGCCGAACTCCAGCTCGAACACGATCGTCGGGGAGTAGCGATACGCGAAGAGGCGGGTCTTCTTCGAGACCGTCTTCACCGACCGGACGAACTTCGTTCCCGGGCGAATCTGGACCACGCCCTCGCGCTGCGGGACGAAGTTAAGCATCGTCTTCGCGCACCGGCGGTAGATCTCGAGGTCGGTGCGCGCCGTGAGGGTGGGGTCCACCTCCCCAGCCAGGAAGTCGTTGATTTCAGGCGATACTCGCGGCATAGCGGGTCAGCTCCGGCACGACTCCCACGTGTCGACCACGTTGTCCGACGGAACGCGTTCCTGTCCGTCGCTGTGCATCGCGACCTTCCGATCCTCCTTGTACTCTTCCCAGAGGCCCGCCTTCTTCTGATTCGACTGCGTCACCGCTTCGCACATCTCGAAGGCAAGCCGCGTCGCCAGCATCTTCTTGAAGTTGGCGTCCATGATGTTCGTGTCGGTGACATCCATCGTGGCCAGGAGCTGAAGCGGCGAGGCGTCGTTCGTGTAGATCTTCCGTCCCACCACGCGCCAGTCACGGAGGAAGGTCTCCGACTCCGGAAAAGGCCCGCGGACCTTGAGGATTTCCGCCCGCAGCGTGTAGGCGTAGTCCCGGTCGAACGTCGGCCCGGTCGAGTCGTTCGCCAGCTCGAACGGCGCTTCCGCGAAGTTCCAATCGACGGCGCGGAGTTCGCTCTGACGGACAGGATCGTAGAACGTGGCGCACAGGTCCGCGTTCGGCGAACCGTCGGTGAAGCTCGTGATGAGGTTGCCCCCGAGCTTCGCCAGCGCCATGTTGCAAATCGCGACTGCCCCGTCCGCCATGAGTTACCGATCCGCCCTGAAGAGGTACGCGTAGACGCCCGTTGCTGTGGTGATCGAAAGCGTGACCGTTCCGTCCGGAACCACGATCGTGGCGATGCCGTCCGCAGTCAGCGTGGAGTTGGGCACCGGGAGCGTGCTCGCCCACGGAGTCCCTGCGTTGACCTTGGTGTTGCCGCCGCCCCACACCGCGGCCTTGACCATGAGGACGTAGGTGCCACGCTGCACGACCTTCGCCGTGAGCGTGCCGCCCGCGTCAATGTTCTCTGCCAGGATGACCTTGTTCGACATCGGCCCTCCTTACGGCAGGATGCACTTCCGCTTCACGTGGTCGCGGATCTTCTTCATCGCCGTCCAGAGCTGAGAGAGCTTCGTGACCTTCGTCAAGTCGAAGGTGAGCTCGACATCATCGGACGCGACCGCAGAGCCGGTGCCGTCGACGACATTGAACTTGTTCTCCCCCACACTCACCTTGATGATCTTCGTTGCCATCGTCTCTCCTCGAAAAACGGCGGCGGGGCCGCAGGCGCCCCGTCACCGGTCAGATGATCAGTCCGCCTTCCAGTGGAGCTGCGTCAGGATGGTCCCGTCCGCGGATCCCACCGTGTTCGCGGTGTAGCAGATGTCGATGAGCTCACCGTAGGGGTCCGACGTCGAGGAGGGGCTCAGCCACTTCCACAGCGGCTGCTCCGCCTTCGTCAGATCGGTCTGCTTCTGATAGGTGAGACTCGTGAACTGAGCGCGCGCCGAACTCATGTCCACGCCATCGAGCAGCGTGTCCTTGACGATGACCGCGCCGCCCTTGGCCGTGGTCCGGTAGGCGCCCAGGTCGAAGTCCGTGCCGGCGGTGATCGCCGAATTCGCGACCAGGATGCTGCGAATGACCGCCCACGAGGGGATGCGGCACACCCGGTAAATCTGGCCGTTGTTGTGCGCGGCGAGGATGGCCACGAACGTGTGCTCGACGTTGGACGGCGACCACGAGATCGTGGCGGAGTTGTAGCGCCGACCGGGGGCCGTGAGCCCGTAGTCCGTGTTCGTGATGAGGCTCGACAGTACGTCAGCCATTGGTGACTCCTATCACAGATTCAAATCAGTTGAGGGAATGAGGAACCGTGTCGAGACTCAGGAATCAGGCTTCGGAGCAGAGGACCTTGAAGACGCGCTTGTCTTCGGTCCGGGTGGCGTTGACCATGAACCAGCCGTAGAGCTGCCACGGCAGGAGGTCCAGGTCACCGCGCTGCCGGATGTCCGTGGTCATGTCCTGCCAGATGGCGAGGTGCATGCCGGACTTCGGGTAGCAGGGCAGCATCCGGTAGTTGTTGCTGTCCGTCTGGAGGAGGTTCGACGTCTTGAGCCGGATGCCCATGAACGCCGTCAGCCGGCCGTTCTCGTAGACGGCGGTGTCGCGGTACTCCTTGCTCGTGAACTCGACTTCCTTGAAGAGCGAGGTGTACTGCTTCGGGCCGATGATCATCGTGAGCGGATCGGTGTCGAGGTCGATCTCATTCGTGATCGCCAGCTCGTTGAGCTTGATGAACTTCGGGACCGTCAGACCGGTCGCCGCGGAGGCGGCCTCGTCAACGGCGATGACCTGCGACGCCGGGAACGTGTTCTGGGTCGCGCCGGTCTCGCCGGAGTACCGCGTCCCGAACCACGCATCGCGGATGACGAGGTCCTTCTTGCGGTTCATCGCCGCGTCCATCGTCCGCATCTGCGGGGACTTCAGGTCGAGCGCGGTCTCGAGCTGGTCCGCCTGGTCGATCATCTGCGGCAGCGCGAAGATGCGCGGATGGACGATCGTCCGGTCGGTGAGCGGATCCTTCGGGACGATCGTCTGGCGACGAACGTTCACCTCGTCCGCTTCGAGCGGGAACATGTGGCTGATGACCACGCCGTTCTTGCCGACGTAGCCGCCCTCCACCTCCACCGTGTCGGTGAAGCGAGAAACCGTCTGCTGAAGAACGAGACTTGCCTGGGTCTTGTACTTGACCGTGAGCCAAGGAATGAGATTGTCGGCAGCCACTCAGGCCCTCCGTGAGAAACATCACAGTTGAAGTTCTCGAAGGGCCTGCCCATCGTGTTCTCCCGGAGCCCGAAGGCGAAGGGAGCCGAACCGGAGCCGACTTCTTCCCAGTGAGAGGCGCTTCTGGGCACGCGCGCGGGCTTACCGCCGTGCAGCCGACCTCCCCGGACCGATGAACGGAGAGGCTACCGGCAAGAAACTACTTGGTCGCTTTCTTCGCCGAAGGTGCAGTGGCAGGAGAAGGCGCCGGGACAGGAGTCGCTCCTTCGGTCTTCAGCCCGCGGAGGATGTGCTCTTCGTACTTGGTGGCCAAGTCAGTCACCTGCTGGTGCCCCTGACCACCCCGTACCTGGTGAGCTATCTCCACCGTGAACTTGCGGACTTCCACGAGCAACTTGTCATCGATCATATTTCAACTATCGCAAGAACGTTGCGATAATGTCAAGTGAGCCCAGCAGATTTTTTCTGGAGGGCTTCGTACCGCCGCTTGAACTCGCCGTCCGTCTTCAACCTGTGAAGAGTGTCCGGGAGTTTGTTGAGCTGGGCGAGCTCGAACGTGGCCGCGTCCTGCGAATTGGCGCCGCCCCCGCCGTTGCGCGAGATGTCTTCACTCATCCCGCGACCGACCGCGGCCAGGAATCGCAGCATCTTCGAGTAGCCCTTCTTCCCCTCCATCTCCGTGAGGAACTCCGTGTCCACAGAGCCGTCGTCGTTGCGCGCGAAGGTGCCCGCGGCCTGCTTCGCGAGGAGGTGCTCGTGGTCCCAACTCTTCCCTTCCTGCTTGAACTTCTGACGCAGCGTCGCCTCTTCCGCCTTCTCCGCGTCAGATTCTCCGTTGAGATGCGCATCGAGCTCATTCTTGACGAACTCGTTGTGGAACGCAGCGACGGCTGCTGCTGACTCCGCCGGAACACCGGCCTTGTGCATTGCGGCCTCGAGCGCCCGCATGTACTTCGGGTCGCCGCCCTCCGGCACCGGCAGCTTGTAGTCCTCCGGTTTCTCCGGAACACCGATCGCCGTGCGGTACGCCTTCATCCCTTCGGCGTCGTTCGCGTCCTTCGGCTTCCTCACCACCTGGTTCTTGTCCACTCCCACAAAGGAAGCGGTGCGAACCGCGCCGGTGATCGTGTCCGAGAGAGTCTTGTAGCCGTTGCTGTCGAGGAAGCCGCGCTGCTCCGCGGTGAGCTTCCCCGGATCCCAGGCGTCGTTCGCCGGAGGCGCCGGTGGTGCGGGTGGCGGAGTCGGTGGTGTTTCGGTTCCGGGCTTTTCCATGTGACTTATCTCCTATCGGTAGAGAGCGAAGAGCTGTCGCGGGCTTAGTTCCAGGTGCTCCAGGATTCGGAACACCGGCTCACGCATACCCTCCATGTACGCGTGATCCTGTGCGTTCATCCCGGGACGGTAGTTCGAGTGAAGGAGGCGCACGAAGTTGGCCAAGTCCTGGAGGATGATCTCCGCTTCCGGTGACCCGTCCCCCAGCTTCTTGCGGTACGCCTGCTGCCGGAGGTAGAGCTTCGCCGTTTCCTCTTCCACCTTCCGCATGTCTTCCGGGGTAGCGTGGAGCGGGATCTCCTTCTCGCTGTCTTCGTAGAGATTCGGAAAGCCTTCGGTCATGCCGCCTTACCACCCTTCTTCGCCGCGCTCATCGCCTTGACGAGAGCGGCCGCGCCCGGAGCCGCCGCGCTCGCCTCCGCTGTCTCCTGTGACTTCTGTCTCTGCTGCTCGAGCTGGGCGACCTTCTCCGGATCATTGACCCAGCGCTCGTAGCTTCCGCGCATCACGGCAATCTCCCCGAACGCCTTCTTGGTGTCGGCCCAGTCGAGGTGCGACGGATCCCCCGTCGCGTTCACGATCGCGATGGACCCTTCCAGCGACCGCATGAAACCCTCCGTCGCTTCGGCGTGCGCGAGCCTCGCCAGCGGGCTCACAAACTCGAGGTCGTAGTCGAGAGACTTCGCCCCGCGGAGCTGCCGGGGCAGCGGTGGCAAGAGCCCCAGGTCGCGAAGGATGTCCAGCTCCCGGAAGATGAGCGGACCCTGGAAATCGGGGCCCAGAGCCCCCAGCGTCGGCGCCAGGTTCCAGTGCTGGAGCTTCGCCCACGTGGCCACCTCTGTGGCCGTCATCTCCTTGTCCTGCATCATCGCCAGCTCGAACATCTGGAGCGAGAACGACTTCTGGATGGAGACGCGCTCATCGTCCATCAACTCCTTGCCGATGCGCGGATCACCCTGAGGAATCGTGCCCACGAGCATCCGCCCATCGGCGCTGACCCCGCCGCGGTTCACGGCACCGGGCCGGATGTTCACGCCCGACATCACGCCGCCGTCGTGGGTGAAGAGGGGCGGATCCACGGCCTTGTGGCCCGCTTTCAGCATCGTCCGCTTCTGCTCCGTCAAGGTCTTCGAAGCGGGAAGGGAGTCCATTGCCGGGGAGCGCGGATAGACTTCCTCCCCGATGACCTCGTAGCGGCACGTCGGATACGGGAAAGTGCGGTAGCCGCCCTCCTGCATGAGGAGCCTGTCTTCCATCAAGATGTGGTACGAACCCCAGTATTTGCCCTTCGCGTCACGCCGGTCGGGGTCGTAATCCTCTCGAGGAAGGACCGCGTGCAGCACCCGGAACTTCTGCGTCGGGACGTTGGCGTCGATCGCCTTCCGCACCGTCGGGCCCACGTTCTCGATCCCCCACCACGTGACGAGCTGGTGCGCTTCGACCATCATCGGGCGGAAGAAGCGATCAATGATGCCCTGATGGTTCTCCCCGAAGTACGACTCGTTGACTGGCACATGCCGGTAGCGCAGCCCCGGACCGTTCCACAACGTGTCCACGAAGAGCGGCCCCATGCCGAAGATTCCGTAGCCGTGGTAGTTGCGGCGGTTCTGCCCGATGAAGTTCGCGGTGGTCGCGTACCGCATCTCGAAGAGGCGGATGTTCGTGTCCTCCCACCACTGGCGGACTGCCTTGTACTGCGACAACCACTTGTCCTTCGACTTGAGCTGGTGCCACAACTTGTCCGGCGGCGTCGTGAGCGAGTCGACGTAGGCGGCGAACTTGCGCCCCGCATTCATCGGCTCCGAATCCAGCACCTTGTCCATGCGCTTGTCGCCGATCGACGAGAGCCCTCGACTCGAGATGAGCGGCACGATGTTCGGGTGGAACCTCTCCCCGACTTCGATGTACTGACTGTCGAAGTTCCCCCGGACCATCTCCATATGGCCGAACTGGACCTGGATCTTGGAGACCAGCTCGTCTCTTCCTTCAATCATGCCAACTGACCTCCCGGGTCCACGGAGCTGCCCTTGTTCGGTGTGACTTCCGGCATCTCTTTCACGAAGCCAAGCGCCGTGATGAGACGCCTGTTCTTCTTCGCGTGGGGCTGGAATCCTCCCGGCTGACCGACCTTCCCCAGCGCCTTCGCCTGGTCCATCGCCGACGGAACCTGTACCGGCTGGACCGGTTCCGGCGACGCGGGAGCCTCCCGACGCTTCTTCCCAAACCCGAGACTTTCAACTAAAGACATCGTAGTCGGCTCCCTTCGCGGTATAGCTGAACGGATCCACATGACCCGGTATGGCGAGTGACTTGAAGGACCGGCGGCCACGTGCGGCAACTTTCGCCGCGAACGTGAGCACGAAGCCGTCGGCTCGATCAGGGCTCTCTGTGATTCCTCTCACTTCGCGCATGTGGCGCTTGGACTCGAGCTTGATGCGCCCTCGATCGGTCTCTTCCTGGTTGCCGGCGTTGAGCTGCCTTCGGAGAACCTTGTCGTCGGGGAGGTACCCAGTAGCCAACCAGCTTCGGGCGTCGACGTACATCTCCGTCCGCTTGTCCTCGAGCCGCGCGAAGTTCTCCGGCCGAACCTTCCCCGCAAAGTTCACCTCGTGGACCAACATCCCGAATCCCTTGTGCTTCAGGATGTCGATGACTCCGGCCCCACCGCCCGCGTCAATGAAGATCGCGTCGGGGTCGTAGAGCGAGATGAACTTGATGATCGCCGCGGCCACCTGCACGTTGTCGAAGCCGTTCAGGACGATCGGCGGTATGGTCCGCGCGTCGCGCCCCTGGCGTGGCCAAAGCACAGTGTCGTCGCCACCCTCCGCCCGGGCGATGTCGCAGCCCAGGACGAGCGGATCCGGATTGTGGATCGAGAGGGCGCGCACCGAGATGAGATCCGGCAGCGGCCGGACCATCGCGTCGTGGATCAAGGACATCGGGATGAGCTTCTGGGCGTCGTCCTTCGGGAAGAGGCCCTTCACTTCCACGCGGGAGTCGTAGCTGTCCGGGTCCAGGTCAACGACCGCTTGAAGCGCGGCGTGGTCGAGCCCCTCTACCGTCCTGGAGTCAATAGACCGAAGCCGCCAGTCCTTGCCCTCGTCGTCATCGTTGAAGAGGCGATAGAACTTGCCCTCCATCCGACGACCATTCCCCCAGGCGAAGAAATATCGGTCGATGGTCAATTCCGTGAAGAAGCCCGGGTCCGCCACCCGCCAGATGGCGTCGGCGATACCGGATGCCTCCTCGAAGTCGACGAGCATCCCGATCATCGAGTGCTTGCCGGCGAAGGCGTCGGGGTTGTTCTCGTTCCAGAGCTGACCGCGGCAGTAGTAGTATTCCGGGTCGATCTTGAGGTCCTCGCCCAACTCCCGGCTCAGCCACGGCGACGGGCGAAGCGACAGGCCCTCGAGATCACCCCACGCCCGGTTGAGCGCCATCGCCTTCCACTTCGAGAGCTCCGGGAAGGTCGTCGTGCGAAGCTGGTCCTCCGTGTTCGCCGCGACCACTGCGGAGCCCCCCAGACGCGTCGAGAAGAACCACCAGAGAATCATCGCCTGAAGCGCCGTCTTCCCCGGCCCACGCCCCGATACCGTGGCGCTGCGGAAGACCACCGGGGGTAGGCCAAGGCTCAAGCGAATGCGGTTGGAGCGGATGTGGTCCGCAACGGCCTCGAAGAAGTCGCGCTGCCACGTGCGGGGCTCGAGAATGGCGTGGAGGGGTGTGTCCTCGACCCCCCAGGGGAAAACGACCTTGCAGAAGTTGTAAGGGTTGTCCCGAATCGCGGGGTCGACGATAAGCCGGAAGATCTCCCGCTGATCCACGACCCGGTGCTTCGCTCGATGGAGGGGTGCGGCCATACGTCAAAGCCCCATCGCTGAAACGGCAATATTCGTTATGGAGAGAAGTGCAATATTTTTTCTGAGGTATTTTTTGAAGTCGGTGTGTCTGACCCGGGTTTTGCGACGCGCGGCGTCCGCGGGGGTGCCCCGGGCCCCCGCCCGGTACTTGAGGAACGCGCCACATCTAGTCGCGACGCGACAAGAGGAACGCGCCACATTATTCTTCATGGCGCGCATCACCTCGAACCCTCATCCATAAAGGCTTTCAGTGCCTCGATTGCATCCGGGATTTCGTCGGGCTCTGATTCCCCATGACGTAGGGCGGAGTCGATGACCTCAGTAGCTACTAGGACAGCTGTCGTGGGGATCGGATCGGAGTCGCCACGAAGTAGCGCGGCCGTCCGTTGCGCGCGATCGAGCTCATCCTTTATCCCTACCTTTTGCTCGACTTCCAGATTGAGGCGATTGCCGTAGCGCTCCGGATTCGTAACCCCAACGAACCACTTTATATTGTTCGCTACCTCCCGCAGTAGCTGGGGTCGCCGTCGGAGCCTTCTGATCTTATGGAGGTCGCGGACCTTTTCGGCCGCGACATCAGCCGCGTGTTTCCTCGCGTGCGAGAGTTCAGATTCGAAGAGGGGATTTGTGCGGCAAAACTTCGACCATAGGTGGCCTGATATCGACAATCTCTCCATTATCGAGGTGAGCGACATTCCTTCAGCAGCCCACTCGATCGCTTGGAGTTGTTCGCTTTGAGAGAGAACGCGAACAGGCCAACCCCCTCTTTCTGGGATTGCATAACCCGCGATACTCTTTCCCTGGGTTGAGCTTTCGGCCATCTCCCTTGAAGTCTAACCTGCTCTAATGGGCTTGAAATGCGGTTACGAGAAAAAGTACGCTTGGACTATTGCCAAGCTATTGCCCCTACCGATATAATGCTTGAAGAGCAATGACACCGATCATTGCCCCTAACGAGCCGTCGCCGTTGCCGCGGTGATAGCGAAAGGACCTTCAACATGGAGGACAAGCCAGCAACGGATTTGCTGGCAGAGGCAATCTCGACTTGGAAGAGGATTCAAGTCCTCAACTTGGAAGAGGCAAGGAAGCGAGGTCTGGACTTGAAGCTCTCGAGGCTTCTGTCTGAACTCGAGTCCCTATTGACTCGTTAGCAATCCGGGGCATTGCGTAAGGTCCGATCCCTTAGCAATGTCCACTGGCCCCTTCATATTGAAAGCGTCCCTATCGGGAGACCTTATGCTCTCTCTCATTCTCAAGATGATTGATTCCTTCGAAGAGTGGCGCACGTGGCGCCGGAATCGAATCGAGCAGCTCGAGGCCAGCCTATGGCGCATGCGCTCGAGTGAAGCCCGCCGAAAGGCTACTGTCGTCGCCGTGCTCGTTCGGGAGCGACGGCGCAACGTCCTGGCCATCATCGACCGGTGCGATACCGGAACGCGCGCTCACCTCATTGACGCGCTCTCCACTGACTTCCCTTCTATCATCGTGGAGGCGATCTAATATGGTTGCCTACTACGATCGGGAAACGGTGATCCTCACCAAGAAAGAGGACGGGTCACTCGAGTGCAACGAAGGGTGCGCGTTCCAGCGGTACGATATCGACCCCCTCGCTCGAGAGTGCGA
>FRDC01003250.1_pt1 | contig 45358 bp, 58 predicted proteins | sample 1106171 | NCBI WGS metagenome assembly FRDC01 (sample SAMEA3930566, study PRJEB13176) | freshwater metagenome | biome: Drinking water system; feature: drinking water; material: water | place: Singapore | collected 2014-12-20 | reverse complement strand
CCGGCCTCGCGTCCGGCATGTACATGGCGTTCTTCCAGTCATCGACAGCAATCATGACTGGTTGGACTTTTCGTTCGTATGACGTCGACTACGTCATTGCTCCGAGCTCGACGAACACAGCCGGTGGTACGAACAACGGTGTGACGCCAAGCAACACCGGCTGGGATATCAGTGGCTTGACGATGTCTCACACTCATACGTTCAGCGATTCAGGTACGACCTCTACTTCTTCGGCTCCGACGGTCGAAGGAACCGGAGTCGGCGCTGGTATGTACAATCATGCACCTCACAGTCACACGTTCAGTGTGAGTGGCACAACTGCTGACGCAAACAGTACGGCGGTCGATTCCAATGGAACGTGGCGCCCCCCGACCCTCTATTGCACCATCTGGAGCAAAGATTAATGTTCAACAAACGCGGCAAGGCATTCGAGTGCGACAAGTGCCCGAAGAACAACAATCCGGAACTTGGGAACTTTTGCCCCGCTTGGTGGGAACAAGCGTGGACTGAACACGGGCAAGAGGTCATTAAGAAGGATTGTGCGTTTCGGTTGCTCCCGAATATGATGGTCGTTCTCGGAGCGACCTCTCGGCTGTCAATGACGACAGCTCAAGAGATGACCAAGCGCTTCGACGCCGTCGATAACATGTGCAAGAAAGTCGAAGGACAGATGGAAGGTCTTGCTAAAGCGTTCTATATCGCTGCACAACGAGCAGAATATCTGAGCAATACAGGACACCTAAATGACCATCTCGAACGAGCAGCTTCAAACGATCTTCCAGTACATCGGGGAGACGAAGAACGGAATCTCGGATATCAAGGATCGGTTGAATCGAGCTGCGGAAGAGAGGATGAACGACCGAGTCAAGTTGGATCAGACTTTGACGTTCATCCAGGAGAATCACACCGAATTGATGGAACGGGTGTTGAAATTGGAAGTTACGGAGCAACGGAATAGAGGCTTCGTTAAAGGTGTCAGCTTTGTCTTGACGATGTTGGTGGCCGCAATTGCTTGGTTGATCGACCTGTTGTTCAAGGTCAAAGGGTCGTAAAATGCCGACTGTTCCGATCCATAACGCAGGAAATCTCGGAGTCATCAAGGACGTGGCGCCCCATGAGTTGGCCCCCGAGGCCTTCTCCGATGCTCGGAACGTACGATTCCAGAACGGCAAAGTTATCGAGTTCACGGGCGAAGCGAGCGTTTTCGAAGACGCATCGTTCGTCGTGCCATACTATTTTCTCCGGGCAGTTCCCGGTGATGCGAGTCTTTTCTGGCTTCTGATGGGCCTCGCTAAGATTTACACCACCACTGGTGGCGTCCACACGAATATCACGCGACAGAGCGCTGGCGTTAACGTGGACTACACGGGAACGGCGGACAACAAATGGTGCACGACAATCCTCGGTGGCATACCGGTCTTGACGAATGGCGTCGATTTGCCGCAATACTGGTCATCGATATCGTCGGGGACGAAGCTGGCGAACTTTCCGACGACGGCTGGCTTATGGAATACGAATCATCGCGCTCGCATTATCCGTGCTTTCAAGTCCTATTTGATGGCTTTCAATGTCACGAAAACGAGCACCAAATATCCCAACTTGGTGAAATGGTCGCATCCAGCCGATCCTGGGGCGCTCCCGAGTAGTTGGGACGAAACCGACGCAACGAAGGATGCGGGTGAGAAGCCGCTCGATACCGGCGGGGATATCCTCGATGCGCTCCCGCTGGGCGACACGATGATCATCTACAGCGAGTCGTCGACGCACGGCGCCCGGTTGACCAACAATCAGGCGATTTTCACGTTCCCGTTGATACTGTCTGAGAGCGGCATCCTTGCCCAGGATTGTGTCAAACCAATTCCTTCGTTGAAGAAACACTTCGTAGTGACCGGCGACGACATCCTGTTGTTCAATGGAGTCGATGGAGAATCGATTGCGGATCGCCGCGTTCGAAGCCATATCTTCCGGCAATTGGATTCGACGTACTTCACACGGGCGTTTGTCTCGGTCGATTATTTCCATCGTGAGATGTGGTTCTGCTATCCGGAAACGGGGAATACGTTCCCTAATATCGCAGCGGTGTGGAGCTGGACGGAAAACAACTGGACGTTCCGAGACCTCAATCAAATTTCTCACATCGCGAATGGCCCTATTGACGATAGCGATTTCGATGAAACGTGGGACGGTGATGCGGGGACGTGGGATGATGATACGTCTGTGTGGAACGAAAAGTTCTATCGCGCAAGTATCCGAGATATCTTGATGGCGCAGCCTGGTTCGACGAAGTTGCTGCGGGGTGATTACTCGAATACGTTCGATGGGACGAACATCCACTCTTGGGTGGAGCGTACGGGACTTGCACTTATCGGTCGAGACCGATTTGGCAATCCAAAAGTCGATATACAACAGAGGAAATTCGTTGACGAGATTTGGCCTCGTATATCTGGTGGTCCGGTACAAATCAAGGTCGGTGCGTCGGATATGGCAGCAAATACGCCAACTTACGGTAATCCCGTAGAGTTTGACCCGGCACAACATGACAAGGCTGATGCTGATCCTCCGATAGAAGGGCGCTTCATTGCGATTAAGATCGAACAAAAAAGCAAAGAAGATTGGACCATGGAAGGTTATGACGCGAACATCGAATTGACGGGACGTTACTGATGCCCTTCATGCTGACAGGCGAACCGCCGGAAGACCCTACTGCATTTCGTGAGTGGGTCATCGAAAATCTTCGTCGCATGGAGGAGTACAGTATCGACCCGGATATCGTCAAGACTCAAGTCCTCTATGCTGTACCGAAGAAGCTTCGTGAAGGGCTCATTGTCATTGCGGATGGGACAAGTTGGAATCCTGGCGCGGGTGCAGGAACTTACGTTTATCGGAGCGACGCATGGCGGAAAATGGATTGACCTGGTTGCTATGCCATGGGGATGAATTGCCCAATGTGTGGCCGAAGGTACTGGAATTTATCAAGCGTGCAATCGATCGCGCTGACCTGCCAGAGTTCAACTTGACTCAGGCTTATCTCGATGTCGCATCCGACGCAGCGGAACTCTGGGTGTTCCATGATAAGGAGCGGGTGTGGGGAATCGTAGTTGCGAAACACATCGTTGTTAATCGCTTCCCCATCTACGACCTTTATATCACAGCGGGTGACGCATTCGAGAAGTGGGCCGATATGATTGAAATCATTGAAGCTCGTGCACGTGAGCTGGGTGCAAAACGCCTGGACATAAGTGGTCGCCGCGGCTGGCTTCGAGCCTATCGCGATATCGGCTTCAAAGAACTCTACACCACTATCGGTAAGGAGCTGTAACATGCCAGGCGGTGGAAAAGGTGGGAAGACGCAAACTTCCACGTCAACGCAAACGACGAATTATCTCCCCGGGCAGAAGGAATTCTTCACCGATGCCTACAAGTATCTGGCTCCATTGTTGGGAAACTTCGAGAACGTTCAGTACCCGGTAAGCGATCCGACGGCTGATCCTTCGAGGGATACGACGCGGTCGCAAGGTGCGATTCGTGCGGGCGTCAACGCCACCGGGGCGCAATATGGTCAGGATGTGCTCGCCGCGAACAAGTTCCTTTTGAGCGATGTACTCTTCCCGGGATCGAACCCAGCACTACAAGGCACGATCGACGCTGCGATCAATCCAGTGCAAGATCGCCTCATGCGGAACATCTTGCCGAGCCTCCGGAGTTCGTACACCTCGGGCGATGCGGTCGGAAGTACGCGACAGGGCATTGCGGAGGGTATCGCACTCGGCGACTTCTCGCGCAACGCACTCGACGCGACGTCGCAGATTTCGACCAACGCATATCAGAGTAGTCTCGACGCGATGGGCCGCGCACTGGCGCTGGCGCCCGCGACGTATGGCGCCGCGATGTCGCCGTACACAATACTCAACGCGAGCGGGGCGCAGCAGGATACGCAAGCGCAGGCGGAGATCAACGGGCAGATTGCTCGCGGGATGTTCAATACGTTCGGGCCGTTGTCGTATCTCAGCGGTGTGATGAACATCGGCAACTCAATTGCGCCCGAGGGATACACCACGGTCGGCACGGCGCCTGGTGCGCAAGGCCCGGGCATGTTGTCGGGAGCACTTGGTGGTGGCGCCGCGGGAGCCGCGTTGTTCAGTGGCAATCCGTGGGCAGCTGGTGCTGGCGCCCTCATCGGCATGTTTGGTTTGTAAGGAGTAGACGATGTTCACGAATAACAATGCAATGGGATTCGGTGGTATGGGCTCCGGGCTCAACCTGTCGAATCTGGTGTCGATGCCGTCGGAGACGATCGCAAGCCAGCTGGCTCCGATGTTCGCGCCCGGTCCGGGCTTCGAGATCGGGGATTCGATGAGTGCGTTGCCGCTGCCTTCGCTGCAATCGCTGGCGAAGAATGGTGGTCCGGCCGCGGCACAGCAGAAGCCGAGCTTCGACAAGATTCTCGCGGGCCTCGCCGGCATCAACGCACAGCGGCAGCCTCCACAAATTCAGGCTCCGCAAGCGCAGGCCGCAGCTGCTGGCAAGAACAGTGCGATCCCGGCGGGCGCAGGCGATGCCATCATCGCTCAGCTGATGCAGAACATCATGGCAAGTCAAGGGGCGCGTCAAGGCATCGGCGCCTACATGCGATAAGGAGCACGATATGTGGCCTTTCGAACAGACCATTGCGATGCAGGGGACGCAACCACTGACCCCCGCTCCGACGCAGGACCCTAACGAGATTGCGGCACGGACGCAAGCATTCCTCCCGTTCGTCCAACGCTTGCAGCAGGGATTGCAAACTCCTCAGGGTCAGATGGCGGCGCTGATGCTGGCCCAGCAGATGCTCGCGAATCGGGCGCCCGGCGAGGCCAACGGAGCCCTGTCACGATTGGTCGACGGGGCGCTTCAGGGCATGGGTGCGATCGCTCAGTTCAACGCGAATCAGCAGACCCAGGCGAACAAAGAACAGGAGATGGCTCAGCAGGGAGAGCAACTCGACGTGCAGCGCCGCGGGCAGGACGTGCAGGCTCGTGGGCAGGACCTGCAAGCACAACAGTCCCAGGCCGAGATCGAGGCCGCGGATGCTCGAGCAGCCATGACGGATTCGACGCAGCGGTTCGGCATCGCCGAGCGAGCCAAGGCCGATGCGGCTGACGCTGCGGTCCGGGGTGAGAGTGTTGCTGCACAGCGCGAAGCGAATAGGCTCCAGGCCGAGAATGATGCGGAACGTTTGGCAATCGAAGAGCGGCAGATCCTCGCAACGAGCGAAGCCGCGCGGTTGAAGTACGGGCTCGACAAGGACGAGGGCACCACCAAGCTCATCACCGAGGCTACGAAAGCTGCCATCGAAGCCACCGGCATGGGGCAAGGATCGTTCGACATCAACTTCCGCAACGTGTACAATAGCATGGCTGCGGCGGCTGGCCGGAACGGTATCCAGGGCGCCCCGCCGACGCCGGACAGCATCACTCGTGGTGTGAACGCGGCGAAGAAGGCGATGGAGAACAACATCGACCCGACTGCTTTGCTTCAGCAGTTGGCTTTGGAGATGGATCGCCAGCACGGAATCGATGGGCAGCTCTTCATGAGCGAAGTGCAGAAAGCTTTGGCGACCCAGCCGGAACCCGCTGCTGCCGGCGTCACGCCGCCCTCCGGTGGTGGATTCTCGTTGTCGAACTTCTTCAGCAACACACCGCAAGCTGCTCCACAGGTCCCGCCGGAGCAGGAAATCGCCGATATCCAGCAGCGACTCGCCACTGACGACAACATCAAGTCGTCGGTAAGCGGTTCGGTTGGCCGTGCGATTCAGACGAAGACGATACCGCTCGGTATCGCAGAACGTAAGGCTCTCGAGAATCGACTCAAGCAACTCACCGGGAAGAAGTAACCAATGGACGCGAACCAAATAGTTGACGAGGCTCTGGCAGGATTCGGTCAGAGTCAGTCTCCTAGCGGTATCACAGCGGACTCCATCGTCAATGAAGCTCTTGCGGGCTATGGTGGCGAGCCGACTGAAAAGCCTGGAGATTTCGTAGCGGGTGTCAAGGCTGGATACAACGAGACTGCCGGTCTGACTCGTGCGGCAGCTGCGGCAGTGCAGAGCGCCGCAGGCTTCGAAGATGCGGCGAGAAGCTCGATGGCTAACGCCGCGCTCGACTTCGAAGAAGCGAACAGGTATAATCAAGACCACCTGAACTCTCCCTTCGACATCCGGACGGATGAAGGGGTGCTGCCGTTCGCGAGCGATGCTGTCGACTTCATGCAGTATCAAGTCGGCAAACAGCTGCCGAACATCGCATTGGTTGGCGCATCTGCGCTGACTGGAGGTGTGGGTGCTGCCGCGTTGCTGGGAAGAGAGGGCACCAAGCAGACTCTTCTCAAAGTCGGCGAACATGAGATTTCCAAGGGCGTTGCGGCGCAGATTGCCGGTGGTTATGCTGCTTCCGCCGCGTTGGAAACCGGTGGCATCCAGCAAGAATTGACGGATTCCGGTCACAACGCTCCAGGCGTGGCGCTCGTTGGAGGCAGTATTGCAGGCGCCCTCGAATTCTTGCCGATCTACAATCTCGCCCGAATGGTGGGTATTGGTCCGGCGTTTCGAGGACGATTCATCGAGAAACTCTCCACTTCACCCCTGCTCGTTAAAGCTCTTGGTTTCGGTGGCATGCAGGCTTTGACCGAAAGCGGGACCGAAGCCCTTCAGGAAATCGTGGCGTCGACCGCAAGACAGGTTGTCGACGAGCATTACGACATGCTCGGGCCGGAGGGGCGCAAGCGGATACTCGAAGCAGCGATTGTCGGTGGCGTCGTAGGTCTCCCATTCGGTGCAGCCGGTAGTGTGTTCGTTCGCCGTAAGCAGCAGGTCGATATCAACGAATTGGCCTCGGATTTGGCTGCCGAAATTGGCGGGAATAAGGGCGAATTGCCGCCTGGAATGCCCACTTTTGACACCTACAATCGCATGGCAAACGAGGTCAAAGGCCCCTCACAGGACCTCTATATTGCCCAACTATTCGAGCGATATGGCCGTCCGAGCGACCTTTCTGATAACATTCGGGACGCACATAGCCCAGCCAAGACTCGGCTTCCGACGATTACCGTTGTTGGAGAGAACGGCCTCGCCACTGGTGACGTGCAGGGTATCAACGAGCGCAACGCCTACGCGGAGCATCTCGCGGAGTTGAGTGCGAGAGAGGTGCCTCCGGAGCGTAGGACTCCGTCGCAGGCTGCTCTCGTGCGAATTAAGGACCACGAACGTGCGAATGCCATCGCAGAGATGATGGCAAACCCACGCATCCTTGTCGGCCCGATCACTACCGAGCGGGCGGAATCCGGGCTGATTATCCCCGGTGGGGTCAATGATACCCGCACCGACCAGGTCTCGTTGGTCGCGGCGCCGGCCTCACGGGCTCGGCCGAGACCCCCGTCGACTACGCTCATGGTCCCGGGTGACATGGGCGCTGCTCGCTTGCAAACCCCCGATGAACTCAACACCGAGAGCCTCCGGGGTGGTGGTGAGATCCTCATCAAGGCGGGTAGCGTATACGAGAACTGGAAGAAGGAACAGGCTATCGGCGCCGCCGTCGAGACTACGAAGCCCACGCTTCCGACGATCGATACCGATGTGCTTGATCTCGATACCCGATTCGGTAATGGTGTCGATCGCACGAAGCTGACGACTATCGAACAGAAGCAGCTCCAACAACTCGAAGAAAAGGAGATGACCGGCGGGCTCTCCGCGCGGGAGTACGAGCGCCTGAGCTTCCTCCTTGATAAGTCACAGGGCGTGGACTTCAATCTGCCCGATGCCGGCCCACAGGCGCTGCAACAGGAAGTGGACAACGCCTTCCGAGCAACTCCGATTTCCGACCCGACGCAGGCAATTCTCGATCTCCTGGGTGACGAGACAAGTGATCCCTATGCATCGCGTGTTGCGGGAGATTACACGTTTTCGACTACCCCGGTCGATGTGAAAGCCACGCTCGAGAAAGTTGCTCTCCCCTACGGTCCGAACATTACGGTCGTTCCTCACGCAGGGTTGCTCCCCAACGGACCGATTCGTGCGGCCGGGGCGAAACCTGGAACGCGGGCGCTCTTTGTCCCGGATACCGGTTCCGTCTACATGATCGCGAATCGGCATGCTGACGCGCATTCGATCGTCGCGGCGTACTTCCACGAAGTCATCGGCCACTATGGTCTCCGTCAGATGCTCTCTGCTGCGGAGTACAAGAAGTTTGTCGACCTCGTCTATCGGAGCATCCCGGCGGAGCGCATCCGAGCGATTGCCAAACTCTATGATTTGAGCACTACCAATCCGCTCGACCGGGCAGAAATCGCTGAAGAGGCGTTCGCGATCTTCGCAGAAGCGAATCCGCAGGCCCGGCTTGTCGACCGTGTGGTGGCAATCGTTCGGGATTTCATCCGCCGCATCTTCCCGAACCTGAAGTTCAACGACAACGAGCTCCGGGCAATTGTCACGGACATCCGACGCCATTTAAGTGCCCCGATAAATACGAATAATCTGGCCCTTAAATTCCCAGGTCTGACCTACGCGAGCCGGATGGTCGACGCAGATGGTACGCCGAAATACACTACGCGAGTGCTCGATGCACTGCCGAAGAAAGACTGGCTGAACGTCGACCACGTTGCACAGGCATTGAAGGCAACCGGGGCGAAGGCCTCGGAGTATGAGGTGTTTCGTGAAGTGCTCGCATTGCCACATATGGGGCGCCAGTTCCTCGCAAGTGATCTGCGTGCGGAGGTGATGAAGCGGATTGCGAATCTCGAGCCGAACGTTGTGCAACTCTATGGAGACTATGGGCTCGATCGTCTGGGTTATGTGGACCGTGAGACGGAAATGCGGCTCAACATGATTCGAGATTTGCACTACGAAATCGGAGCCGCTGCGAATTTTGCGGCAACGAAATCTGGCGATCGAATCATCGGGTCGTGGGCGGACATTGCAGAAACGATGAATTCTGTAGAGTTCTTCTACGATGATAATCCCCAGATGCTGAAGCTCGTTTCGGAAGTCAAGACTCTCGCTCGAGTTCCTGTGAGTGATGCAGCAGCAAAGGAGATGGGGAAGCGACTGGAGCACATCTACGACATCGTTTCCTCCGAGTTGAGTGCGATGACATACGAAGCATCGCAGGCCATGGGTAAGGCCGCATCGATTGTCTGGGAAGCTCCGTTCAAAACCGAAGTCGAGTTAATACCGGAGACCAGGAAACACTATCCGACTCCGTACTATATGGGACACACCCGCATCTTCCTACGCGGGGATGCACTCCATGTGTCGGAGATCCAGAGCGATTTGTTCCAAGTGCTTTCGGAAAAGCAGCTGCGCTTGGAAGCCGATCTGCAATCCTCAATCGAAATCTCTCCGGCGATCGCTCGGATGGCAGAGCAATTCCCCGAACAGTTCACAATGCCAACGAGTCGGGTTGCGGAGATCATGCAACAGGCGCGGCTGGCGCGGACGATTTACTCGCAGATGATTCGAGAAGTCATCCGTTACGCAGCCAACGCCGGGCAGACCAAGGTTCGATTCTCGAGTGCAGAGACTGCCGCACAGATTCAAGGGAAAGCGTTCTACAACGAAGGCGTCGATATCGAGAATCCAGCCGGTGCGGGGGATGTCAAGGGACCGCTCACAGAGTGGGCTCCGGTGTGGGCGCACTACGCGAAGGAATTTCCGAAGATCTACAAAGAGTTCGACGCGAAGCCTTACACGGACGAGAAGGGTTGGACGTGGTATGAAATCGACACAACTAAGGAGAAGGGCTTGCCGGTTAAAGTCTTCGCCTCGAAGGTCGAACAGGGCGCCGCGGCGCTTGGCGTCGACAAGGAGACGCAGGCGTCGCTAGGTAAGTTTAAGTCCGTACTCGGCGCGAAGGCTGCATCGATGTTCCTTACCCCGCTGCAGATCGCGAAGGTCTATTCCATCGAACCCATCAAGGAATACATCGCGCACGTCCAGAACTGGTGGACAACCAAGACTAAGCTCATAGAGGAATTTGATCGGGTTGCTGTAGACTTGGCCGGGAACAAGGAGCGTGCGAATGCCCTGTCTCGTGCCGTTTTTGAGGCTTCGACGGAGAGTGATCGCGTAGGCCGGCGTCTGAATCCAGCGACCGAAGTCATGCCGATTCTCCAAAAGTACGGCGTCGACAAGTTCGAGCGAGGCGTCGAACTGTTCTGGCAGATGGACGCGTCGTTTCGCAAACTCTTGGACCGCATGGAACGTGGGCTCAAGTACAACGCGGTCGTGGAGACTTTGGAGGACCCGAATGCTGCACGAGACTTCATGGCCAAGTGGGACAATCTGAGTTACGCGGACAAGGTGAAGCTCGCTGGCCAGGCGGCTGCAAACACTGGGGATAAGACTTTCCAACTCATCCCACGAATTCAGAAGATTGAGGAGGATATCAACAAACTTCGGAATCGCAACTACTTCCCCAGAAAACGTTTCGGTCAATACGGGATCGGAATTCGTGCCACGAAGGACATGGAAGCTTTCGGTGAGAAGTTCAAGAAGGGTGAGCTGATTCTGTTTGAAACGCATGAGACACGCTCGGCTCAGTTGCAACGAGTGGGAGAACTCAAAGAGATCGGGGATATCAAGGGTGAAGCGTTTGAACTCGGGAAGTTGAGCGACCAGGAATTCCAGTTTCTCGGAATGCCTCCGACGTTGATGGAAACGGTGCGTCGCGACCTGCAGTTGACCCCCGCGCAAAAGGAACGGTTGAAGGAAATTGAGATTGCATTCTCACCAGGGCGCGCGTTCCTTCGTCATCTCCTCCGGCGTAAGGGGACAAAAGGCTATTCGGAAGATATGATTCGTGTATATGCGGCATATGGCATGAGCGCTGCCAACCACATTGCTCGGATGGAACATCATCTTGACATGGGCGCCGCGCTGCAGAAAATTAAAGACTTTGAGGGACCCATCGCGGAGAACGTGAAGGACAACACCGCCGTCAACACTCTGTTCAACTATTTCACGAAGCACTACGATTATATCCTCAATCCAGAAAATGACTGGGCGAAACTGCGAGCGCTGGGTTTCATGTGGTACCTTGGGTTCAACGTAAAGAGTGCACTGGTTAACAGTACCCAGATCCCACTCACGTTGTATCCATACCTCGCGGAACGTTTCGGCGATGGGCGCGCCACGCGCGAGATTGCCAAGGCACTGAAAGACGCTGTCACGATCTTCCGCCTCCAGCCCGGACAGAGTAGCCCGAAGATAAGCAACACTCTGAACGCCATGTTGGAGCGGGGAAAACAGGAAGGCTTTATTGATGAATCGCTCGCGACGGAGCTTGCGGGATTCACCGAGAGTTCGGTGCTGGAGCGGTTGCTTCCAGTATCGGATAGCGGCAAACTCGCTAGTAACGTAAGCTACTATGGTGCCTGGATGTTTCGCCAGGCAGAGAAGTATAGCCGCACCGTAGCCTTCATTGCGGCTGCACGCCTTGCTGAGAAGAGCGGTGTCACTGACCTGGAGCAAATCTTCCAGGTCGGAAAAGAAGCAGTCCAGACAACCATGTTCGAATATTCGAAGTGGAACCGGCCCCAGTTCATGCGTGGCAAGAAGTCGGTAGTGTTCCTTTTCTGGAATTGGATGCAGCATGCTAGCTTCCTTGCCGCAGGCGGAGCAGGGCGAGGGACAGCTGTTCGATTCTGGGTAATGCTTCTTCTGGCCGGAGGCCTTCAGGGGTTACCATTCGCAGAAGACATTCTCGACATCCTCGATACTGCGGGGACAAAAATACGCGAGATGCTCGGTCTGAAGGAGACACATCTGGATACCAGGAAGTCACTTCTAGAGTTCGCGAAGGAGGACTTAGGACAATTTCTGGGAATCCTTCAAGAACAGCCGGATCTCTTAACTCATGGGCTTGGGCGATATTATGGATTAGGTCCGCTATCTACTCTCACGGCCCTGGGCGCTCCGATACCATACGTTGATATAAGCGGTTCGGTGTCGATGGGAAGATACATTCCAGGGGTAGAGGAACTTCTTGCCAACGAACGGGACCCCGATGCGAAATTTGGCCGGACGGTGGCTGCTGCCCTTGGCCCAGTAGCAGGTATTCCGTATAATCTGTGGAAGACTTACGAATCCTCAGACCCGGATATTTGGAAGAAATGGGAACGAGCAATGCCAGTAGCAGTGAAAAGTCTTTCGAAGGCCACTCGACTGGGCGCCCGGGGCGAAGAAACCTTTCGAGGCGGTGGGACAGTGGTGCCTTATGACATCCACGACATGGAGACCAGAGTGGCTCTGCTGAGTCAGGCATTTGGATTCACCTCCACCAAATTGAGTCAAAAGTATGAGCTGATGGGAATCAAGGATGACATGCGTCGCTACTACTCACTTCGCCGGCAGATGCTCATGGAGGATTACGCATACGCAATCGAAAATACGAATCGAGAAGCAATCGCTGATGCTCGTCGAGCGGTGTACGAATTCAACAATGGCTTGCCCGATGGCGCCGGCGCGTTGCGGATATCGCAAAGGATACTCTCCGATTCGATTAAGCAGCGGAAGCGCCGGGCGCGTCTGCGGACGATGGGTCTGCCGAACGAGAAGGGGCTTCGGGCACCGTTCCAACAGGTGGATCAACTGATACCGAGTGCAACATCACCGCCGTCGAATTAGCGATTTCCTTGATGTGCCCAGCAGCGATGGCCGCATTGACACCGCGGCCAAACTCTTCGTAGGACATCACCTGGAATAGCTGCTTCCAACACTGCTGCTTGTCGATAGCCCCGGCGCGGCGCACCATCTTGACGATGAGCGCGGCGCACTTCACTTCCCGGTTATCACTCACCGCATTGAAGACCTCTGGCATTGAGGGCTCCAGCGCGGTGATGATCTTGTCCGCCGCGACGAGATCGTTGAGCTTGATTACTGGTTCGTCCCTTTGAGCCGCTGCAATAACCATCGCCAGTTTATGGAGGTGGGTTTGTTTGCGGGCTCGATAACCTGCCATGTTGTTGCCGTCCGATACTGGACGTTGCCAGTGCTCGCGATACCAGTGGGTCCCCCACTCATAGGCTTCAGCATCCATGTAATATGCGCCTTTAATCTCAGCAATCTTGTGGAGGTCTTCGACGAGGCGGGGGAGCAGTGCTCGAACTTCCTTATCCCTATCGAGTTCAAGTTTCGGGTAGGCTGAAAAGTGACGTTTGGTATCAGCGTATAGAAACACTGTACGAGAAGTAAAGCCGCCTTGAATCGCATACTCGGGCACGTTTTCAGCCATCCACCCCGGCGTAGTGCAACCGATAAGATTAAAGAACGGGTTGACAATTTCCGATTCACCTTCACCTTTAGTACGACGTTTCCAAGGAACAGGTCGGCCGTCCCAAAGGTCCACAAGAACGTCAATGAGCTCTCGGTTTGTAGGGTCGAGAAACGTCCCCAACTCCGACACTGAGACGGTAATTGCACACTCAGTGTAGGTGGTATTATCGGGGAGGAGGTAAGATTGTTTTGCATCAGCAAAGCTCTCCGTGAGACCCTGCCAAGTCATCGAGTCAGGGCCAAAATGGATATCCTCTACTTGGCGCAGCAACGGGAGCGCCACGCCCATTGAAGTCGATTTCGCGACGATACCGGGCGGAGCGACATAGACGATAAAGAAGTTGGGCTTCCACTTGAAGTAGCCCATGTCGAAGAATACTTTACCTCGGAGTGCCCCCGCTATGGCACTCACGCCCGCCCAGAAATGGAATGAATCCGGCGCCTCGAGATACTTGGTATAGTCGAGGTAGGCACGAATCCAATTAGGAAAGTGCCTCGCCAATTGTCAACTCCCAATCAATGTCGAATTCCACCGGGATTTCGAAGGCCGCTGCTTTTTGCAGTTCGAGTTTGATGCCGACCGAACGGCCCCATCCCCACAAGGGGAGGACGAGACCACGTTGCGACCGCTTCAACATCATCTCGTTGTAGGCAGCCCAATGTTCGACGGCGCCGCGGTCACCCGGCATGAAGCTTTCGACTGGATGGCATTCGACAATCGGTGCATATGGATGCTTGCCCGCCATACGTAGAGCTGCGCAATACATAGCACAAGTATCGACACGCCATTGACGAATAGTGCGATTAAGATGAGTATAGGGACAGAGCACATAGATGATTTCGTCCATCAGAATTCGTCCAGAATGAGCGACTCACCGAAAACGAAGAGGTCGTCTTCGGTTCCGTTGTTGTGATAGTCACGGACGTCGAGGTCGTTTGGGAGCATCGCGAGGTTGGGGTAGCTCCGGGTGTCGCCGTCGTAGGAGCAGCCCTCGCGGAACAGGCGGACGAGTATGACTTCTTCGGTCAGGAAGTGGCGGAGTACGGGGATGACTTCTTCGGTGAAGCCGCAGTCGGAGAAGACGAACTTGTTGAAACCTTCGTCCTTATCGCGGCGGACACGGTACGCAGCAAGGCGTCCGAAGATGTCTTGTCCGTACTGCTTGGCCCAATCTTCGCTGAAGGATTGCATGCAGTTGCGGAACGTCTTGCCACCGAGGAGCGGCCACGGTTCATCCTTCAAATCCTCACGACGCTTGGCGAACTCGGCGTAGTCAAGGCCGAAGAAGCCATGGAGCGCACGCTCGATGGGCTCCGCGAACTTCATGGCCTTGTAGTCCATGGTGTTGGAGATCCACTTGGCAAGCGTGTCTTTGCCCGAGCGGGACGGACCGGAGATGAGAATCAGGTTGGCCACTTTGCTTCCTCCATATCTCCCCAGGATTTGTTGCTCTGGGAGATTTCAAATGCAATGGTTAAAGGGTCCGGATACGGAATCGGGATGTGGATTACGTTTCGGATTCGCCGAAAGAGTTCAGGAGTTCGGGCGAGAGAACCAGCGCTTCGCGCGACTTGATAAAGGAGAGAATCATGTCCATTGAGAAGGACGTGAATTGACTTGTGTCCGTCGAAGTCCCGGGCGAACTCGAAGAGATTAGCTTCAGCGAATCCCGTGACAAGCGCCACAGTTGACTGCGGCACCCATGCGAGAGCTTCACCAAGTAGCTGCTCAATTCTTCCAAAGTATGTTCGTTTGTACCCGAAAGCGTTAAAGACACCTCGGACTCGTGGATCTCGAAGCTGGCTTTCAACCCTACGATGCCACTCAGGGATGGCGGGGTGGGCTCGGAACCATCTCCGTTGGAAGAGCTCTGCCTCGTGTACAGTGATGCCCAAAGTTTTAGCAAGTTTGAAGGGCTTACCCCCGTAATTCGTAAGATGTACACCTTGCTTTGCGAGTTGACGGCCATTGGGACGGTCCCTGACCGGAAGGTCTTTGAGATTGTTAGAATGCAGGTCAAGCGAAGGATCGCTACGCTGCGCCTTGAAGAATTCCATGAGAGGCTCGTCGTGAGCCTCCCACGCAACGACCTGAGCGTCCGCCTGCTTCAGGTCGGACTCGTACATGGTGAAGCCCGGGTCAGGGGCAAACACCTTTCGGAGATTGGGACGCTTCACTTGACGCGCGATGTATCGACCACGGGACCAAGGAATGCGGCGAGGATCTCCTTGTTGACTTCCTCGACCTTGTCGAGTGGGCAGTAGAAATGGACCATGTGCGGCGGGGCGCCCTCGGTGGTGAGGTAGATCGTGAATTCGGCGTCGCTGTTGTTGCCGGTGATCTTCGCTTGCCACGAGATGATGCGAGCACAGTCGAAGTAGAGGATCGCACCGTTACGTGTGTCGATGGCGCGGTAGAACATGTTACTTATCTCCTTTGGTTATATTCTGGACGTTTGAGCCGAAGCCGAATACGTCCGTTGAGGAAGAATATCTGTAGGTTTCAGGCCCGGCATACGAGAGTGAAGTACGGTTTCGCTTATCCCAATCTCGACAACTACTGAGGAAATTTGCAAGCAAGGTCTTGAACGAACGATATTGAATGAGCGCTTCGAGTAGCGGTATGAGCGCCGGCTCATCTTCTTTGAGTTCTTCGAGAGCTGTGTCCTCAACGGTGGGGATACGTCCCTTTTCTTTGTCGACCTTGAACTTGGTGGGAAGACAGAGAATATCGTAGAGGAGATGCTTCGTCTGGTCAGGAGAATCGAACCAAAAGGCCTTACGCTTCTTTCGAACAATCGGATGCTGATTCGTCTTCCACCACTTGTCGTCGTAAGGACCAGGTGGAATCGGGGGTCGCGGTAGAACCCTTTGCGGAACGACATCGTCAAGCCAATCAGCAAGGCTCGATAGATATGCTTCGCAAGCGGTCCGCTGTTTGTGAAGCTCGATAAGGTCGCAATTGATTCCACGAAGCTCCATGTAGAATACCGGGTCAGCTTGCCGCATGATACCCTTTTCTTGTTCCTTGAGATTGACGTTTGCAAGTTGGGGCTCCTGCTTGTCGGATACCTCATAGGTGATGACCGCATCCTTGCAGTTGTAAATCCAGAATTGCTCCTCGTTCATCGAGGGATCCCATTCTTTGCCCTCATCCTTCCAATAGACATGGTAAGAACAGAAGATGGAACTAAGGAAGTCAAGGCCTTTCGGAGTTCCAGGCAACAAGACGTGCTGTCGCACCATCGTATCGCGATGAGCGGGGATGTTGAGACCGTAGTTGCGTGCGAAATACTGGCGGTCGTAGTCCCAGTTTTGTCCGACAACGCGAACGTTGGGATGCCTCACGAGCTGATAGAGACGCCATAGAATCTCGATCTCTTCCTCGATGGAAAAATATCCACGAGGGTTCTCCACGCACATGATGGGAATGCAGATAGCCTCGAGCTTAGACCAAGCGACACCAATACACGCGATGCACCGAAGTCTTGTCTCCACGTCGAGAGCAAGTTGTAGGATGTTATCTCTATCAGCTGCCCGTCGCTCAAGGTCTGATAGAACATTGCATACATCTCTGTATGATGGTCGAACAATGAAACGGTATTCAGGAACCGACCAATCTCTTCGGCCACTATCCAGTTGTGCCCTTTTGAGGTCGATAACAGTATACCATCGTTGATCCATCTTACGCAGAATGCCAGCGGGGTGGATAATAGGGATGACCTTGCGCCGACCAAACATGGATTTAGTGACGAGCTGTGAGCCTCGCCAGGAAGTGACACCGGTAGGGACCGGAGAAGTCGTACGCCGTCCCGTGCCGGATAAGCCAGTGAGCGCCCAGAGCGCAGTATTGCCCGCAGCAATGATTGTTTCAGGATCGACACGTTCGATCTCCTCCATCAACTTGACGATGCCTTCGAGCACGGACTTGCGAGGAAACTTGTCGTCGATCTCCTTGAGGCCAAGCTTCTTCGCATCGGACTTCTTCGCAAAGAACTCACCGATCTTGTTCTTCGGAGGCTGGGTGCGACAGACGTTCGTAACGTAGAGGTCGTCACGACGGAGCCCAGCATCGAGCAACATGTCGTCGAGGAAGCGCCCGCTTGCTCCGATGAAGGGGCGCCCTTCGTACATCTCTTCGTTGCCCGGCGCCTCCCCAACGAGCATGATGCGCGCGTTGGGGTTGCCGTAGCCGTTGACTTCAGTCATGGAGTCGGAGGTACTTTCCAGTTGAGGACGTTGGGGTCGTACGGCTTGTCGAAGATTGCAACTGCGTAGGATGGTACCACACCCTGCCGGGAAAGTAAACCTATCAACGCACTTCGCAAGTCATTGATGAGAGAGTACGCCTGCTGGAGTTCGGTGGCCAGGCGTACGATCTTTTCCTCCGGAGCGAGGTCCTCGAAGTGGCGAAGCGGAGGGACTTCGCCTTCGATGTAGAGGGGTTCGAGTTCGAGATCCATGCTATTCCTCCGGGAGCAGGTCCGCTTGGCGAAGCTTATTGTCGAGGTCGGCCTTCGCCGCGTCGAGCTGTTTGCGGGCGCCGTCGGCCGCGACATTTGCCGACTTGAGCGCCACGTTTGCGGCGTCGAGATTAGCTTGCAGCTGCGTGATTTGGTCGAGCAGCACGCTAATCTCAGCCTTAAGTTTTGTGTTGTCTTGTGCCATGTTACCCCCTAGAGTTCACAAGCTCCGCCGACGCAAGCGTATTCTTGCGACGACGTGGTGTTGTCTTCGTCCTCGCGGAGAATCCAATCCTCGGGATTCATCTGCGGGAATTGGTCGACGTAGTTGTGGTACTCCGTGTTGGAGATTTCTCGATACGGAGGTTGTTGGTAGATGGAGTCGGACTCGGAGTGAGGGAAGAACGAGAGGCCGCTGATCTGGTCGAAGTTGTCGTAGACCCAAGCACCGACGGCCATCCACTCTTCGTCGCGGACGTAGATCGAACAGGAGGGCTTGTGCTCGCACCAGTTGCTCTGATAGACCTGCCAGAGCTTGAGCTGCTGAAGGGCGCTGACGTTGTGACGAGTGATGGCACGGTCATCGCTACGAACGGGGAACGGCACGACCATTTCGTGTTGAGGCTTCATGACATCGGGTTCGATGGGGAAGCCTTTATCACGGAGCAACTCCAGCACGGGGTCCTTTGCATCAAGGCGAACGTTTCGGATATAATGCTTCGCGTACCGCGGATGAATTCCACTAGCGGAGTTGGCGAGCTGGGAAACGGTGCCGGAGGGCTTGACGCAGGTGATGGCTGCGGACGGGGTGATGCCGAGGACGTCGGCAAACTCAGCATTGACCTCGACGGCATAGTCTCGGAGGGATCGGAGCATACCATGTACAGAGTTTGATTCTTCCCCTCGCCAATAGTCAGAAGATCGCCAGTCGTCAGGGAAATATTGGCGCTGGAGAGCTGTATAGGGGTTGTCCATGATTCCGGTGAGGCTAACACCAAGGAGGCGTTCTTCTTCGCAGTTCTCCTTCCAAGCGGATGATAGGAAGCGGAAGTCCGTGAACGTCGACTGGATGGTGCCGAGGACCGTTGCCGTCCATACCTTGAAAGCCAGATCGTCGTAAGTGTCGTTGGGTCGAATGACGGCTTCGGTGAGATTGCAGAACTGTCGGTCGCGAAGAATGATTTCGCAGCAAGGATTAGTTCCGAAATGATAATCTGACTTTCGTCGACCGTTGCGGGCGGCTTGCTGCTGGGCGGCACGGACATTGTAGATACCTCGCTCACCACTCTTCGAGAGCATCAAGGATTGCCATTCGGCAAAGAAGATTTCCATCCCTGGTTTCTCGGAGTAAGCCGCGCTATTATTTGCGAGGCGCCGCCAGGGAGTAGTGGTATACCAGTCGCCGGTCTTGGCTGCGCGCATGCGATCGTCAGAAAGATTGGAAAGAGAAATGAGCGCGCTTCGGCGAACTCCGCCGCTGACAATAGCTTCACCAATTTTGCACACGATGTCGTGACATTCCAGCGATGAAAGACGACGGCCTGCAGCGCCTCGGAATAGACGAACACAGAATCGAAATAGAGCTTCCAGAGGTCCCGGACCACTTGCTCGACCGCCGAATGTCTTGAGTTTGGCTCCAGCTGGGCGAAGTCCCGAGGTGTCCCACTTTGGAACTTGACCGTTATATAGCATGGAAAGCAGTTCTCGGAAGGCTTGGCACCATCCGAGTCGGGAATCGTCAACTCGAATAACAGTTGAAGAATCGTAGAAGACATTGGGAATCTCCGGGAGGAGGTTGACGAATTGTCGCTCAACCGAGAAACCCACACCGCATCCGCACGCGAGGCAGTACATTACCTCGGCGAACTTGTAGGGCTGGTCGATGTAGAGGAAGGCACAGTTGTAGCCGGCGACGTTGTCGAGTCGCATGGCTTCGCCTGCGGTCATGAGTGCCCGCATCGAGGGCATCACCTGAAGGTTGAGGATGGCGTTGCGGATGAGGTCTTGGTCCCGCCAGTTCACTTGGGGCGCCGCGTTGAATATGAAGTTGCAGTAGCGGTCGACACTCTCGGACCACGTCTCGCGCCGATGTTCGGAATCGAGGTAGCGAGCGTAGCGCGTCAGGTGAATGAACTGCTGATACGGAGTGGGAAGAACTTGCATGGTGCACCTTAGATGAGGTCGTCGAATTTGACTTCCACCTCGGAGGAGGTGATTTGTCCCGTGAGAAGTTGCAGGCGATTGGTCGCAACTGCATGAAACTTCAGGTCAAGCTCGATACCATAGGCGATACACGTTGCCTTGGATGCGGCTTCGAAGATGGCGCCGCTGCCGGCGTAGCAATCGAGAACGAAGTCGCCGGTCGATGCGCTGCGACGAAGCAGCTCGACGAGCAACTCCACCGGCTTCTCTGCGGGGTGCGAAGGCTTCGCGACCGGGGCGAAGTTGAGCACCTCGGGTCCGCCGATTTGCATTCGCTTCTTGCCCTTGTTGGCAAAGAGGATGCATTCGTAGGTCTTGCGGAAACCATATTCGATGTTGCCGAAACTTCCGACGTTGCCCTTGTCCCAGATCAACGGCCGGCGCCAGCACTCGAAGCCCTGCAACTCAAACGCGGCGAACAGTTCATTGAACCGCATGTAATCGCAGAAGACGTAGATGTGGGCCTGGTCCTTGGTCACGGAATCGAGCACCACAGGGAGCTTTTCGAGAACCTGAGCGAACACCTCATCGGAGTCGTCGTATTCGTGGCCCGTCGTCTTGTCGATGTCGATACCGTAGGGCGGATCGGTGATGACGATGTCGAACGTTTTGAGCATGCCCTTTGTGGTCGCCGGGTCGTACGTGTTGCCGAGGTAGAGGCGATGGGGCGTCTTCGATGGGTCGAACGCTTCGGCCTTGGCTTTGCGCTGCTTCGCTTCGTGCGTCTTGCGGATGATCTTCACCGCTTCCGCTTGAGACTTGGCCGCAGCAACCTCAGGGTCATCCGCATGTTGCGCGATGAGTAGGGCATCCCGAATGTCTTGCTCCCCTGAAGCACCAACCTTGTCGCCGTGGACTTCACGCGCCGTATCACGAACAGTGTGTCCGATCTGTTCGCCGAGAAATTGCGATGCAGACGCATCATAATCACCCTTCTGCTTGGTACGAAGGTCATGTAGTTTCTTGATGGCCAGTGCACGTTCGACAGGCGTAAGGTCGACTCGAACGACATTCTCTTCGAACTCGGCTTCGACTTGAAGGTCTTCGGAAAGTTCTTCGAGGAGTGTGAACGGTATCTCTCCGCCGGGGACGGGGCGCCCATCGTGTCGAAGAGTTTTGCCCTTCGAATCGAGGAGTTGAACTGCACGACAGCGTCGCTCACCAGCAACCAGATGATATTCAAAGCCTTCATCTCCGCCCTCCACGATGCGTAGCACTACGGGGTGCAGCAGGCCTTTGGACTCGATGGAGTCAGCCAGCTCCTGCAAACGCTTGGGATCGAACTCCCGGCGCTGTCGGCCGGAGCCGATGATGATTTCGTCAAACGGTATCGTGCGCATGTTCCCTCGCAAGTGCTTCAAGTTGTTGGATGGTGAAATATTTAGACCAAGCCGGGTCGCGAATCATGTGAGCCCAGATCACATAGGCGGCTTGTCCGGTTGTCGCACACTCCTCGCGGATAACGGGGAAGAGTGTGTCGATGTCGATTTGTCGTTGGCGCTTCGCGAACCAACGTCGAACGGATTGGAGCATGGTTTGTGTGGCCCGTTAATTGAGAATTAAGGGGCGCGACATTAATCGTCGATGAAGCCGGCAGCTCCATTCGGACGCTTTTGGTCGATGGTGAGGTCGAGGCGACGGAGGCGAGGATCGACGGAGATATGGGCCCAGCTCTTGAATTCGTAGATGCATTGGTCGTAGCCAAGATCGGTGGTGGATATGGCGCGACACACTTCGAGTGGAGAGTAGCCTTTGACACGAAAGTCAGCAGCAAGAGCTTTGCGGTGAGCGCTGTTGTCGTGAGAGCCGACCCTGTCATTGAGCCACTTGCAGCGATAACCACTGGTCACGAAAAGAGGAGATGAGAAGATGTTGCGAACTTGTTCGAGGAATTCGGCGAGCTTCTGGATGTTGGGAAGCAACTCGTCGGGAATTTTGTTGGGGATGCCGTGACGAAGAGCGATGTCGGATCGCTCGAATTCTTCGAGGGTGAAGTGAAGAGTCAGCTGCATGTTCTTGCTCCAAAGAAGGCGCCCCGTCCAACGCGAGGGCGGGGCGCCGAGGGTATCACCAGGAAATCACTGGGGTGGATGTGGCAAGTCCAAGGGCCGGAGCCTTGCGCCACGGCATGGCGATGGCGGTCATGGCGTCGGGGTTACGAACGCTTGAACCACTTGGTGATGTTGGCGTTGATCTTCTCGTCGGAGACCTTGTGGCGGAACGTCGCCATGCAGTAGCCGCCGATCAGCATCGGGAGCTTGAACTCCTTGCCGTCCTCGTTGAAGCCGAGCGCATCGCGCAGCTGGTTCAGATTGGCGTTCATGCCCGGCGACATGTCCAGCACGTCCATGCCGTTGACCTTGGTCGTGTCGAGGATGATGCCCGCGGTGAAGGAGACCTTGTCGCGGCGCAGCTGGTCGCGCACTTCCTGGGAATCGACGATGACCTTGACGCGGAGTTCCGCGAAGGGCTTGCCGTCGTTCATCTTGGGGTGCTGGCGCTCTTCGACCTTGAGTTCTTCGATGAGCACCGGCCAGTCGCCTTCGGGAACCTGCAAACGCTGGGTGTCGCCGGCCTGGTTGATGGTCTGGGAAAGGAGAGCGTTGGTATCGAACATGATGTTGTCTCGCTATGTTGGAGAGGAGGATGATGGTTACGGAGTTGAGGAGATGATGCCGCCTCGAGCCTTCCACGGATCGATGATGGCGGAGAAGTGTGGTGGAATGTCCTTGTTCCACGGCACATTGCGTGCCTTCGTGTCGACACCGCTTTCGGTGGTCGACCACGTCCACGTTGTGCCCACGCGCTTCGTCAGAATGACGTCGGAGAAGTTGCGCGGGAGCTTCGGTGCGAGCTTGCGACCGAGGGTGGATGCCATGATCTTTGACACACCTTCTTCCTCGTTGTTCTCTCGCTCGGTGTGAGCGATGAGGACGAAGGTGCACATCAGATCGAGGCAGAGTTTCTCGATAACAGTCTCGATGGTTTCCATGGCGCAGCCCCACTGGGACTGGTCAGGGGAGGGGTGGCCGCCGACCACGAGCTTGAGGGCGGCGCGGCTGATACCGGACAAGCCGTCGATGACAAAGGCTTTGTCCGTTCCGAACTTGCCGATGTCGCCGAAGGATTCGCCGGTACGGTCGCAACGGAAGTCGTTGCACCATTCGAGGACCTCGGACCAGGGACCGAGATACTTCGCGCGGTTGGGGTCGGCCCATGACTTCAGGGCACTGAAGCTCAGCTGGTTGATCATCTTGGCGGTGGCGGTCAGCGTGGACCACGGCGTGCCGGTGGGGCGGATGTAATGCCAGTGGAACTTGTCCGCCGGGAGGTCACCGCAAATGTCCATGCCCTGTTCGGTGAAGAGGACGAAGGGCGTGATGCCGCAGTCGATGAGCGTGCGGAGCGCGTGGGTCTTGCCGGTGCCCGACGGGCCGAGGAGCATGACCTTGGGGCCGGGAATCGGAGAGCGCGCTGGACTACTTGCCATCGTCATTGAGGAGTTCCTCCAGTTTGGCAATGCGTGCGGAGAGTGCTTCGTTGCGCAGTGCGAGGTTGTAGATCATCATGAGGAGATGGAGTTCCTTGTCGATGACGCTGTACGAGTTGTCGGTCTTCATGGCCGGGCTCTCGGCGAGCCAGGGTGTCATGATGATGCCGATCTCGCTGGCGAGGTCAGTCTTGAAGTTGACCAGGCGCGAGGCGTAGAACTCAGGCGGCAAAGCGGGCTCCGGCGAAGCCGCCGGTTCGCTGGTAGAGGGCGTATCGGATGAGGAATTCACGTTTCAAAAGCTCCAAAGAAAGGACGTCGAGGAAAGCCTGCTCGTTATGCGATTCGACGCAAGGGAGTGAGCTTCCAGGTATGGTGTAAATTCCGAGGAGGGAACGTCGTCCTCGCTCGAAACAGGACGTACATGTGCCGGCGAGGAACATGTGGCGACTATCATGATCACCCAGAGGCACAACGTTGGCAAAGACACAGCCACAAGAAGTGCAGCCGATATGGTATGCGATCGGCTGGGAGCCGGGATGTCGCGGATACCAGCGATTCGTCGAGCCAATGCAGCTGCTGCCTTCTGCGTCGATGTAGTATTCGACATACAAGTTGAGTGCTCCTTAAGTGCGCACATTATAGCGCAGGCGCCGCGACAGGTCAAGTTTTATGAGAGGTAAAGGATGAAAAGTCCCATGAGGAAGATAACTAAAGCAGCCGGAGTATCGCGTTCTACATAAACCCAACCGGCGAATAAGCAAAGAAGAAGTCCAACGAGGATGTTCATGGAAGCCTCCGCTTGGATTCGTTGGCGACGAGCGAGGCGGCGCGGCGCTTGAAGGATTCGGGGCGCGTGCGCGTGCCGTAGTTGATCCGCGCTTTGCCATTGTGCTTCTGACGCTTGGACTTGGGAAGCGGAAGATGCTTCCACGTCCGAGCATGGATAGCATCGTACGTCGTGGCGTAGCTGACTTGATGAAGGATGGAGATGCAGCGGATGCAAAGGTCTTTTTCCCAGTAGAGGCGCCGCATTTCGATGACTTCGTGTTCGAGAAGGCGGGAGCGGGGGTGCTCCTCGCCTTGCATTGGACCGAGCTTACCGAGCCCCATTAGAGGACTCCTCCTCGACGGGGATTGGATTGGCGACGAGTTGGAGGAAAGGCATCAACTCCTTTTCGAGTAGGCAAATCTCTCCGGCTTTCGAGTGGTTGACCCAGATGCCGACGTGGTAGTGGCCGCCGAGGAGTTCGGCTCGGATGGATGTGATGGGCGGCTTGCCCGAATATGTGAGGATTGACATGGGGGCGCCTCCGTCAATCGGTGACCGCGACGGGGTTCCAGACGCGGAACTCGAAATCCATTTCGAGGAAGGGTTCCGGGTCTTTGTGGTCGCAAGCTTCGAAGAAGCCGCAACCTCCATAGTTGGTGCACGCGGAGTCGAAGTCCTGCATGAAAGCATCGACACCGTAGTGGGTGTAGCGCTCCCAATCCTCGCACATGCGGTTGATGGTACCGACTGTTGCTTTGAGCCAGCGATCGATTTCCCAGTCGTGGCGATAGGTCACCGAGTCGAGGTGCTTGATCTGGGTTTTCTGGATCGCGGCGCCCCGGATGACTGCGCCGTCGACGTTGATGCCGTTCTCTCGCGCGGCCCACACGTAGCCGGAGAATTGTCCACGGAGGTGCCACTGCCTCGCCCAGTTGTGGGCGAAGGCCTTGGTCGTCTTGTCGTCGTAGATGAAGAGCTTGTTGCCCATGCCCTGCCACTCGACGATCATATCGCAGCGACCGGCGAGGAGGAGCGGGTCGCCGGTTTCGGGGTGGGTGGTACCGGGGAATGGATGGGCGAACGAGTACTCAATCATCGGCCGGCCATAGAAAACATGCGGGCGGAGATGATCGGTGTCGAGTGGCCACTCCTTGAAGTAGGAGAGGTAGGCTGCGGCGGTTCGCTCCCAGGTCTTGTACTCGCCTTCGGGTGGGACGTAGTCGCCGTAGGCCGTCGTGAGGGCGAGGAAGCCCAGCTCGATCGAAAGATCTGAACCGAGGCCTTGCTCGTAGAAGGATCGGCGGGCGATTTCCATTGCCGAGGCGTACGCCCCGCCGGCGTTGAAGTGGACGTTCTTGTGCTTCGCGTGGAGGTTCCGACAGAACTCGTAGAAGAAGCGGCGCGGGCACGACCGATAGGCCGAGAGCATCGTGGAGTCGACGTAAGTCGGAAAAGTAATCGAGCCCTGCGGCGGAGCCGAGAGGGGAACCGATGCGTCGACCCAGTCATCGCTTTCGGATGGAGGAAGGGGCGCCGGTTCGGTGCGAGGTTGCGGTGCGAAGAAGTCACCGCTCGGTGTCGGAATCAGGCTGTAGCGCCTTGTTGAGTCGAGTAGCATAGATGGATTCTCCACGTTTGAATGACAATTCGGTGCCACGGATGCTCGCTTCCATGCGCTCCGCGAATTGGGTGAACTCGCGGAGCGCCTGGCGGAAGCGGTAGAACTCGTTGCGAGTTGATTCGCATTTGCCCACGGTGTCGAGGGAGAGGGAAACTTCCCCACCGCGGGCGATGCGTTCGACCATTGCGAAGAACGCTGGGTCGTAGTCGAGAAGTTTCTTCGACATTAGAGAAGGGCTCCGATTATGCCGCCGAGCAGGATGGAAAAAAGGTCGAGCGCACTACCGAAGCCGAGGCGCATCGACCCATGTTGGATGCCCTCGCGAGCGAGTGCGAGCAACATGACGATGCCGAGCACGACCCATGAGTTGACCGCCGTGCCGAGCACGAAGACGATGACGAAGCCCGCGGTTGCGTGGAGCACCTGGTCGAGGAACTCCTGCTTGATGGTGTCGGCCATTAGAGGAGGTCTCCGAGGTCGATGGTCTTCGAGGGGGGCGCCGCCTTCTTCGTCGAAGAGGCCTTGGCCGACGCGGCGTCTGCGGCTTCGATGGCCCCGGCGCGGTGAGGCGCGAGGTGCTCGATAGCAGCGCGAACGTCGGCCCGGCTGACCTCCTCTCCGTTGAGGATGCGCCGGCGGAGGTCGTGGATGTCGAACTCGCTCATGGGATGTTCACCTCCACGTGACCGGGGATGTAGACGAAGCCGGTGTAAGGGCCGTCGCCGTTGAAGAGCGGCTCGGCCCAGTGCTCTTCGTCGTCGGTTTCATCGTTCCGCACTTCGGCGAGTTGCTTGCAGGTATACTCCTCGATTTCCATGTCGGTCTCGACATAAGAGTAATCGAGGATATTTTCTGGATCGTGATAGATGAGAGTGTATTGCATGTGATGCTCCTTGTTGAGCGTTTTGGGTGGTGATTATAGCCCGCGGGGCGCGACTGGTCAAGTGCGGTGCGTGGGTTAGAGTTCGACCTCGATTTCGCCCGCGAGCCACTTCTTGAGAAGGAGTTCGACGAGCTTGGATTGCGCCCCGTACGCCGGTCGCGAGGGATCGCGCCAGGATGCGGAGAGGGTGACGAGCTTCTTGTCGACGGCTTCGACCAGAGGGCCGGGAAGCTTCGCTTTGAACTCGATGTTGGGTACGAGATAGGGACGGCGGCCGCGTGGCATTATTGCACCTCGGTGACTTGCTTGAAGATGAAGGTCTTAAGCCGGGCGCCCCGGCCAGCGCGGCGCTCGTCACGGCGCTTCGCATCGTATGCGACGTTGATCGCCTCGGTTTGCGAGGAGCATTGGGAGAGGACGAAGCGGATGCCGTTGTTGTAGTTGCCGATGACAACGTAGGGCTTCATCAGCGATTCGGCGCGGCGCCTGCGATTAGCCATGTGAGGTTGCCTCATACTCGAGGAGGAGACGTTGCAGTTCGTTGTGTCCGATGATGCCGTGCTTCAACAGTTCGGAGATGAGCGATGCGACGTTGTCGTCGTTGATGTATACGGTATCCAAGGTACGGAAACCATCGGATGCATAGACGATGAGTTGGTCCGGCATACGGGCGTCAACTTGTGCGTAGAGTCCGTCGCCGATATAGGTGGTGCTCATGACTTGTCCTCGAAGATGGATTGAAAGCCCGGCCAGTTGCCGAAGTGGAGGCCGTCGTTGAGGATGGCCGCGAGCTGGCGAAGCTTCTCCTTGGCGGCCATCGGCTTGATGATGATGTCGTAGACGACGCGGCGCGTCTCGACGGAGTATTGCGCCGGGGCGGACTCGAAGATGATGTCGGCGAGCGCCGCGACTTGTTTGGGAGATATTGGCATGGAGTGGGAACCTCATTTGATTGGCCCGTTAATATAGCATTAACGGGCCTTTTTTGCAACTTGTCGTATGGCTACGCCATCTCGTCGGGGTCGTACATCAGGGTGAGGATGGACTTCGCGCGGGTGCGAGCGACGTAGAGGAGATTGTTCTCCTGGATGATGTCGACTTCGGTTGTGGCGAAGCGAGAGGGGATGAGGTCGGGGCGAAGGATGATTACTTCGTCGGCCTCAAGGCCCTTCGACTTGTGGATGGTGCAGAGAAGAGGACCGTCCTTGCCCTTAAAGAGCTGGGCGATGAGCCGCTTCAAGGACATGACGTCGACGACCATCACGTCGGAACAGAGCGAGGTGAGCGCATCGAAGCGGTCTTGCGCCGCGGCGAGAGCGCCCATCCGGCCTTGGTCGTAGCAGGATTTTTCCGTCTCTTTGAACCACGCGTTGAGGGTTTCGACGAAGTCAGCGATGGGCATCGAGTTCTTCTTTTTCGAAAGATTGTCGACGAAGAAGGTGATGGAGCCTTCGAGGTTCGACCTGATGGTGAACTGGCGCTGCTCCGCAAGCATGCGCAGGCCGAGCTTGATGAGCGGCTTGTTCTGGCGACAAATGATGAGGGGTTCGTGCCGGGCGCCATTTTGGAAGAAGTACGACAACTCCGTTGGGATCTCGTGCTCGACGATTATTTGGCCCTCCGGGGCGCCCTCGCGGGGTTCGAGGTGGGGGACCCACTCGCGTGCGAGTTGCACGACCTTCGCCGGACAGCGATATGTCACGCTGAGAGGGAGCTCCTTCATCGCGAAGCGGAGCTTGAGGTCGTCCATCGACGAGGGTGTTGCCCCGCGGAAGGCGTAGATGGATTGGGCTCGGTCGCCGACGCACACGATTTGCTTCGCACCGAGCTGGGCGATGATCTCGTGTTGGAGGCGATTCAAGTCTTGGACTTCGTCGACAAAGACTCGGTCGAATTGCGGCCAGGGGGTCTTGAGGCGAAAGGGCAGCCAGAGCATGTCGTCGAAGTCGATGACGTCGGTGATGTTCACGGAGACGCGGAACGCGCGTGCGGCCCAGGCGACGATCGTTTGGCGTTTGAACTCTCCCTCTTCGAGATCGAGGTCGTCGAAGATGTTCAGCATGTCGAGGTTGGTGGGGTCCTCGTCGAAGAAGAGGGCACGCGACTTGGCGGTGGAGCACATCTTGATGATGATCTCGCCGTAGTCGAGGTCCGCGTTGGAGCCGCGTGCGTTCTCGGGAAGGAGTTCGTTGCAGATGTTGCGCATCTTGCGGCCGTCGATTTCTCCACGCCATCCGCCCTTGCGGAGCGCAGAGAGACCGAAGGCGTGGAAGGTCTTCGCCTGGACGTGCGAGGGGACGCGGGCGGCGAGTTCGTCCGCGATGGCTTTGTTGAAGGCGAGGAAGGCAATGGCCTCGCGTGGAGAGGTGAAGCGAAGACCGTGGACGATGGTCGTGGTCTTGCCGGAGCCAGCGACGGCTTGGACGAGGATGTTCTCGCTCGCGTCGTTGATGGCCTCGTAGATGGCGATTTGCATCGGGGACCAGGGTCGGCCCCCGGCGGCGGTGCCGAAGTCGAGTTCGCGCGGCGCGACGGGCGCCGACATGAGACCGTCGAGGTTGATGTTCATGCGGTACCTCCGGCGACGAATTGGTTGAACAGGTTCTCAAGTTCCTCCTCGATCCGGGCACGGAGGATCCAGGGCTGGTCCGTCGCGTTGCGGCCTGTGAGCGAGGGGAGGAGGACTCGGATGTTGATGACGACGCCGATGGCATGGAGGCAGCGAACGAGGTCATCGTCCTGCATCGGGCGATCCTGCTTCGCGTATTCGGTCAGGGTCTCGATGAGGTTCGTGAGAGAGGCCATCGTGTAGGCGTTGCACGCCTGTTTGAAGGCCGACTCGCGGAAGCCGAGGATGTCCTCGTCGGATTGTTCGTTGTAGAACTTGTTGGAGATGGTGCGGAGCGCCGCGCCGAGTTTGGCTTTGTTATTCATCGATAGAGTCCTCGAAAGAAGTGGAGTTGAGTTCTTCGACTATGGAGTAGGCGAAGCGTATGGTGTCGATGTCGTGTTGCAGGTCGCGGATGTGGGAGCCGCCGCTACCTGCGGGTGCCGAGTCCGGCGATGCGAAGCGCGCGGGGCGCTTCCGGACTAGGTGCTGCGCGCTGAGGATGATCTCCGCGTCGACTTCGGTGGCCTGCGCTGCGAGCACTTCGTAGTGGCCGCGTCGCAAGGGTCCGGCAACAACGAGGGGATAGTACTTCGGCGAGGTGCGAAGGCAACGGTGGCAGCGACCGATGTTGCGCTCCTTCCAGATGACCTCGTAGTGGAGAGAGTTCGGGTCGCGCCAGGGCTCGTCGCGGTACTCGATGCGATTGCGGTAGACGTGCTTCGTCAGGGGGAGGAGGGAGGTTGGGGTTTCGAACGTGGCGCCGCATGTGCACTTCGTGCGGAGCCAGAAGGTGACGAAGCACTCCACGCGGGAGCGGTCGACGGGCTGTGCCGGCTCGATCTTGGCGATTTCTTCGCGGATGCGCTGGAGCGCCGACTTGACGGATGAGTAGCCCTTTTTGCGTTCCTCGCGTTCAGCAGCGCGGGCATCGCGATCTTCTTGAGGGAGGAGATCGTCGAGGTCGACGATCAGGTCGGATAAGTCGACCTTTGGTTTGATGCGTCCCTTACCCATTGTTCACCTCCGACGCGGCGCCCGCGGCGTGCGGGTCGAAGCCCGTGTTGTGCTTGTAGTGCCCGGCGTGCTGGAAGAAGAAGTCCTTGGCTTCACGAAGCGAGAGGTGCTTCTCGTGTTGGAGTTGCTTGATGGCGGCGATGGCGCCCCCGTCGCGGTATGCCTCGCGGACGGAGAGGGAGAGTGGGAAGTTGTCGGCGACTCGGACAAGTTGCATGACGTAGTGACGAAGGTGGGTACGATGTTGCCACCGGATTGCGATCCGGTTGCGGCCGACTATGCGGTATCGACGAAGGTCCATTGATGATCTCCCGACGCATACGCGTCATTATTAGTGTTGTTCGACCCGAGGGCCGGTCCTCGCCCCGCGACATTGCCGTTGGGCGATAACGCCCATTATACCGCGCATCGGGGGGCATTGTCAACCTTTCGCGCGGGGGTGCGATGCCTTGGTGGCGCTCCGGTCTGCGCCCGGTGATGGTTATTTGAAGATGTCCGCGATGATGGAATCGAGTTCTTCGGTGGGCGCCCCGAGGAGGTCGTCGAGCGGGCGCGGCGTCATCGAGGCGAGCTGGGCGTTGAGAGAATCGTACATGGGATTCGTATCTTTGTGGCGGAAGATGAGCGTACAGGAGGTGTGAGGCGGGTACTTGGTCCAGAGCATGGAGTTGCGCACGTCTTCGTCGATTGCAACGAGGAGGCTTTCGAACATCATCGCGATGCGGTACTTGTTCGCAAAGTCGAGCTGTGCGCTCTTCGGTCGACGGGAGTCGGTCGCGGCGCGTGCGATGGAAGAGCGGTAGCCGTAGAACTTCTTCCGGAGTTCCATGGCTTGCGCCGCGGGGAGGATGAATTCGATGTGGGGAGTGCCTTGTTCCATCTTCTCCACGAGGGCGTGGAAGAACGAGGGATAGGCTTCGGGGACTCGGGGATAGGACATTTCGAATTAGGGCTCCATTGCTTCGATTGCAAGATGATTGCAGAGAGCTGCGAAGACCGCAGTCATCTCATATGTGGTTTCAGTTATCGCGTGAGATAGCGATCCATCCTCGTTGATCCAGATGGCGATTGCGCCCCGTGGAGAGCCCTGGCCTTGGGCACGGCGCTCGCGAATGGTGTCGATTGCATGGACGAAAACTGCTTCACCGGTCCAGCGACCGTTAAGGGGTTCGATTGCCATGGGGAACTCCGAATAAAGGGCCTGTTAAATTGGAATTAAGGGGCGAGTTCATTCAGCTTCTCCAGTCGCTGGATCTTACGTAGCAAGTGGAGGAGCATCTTGGCGAGAGTCTCGCGCCACGGTTCGGTTTCACGCAACGGGGCGCCGTCTTCGACGAACTCGTTGAAGGCTTCATCGTTGTAGGACATAGAGACCTCGAGTATTATAAAAGGGCCCGTTAAAGAGGATTTAACGGGCCACACAATTGCTAGTCGGTTGGGACGCGAAGCGGGTTAGAAGAAGTCCGGCTTGGTGATCGCCCGGCCGAGAGCCATGAGACCTTCTTGGAAGTGGGTGCGCGCGATGGCGGCCCAGCGTGGATCGAGGTTGGCGCCGAACTCTGGGTCGGAGAGGTTGTTGAGGGCTTCTTCGAGATGCTTGCCGATCTCTTGCTTGTAGTCCATGGCTGCGAGTTCGTCGTCGTTGAGCTTACGATAGCCAGCGGGGAGGGTGACGTCGTTCATGGGGTGGGCTCCTTGGAGCGGTTGGTTGAGCGCGCATGATAGCAAAACGGGGCGCACTTGTCAATGAGTCGAGAGGCGTGGGATTCGCGCGTTGTTGGTGATGCGGGCATGATGCGAGGATGATGCGGGGTTGATGCGGTAGGCGGTGGGGGTGAGGGCGGTATCTCCCCTTGTCCGTTGCTCTCTCTTGTCTTTTAAAAAAAAATAAAAGAGAGAACAGACGTCCAACGAATAGAAGGGTAGAAAGGGGGTTCGGGCCGTTTTGTAAGCGCATCATACCCGCATCATATGCGCATCATACCCGCACCGCGTGTTTGCCGGTAGTGGCGCGCCGCGCGAGGGCTTGACACCTCGGCGGCCCTGTGGTAAAGTGCGCGTGTTGTTGGGGCATGGTGCCCTGACACATTGTTAGGGCGATGTCCCTGGAGAAGCAAAATGGCCGAACGTAACAACCCGTATTCCATGTCCTACGACCTCGACGAGCAGCGCATGGTCATCGTCGCCGTGCTGCGCGAGAAGAACTCGAACGACGAGATCGTTCCCATCGATCGCACCGAGCTGAACTACGGCGAAGTGCACGCCGACCTACTGAACTTCGTCAACCTCTACGGCCTGAGCAAGCTGTGCCAGGACCGCAGCAGTGAGGTGAAGGCCGGGCCGGAGAAGCTCAACGCGTTGCGCGAAGTGTTCAACCAGCTGGTCGCCGGCCAGAAGGAACGCGCGCGTGTGGTGGGTTCGCCGATGGTCAGCGTCGAGGTCGAGGCGCTGGCGCGCATCAAGGGTATCTCGATCCCCGATGCGCAACGCGCGCTGAAGAACTATGACAAGGAGCAGAAGGAGAAGATCCTGTCGAATCCGAAGATCGTCGAGGTCGCGCGTCAGATCGAACAGGAGCGCGCCGCCGCCGAGACGAGCGTCTCGCTGGACGATCTCGCCGCCTGAGTCACCGAACGTCGCGTCAACCCTCCCTACGCGACTTCTTGAGGCCCTTCGGGGCCTTTTTTTTTGTCCCTGCGAAGCCAATGTTATAACGCGCCCGGGATTGTGGGGCGTCGGTAGGTCGAAAAATTCCCTGAGAAGTTGATGTGAGAGATATGGATGATGCTGTTGCGAGGTGGGGTGCGAAGCAGCGACACGCGATGAAGGCGCCGCGGCCGCGCGCGTGTCGTATATTGAGTTTTATCCTACAAAGGGGGAAATAAAAAAGAGGAGAGGCGAGAGGGAGCGTCCTTGCTCCCTCCCCGCCTTGGGCGGTTAGCCCATCAAGTCGCCCAGGTCGACGCTGGAGTCTTCCTCCTTGCGCCTTGCGGCGATCTCTTCGGCCAGCTTCGCGACCTTCGGGTTCGCCTTGATGGCATCCCGCTGTTCGTCCGTCATGCCCTTGAGCGACTTCTGAACGTCCGCCACGCTCGCGCCCTTGATCTCGGCGATTGCTTCGATCCAGGCTGCAACGACGGGCGCGCCACGCACGCTCTCCCGCTCCCAGACGCCATCGCAGAGATCCGACCAAACCTGATCGATCCGCTCGATCTTTTCGAGGCCCATATCGACCTGCGACGCGCGGTCCATGCCGAGCTTGGCGAGCCCGTAATCGAACACCCGATCGGCCATAGCCGATGGCATGTTGTGGGCGCGCGGCGCGCGGATGGACTTGCCGAGAATCAGACCGGCATCGGCCAGCGCTTCCGTAGGCTTGCCCTTGTGCAGCGCGATATGGGTCAAGCGACCGTTATCGTCCAGCACGCGCATCAAGCCAGGAGTTCCAATCTTCTTAGCCATGGTGATATCCTCAGTAGTAGTAGTGGTTTCACGTGGAACATCGTACGCGCTCGCGATGATGTTCCACGTGTGGGTTCGGGTGACGTCAAGACGGGGAACCCCGACCTTGCCCTTGCCGCGCGTCCTGCGCGTGGGGCTGGCCGTCCTGTCTCGCCAGCCCCGAGGGATATTGAACCACATGGCGCTCGCCTTGTCAAGCATCGGATGCGACGTGCGGGTGGGGGCCATCCCCCCTTGGGGGGCCGGGCCATCCGCCATTTAAGGCACCACTCGGACGCGCAGTGGATTTTGGGACTAATGTGGCCCGTTAATTCTCCAATAACGGCCCCATTAATCCTCTTCCCACCCACGACCATCCACCGCACCCCTGTTGCATCCCCGCGCGTCACGCGCTACACTTCCCAATCGAAGGGGGCGCCCCCGCCCGCGAGACGAGCATGGCCTTCACCGACGCGTTGAAAAAAGTAGTCCGGACAGTAGCTCCCGCGATTGGGACAGCGTTGGGCGGACCGCTCGGTGGCACCGCGGTCAAGTATCTCGCGGACAAGTTCCTCGGCAAGCCTGATGCTTCGGAGGCCGAAGTTGCCGAGGCACTGGCGGGGGCGTCCCCAGAGCAGTTGATCCGACTCAAGGAACTCGACACCGATTTCGCCAAGCACATGGCATCAATCGGCGTCGACCTCGAGCGCATCGCCTACGAGGATCGAAACAGCGCACGTGACCTGGCCAAGGTCAACATGCTGCCACACATCATCCTCTCCACGGTCTACACCGTGGGCTACTTCTATGTGCTCAATATGTTCTTCACCGGAAAGTTCCAAGTCCCGGAGAGCAGCCACGGGCTCGCCGAAGGTCTCCTTCTCGTCTTGACCACGGCGCAGACCCTCATCCTTCAATTCTGGTTTGGTTCTTCTGCTGGGTCGAAAGCTAAGGACGCTCACCTCGCCAACTCGCAACCGGTGACATCATGAGTGCTCAACCCATCGACGTGATGCGCGAGCAGCATCATAAAATGATCGACTGGATGCTCGCGAACTTCAAAGGCAAAGGCTCTCTCCAGCAGATGGCCGATGCCTTTGGCTATTCCTACGCGTATCTGTCGACGGTCATCAACTCGGACATGTTCAAAGCCGAACTGGCGCGGCGCCGGGAGATGGTCAACACCGTGTTCGCCGGCAAGGTCGTGGAGCAGACCTTCGAGAACGCATCGCGGAGTGCGAAGCTCCTCAACGATTATCTCGAAGGTATCGAAGCCTCCGACGACGATTTCGACCCGAGACTCGTGCTCGACATCAATGACCGGACGATGAAGCAACTGGGCTATGCCCCGAACAAGCCGGTCCACGTCAACATCAACGACAACAGTCTCCATGTGACGCAACAGGTCGCGGTCGAGGCTGGCGTTGCTGCTGCAGCTCGCGAGCGGATGATGAATCGCGCTCGTCAAGGGGTCACGATCGATGGCGAAGCATCGCCAAGTAACGGGTGACATCCGATGGGTACGGTTCACGACCGAACCCGATTTCGCGCGGCGCCAGCGCAGGAGACGTGGTGCGAGAGCGAGAGGGAAGCAGTACGAAAAGCGAGCGCTCGATGCGCTTGTGGACATGTATTCGGAGAGAGTGCTGAACTCGCCGTGGATAGAATATATCGACGAAGCTGGACATCACTGGTGTCAACCCGATTCTTTACTCTTCAATGTCGAAAAGGGTATTATCACCATTATCGAGGTGAAGTACCAGCACACCGCGGACGCGTGGTTACAGTTAAGGAGGTTGTACCAACCGATTTTGGAGTTTTTATTCTCTACTCCCGACTCCCTGTGGACTATCAACGTGGTGGAAATGGTGAAGTGGTACGAGCCAAGCACCTCTTTTCCCGAGAGCGTGCGCCTCTGTCCCGTCCTCCATCAAGCCCATCTTTCGATGTTTAACGTCCATATTTGGAATCCATGAGCAACGCAGCCCTCCTCGCTGAGCAAGTAGCCGATGACCCGGCGGTCATGCCCGTCGCGGACGTCATCGATCTCGCGGCTGAGGACTACGAATTCTATACTCGGACGTTCTTCCCGAAGACCTGTCAGAGTGCGACGCCGAAGTACCACCTCGACGTCGATTCTGATTTATGTAGTGGAGCCCGCTATGTCGGAATCGAGATCTTTCGCGATGGAGCGAAGACCACGCTCCTCCGACTATTCGCATCTAAACGCATTGCGTACTGCATCTCGCGAACCATCATGGTCGTCGGTAAAGGGCAAGACCACGCAATCAAAACGATTCGATGGCTCAAGCGTCAGGTGGAGTACAATCCCAAGTGGAGCGGTACCTATCGACTTCGCAAAGGAGATAAGTGGACTGACGAGTGGATTGAAATCATATCCGACCTCTTTCTCGATGTCGACGGACAGCCTGTTCGAATCAACGTTGTGGCATATGGACTCACCGGTCAGATCCGAGGCGTTAATATTGATGACTATCGGCCCGACCTTATCGTTGTGGATGATCCTTGTGATGAAGAAAATACGGGCACGCCCGAGCAGCGGAAGAAAATCGCCGACCTCTTCTTCGGCGCGCTGTCGCGGTGTCTCGTGCCGAGGGCGGAAAATCCCGCAGCATTGATGTGTTTGCTCCAGACGAGCCTCCACCCGGAGGACCTCATCAATATGGCGCACCGTGACCCGACGTGGGTTACTCATAAAATCTCTTGTTTCGATGAGCGTGGCAACTCCGTGTGGCCGCAGCGCAAACCGACGGAGGAACTCCTCGCGGAACGAGAAGGTTTCGCCGAGCGTGGGCAGCTCGATCTGTGGATGCGGGAAATGGAATGCACTCTCATCAATCCGCAAACTTCGTTGTTCCGCGAGGAGTGGCTTAACTATTACGACGTTTTGCCCGAAAAGTTCGCGGTCATCATGTCCATCGATCCGGTACCTCCGCCCGACGATTCGCAGATGGTCAAAGGCACTCAGGACAACGACTATGAGGTGCTGTGTGCCATCGGTTTGTGGAGAGGCCGCAAGTACCTCCTCGAGTATCGGATGAATCGGGGGCATCGTCCGGATTGGACGCTCACAAATTTCTTCGAAATGGCCACCAAGTGGAGGCCGATGCTGGTCGCTGTCGAAACCCACAACTATCAGTCGACGCTGAAGTGGCTCCTCGAACAGGAAATGAAGAAGCGGAGCCAGTATTACATTGTCGAAGGGTTCGGCAAGGGCACTGGCGAAAAGATTAAGAAGATGCACCTGATAAGTGGTGCGTTCAGTGGTCTGGCCACTCAAAGAGATTTCTACATCAAGTCCGACATGGTTGAATTCATGTCGCAGTTCACGATGTATCCTCGCGTTGGACACGACGACGTGATCAATGCCGTAGCTATCGGGCTCAAAAAGCTCAAGGATAAGGGCGATATCGACTCCTATCTCGAGGACCTCGAGGATGAGGAGAAGAATGAGCGCGAAGAAGAGTGGAAACGAGGCGCCCCGTGAAGTACGTCCACGACCAGCTGACCTATGGCTCCGACCGGCACAAGATGGTGCTTGACGCCATCATGCGTCGCGTGCGTTACTCGCGCGAGGAGCGGGGGCGCAACACGGATCGGTGGAAAAAGGACGAAGAACAGTACCTCGCGTACATGCCGGAGCGGGATGTCGACACGGCTCGGCGTACCCTCCGCGAGCAAGGCAAGCCTCAGTACACGACGCTTTTCGTTCCTTACTCGTATGCGACGCTAATGGCGGCCCACTCGTACTGGGTTGCTGCGATGCTAGGCCGCGACCCCGTCTTTCAGTTCGCGGGGCGCCACGGCGAGAGTGAAATGCAGCGCAACGCTGTCGAAGCCGTGATGGAATACCAGCGAATCGTGGGGGAAATGACCACGAAGCTGTACATCTGGCTACTCGATGCGGGTAAATACGGCGTTGGGTACGTGTGGCCGTACTGGTGCGACGAGGTAAACTACGTGACGGGGCTCGAAGAGCGGGCTCCGACGTGGCTTGGAGTGCCGATTCCGGGCGCCCCGCTGAAGAAAGTGAGGGTGATTCAGGAAATCCAGGGCTACAGCGGTCACAAGTTGATGAATATCCGGCCGGCGAACGCGCTGACCGACCCGCGTGTGACCCACACGGACGTGCAAAAGGGTGAATTCTTCGGCTACGAGGGGCAAATCTTCTGGAATGCCCTTGTCGCAGGCGAGAATGAAGGCATCTACTACAACATCGAGCGGGCAAAGGACATCGCAATCAACCCCCGCTCGGAAGAGGGGACCGATCAAATCGTCCGTCCGGACGATACTTCGATGCCGGCGGGCGGTTATTCGTCGATTGACCCTCGTCTCGACATGAAGAAGTGGAATTATTTCGAGATTTGCATCGAGCTGATCCCCAAGGACTGGAAGCTCGGCAACTCGAATCAGCCTGAGAAGTGGCTCTTTACCGTTCTCGAGGATGGGCTCATCATCGCTTCGCGGCCGCTTGGCGAGCATCACAACAAGTTCCCCGTTGGTGTGATAGAATATGAGATTGACGGCTACGCGCTGCACAATCGTTCGATGAGCAACATCCTCGAACCTCTGTCGAACACCATCAACTTCCTCGTCAACCAGCATTTCTACAACGTGCGCAAGACGCTGAACAACGAGATCATCTACGATCCGTCGCGCGTCATGTCGATTGATTTGAAGAACCCCGATCCGGGTAAGATGATTCGACTGAAGCCGGCAGCCTACGGCAGCGACGTGCGCACCGCAGTGTCACAGCTCCAGACGGTGGACGTGACGCAGGCTCACATGCGTGATGTGTTGACGGTTATCGACTTCGGTGAGCGTGTATCCGGTGTCAACGCGAATTTGCAGGGCATCCTCGATCCTCGGGGGCGGAAGACTGCAACCGAAGTTCGTGGGGCGGGCGCCGCGGGGGCAGGGCGACAGAAGACGACAGCCGAGTGGATGGGGGCACAGGGCTTCCACCCCCTGTCGATGATGTTGCTTGCTGGCACGCAGCAGCATCTCTCGCTTCAGCGAGGGTACCGAATCGCAGGCGAGACAATGCGGATGCAGGGTGAGAACCTCATCCAAGTTGCTCCTGAGATGATTCAAGGATTCTTCGATTTCGTCCCGATTTCGGGCGATGCTCCGCAGGATAAATTCGCCATCGCAAGTCTGTGGCGAGACCTATTCAAGGAAATCGTGATGCTGCCACCGATTGCGCAGCAGTACAATCTCCCCGATTTGTTCGGTTGGATTGCTCAACTCGCGGGTCTCCGGAACATCGACCGTTTTCGGATTCAACTAACGCCAGACATGATGCTGGCAGATCAAGCGAGGAAAGGTAATGTCGTCCCAATCGGAGGAGCAGGCGGCGCCGTCGCCGACATCACAGGAGCAGCCAGAGGACCAGGAGCTGCCTTTGGAACTTCAGCTGGAGCAGGCCCGGAAAATTCAAGCGGACTTCCAGCACCTGGTCAAATCGCCGGGGTGGGCCCGGTTAGTTAACGAGCTGATTGAGCCCCAAATCAGAACTCGTATGAATGCGGCACGATTCAGCGCATGGAACTCGATGGATACCATCATGTTCAATGCTTCGCTGATGAACGAGATCAATGGCCTCCAGCTCGTGCCGCAGATGGTGGAAGGGGTCCTGGAGGAGCAAGAGGAGATCATCTCCCAGCTCTTACCTTTAATGCGTGAAGAGGAAGATGACGATGTCAACACCTAGCGATCAGATGCCAGCTGCGGCATCTAGTCCGGCCGAGGAATCGGCTAATTCGTTCGAGCTCGAAGAGTTCGGACAGGACTTTCCTCCTGGTGAATTTGGAGCAGCCATAACGGGCGAACGCCCGCAGGATGCGCCGCCGGCCCCGGTGGTGCCCGAAGCTAAGGAGCCGCCTCCTGCGGCGCCGGTGGCTAAGGAGCCCGAGGTCGACGAGCAGAAGATGGTCGATACCCCGCCCGAGGCGGAGGAGTTCGGCGAATCTGTGGCCACGCCCACACCGGAGAAGCCGACGGAAGAGACGACACCGCCGGCGGAGACGCCTCCTGTCGAGGCTGCACCCACTATCGTCGACAAAGCGAAGCCCGTCGCCGAAAAGGTGAAGACCCCGGAGGAGCTCACAGCTGAGCGAGCCGAGTTCAAAAAGCAACTCGAAGAGCAGCTGGTGCCCCAGTTCCCGATTTCGGATGACGAACTGGCGTCCATATCTGATTCGCTTGTCGAGCCGCAGGTTCGTAAGCAGAATCTCGCAAAACTCATGTCCCGAGCAACAGTGCATGCTGTTGAACTGGCCATGGCCGGGATCGCCCCGATGCTGCCGATGCTGTTCCAGACGGTGCAACGCACCGAAGCGGAGCATGCGAAGTGGCGGGGGGAATTCTTCGGCCAATTCCCGAACCTGAACAAACCGGAGTACGGTCCGACGATCGATCGCGCAGCACAAGTGCTTGCGGCAGATCGCTCGAAAGGTGGCCTGACTCCGCAAGAGTTCATGAAGGAGCTGGGAGTGGCCACCTCGATGATTCTTCGTGTCCCTCTGCCCGAGCAGATAATGCGCGATATGGCAGGTGATCGTGCTCCCGCATCCGCGGCGCCTCCACCTCCGGCACGTCCGGCTGGCGTTCGCGCACAGGGCACAGCGCCGGGGGCCACGCGGATTACCGAGGAGTTCAACGAGTTTGCCGACCTGTAAGGGACGCAATTCGGAGATATTCTAATGCCTGCATCAGTTATCGCCGGGCTTCGTACGACCGACAATTTCGCGACGGACGAACGCCCCAAGAACTTCCGCGAGTTCATCCTCTTCCGGAATCCGAACGGGTCCGCCCCGATCACCGCGCTGATGGCCAAGGCCCGCAGCGAGTCGGTCGACGACCCGGAATTCAGCTGGTGGGACGAGCCGAACGACATCCTTCGCCTGCAGGTGAATGGTGCCGTCGCCGCGTCTGGCACGCTGATCACCATCGACTCGACCGATCCCACCGCCGCTTCGCCGAACAATCGCTGGGCGACCGCGAACCACCTGGTTCCGGGAGACATGCTGCTCGTCGAGAAGACGGAAACGGCGACCTACGACAACGAAGTGATGATGGTCCGGAGCGTGATCTCCTCGACCCAGTTCATCGTTGACCGTGGCGTCGGCGGCACCACCGCAGCGACCTTGCCCGACGATTCGTTTCTGACGAAGATCGGTACGGCGTTCGGCGAAGGTAGTGCGGCGCCCCGCTCGAGCTCGCGCAATCCGCTGAAGCAGTACAACTACTGTCAGATCTTCAAGACCACCTACTCGCTCAGCGAGACCGTCGCGCGCACCCGCGCTCGTACCGGCGACCCGCAGAAGAACGACAAGAAGCGCAAGGCGTTCGACCACGCCCGCGACATCGAGTTCGCTCTGATGTTCGGTACCCGCTACGAGACCACGGACGACGACGGCAATCCGCTGCGCACCATGGGCGGTCTCCGCTATCTGCTTCCAAGCAGCCAGCAGAAGGTCTACTCGGGTACGGCAACGTTCGCGACCTTCCTCGACGACGTGTACCCGGTCTTCGACTTCGACACCGAAGCCGGCGACGAGCGCATCGTGTTCTGCGGCAACGGCTTCTTGAACGAAATGAACAAGATGGCCAAGAACAACGGCACGATGTACTTCGGCGACACCATCAAGATGTTCGGCATGAACCTGCGCCAGCTGGTCCTGCCCCAGGGTACCCTGTACCTGAAGACGCATCCGCTGATGAACCGTCACGCGCGGTACACCAACTCGGCCTTCGTGCTCGACCCGACGGCGATGATCTGGCGTTACATGCGTGACACCAAGTCGAAGGAGAACATCCAGGGCAACGACGAGGACTCCCGCAAGGGCATGTGGCTGACCGAGGCCGGTCTCGAGCTGCGCTACTTCGGCCTGACCTGCAAGTACCTCGGCAACTTCACCGCGGCGTAAGTCGCGCCTCGAACAGGAGACAACTGATATGGGTACGAAATTCGAAGGCGAAGGCGGCACCCTTGCTGGGACCGTGTGGCGCAAGGGCGTCCGCTTCGCGATCGGCACGTTGACGGGAACGGGTAGCGGCAACATCTCGCCGTCCCTGACCTACGACTTCCCGCCGATCCTGAACGTGGACCCCAACGGCGGTGCCAGCGATCTGCTGCTGCCGCTCGCCACCGACAAGCAGGCGAAGGGCTTGATGTTCTTCATCACCAACACCGCTGACGCGGCCGAGGCGATCAATTTGAAGACGTCGGCCGATGCGGCGCTGTCGCCGGCAATCGACATTGCCCAGAACGAGAGTGCCATTGTGTGGTGCGATGGCGCGGTCTGGAAGGGCGGCGTCCTGAAGAACACCTAAGGCAACGAAGGTGTTATGCCGGGCCTGTTAACTCCAAATTAACGGGCCCGGTAGTTCAAACTCGGAGGAGTTTAAAATGGCAAAGAAATCGACAAATGCGCCGGATGTGGTGTGCTGCCGGCCGAACCCCTCGCTCCATCTCGACATCACCGAGGATCAGGTCAAGGGACTTGCACTCGGCGCGATTGTTGATGTGAAGGCCAAGGGCAAGATCATCTCCGCGAGGATCCCGGATGACTGGGACAAGGAGAACGATTATCCCGGTTCGATGCAGATCGAACTTCAAGACCTCTCCGTCACGCACGGGGATAACGAGTTCTCGATCTTGGCGGAGGATGACTAATGGCTACTGAGACTACTTTGGATGGCGTTGCGTCTACCAACTTGAAAGGGTTGATGCAAGCACTGTGGGGCTTGAAAGAGGGTAGTACTACCATCATGCAACTCATCGAGGCAATCGATGGTGGGTTGAAGGTTGGTTTGCCCAAGCTGGCAAGTGAGCGCAACGCGGACGATACGACCGGACAGGACTATGCTTCTACTGCCCAAGAGTGGAAATCAGTTACTGTTGACACAGGGGGACTTACTACTGACATAGTAGTCTACGCGGGTCCAGCGTTAGTGGACATCTGTCGAGTACGTAACACGACGGCCGCTGGTTTAGCGATTGCAAACACTGTGGGTGTCATTCTCCTGAAGGACGGCAGCACAGTGAAAGAAGGTGCAGCGGCAGCCAAGACGCCTGGTTCTATCATTTTTGATGGTCGAGGCGGAACGATCTTCGCAACTTCAATCGTCCTCAATTGTGCTTCGGCCAGTGACGACGACAAAATCGAGATCCTTTATCGTCCGTTGGATCCCACCGTAACCTGGTAAGGAGTTATCATGAGTCGTCCAGCCATTGCTTCCGGACGTTTCCAGTCCTTAAACCGACGTCCTTCTTTGGCGTTGGGTGCGTCACAGCATACTCGAGGCCGTTGGGTTCGCAATTTGGCCGGAGTGAACTCAGATGTCACGGACGCATCATGGACGAACAGCATCACCGGCGGTACTGGTACTGGAAGCATCACAGACAATACCAGTGCAAAGTCAACCCAGATTGATATCCTGACTTCAGGCACAGGGCGATATTATAAGTCGAAGACCATTACTGGGCTCGACACGACCAAATATTACGCGCTGTGTGTCAACTTCACGGCAGTCTCAGGTTCCTTCACCAATACCGCAATTCTTATCTCTACTGGCGTCACAGAGGGTGAGAGTCAATATGTGATTTCCACGCCCGGTCGCAAGTGCATCAGGTTTAAGCCGACTGCGGCGAATACCGGTGTGCGAATTGGTGTGGGTTGCAGCTCGAACGAAACTGCAGTTGCTGGAGAATACATAGCATTCAAAGAGCTAGCGATCTATGAAATTGCCTCACTCAGTGACGTACCGCACGAATTCGTCGATGGATTGGATTCCAGTTCTGGTGTCGCATTAGGCTATGGAGTGATTTATCCCTACGCTTCGCCTTGTACGGTGGTGTCGAATGCAGTCACAGAAGCTGCGGCACCGGCGGTAGAGGATTGGTTGAACATTGGTGATGCAGACGTCATTATAAGTTTTGGAGATTCTCTCGGAAACGACTCATCCGAGTTTCCTCAACAGCTCCGTGACTATGCTCGTGTTTCAATCATCAACAAACACATCGCAGGAGCAGCACTCTCCGGTCAAATTCTGACCGCAATCCAAACCTATCTCGCCAATCCAACGGGATTTGGGCCGTGCAATATCTTTCCAAGGACGGCCATTTTAGAGGGTGGGGTTAATGATCTTCTTGCTGGAGCAGACCTTGCAACAATGCAGTCGCGCTTCACCACCTGCGCTGGCTTGCTAACCGCAGCGGGCTATCACGTAATTGCTCCGAACATTACACCGTTTGGACTTTGGGCGGGTTGGTCGGCAGGAATTCAAACAATCGCTAATGGGTACAATGCTTGGCTTGCTACTCGAACGGATGTTTATCACGTGAATGTGAATTCCATGATGCGAGATCCTGCAAACAGCAACAACATGGCATCGCATTTGAACATTGGTGATGGATTGCATACCTCTAGCGCTGGTAGCCTTTTGTACGGAACAGCTGTGGGTTTAGCCGCCTTGGCCATTAATCGGCGCTGTCCGAATCGCTATCCCCGGCTGACTGCTGGAGCAAGCTAATATGACAATGGACGAAGCCATTGCTTGGATACAGCGTCAACTCGGCTTCCGCCGGGCGCTTGCATCGGAGATTCAGACCTCGTTGCAGCAGGCAATCATCCGCATCGAGTTGGATGCTACGCTGTCGCGGCCGAGATTCCTTGTGCAGGAATACTCGGATGGGGCGTTCGTGACGACCGCCGGAACGCGGACCGTTGCTATCCCGACTGGCTTCTTGCAGGAAGCAGAACTCGACGGTGGGCTCTACATCTACGACTCGACGGCGGATGATCCGTATATCGAGCTGACGAAAGCAGAGCCCGCGTACGTGCGGGGCGCATTCACCGAGTCGGAGCAGCCGACGCACTACGGTATCCAGGGAGCGAACCTCATCTTCGGCGGGATACCCGACGCGGCATACGACCTTCGGTGGTTCGCGTACTTCAAGGACAACTCGGCAATCACTGGAGGGGAAACGAACCTCTGGTTGACGCATCGTCCGTTTCTCATCATCGGTGAAGCCGGTGTTCACATTGCATCCGCAGCCCGGAGTCCGAGTCTCGACTACTTCTCCCAGCTGTTAAAAGCCGAACGACAAGCACTCGAAGCGACTGTCGTAGTTGACCAGGAGGCAGACTCCTCGGCCAGCATGGGAGGAGATGACTGATGGGACTCGAATCAGCAACCTATATCAACGGACTCAACTCGTCGAATCCGACGGGCGGCGATGGCAAGTCGCAAGGTGATGACCATATCCGGCTGATCAAGGCGGTACTGCTCGCAACGTTTCCGAACATCACGGGAGCGGTCGGTGCATCGCAGGCGTCGCTCATCAAGCACAACTACGCAGCGGGCGCCGCGCCGACGGTGAATGATGATAGTGGCGACGGCTACACCGAAGGGTCGATCTGGGTCAATCTTGCGTCGGACCAGGCATACATCCTTGTCGACGACACGGTTGGCGCTGCGGTCTGGAAGCCATTGACCGGCCTCGCGTCCGGCATGTACATGGCGTTCTT
>FRDC01002930.1_pt1 | contig 45396 bp, 40 predicted proteins | sample 1106171 | NCBI WGS metagenome assembly FRDC01 (sample SAMEA3930566, study PRJEB13176) | freshwater metagenome | biome: Drinking water system; feature: drinking water; material: water | place: Singapore | collected 2014-12-20 | reverse complement strand
TCTAGGAATCATGCTGACGAAGGTTTAGAAAAATTACGGAAGTCATTTGAGCCTTTGATTCCTACTTATATCAAAAAATTGGACCGTGCCGAAATCATGTCATTTCATCGACTGGAGGCCGACGAAAAAATTTCGATCGCCCAATGTCATGAGATCGAGAAAAAGATAATTCCAAAATATCGTATCAATCCTATTTACGTTGTTACTGACGAAGGCGTATCGCACGGTGATATTTGTCGCGACGATGACCGTCTGAATACTTGGATACATTATTTCAAGAAGCAGAAAGGAAAAACTAATTTTGATTTAGATTACGATTACATTGTTAGTTTTGTTAGGGGACCAGAAGGTTGGGAGTATCACCACAACGTCTATCTGGATTCTACATTTCATATCATTGAAATAAATAGTTATTTTATTACGGATAATCAACCATGGAATGTGCGGGTAAATAGCTTAGATAGGAATGGCGATAGATATCAGCGCTTTTTGGGGGGTGACGGCACGAGTGTGTGGTACACAGATGTATCTGGTACATATGACGGAAAGCTCTTTGGAAGGCCCAATAGAACAAGTGAGCTTACAATAAAATATCGAGACGGTGTTGAGTATTGCATGTGGGGCTCTGTTCAATCGGAGGCAGGAAATATTTTATTTCCTGCGAATCAAGATGTTCGTGATAAATGCAAGATTTATGAGTAATTCAAAAAAGGGTCGCGGTTTACCCCAGGCTAAGCCGCCAATTTGTAACGAGTGCGTTTGCCTTTACCAAACTTCACGAGGTTTCCTTTTTGAACTTGGTCGCTGAGGACGCGATTGGCTGTGCGCGGTGACATATTTAATTCGCCGATCACATCGTTGACTGAAAAATCCCCGCGCAAAGACAAGGTTTTAAATTTTTCACTTAAGTGAACGTCTTTAAAGTTTTTAGGTTTTAGTGATAAATCCAGCGAGCGTAGCCTTACATTTAAATTGCCAACGATCTTTAACGAATACTCGTAGTGAAGCTGTGTAATTTTCACGGGTAAATTATTTTCTTCGAATATCCCGCGTAGCCGTTTCACGGTTTGAAAAACGCGATCGTTAGAAGTAAATGGATTGTAGAACTCATCGGGATGTAGTTCTCCAAAAAGAGTTCCTACAGAAAATGGTCGATAGAAATCTTTAAGAAGAGTCCCAAATAGGCGATGGGGCAAAGAGCCTGACTTCAAACCAATTTCTTCACCTTCTAATTTACCAGAACGGAGATCCAGCGTGGGCCCTTTAATCGCATTTTTCCAACGGTTACAGAGAAAGAAATTCTCGGGTAGCGAAAAGCCCGGAAAAACTTCAAGAAGTTGATCGCGATAACTCGCAAAGGGTGTACCGAAATATAATTTCTCGGCAAGAAACATATCTTGAAAAAAAACTCCGAGACGTTTATCGATATCACGCAAGGTTTCCCAATCTCTTTGCTTTCGCGCTTCTTTCATGACTGGAGCCATCACCATAAATGCTTCATGAATTGACCTTTCGTTTTTTGCCCGAATCAGGTGTTGCCACTTGCGCGGATATATCGAGCTCAGAGCGCCGGTATTTTTCAAAATTTTTTCTGAATCGCTAAAATGATCCAGAGCCTTATCAAAATTTTCTTTGTAGAATTCGATTTGTCCGGCGATTTCGAGAAGGTTGCCATGCAGTAACACCGAGTTTAAACTCTTACTCTCTTCCAGTAATGGATGGACGAGAGCTTTTGCGGCATCAATGCGATTTGTTGAGCAAAGCGCCGCACAGACATTTACTTGTCCAACAAGTTTTGCGTAATTGTCTGAAATTAATTCTACATATTTGTTTAAATGTGGGAGAGCCTCTTCATATTGCCAGTTGCGAAAATGCGTCATTGCCAAAAAGAAAAGGACGCGCGGCTCTGATTTTTGCAATGAAGTATCTGAGAGTAATTTATTGGCCTCGGCAGTTGCACCGATAGCAATGAGGGCTGCAGCATACTCAATGATCTCATTATTTGACGGTGAAATTCCTGTTTTTTCTGAGCGCAGAACAGGATGCAAAGCTCGAAGACTTATATTTGGTAAACCGGTACGTCTGGCCAAATTACAGAATTGAAATAGCTGCATTCTAGGAATGTCAGAGGCCTTAAAGGTCAAAAGTTTTTGTCGAATATCAGACCCTCGCCCCTCGCGAATTTCGGTCTCAAATTGAGAAAGCAGCTTTTCGTATTGAACCCCATTCATGCCAGATTTATCGGTTTCGAAACGTATTTACTGTAGGAAATTAGATAGTATTCCTGCCAAAAATTTCCTTCGAAAAATAAGTTATTTTTTACTATTCTGAGAAAGTCGCTGACGTTCATTACCTAGTTATAAATAGTCAAATAGATTTTTAGGGGGGACTTAATATGAAACGATTTTTCATATTGCTAAATACTTTTTTGGTGATGTTACTGTTTCAGAATTGCGATCAAAGTACATTGCAACCTCGTGAGTTTGAAGAACTGAAATCGCTGTCAAATTCAGTGTTGGATCAGCCACTTGGAGAAATTTCGGCGGATGCCGTGGCCGCGACTGTCGCAGCTCGAAAAGTATATTATATTTCTCCATCAGGTAAGGACACGAATAGTGGCTTATCGACTTCACTTCCATTTAAAACTTTTGCGAAGGCGCTTTCGGTCGCAAAATGTGGAAGCACACTCAAATTGATGGACGGAGTGTATGGAGATGCGGCTAAAACAGGAAAAATTGATCTTCAGTCGCGAAACTGCGGTAGTGAGGCGCAGAGATTCATTGTTCAAGCTCTGAATCAAAGAAAAGCCCGCATTAGTGATAATGGTACAGGCGCTGCAGTTTTGATCGAGTCTAGCTCGTATATTACTATTGATGGTTTGGTCTTAAATAGTACCGACAACAACTATGATCCTATTCCTGCAGTACCCGATGGCTACGAGAAGTGGGGGAAGCCAGCGACCGCCCGTGATAGTCACCATATCATTTTTAGAAACATCGTGGCTTATCATCCCAATCGTTATGGAAATCATCACCTGATCTCCTACCTCAGAGTCCAGGATTCATTAATTGAGGACAGTGAGTTTTATGATTTCCACCGTCATGGGATGAGTATAGGTCAAAGTACACGCGTATACTTAAGAAGAAATTACTGCGCTACGAGTCTCGGTGGAATTACCGGTGGCTATCGCAATAGCAGTGGCCGCACGGTGGATTATGATGGGGCTGGGGCCTGTGTTTCATTTTACCCGTGCGAAAATTGTGTCGCTGAAAATATTATTGCTGATGGTTCGCGTGGTAAATTGTTGCACCTTGCGGAACTCAATGCAAGTGGTCAGTCACCCATGCTAGGATCTAAAATTTTAGGATCAGTCGCTTATAAAACCCGAAATAACGCCATTTACATCAATGCGCGTGGCCTTGGTGTAAGCTACATGCCGCGAAATATCACTCTCGAAAACGTAGTAATTTACGACAATAAAGATGGCTATACTGGGATTAAAAACCAAAGCGCCAAAAACACGGTAATAAAAAACGTTTCTGTATTGTACTCGGGAGATGGAATAAAAACCATTGAAACCCTGGGAAGTCAGTACAAAAACTGGGGCGATGGAATTTTCTCCACAACGATGACAAACACACTTTCTGCCTTTAACAGCGGCGTGGGTTTGATGATCGATGATGGAATTCAAACCTGGAGTGGTACGAAAGTAAACTCTTATAACAATGGCACAAACTATTTGCCGGCTCTACCATCTAAGTGGAAAAGTGCGACGTCGATAGATCCAAAACTGGGAACATGTAAGGTATTTATACCTAGTGGTTCGCCAATGAAAAAGGCGGGCGTCAATGGCGCGGATATAGGTGCCAACGTACTTTATCGTTATCAAAATGGTACTTTAACAAATGAGCCATTGTGGAATCGTACCACAGGTGAGTTTCCGCATGGCGCCTTAGTTGCGGGAATCAACAACATTGCCGGAAAATCTCTATTTGACGTGCACAAGCGTCTCAATGTGAACACTAACGGCTGCAAATTTCCAGCGGGCTATTGAAAAATAACCTACTTATTCCTGCCAAAATTTTCCCTCGAATGTCTGCGGCCCTTTAGCTATTATGAAAGAGTTAGCTAAAGGGGCGTTTCTGACGGGGGAAAAATGAAAGCCTTATCGAATCTTCGCTCTTTATCCATGTAGGGATTGTATAATAGAAAATGTTATCGCTGATGGCTCTGGCGGAATCAAATATCATCTTGCCGAGGGGGCGGTCACTCGATACGTTATAGCAGGCCTAAAACAAAGTGTTAAGTTGGCTATGTAGATCTTGATACGAAATTACCGTAATATTTGAATCCACTTTGAATTTTACGTCAGTGGTTGACACTACCAAGGCCTGTCTGGCGGTACGGTATTCTGTCATAAATGTCTTGAGGTGACGAATACTTTTGTTGTCCGGTTGGGCTTTGAGTTTAACCTCAATTGGTAATAACTGGCCTTTGTATTCTATTATCCAATCGACTTCAGGTCCATCCGGGTCGCGCCAGAAATAAAGTTTTGCAGGTTTCTTCGAGATATTTATCCACTTAAGAATTTCATTGCCGACGAAATGTTCAAACAGTTCACCTTTTCTATCCTGCGAAAATTTCTCGGGCTCCTCGGCAAGTATTCGCCTTACGCCAAGATCAAAAAACAGATACCGACTCGACTTTGTCAGCTTTTTGCGCGATGACGATTTAGTATAAGGTTCGACACGAACTGCAAAGAGGGTGTCTTCAAGTATTTGATAATAATTTTGAATCGTCATTACACTAGGCCCAAGTTCTTTAGAAATTTCGGAGAAATTGGCTATTTTTCCCGATTGAATCGCCGCCAGTTCAATAAATCTAGAAAAAGGCGCGACACTTCTCAGGCGGGTTTCCTTCCGAATTTCTTCCTCAATGTAGTTTTCAACATAGGATCTTAGCTCAATCTCCTTTTGCTCTAAATTAACTTCTGCACAAATTGCAGGAAGTTGACCGTACGTTAGAATCTCATCCAGAGGAGATGGATTTTCATTGAGGCTCAATGGATTCATCTTGAAATTAATAAGTCGACCAGGAGCATAATTTAAATCAAGTTCCTGACGGATCTTTCTGGCGCTGGAGCCAGTAAGGACAAACTGCGCCCTTTTATTGTCGATGAGAACTTGGACAGAATTGAACAAACGAGGGATTTTCTGAATTTCATCTATATAGACAAAAACCTTCTTCTCTAGGTTTTGCACTATTTTCTCTAGGCGTCCCGGGTCTTTTTCAAAAAGTAATTTTTCAGGAATGGAAGCCAAATTGATTTCTAAATCATATTTAAAGCTCCGACACAGAGTTGTTTTGCCAACTTGTCGGGGACCAAGCAAAAGGATACTCTTACCAAGTTCAACTTGCTTCTTAATGAGTGGCCATATATCTCTCTTATACATATATATAAATTTTCGCCGAATATTTATATATGTCAATACTGAATTTGCCCTTTGTGGATTTTTTAACCCAAGCTTCATTTTTTTATTTTGTAACAGGTAAACACTGTTGACACTATACTCAAATTTGTTATATATTTGAGCACATGATCGAGCGAATACTAAACCATCAAATCGCTAATAATAAAAAGAGTTTGCTGCTTTTGGGGCCGCGGCAGATCGGAAAAACAACTCTACTGCGTAATTTCAAGTCTGATTTAACTATCAATCTCGCGCGCGAGCGGGAATACCAAGATCACTTATCATCGCCGTCTCTGATAGAAGACCTTGTTGAGCGCTCTAAAGCCAGGACTGTTTTTGTGGATGAAATTCAGCGTCTACCATCCATGCTTAACACCATACAGGCTCTAATAGACGAAAAAAGACTGCGGTTTTTTATTACCGGATCTAGCGCAAGAAAGCTAAAGCGCGGACAAGCTAACTTATTGCCGGGAAGAGTAATTAATAAACGTCTATTTCCGCTTACAGTTAATGAGCTGGGTTACGACATTGACGCACAGGACGCGATACAGTGGGGGTTTCTCCCTGGCATTGTTACAACTGAGGACAAAGATATACGCCAGGACATTCTTTCTTCATACGTGAGTAACTACCTAAAAGAAGAAATTCAGCAAGAGGCATTGACAAGAAATATCGCCGGGTACAGCCGATTTTTGCAAGCGCTTCCTGAGTGGAATGGAAAGGTTTTGGATTATTCGAAACTTGCAACCAAAAATAAGCTAAATCGTTTTGCGGTTCATCGGTTTTTTGAAATTTTTGAAGATACTTTACTAGGTGAGCGAATTTTTAGTTCGGAACATTTTAAAGAAGTGCCATCGGTAAAACATCCAAAATTTTATTTTTTTGATGTTGGCGTCATGAACGGCATTCTCAATATTTTTAAACCTTCGGGTGATTATCTTGGTGCTGTTTGCGAGACGATAATTTTTAATCAGCTAAATGCGGCTTTAGCTTATAAAAATAAAAGATACGACATAAAATACTTCCGAACTCATTCCGGAATCGAAGTCGATTTTATACTTACCCTTGAAAACAAAATTTTTGCAATTGAAGTGAAAGCCAACGAAAGACTTGGCGTCGATGATGTCAAGGGTCTGCGGTATGTAAGAAAATTAGACTCGAAAGTAGTTCCGTACTTACTTCATTTCGGGAAAAGAACTTTTAAAATTGAAAATATCTGGTGCATGAATTGGCTGGAAGGACTTAGAGAAATAGGTCTATAGTGTTATGTTTTTAAAACCCTAACATTCAGAATATCTTTTATCTTAATAAAGTCTTCTAAAGACAGTGTAACAACTGATGAGTAATGAAGATTATTATCACTAATTTTTCACTACGTATTTCAGTGCCGTAACTTGGCGCTGTTGGCTCCAATTTGTAATGAAAAGCAAGTACTCGCGAATATCGAAGAACTCTTTCCTCAAAGTTTTTTGGCATACCTTGCATCATATTTTGGATATGAGATCTTCTTTAAGAATACTTTATCCTGCCTTATGGCTATTTAGTCTTAGTTTTAGCAATTTAGTGAGCGCCTCCTCTCCCTCAATTGAAAATTATAACCTTCCCCCACAGTCTTCAGAAACTCAATTTATGTATTTTCTGTTGGTCAATCCTCCGTTACCCAGAAATTTGGTGAAATCCCAACTTACCGAGCTTGATAAGCTCGCTCTTTCTTCTACCCTTGGCCTGGCCGCAAGAACAGCAGGAATAAAGGCAAAACTCCTTGAGGCCAAAATGGATGAAATACCTGACTCCTATGTGTCAGATATGTCGATCAAATTTATGATGGCGTTTGGTGCAATTTGTGCTTACGGATCCAATGTTTCAAAAAAACAATTTCAATCCATGCTCAATAACTTTATGAAGTGGGACAATAGTGAAAACTCCAAGTACAAAGGAAGAGCTTATGCAATTCTCACTTTAACGTCAGCCCTTTCAAAAATTGGAGTTCAAGAATTAAGACGGAGTGAATATATCCAAGAAGAGCTTACGGAGTTCAGTGCGCAATTGCTTGCCGGGAGAATTTTATCCAAGTCCAGCGATTATAAAGCCATCGGATTAATTCAATCCGGTAGAAAATATGTGTGGGCAAATTCTTGGGACTCAAGAGAATGGATAGCAATGCTAGCGATGTTATCCCACAAATCTATGGATTATTTAGGACCCAAATATACAAGTCCGTATTACTACTCTCAACATAACATGGCAGGATTAGGTGAAGTAATTAGACTTGCCTTTAATCAATCAGATAGGGTCAAACGGTTTGCTCAAAAGTATGCTGAAATTCTTGTTATGGCTGATAAGTCTGTAATCGAAGAATCAAAGGATCAATTTGAGCCCTCAACCGATTCTAATCGATGTGTTTACCCTAACGGCCGTGTGTACTACGATTATGATGGAAGCGAATACTGTGAAGAAATCTATTTTGATAGCAATGGACGCGCTTACAAAGAACCTCCGACCTATTTAGACAATTTCGTAAATAGTATTAGAAGATAAAAGTCGTGGCTAGTAATTAGAGCCAGACCTTGCCAGCCGTATTTTTTGTAATAACAATATAGACCGTGCTAATATATTTTAGTTTTCGAGGTGAATAAACGTTAGCGTTTAGGAGGGGTTATGAAGCTCAGTAGTAAGCTGCTTTTATGGGTATTTTTTTTGGCTTTCGTTTTAGCAGGTTATCAGCATTGTGGGGATAGATTTAAAACTGAATCATTCGATGCTAATTTGAGTGATAGTATGTCCTCTCTGTCGCAACCACAGTTGTTGCTGCCACCGGTAAAGACTAGTTATCCGAAAATTATGAGTATAAACATAGCTAATCCAGCCAATTACTCTAACGAAGATTATATTTTGAAAATGAGTCGATCCGATGTATTGTTTTTGAACTTCTGGGCAAGATGGACATCTGGCAAAACCACAATTTCAGACCTTGTTAAAAAAATAAAACTTCTACACCCTGGAATTCTGGTTGGGCAATATACAATTTTATCAGAGGCACAAAATATAACTAATCCGAACGCTGCAAATTTCGATAAGGCTCAAAAATTAAGTCAGGAGGACTGGTGGCTACGAAATATCGCTGGGGAACTAGTGCAGTGGACTAGTAAACATAATGCCTATGAAACTAATATAACCACATGGACAAGACCTGATAAATATGGATTGAGATATCCTCAGTGGCTAGCAAACAGAGACTACAATAATTTTTTTCTGCCTACTAATGGTTTTGATTTATGGTATTTTGACCTTGTCCTCTCTAAGCCTGCGGTAAGGTATGCTGATTGGAATCGTAATGGAGTGACTGATTCCAATAATAACCCCGAATTTGCGAAAGCGTATAGGTTAGGTCATGTTGCAGAATGGACTAAAGCACGAAGCTTGAACAAAGATATTTTGCTATTTGGAAATACAGATGATCTTTCTTCTCCCGAATATTCAGGAAGGTTGCAGGGAGCTTTGATGGAAGCAATCATAGGAGCCAGTTGGTCTACAGAAAAACTATATGGGTGGAATAGGGCTATGTTAAGATACCGCGCCACGATTAAACACACAGCTCCTCCCCATATCGTAGGATTTGATGTTCACGGAAAAGTCGATGACTATCAGAGAATGCGTTATGGATTGAGTTCATGTCTTTTGGATGACGGTTATTTTAGTTACTCAAATGTAGATGCACCCTATGCATCCTCTGTCTGGTTCGATGAGTTTGATGCCGACCTTGGTATGCCGATAGAATTACCACCTCTAGAGCCGATAAAAAATGGTGTTTACAGGCGAAAGTTTGAACGTGGAATGGTACTAGTTAATCCTACAGCTTTTCCAGTAACAATTAGTGTTGAGGCGGGGTATCGACGAATAAAAGGAGTTCAAGCGCCACTTTTTAATAATGGTTCCCCGGTGAGTTCTATCACTCTAGCTAGTAAAGATGGTATTTTACTATTAAAGAGATAGTGTCGGTCCTCGCCTACCGAACCTACATTAAAAATGGTAATTATGATGCATCCTCTTTCGAAAGTTCCAAAAATAGTGTATATTGCGCTCTAAACTTGTTAGGAGTTATCTTTTGAAAAATTTACTTTTTTTGGGCTGTCTTGTTTTTTATTCCAGTGCTTTATACGCAAGAGAATGGTCGATTGAACATACCAGTAGCGTTAGCGCCATATTTTCTAATGAGGCAGTTAAAGGCTACTTTGGGGACCAACAAATTAGTGATATCAGGACACAAGGGTATCCTTTGTACCAGGAACGAAGCGGGCGACCAAGGGCCCTGCTCGGATGGAACTACTATGTGACGGTGAAAGCTTATTATGACGATGGATCTTTTCGGGTGTGTGATACAAAATTCTTTGCTGAAGTTAAATTGAATGAGGAACGCCAGATTACAGGCGTTACCGTCGACCCAAAAAGCTTTGTGAGTACCTGTGAGATTGATTGGTAATATACTTCTGAGGGAGTGATCCAAAATTAAAGTGCCTGTTATTTATAGGGCGGCTTTTCATCAGCGAAGGCTAGCCACTTTTTGGAAACCCTATTCTTTGCGCTGGGGCGATAGCGCACTGACTCAAAATGTGATCAAAGTCGCGTACCAAATCGCTTTAAAGTGGTAAGCAAATTAATTCGACATTTCTCCAATGGTTTTCTAAAGAAAGTGTTACCATTAGCGAATGCCAGTAACTAAAGAAAGAGGGTCATTTGAAAAATATCAGTGTGACTACGCGTTTTTTAGATTTCTGGTTAATTGGAGGAGCAAGTATTGTTGTGCTTCTTTCAATGATCGCAATGAGCTTCTTTCGCGAGAGTGTTTACGCCGTACAATATAAGTTTATGATGTTCGGAAGCTTTTTTGCTCTGGCTTCTGTCATTTGTAATCATCCGCATTTTATTATTGGTTACAAATTTGGATACACGCGTGGATTTAGATTTGTTTTTAAATTCTGGTTTTCTTTGATTGTAGTGCCCCTATCGCTCATCACACTTTACATCTACGCTTTTTTTCTTTTTGATAGAAGATCTTCAGACTTTTACTTTGTTGAACTATTAAATCGAGGCTTTGAATCTCTCGGTTTTAACTGTCAATTTGGCGCTGGTCAAACCATGGGACCTGCTTTGCTAAGTCTTTCGCTTTGGATAATGTACACAACTGTCGTTTGGCATTACTCAAAGCAAGTCTATGGATGCATGATGGTCTACGATAAATACGACCAATATGGTTTATCTAAAAGTCAAAAGCTCTGGATTCGCTACAGTCTTCTTTCTCTGGGCGCCTACCAATTCCTAAGCTTAACGCGAGAAATGGATCGAGCTTCGGGACCGCGGCAAGATTATCGATTTCCTGGTCTGGATCTTGGAACGCTCAATTCCCCCAATTGGCTCTTCTATTTAAGCACAGTTGTTTTGGTAGTTGGTACGCTTGGCACCATTTTTATTTTTTTGAATCGTTATAAAACGAGTCGAAAATGGCCCTCACTACCTTTTATTATTCCCTGGATTTCAATCTATGCGTGGTGGATTCAAATTGCCAATATTCCCGAGTTTTATTTTATGGCTGTTCCATTTTTTCACTCGCTGCAGTACCTTCCTTTCGCGGGGAAGATGGAGCTCGCGACAATTCCAAAGAATACTTATCACTACGTTAACATTTCAATGCGTTTAATTATTCTTCTCATTGTTGGACTGATGTTATTTGAATTTATCCCAGGGGCCTTGGATCAAAACTATATTAGCGATCGCAGCGTGACGTTTTTTACTACCTCTTTTGCGGTGTTTTTGAATATCCACCACTTCTTTATAGACTCTACGGTGTGGAAACTCGATCAAAAGGAAATGCGCGAGGCGATATTGTAGGTTAGTAATTAACCTACAAGTCGAAACAAGGTCACAAATATTGTAAACGACAGTGTCACGCAAACTGGCACCGTCAATATCCAAGCTAAAAGAATGTTTTTAACGGTTTTGCCCTGCAAGCTAGATTTGGAAGCGATCATTGTGCCTGCAATTCCTGATGACAAAACATGAGTTGTGCTTACAGGAAGACCCGCAACTGCTGAAAGCCCTATCGTGCTCATCGCAACTAATTCGGCGCTTGCACCTTGTGCATATGTGAGATGGCTTTTCCCGATTCGCTCTCCAATAGTCACTACGATCCTCTTCCAACCGATCATGGTTCCTAGACCGATTGAGAGCGCCACCATTAACACGACCCACACGGGCACAAATCGAGTGGTGGCCTTGAGTTTCTTATTATTGTCAGTGACTTTAGACCAAAGAGGCGAACTAGTGACTTCTGGATTTTGTTTTTCAATTTTTGAAATTGTTTGGCTAAGCTTTAAAATTTGAGTGCGGAGTTCAAATTTGTCGTCTGTCGCTGAATTTGAAATTTTAAATTCTTTTGGTTTCGTGCGAATTGTTTCCTGGGCGGTCGATGAGGACATACCGGCTTCTCTAGCTTCCGCAACATGTATGAGACTAAATGCGCGGGGCGACTCCTTCATGGGCTTATTCAAATTTAACAAAGCGCCTCTGAAGTTTTCCTTTAAGATAAGCTCTGTGTTCTTTATGATTTCCTGAGTCTCGCTGATATTAATATTAGGACTCAAAGCAAAGCGGGCGGGAAGAACGGCAATTAAAATCAACATGATGAGACCCATTCCTTTTTGTCCATCATTTGACCCATGAGAAAAACTTACGCCCGAGCTCGTGAGTATTAATAATGTACGAACAATCCACGGTGGAGCTTTATCGCGTGGGGGAGCTCCGTGAAACACTTGGTTTGTAAATAGCTTCTTTGCCACAAAAAGCAAAACAGCCGACAATAAAAATCCAAACAGTGGAGAAATAATGAGGGCGAGGGCAATATCCTTAACTTTTGAAACGTTGACTCCGTCAAGAATCGGCAAATTTGAAATATGGGCATGAGCCAAGCCAATTCCTAAAATTGCGCCTATAAGTGCGTGCGAGCTTGAGGCTGGTAATCCCAAATACCACGTTCCTAAATTCCAGGCGATTGCCGAAGTCAGCAGAGAAAATACCATCACCAAGCTTGTATTTAGGCTATGGGATGAAAGTAGGTCGATCGGTAATAATTCGACAATACCCATGGCGACGGCCGTTCCACCAATGACGACGCCCAAAAAATTAAAAATTCCCGATAAAATGACGGCGAATGTTGGCTTTAGTGAGCGAGTATAAATAACTGTAGCTACGGCGTTGGCTGTATCATGAAAGCCATTAACAAATTCAAAGGCGCATGCCATAAACACGGCAACTGCCAGGAGAAAAAGATGTAGGCCGGAAAGCTCTGCCATGCCGGTTTATACCAGACTCCCAAAAAAATGTACAGGTGGATTCAAATCTAGCGAATTTTGAAATTAAGAATTGGTATATTTTATATACTGCTATTTCGGTTAGACTGGGATTACATCCAGATCTTTCGGACGAATCTTGCGAATTTTATCTGGAATAGAGGCGATAATCGTTTCACCTACGACCTCGATGAGATCGCGTTTGTAGTGTTCGCGTCGATAAATCAGGCCGACCTCGCGAGCGGGGATAGGGCGTTCGAAATTTACGAGTTTGGAATCATTTCCAATCACATTGGCGGCGAGAGCTGGAAGCAAAGTATAGCCGCCATAGTTGTCGACAAGGCTTTTTAAGGTTTCGAGACTACCACTTTCAAATTGGTATTTTGCTTTAACTTTTTGATTTTTTTTTAGTGCACAAACATCAAGGACTTGATTGCGCAGGCAATGCCCCTCTTCGAGGAGCCAAATATCAGAGTGAGAAAGCTCGGAATATTTCAGTTTCTTGTGATTACTGAGTTCATGATTATTTTTGCATAAAACGGAAAATGGTTCATAGAAAAGTGGGTATTCATGAATCGAGGGTATCTTTAAGGGGGTCACCAAAAGACCTACATCGACTTCGTCAGAGTTAAGCGCCTCGATGATACGATGAGTTTGGAGTTCCTGAATTTTTAACTGAATTCCTGGATGACTTTTCTCTAACAGGGGTAAAAATGTTGGCAGGACATAGGGAGCCAACGTAGGAATAACGGCAAGTTGGAGTTCACCTTCAATATCATGGGTTTGGTAGGATTGAATGAGCTGTTCAACTTTTCTGGATTCTAATAGAATAAGTTGAAATTGTTCGATCAATTTTTTACCAATGCTTGTGGCGATAATTGGCTTTTTCGAACGGTCGAATATTTTAACGCCTAGATCTTCTTCTAATTTTTGAATTTGCATACTCAGAGTCGGTTGGGTGATATGGCTTGCTTCGGCGGCTTTGGCAAAGTGGCCGTATTTGTTGATCGCCATAATATATTCAATTTGAGTCAAGGAAAAGCTAATGCGCGCCAATACCTCACCCCCTTATCCGATAAATAATATCTATTAAATAATAAATATAATCGATTTTACCTAAAATAGCAATAGGCGATAATAAAGGTAATAGGAGGTTATTTATGAAGACTTTAATTAATACCAAAGTACCCGAGTTCAAAGTTCAAGCTTACCAAGATGAGAGGTTTAGAATGGTGACTCATGGTGATTTAATAGGAAAGTGGTCGATTTTTTTCTTTTATCCCGCAGATTTCACCTTTGTTTGCCCAACGGAATTGGGAGACATGGCAGACAAGTACGAAGCCTTTAAAAAAATGGGAGTAGAAGTATACTCGGTGAGTACTGACACACATTTTACCCATAAAGCCTGGCATGATACATCGGAGACAATAAAGAAAATTCGGTATCCGATGCTAGCTGATCCTACAGGACATTTATCCCGCGCATTTGGCGTTTATATCGAAGAAGACGGACTTGCTTATCGCGGGACATTTTTAGTTAACCCCGATGGACTGATTAAGATTGCCGAAGTGAACGACAATGGTATCGGTCGCAACGCCGATGAGCTCTTGAGGAAAGTGCAAGCGGCTCAGTTTGTGGCGAGTCATCCCAATGAGGTTTGCCCTGCGAAATGGCGACCGGGCGAAAAGACTTTGAAACCAGGTCTGGATCTTGTCGGAAAGATTTAAAACAATAAAAACGATGGAGTGATTTATGTTGGACATAGCAATCATAGAACAGCTTCGTGATCATTTCTCGAAGCTCAGCCAAACTATTTCATTGCGGTATGACGAGAGTTCTCATTCCAACCAAGGTGAATTGGTTCGGATGCTGAGTTCGGTTGCTGAGTTAAGTCCAATGATTCAATTGCAAAAATCTGGCAAGACCTCTGAAGTGCCAGCTTTTGAAATTTTTCGTAGTGATCAGCCAACCGGAATTTCTTTTCGTGGAATTCCGGGAGGGCATGAATTTACTTCGCTCGTGCTTGCAATCTTAAATGCCGACGGTAAGGGGAGATTTCCTGAGCCCTACATCGTAAATCGCATTAAAAACTTAAAGGGGAGCATTCGCTTAAAAACATATGTGTCTCTTTCTTGCGATAATTGTCCCGAAGTTGTTCAAGCGTTGAACCAAATGGTATTGCTTCACTCTGACTTTCAACACCAGATGGTCGATGGGACCTACGCACAATCTGAAATTGAGGATTTAAATATTCAAGGTGTGCCGGCAGTTTTCAGTGGAGATAAAATGCTTCATTCGGGCAAAGCCATGATGATGGATCTGTTGACCTCCCTAGAACTTCATTATGGTACGAATTCAATTTCGACCGCGCAGAGTCTCGATGAGGATCTAGGTTGGTTTGATGTTGTCGTTTTAGGAGGGGGGCCAGCAGGAGCTTCGGCTGCAATCTACAGTGCGCGCAAGGGCTTGAAGACCGCCGTGCTTGCCGAAAGAATTGGAGGACAAGTTCAAGAGACAAAAGGAATTGAGAACTTAATTTCTGTTCCGTACACCGAGGGCCCCCAGCTTTCTGCTCAAATTGCTAAACACATGGCGGAGTATCCGATCAAAATCTTCGAACAACGGCGAGTTCGTACCGTAAAGAGCGAGAATGGAGAAAAATTTCTGCAGCTAGAAGGAGGAGGTCATTTAAAAACTCAGGCCCTGGTAATTGCCACAGGAGCAAAGTGGCGTGAGCTCTGTGTACCAGGCGAAAAAGAATATATTGGTCGCGGTGTTGCGTATTGCCCGCATTGTGACGGTCCATTTTATAAAGGTAAGAAAGTCGCTGTAATAGGTGGTGGGAATTCCGGTGTGGAGGCGGCAATTGATCTAGCGGGAATTGTTGGTCATGTTACACTTTTTGAGTTTCAACCGCAACTGAAAGCTGATCAAATCTTAGTCGACAAATTAAAATCTCTGACTAATGTTAAAGTCATTACGAATGCCAAAACTCACCAAATTGTAGGTAATGGACAAAAAGTTGTAGGTATTGAGTACGAGGACCGATTGACAGCGGCAAAAATTAAATACGATCTTGATGGAATATTTATTCAAATTGGTTTAGTTCCCAATAGTGCTTTTGTAAAAGGAGTTGTTGAGTTAACTCCGTTCGGGGAAATCATAGTGGATAACAAGGGAAGAACCAGTGTGGCAGGAATTTATGCGGCGGGGGATGTAACCACAACTCCGTTTAAACAGATTATTATTGCGATGGGAGAAGGCGCAAAGGCGGCACTTACAGCGTTTGAAGATCGCATGTATCGGGCTTAGTTTAACTTCCAGACTTTTTCTCTAATTCCGACCAGCGTTCATACTTTTTGTCGATATTTTCTTGAAGTTGGGCCATCTCCAGATGAATTTCGGTTAAGCGTTTAGCGTTGGTTTGAATTTCTGCAGATTCACTTTCTTTTTTTAATGTCTCCAATGTTTCTTCAAGCTTTAAAATATTTTTTTCCATATTCTCAAGCTCAAATTTTTCATTGAAAGAAAGTTTTTGTTTTTTTTCTGCTTTGTCAACGGAAGGTTTTTCGGTAACGGGATCCTTGGAGGCTTCTAACAAGAACCAGTTTTCCCATTGCTCATAGTTAGCAAAACTAATCAGTTCTTTGCGCGCACTTCCCTTTATAGGAAACCCTAGTATTTTATTGGCGACAGAATCCATAAAGTAGCGATCATGAGTAACGAGGATAACAGCTCCGGGAAAGTCCTTGAGTGCTGATTCTAAAATATCTAGAGTCTCGATGTCTAAGTCATTGGTCGGTTCGTCAAGCACCAAAACATTGGCGTCTTGAAGCATAAGTTGCGCTAAACGCAACCGCGCTTGTTCGCCGCCAGAGAGCCGATGGACCTCAAGATCGGCACGCTGACCAAAAAACAAAAATCGATCGAGGTAACTGCGCACATGAACCTTCTGTCCGCGGTAGTCGACGTAATCACCTTCGGGGCAGATGTTTTTCAGAACGGTTTTCTTGGGATCGAGGGTTTGTTTGTTCTGCTCGAAATAAGCGAATTTAAGAGCTTCCGCATGTTTAATGGTACCACTCGTAGGTTTTTCTAAGTTAAGTAAAACACGAATCAGCGTTGACTTTCCCATGCCGTTGTCACCCATAAGGGCAAGGCGAGTCGTTGGGCCAATTAGAAGATCTAGGCTTGAAAACAAAATGTTTTTTCCGTATTCCTTTTCAAGATGAACTGCTTCAATTAACTTTTTTGGCGACTTAAAGCCATCACCAAATTCAATTCCGACATCGTGACGTTGATTGCGTGCTGATAAGTCAGCGACGGTATTAGCTAGTTTGTGGGTTGCCTCGATGCGAGCAGTTTGTTTGGTTTGTCGGGCCTTTGCGCCTCGGCGTAACCACTCGACTTCACGCCGCAAAGTATTTCTTAAAACTTTTTCGTGCCTCTGACTGGCAAGTGACAGCTGCTCTTTTGTTTCTAAATACTGAACGTAATCGCCTCCGACATCTAAGAGATAGTCGGGGTTCTGGGGACTCAAATCCATAATTCGTGTTGCCACTCTCTGTAAAAAGAGCCGATCATGAGTGATCATAAAGACAGTGAAGCGCGCATTTCTTAAAAAATCCTCAAGCCAAATGATACTGGAAACATCAAGATGGTTCGTCGGTTCATCCAGAAACAGTAGGTCGGGTGAAAGAACGAGTTCGCGCGCCAGTGCAACTCGTTTTTGCCAACCACCGGAAAGTTCTTTGACTAGAAAATCTTCTCCGTACTCAGAGAGTCCGAGTTTAGCGATAAGCGTGTAGGCGTCGGCCATATGATCGTATTGATCTTTACACTTTGAAAGAATGGCTGAGATAATTGTGTCACCATTTTCAAAAAGAGGAGACTGCTCGAGGTATCCAGGCTTAAGTCCTTTCTTAAAGGTAATCTCTCCGTCATCGGCTTCGCTTTGTCCTAAGAGAATTTTAACGAGGGTTGATTTGCCCGCGCCATTTGGACCTAGAAGGCCAATGCGATCGCCTTCTTTGATTCCAAAACTGACATTTTTAAAAAGAGTCTTACTCGCGTAAGACTTAGCGAGTTTATTAACACTTAAAAGTAACATGATTCAATATGTAGATTGAGCTCATGTTAATAGTCAACAAGTGGTTACAGTCCCAATTTGTCGATTGCAAGTTGGGTACCTAACACTCGGGCCCGAATTTTTTCAAAGGCGACCTCGCGAGACGTTGAGAGGTCATCGCTAAAGGGGGAAAACCCGCAATCATCTGTAGTACCTAAATGATCAGGAGAAATAAAATCCACTGCTTCCAAGATGCGGGACTTCACCTGCTCTGGGGTTTCAATCTCACGTTTAATGGGGTCGGTGACGCCCACAAAAATTCGACGCTTGTCCCTGGCAAATGGCCGTATGGTTTTTAAAACCATTTTGCGATCAGATTCGCTGGCAAGCTGAACAAAAAAACTGCCAACATTGAGTTGGAAAAATTCAGGTAAGAAATCAGCGTAGTTGACGTCGGCGCTATGGGTGGAGTCGTGATCTCCACCGGGACATGTATGCACGCCAATTCTTAATTTTTCCTGATCGGTGAAGCGGTCTAAAACGCGATTGTTGAGGTCGATAAAAGATTTTAACAGAGACTTTGAGGGATCAAGTTTTACCGCGAGTCGACCTTCTGTGAAATCGATTTGTACGGATACGTCTTCATTGAGGCATTGACGAATGTCTTTTTCTGCTTCGCCTATCAGGTCCGCAATAAACTCCTCTTTGGAATATTCAGAGATCCCGGCAGCCGGGTAAAGTAAACTCATCGCGGATGCAGAAATCACTGCCTGTTTGAGTGGTTTTTTCGCAAACTTTTTCGCCTTTATCAAATTCGTAGAGGCATAAGTTGAGTAACGAAATGGTCCTTTGGATAGTGCTGGAAGTTGGCGCGTATGGCCATCCTCAAATGGAATTACTACGCCATTGGCACTCAAATTTTTTAATCCAAACAGGGGATAAGTTATAAAACTATGTTTTCTTTGTTCACCATCAGTAATGACTGGCGATCCGGTTTCTTCAAATCTTCGAATCGTATCTTTAACAGCGGCATCAAAAATTTTTTCTATGTCCGAGAAATTGATTTTTCCATTTTGTAAGTCTTGAAATCCATCAATTAATTCTCTGGGGCGCGGAATGCTTCCAATAGGCTCGGTAGGCAAACTTAAACTCATGATGATGGCTCCTATCTTTTTCCTGTGAACTTATGTTGGCTAAACCCGGTAAGCTTGTCACTTTATAACTCATGGCAAGGAGCCTAGCGCCAATCGTCAAAAAATTAAAAACCAAGTTCCGTTAGAGCAAAAGGATTTACATACGCGCCGTTGAGTCTTACGGCCCAATGGAGATGTGGACCGGTCACGCGACCGGTTTTTCCAACTCTGCCAATAACCTGTCCAGCTCTTACAAATTCACCCTCTTTGACTAAAATTTCTGACAAGTGAAAATACATTGAATATAATCCGAGGCCATGATCAAGGTAAATTCCCTTACCCGAAAAAAAATGATCGACGGTCATTCTTACTTGGCCATTGTTCGTGGCGAGGACTTCCGTTCCTACAGGTGCGGCGATATCTTCTCCGTTATGGGGACTACGCGGCTGTCCGTTAATAACTCGGTAGCTCCCGAACACTCCCGATTGGCGACCCTTAACTGGAATAACAAAGTCCCTGTTCCACAATTTTTCTGACGATTCGTCGTTAAGTGTATCGCGCACTTGTTGGCGTTCGCCGTTCGCGCGTTGCGTGGCCTTTGGTGTGAGAGTTACTTTTTCCATAGGAACAGTAAAATATTCGACGTGAAAATTTTCTCTTTCAACTGCGACCTTATAAGTCAGTCTTTGGGCCTCTAAACCAGAGTTTATGTTGTAGCTGATATCGATGTTTATTGGGTAGGTGCCCGGTTTGTCCTTCAAGTCTATTCCCAGTAACCCAACGAATTCAGATTTTTCGTTGAGAAAAAAATAAACTTTGCGATTACGAAAAGCTCCTTCGATATTGGTGATCGGTCCAGAGGCAGGAATTTTGACAACTATAATTTGGCCCTGTTTTCCGGTATAATGAGCCGCGAAAGCAGGAATATATAAGACCAAAAAAGCAAGAAAAAGAATAGGCCTTATCATTGTAAGTCCTCTGCAAAATTTTCGCTATGTAGCAACATTGGTCGTCCATCCCATTCAATAGATGACTCAAATTGACTTAAGTCACAGGTTTGTGTCTCACTGCGAGTTTTGTGCCAGGTGCATTAAAATTATTTCATGTGTGGACAAATAGAGTCATTTTTCTATTTGTCTTATATTTTTGTAGCGCCATAATAAAAGTTATGAGCAATGTGCAAATTTCAGTTCCCGACCACACCGCCGTACGGGTAGCGCTATGGCGAGCAATGCATGTTCAAATAGATTCCCCGCCGCATGTGCTTACGGATGAGATTGGGTTAAAGTTAATAGCGCCCGACGAACAGTGGCGGAACCGACCCGACATGCATCCCTTGGGGACCAGAGGTTATCGCGCTTCGATTGTGGGGCGGGCGCGATTTATTGAGGATCTTGTTTTAGAAAAAACGAAAAGTGGACTTGATCAATATGTAATTCTCGGTGCCGGCCTGGACACTTTTGTGCAGCGTCGTCCCGAGGTGACGAAAAAATTGTTAGTGTTTGAAGTTGACCATCCTGCGACTCAAGAGTGGAAGAAAAAACGCTTAATAGAAACAGGGGTAGGTGTCTCCGAGAGTCTACGTTTTGTTCCGGTGAATTTTGAGGTTGGAGAATCGTGGCGAGAAAAATTGGTTGGCTTTGGTTTTGATGTTAAAAAGCCCGCATTGATTGCATCGACTGGAGTTGCGATGTATCTCACTAAAGAAGCAAATAAAGCGACCTTTAAAGAGGTTGCCTCATTTGCGAAAGGGTCAACCTTTGCCATGACCTTCATGTTGGCGATGGACCTCATTGATCCCAAGGAGCGCGCACAGCTCGAGATCGTGGCGGAACGTGCGAAGGCTGCCGGTACGCCATTTGTGAGTTTTTTTAGACCGGAGGAAGTTCTTGATTTAGCTCGTGAAGCGGGATTCCGCGAAGTTAATCATGTCGCGCGCGCCGAAATTATCAAGAGATATTTTTCAGGTAGAAATGATGGATTATTGCCAGCAAGTGGCGAAGAGTTTCTGGTGGCGAGCACTTAATTTTTAAAACCTCCCCATCCATGGAGAAGTACGGGTTCGAAACTAAACAAATTTTATTTTATAAATTTTTTAAGAGATCTATAAGTTAATTCTACTCTGAAATTTCAAAATACGAAACCCCAAAAAATATTTTAAATAAATATTTACACATTTGAAGCTTTAGCAGAGATCACTGTCTACGGTCTTGACAGATGTCTCATTTTAAAACTGGTATTGAAAGCCAAAACCGATACTGTCTTCGGTGAATTTAAACCCCGCCGAGGTATTCCAATCGGCGGCGTACATCCAGGAAATTTCAAATTCAGTATTGTGGCCGTCGCGAAAAGTAACGTCAGCGTCGGTAAAGAGGTACTTTGTCCACTGGAATTTCTTTTCAAGATCGAGTCGAAGCTTTCCATGGTTATCGAGCAGTAAATTTGTTTTGACTAACATAGGAAGGGTATATCCAAACCCCGCGACCGCGCGTTCTTCCTTATCAAAATTCGTCGCGCCGAAAATAAAATTAAAGAATTGGCTGGTCCAGTGACGGAAAAAGAAGTCGCCCTCACCATTCCATTTAAAGTCTTGTCGAGTCTCAATGCGCAGATCAAGCTCATCCCAGGTTCGTGAGGCACGAAATTTTCCTTGGACATGGTTACTCGCTGCTTCGATCATGCCGTAATAGTAAGTATGATCATGCAAATGAGGATCGTGCTTTTGTATCTCAGCGATTTCTCTTGTGGGACTAAAGCTCGAATACTTCACCACGCGGGCCATTCCAGTTTTCATGTGATATAGGTTATGGCAGTGGAGCATCCATTCGCCAGGTTCATTCGCTAAAAATTCGATGGTCCTAGTGGAGTGGGGGGGCACGTCCACAGTATGCTTCATTGGAGAAAAATCATTAAACTTATTGAGCACTCTAAAAAAATGTCCATGTAAATGTATCGGGTGGTGCATCATGGTTTCGTTGACTAAACTAAAGCGTACAATATCACCTTCATTAATTTTCAAGGTGCGTTCCTCGTGAATGGCTTTGCCATTAATGTGCCAAATGTAACGCGACATATCGCCGCCAAGTAAAAGTTTGATATCGTAACGGGCGGCTTTTTCTGGCAGTTTGGTGTTGTTTTTTGCTTTTAATTCATCCACGGAAAAAGGTGAATTCATCATTGTCATCATTTCTTCGTGACTCATTTTACTATGATCCATTTTTGAATGATCCGTGGCCCCGTGAGCCCCGTGGTCCATTAACATATACGGGTCTGGATCGGTCATTTTGGGAGAAAAAACCTTTTCGCCATTTTGACTCCCTATCCAGGTCGAGGCAAACCCAGTCCCGTCCTGTGCCGTCGCTCGCAACTCATAGTTTTTATTTTCAGGAATGGTGAATAGAATATCGTAGGTTTCTGCTATCGCTATCAATATATTTTTTGCGTCTTTGGGTTCAACATCAACTCCATCGACAGAAACTATCTTCATTTTTGTGTTGGCAAGAGACAAATTAAAATACGTTGAAGCGGAAGCGTTGACAATTCTTAGACGAATGGTTTGCCCCGACTTGCCGTCAAAAATTTGAGAATCTATTTTTCCGTTAATTAAAAATGCATCATAGCCGACATCCGATAAATCCATGCCGCCCATACGTTGCCATTCGTTGAGGAGATGATTTTTGAGTGACTTTTTTGCGAAGGCGTCCGAATAAGAGCGCATCGTATTTTTTTTATATAGGTAATAGTCACCGTCTTTGCGCAGATTACGGAGAATTTGATGGGGATCTTCATCGGACCAATCGCTCAACACTACCGCGAACTCTTTATCCGCCCTTAGAGTCTCTTTTCTAGGATGAATTATAAAAGCACCGTAGACTCCTTTTTGTTCCTGAATGTTCGTGTGAGAGTGGTACCAATAGGTCCCTGCTTGGCGCAGTTTGAATTTAAACGTGAACGATTCTCCTGATCGTATAGGAGGCGTGTTAACATAGGGGACGCCATCCATCTTTGGCGGCAAAAGTATACCATGCCAATGAATCGATAGCTCTTCTCCTGGAACATTATTTTTTACCACTATCTCAGCATCATCACCTTCTGTGAATTCAAGAGTGGGGCTAGGGATCAGTCCATTAAGAGATATCGCAAAGTCAACTTCTGCTTTGCCGCTCAAGTTTACTTTCTGTAAGTTAGCTGTTAGTTCGTAACGGACCTTTTTAGCAAAAGCCGGCGGCGTAAATAACAGTGTTGAGAAAATCAAAAGCTTGATCATTTTTTGGGATTTTATATTAAACTTTGATGCAAAAAGATAGTGTTCTTATTCGGCGTCAAACCGTCGCACGCGGCGTTGAGGTAGGCCAGGTTCTTTAACTTGCTAAATCGCACGTTATAGGTTCGAATTAATAAATGAAACTTATTCTTACCATTCTTTTATTCACACCAAGCGCCTTTGCGCAGTGTAAATGGAAGGAAAACTGTCATTGTCCTGTTCCTGGTTCTACGCAGAAGTGGCATCTTGCTTATTGCAGTTATAAAACTAATAATGAAAAACTTGAAAGCGAGGATGTCAAAAAGTGTATGAGCTCATCCTTTGCCCCTAGTGGAGACAATTGTAAACAAAACCAGTATTGGAAAGATGAGATGTGCAAGGTCTTTCATCCTAGCGATAATGCCCGAGAAGAACGCTGTAAAAAGAAATTCTTTATTCCCAAAATTGTAGGTACATGATGGCGAAAACTCGCGATGCAAAGCCAGGTGAGTCACCTCGTAACAGAGATATCGAATCTGCCATTGTCGAAATTGAAAAGGCTATTTCAAAAATACGTGGTTAAATATTGGTCAGCCAGACTAAGGTATTGGTTTTAAACTCGTTGCTTTCTAAAATATTACTCAGCTAAACTTTAGTACTGAAACAACAAGAAAGAGGTGAGTATGAGTAAGATTTTATTTTCTATTTTTGGTCTCGTAATTTATGCATCGACGGCGTCTGCGTTACCACTCCCACGTGGTATCGAAGTCGTACCTGAGTCATTTACTCAAGATTACGACTTCGAAGGTATTGTGAAACTCAATAATTGTTCTGGAAGTTTAGTACGGTTTGAAACCTCAAGCGATAAAGACGCTGCCCTTGTTATTACTAATGGCCACTGTCTTGAGCTTGGCATGCCAAAACCAGGTAAGGTCATTACGAAGCGCCAAAGTGATAGGACGTTTCGTTTGATGAATTCTCAAGGTGAAGTTAAGGCTACACTTAATGCCACTGAAATTATTTATTCGAGTATGACAAAAACCGATATCACAATTTACAAATTGGAAGAAACATATGCAGATATCATAAATAAATATAGTATTCGTCCATTCACTCTCGCGAAAGAACATCCCACAAAAAATACGAGTATTGATATCGTTTCTGGTTACTGGGACAGAGGTTACCGCTGTGCAATTGAAGAATTCGCCTACCAGTTGAAAGAGGCGGGTTGGACGTTTGAGGATTCGATTCGCTACTCACGCCCTGGCTGTGAAACAATCGGCGGTACTTCAGGTTCACCAATCATTCAAACAGGTACTAGGAATATCATCGGAATCAATAACACCGGCAACGAAGACGGCGACAAATGTACCATGAATAACCCTTGTGAAATCGATGCTAACGGTAACGTAGTTTTTGAAAAGGGTTGGTCATATGGCCAACAAACTTATTGGATTTATAGTTGTTTAGACAATAACAACAATATCGATTTAACTATTGCGGGCTGTCAGTTGGCGCATTAGAGACATATGGTTTGTGGGAGGGTGGTAAATCCAGCTCCCACTGGCTGGTGATTTTATTCTCTACAACGATTATATTTAGCCAGCCCATAAAGAAATTTTCTTGCGTCTGCTTTTTCGCATTCTTCTTAAAGCCTTGTGGAACTAGTGCACTTAAACCACCTCTAATTTTTTTTAAGAATATTTTGTTTTATCAATTATGATCCCTGCTGTTTCTGAACACACTCCGAATTTTTTATTTGTTGGCAGAATGGGTGTCAGTTGGGCTTCGCTGAGGGGTGCCTCGACTTCAGTTGAGTCAGACTGTAAAATGACTTTGGGAGTGGAATCTGAAGTCTTCTCATTAGAAGAAAAAGCAGTGATACTTACTAAACCCGACAACAAGAATATTTTCATTTCGACAGTTTATAGTTTGTGGGAAGGATTGGCCAGTGTAGGTTCCGCGCATCAGTTCAAATGTCCAGGTATCGCGGAAGGTCGCGAAATAACTTCATTTTGGCTAAATTATTGTCGATGTAATTGCGATGCATGAAAGTCTATTAACGGATATCGGTAAATCCATTTTTGCGGCGGCGTTGTTGGGTTTACCTGCATATTTATTGCGGATACCACTTCTCCTTGCTTATTTGGTTGCGGGTGTTGTTCTCGGAAAGTTAGGGCTTGGGCTTGTAAATAGTCCGGAGAGCATTTCGATTCTTTCTGAAATCGGTTTGATCCTTTTGATGTTCATCTTAGGGTTGGAAATTAATATTCGTAAACTTGTGCATGCCGGAAAAGCGGTGTTAGTTTGTGGCGCTTTACAGTTTATTTTTTGTGTTATTCTGGCGTTGCCATTTTTTAAATTTACCGGGCTATCAGATATAGCGGGTAAATACGGTCTCCAATACCTCTGTGTAGCAACGGCCCTATCGTCGACGTTAATTGTGGTGAAAATACTTTCTGACCGAATGGAACTCGATGCACTGGCGTCACGAATCACGATCGGGGTCTTAGTAATTCAAGATTTGTGGGCAATTGTTTTTTTGGCGATTCAACCGAATACCGCGAATATGAATGTTGTGGCCATCGGTACGTCAATTGGTACGGCGATCATGCTTGTAGTTTTTTGTTGGTTTTTAGCTAAATATATTTTGCCATATATTTTTCGTAAAATTGGCTTACAGCCTGAACTTATGATTGTAACGGCGATGGCGTGGTGTTTCGCAATTTGCGGTGCGGCTCATAAGTTGCATCTCTCAGTTGAAATGGGTGCACTTGTCGCTGGAGTATCTATCGCTAGCTTTCCCTACCATGTTGACATCGCCTCCAAACTTTCAAGTCTCCGTGATTTCTTCATCACATTATTTTTTGTGAGCTTGGGACTCCAAATTCCTCAACCGACTGCAGCTGTTATACAGTTGTCAGGGGGTATTATTGGATTTGTCCTCTTATCGCGCATACTTACGGTTTTTCCAGTTCTCCATAGACTAGGTTATGGAAATTGGGCAAGTTTACTTCCTTCAGTTAATTTAAGTCAGCTTTCGGAGTTCGCAATTGTGCTGGGGGCTTTAGGAAAGACCTATGGTCACATCAGCGACGAGTTGCTTTCTGCCTTTATTATCTCCATGGTTTTTACAGCACTTTTGTCGTCAGGATTTATTCCCCGCGCTCATACCATTTACCGCTTTTTAAATCCGCTATTAATTAAGATTGGGTTTCGGGATGACATTAGTTCATCTGTAGGTGACTCAACAGCTCATGAACAGGGTCCACAGCTTGTAATGCTTGGGTTTTTTAGACAAGCCAGCTCTCTTTTGCAAGAGATGATCGACCGACACACGCAGGAAGTCTTGAAAGAGATTTTGGTTGTGGATCTAAATCCTGAGGCTCATCACAAACTCAAGGAAATGGGTGTAAAATGTCGTTATGGTGATATAAGTCATGTCGATACTTTGCGTGGGTTAGACTTAGAACTTGCAAAAGTTATTATGGTCACAAATTCTGACAATCAACTCAAAGGAATTACGAATCACCGCTTGCTTAAGACCCTAAAAAATATGGCTCCTCATAGTATAATCATAGTAACTGCAGAGACTTTTAACTTGGCGAAAGAGTGTTACGCTGATGGCGCCGACTATGTTTTTATTCCACGCCTAGTTGGCGCGCACTATTTAGCAGACGTGCTTGAGAGAATCAAGAGCGGTGAAGGCCCAGGCCTTAAAACGACCGCTCACGAATACGTTAAAAGCCGAAAAGAAGTTTTGCCATGACGTCAAATATCTACTGACGTCGACCATTATGTTTACTGCGATATATTGCTTTGCTTGTGCGGTTCTGGGCGCGTTCAATTTTACGGAATTCTTTTCCAGTCATTTTTCCGTCGGCCATGGCTTTGTTTTCCATTTTTTGAATGTGCTGTTCGCGTTTTTCCATTCTCTTAGCCTCTTTTTCCGTGAGGGCTCCCGATTTCACGCCTTCTTCGATTCGTTTTTCTTGATTTTCTTGGCGCTGATTAACGACCCCTTCGCGTTGCTCCGTTGCTTCCTGAGCCGTACCGGGCATAGGTGCGACGATTTCTTCGGCGTAAACATTTGTTGAAAACACGGTTATAAAAATAGCTGCAAGCTTTAACATAGGTCCTCCTCACGAATATATAGTATAACAGCTCTCTCGAGAAAAGGTTACGTTTCAGATTGAGAATTAGTACTTACAACTCACAAAATATTCTTTTGAACCAACTTCAACGGAGTCAGATTTATTATTTTGAGTCAGCGTTCCTGAGGTCCGCGCGACTACGATGTTTTCAAGTGGGTAATCGTGTTTAAATGAGGCAAAAGTTTCTTTTTCATCTTTGGTCGGAGGACGTGTTAACGAGATCGACACAAAATCAGCATAACGTTGAACCGTAAGCTCCTGACTTTTGAGCTGCCGAGTTATTGTACTTTCTTCAGATTCAATTTTTATATCTTCGATGATCTTCATACTGCCGTTATTTACCCACATAGTCGCCCACAACGTGCACTTCAAAACTAGTGAATTTGCTAACATAAATTCTCCGTAAAACTCGAAGGATTCAATTACTGTACCAACAGGGCTGCCGTTTATCGTAAGCTAAAAGTAAGAAAACGTAAAAACCAAATATTTTTCGGCTGTAACCTGCCAAATATTGTTCGATGGCTGATAGTTTTTCAGCCGATAGTTCTCTGTACAGATAGCACTCCGCCGCCGACGTCGGCGGTGAAGACTCACCATCGAGCGTCGTCCTCGTTGGGAAAACAAATTTTATCGCTTTAAAGGTTCAAGGACAATGAGTGAGAGCAATCGTACTTGTTGTTCCCGAGGTATTTGTATATGAGGCGTTTCCGCAAGTCGTTGCTCCCGGTGCAAAATCTAAAGTGACTGTGCCGTTGACAGACCCTGCAAGGGTGGCGGTAATGGTGCCGCTCGTAGGATAGCAGCAGGTGCTACTTCCCCAAGTCACTCCCGAAAATAAATTACTTGCGGTATATTTCATGAGATTGTGATAGACGTTAACTGTCCCTGACGACACAGTTCGATTTCCCGAAGATCTTTTGCCTGTAACTGTCAAATTGCCGGTAATAAAATGATCGAACCATTTTACTCCCATTGGGCCTTTTAAAACTCGGTGAATGCCATCAATGTTGACGGTACGAGATGCTCCTGCCCCTTGGGTTATAGTGGTGCCGTTGGAATTGATGACAGTCCCATCCCATGCTACGCCCCCTCCTGAATCGGTACTCAAGGTAATACCCGAGAGAAAAGTAGCTAACGATGAGCTTGTTGTGCGAGTGACAGCATCACCGTTACTGGCGAGTCCCCCGGAGCTAGTAAAATTGGAGCAAGCCGTAGCGCTGTTAAAGGTTTCAGTCCAGCCGCCCGACATCGCAGTGGTTCCGATATAGCAACTGTTCCATGTGATTGTGCGTACAGCTCCTGAGCAGGAACTTCGAACGTTGGTAAATGCACAGCCCACCAAAGGAGAGTTTGCGCCTTCAGTTGCCGTACTTGAAGTGCCGATTTCACCCATCGCCGTTTGCATGACGTTAGCGAGGTTGTCTTGAATTAGCTCTTCCTCCTGTTTTTTACAGCTGACAAAACTTGACATCGTTAAGAGCGCAAAAACCGCAAACAGCACTTTTATCATTGTTAATATCCCTCTAATTTCATTGCAACATAGTAAAAATAACAGCGTCAAGGGTTGGCCTGGTTTTCGCAATAGGACTCTGTCTAAATGATTTATAATTTGCGCTCTTTTCATTTTAAATGGCGTTTGGCTCCTACTTTGTTGCTCCTCGGGGGTATTTTAATTGTAGGAATTAGTGTTTCTGCTAAAAAATTTTCCAATAATTACCATGTGCCACTGGCTCCTGCTCATGAGGAATTTTTTCAAACTATTAAACCTTACATGGGTCAATGTGTCCTACAGTACTTCGAAAAACGCTACCCGCGCTTCGATGCCTTTGACAAAACCGTGGTCCCATATTGGGAGAAGACCCTTTTTTCCTCGACCTCGCCAGAAGCAGAATCGTTGCGTGACCTACTTCAATCATATAGTTTAGAGCCGGGAGATTTAGTTGCCATTGATGCACTGGCGAGAACACTCTATGCAGAAATGGATCGTGGTTTTGATCACGGTCTTCACTACGGTCGAGCAATAGCGGGAGTGGTTCTCAATCGCGCGCATGCCGTTGATTTAAAAAAACGTGGTTATCAGGTTTTTTCAATGGGCCTTCATAAAAAATTTCATCCGTTGAAAAAGACTATTACCAACGTGGTGGTCGCGCGCCGGCAGTTTTCAGCTTGGGATGGCGTGATAAAAGGGAAATACAATCCGGTTTTGTCACACGCATTGTGCCCACCGATTAATAGCGAAATCATGTCGTGGAAAAGATTTGCAACTCAATACAAACATATACCGAAGAAAAAACTGATGCCTTCAAAAAATGAGGTCCTTCACTGGAATGTGGCTTTGCGAATCGCTTTTGAAGCGATTCTAGATCCAGACCGTTTTTGGGCGAATTTTTCAAAACTCAATAAGCGAGAACTTATTGCTGGCCAAGACGCCTTCCCTATTTATTACTATACCTCAGGCTATTACACGAACGGTGAGAGTAAAGGAAAGCGTGTGACCTTGTTCGCTCACCGCCGTGACGGCGCCTTTAAGGTTGTGCAAGGTCCAGCCATAGGGGGACGCCGTGATTTTGATGAGCGTCTATTGAGGTTTTGGGCCCCAAGAAACCCACTTTAAGAGTTGCGACTTAAGTCGAGCCCGCCTCTATTTCTAAAAATTTTTTATCAGAATCCGTTAAAATCAAATTATGAAAAATGTAAAAATCAATCGTCGTAAGTTTTTAGCGACTGGTATTGGCTTCACACTTGGGGGCTGTACCTCAAATTCTTTCAAACCTGATTCTCGTCAACCGGCGATGAGTCCTTTAGAGTTTCTACGTAGTCAAAAATTGTCCAACGACATAGGAGAGCTTCGTGATGACAAGCGGCCTTATGAAGCTGTTGTCGTTGGTAGTGGTTACGGGGCTTCAGTCATTGCCGCGCGCTTGGCACCTCATTTCAAAGATTTATGTGTCATCGAGCGCGGAAGAGAATTTTTGCCTGGTGATTTTCCAACTACGATGATGGGATTAATGGGTGCGGTTAGATCAATGGTCAATCCGTTGGGACTAATCGATATAAGTTCAGGAACCGACGTCGACATCGTTTGCGGAAACGGTTTGGGAGGAACGTCCCTTATCAACGCCGCGATAGCAATTAAGCCAGAAAAAAACGTTTTTTTCGCAGATGTTTGGCCAAGGGAAATTCAAGAGGCTGCAAAAAATGGTACCCTCGATAAATACTATGATGTTGCGGAGTCGGTTTTAAAACCAAAAGTGATTATCCGTGACGGTGAAACTCCGAAGTCTGATAATCACCGCATGATTACTCAACAGATGAAAAGAAAATGGGGAGCCCTTTCTTTAAATATTCGGCCCCCAAATTTTTCTCCCCGTCTGAATGAATATGGATACCCTCAGGGACCATGTTTACAGTGTGGAGATTGCTGTGGCGGCTGTAATTTTGGCGCAAAAAACACTTTGCAGTCAAATTATCTAGCCATGGCCAAAAACAATGGGGCAAAAATTTTCACGACTTTGGATGTTGCATCGATTCGAAAGGTAAAAGACGGATATTTAGTTCACGCTACTTACCTTGGTGGAAGTCGTCTATCCTTTCATACTATTAAAGCACGCCATGTTTTTGTCGGCGCTGGTTCGAAAGGGTCAACACATATTTTGTTTCGGTCTCAAGGCGATAGCATGCAATTTTCAAAAACGCTCGGAAGCCGTCTTTCGGCAAACGGTGACGTCATGGGCATGGCGTACAACACAAGATACAAAAATAATATATTAGGGATGGCGTGGAATCCGGAGCGACTGTCAAATCTAAATCGTCCTGGCCCTATTATCGCTAGTTACGCAGACTATCGAAATCCATCGCTAGAGGGCGATGTGAACTCACAATTTCTTTTACTCGATGGAGTTATCCCTTCCGCGCTTCGCTCAATAACGGCTAAGGGAATTGCAAAATATATTTTGAATAAGGAGAAATATGATTTTTCTGACGACCAGAAAAAACGAATTGAACTTGATTTAAATAGCAACGACACAGCCGACATGAATTCGGGAGCTATGAATCACTCCATGCTCTATTTTGCGTGTGGGCATGATTCTTCGGGTGGTAAATATGTTTACAATAAGTACTTAAAAACAATGAATTATAAGTGGCCGCAAGTGGTTCACGAGCCTACGTTTCTACGAATAAACAGTGTGATGCACGGGTTCGCAGAGACGATGGGTGGAGTCTTCATTCCCAATCCTCGCACGCATGTATTTGGGCATAACATTCAGGCTACGCACCCGCTTGGCGGCTGCCCAATGGGAAATAATGTGGATGAAGGGGTTGTTGATCATCTTGGAAGAGTTTTTAATGCCAAAGGAGGTTTGCATGAAAATCTTTACGTTGTGGATGCTGCGACAATTCCACATTCTTTGGCCGCAACTCCATTGTTAACAATTACAGCACTGGCAGAAAGGATTGCTGATAAAGTTAGGGGTTCGTAATGCTAGATTTCGTCTAATTCTATTACCGGCATTTCAACACCGAATAGGTTTCCGAGGCCGTGGTAATAAATGTCATCAGGAACTAACTGCATAAAGGATTGCTTATCTTGGTTGGTGTAAATCCATCTTTCAGAGTGTGCACCACCTGCTTTCGTAACAACCTCATTCTCGCATGATTTACCTTCAGAGGTTAGGTAGGTACCTCCCGTGGCTTGGAAAAAATTTTCTCCATTGTATCGAAATCGTCGGTTATCTTTAAACCGCCCAATATCATGACGGTTCGTATATCTATAATTTGGCTTGGCAAGGTTGCGCCGCGGTCGATCTGTCGGGACTTGACTGTCGAAGTAAGTTACAATCTGAGTCCCGGTATGAAAAATCATCGTTGTGGCATTTACAGATCCACCGGCCTGTTTAAGTAAAATTTTAGGGATACGGTACCAGTCAAACAAAGGTGCTGGACCTGACTGTTTGTAAAACCAACTTGTTGGTTTTGGTAAAAGATCTTGACCCGCTAGATGGTCGGGAAGCGCGTTAGCATCTTTATAGTAGTTTTCAAATGGATCCTTATCTTTTGCTGGAAGCGCCAGCGCATTTATCTTAGCCCAATAGAGATAATCGCAATCCGTCGCTGTGCCAGTGCAGTCCGGGCATCTGGAACTGGTAGGGCAGTAGGTTTTATACCAAGGAGTGTTAGGTTGAAATATCCATCCCGGAGTGAGAGAGGTAGAATCATTGGGTTTATCAAAAAGGCAGGCAAGGTGTAGGTTAAGGTTATGATCGTTTAAAGCGTCTATGCCCCCCCAAGCACCCCGAAGGGTAATTCCTGAAGGATTTGTCGTTGCTTGATTCGCATTTGATATAAGCGTGACATTACCTAGGTAAACATCTCTTACTCCGTAGGAAAAATAATCGTCTTCTTGATGGAGGTAATCGGTGAAAGGGGTAATTTGGGTGTTCACAAAACCTGGAGAGGAGAGAATTCTAGGATACGCGGCCTGCACCTGTGCGAAGGTGTAGGGAACATGTTTGGGGCTAATAATTTGGGTCGCCTCAGGAGACATCAGAGTTATCTTGACTCCAGGAATAGCATTTGGTGCGACCGCGGTGCTATCTTGATTGAAATAAACATTTTTTCTGACCGACTGAGTTGGGTCAGCCAAAACTCGTGTCCAAAACTGGTCACGGGTTTCGCCGTCTTGAAAAGGTTTAATTATGAATTTATCTTCACCTACAAACCAAATTGATAAATTTTCGCGGTGGGCTCCATTAGGCACATCGTTCATTACACCCTTTTCATTAGTTTGTGCTAACTCCAGTTTCACCGTTGAATAGACAACGCGTCGAAGTTGTTTATTTGCAAGTGTTGAATCACTGTAACTGCTTAAATTGAAATTATTTAATTTTCCTGTCAAAGTCTCTAAATCCAGGCGCGATATATCCGAGCAAGGATTGGCGCCGGTCAATGCGTAATTTTTAAATTTATCCGAGTCTGATAAATCGCAATCGTTGTAAGTGTTCATTGGAGTGTCGATAACAAGTCCGCAGGCCTGAGCGTCTTCCTTCAAAGCATCATAGTTATCCCAGTTTAAGGCTGGAAAACTTATTTTCTCGCTTTCTCCAGCCTGTAGAACGCCTGTCAGACCAGCGTCCTCGACCCACTTTTCAAATCCTTTGGGAAAGTCTTTACTTGATGTGCAATTTCGGGTTGAGCTTGAGAAGCACGTGAAGTCTCCAGAGTCACCCAGCCCGCCTCCAATTCTATAATCCCAAAAGCGAAACTTAGTTATATCGTTAATATAAGTGCCGTTATCAGGAGCGGTAGATCCGTCGAGTGGTAAACTTCCCGAGGTAAGAGCATAAGGATAAACATGGGGCTGAATTTCATTCTGACTAATGTTTCCAGGAATATTGGCCTTTACCTTGTTGTAAAGGGTTTGCGCCTTTACGTAGTCCTTTAAAAAAACTGATTCTCCGTTACTTTTAGTGTGGTACTTTCCCGTCCAACCAGAAATTAATGGATACTCGGGCTCTATCGGCAGAGGTAAATTGGTCGGCCTTAGCGAGTAGGATAGACCGCCAAGGAATTGCATGCGCTCTGACTGAAAAATTCCCGTAAGTTCGCGTGGGAGGTTTGGGGTTCGAGCCCCATTCCAGTTAGCAGGCGATCCGCCACCAAAAATAGTTGTCGCAAAATTTACGGGTCCTTCGAAATAAATACGGCGTTTTTTGGCAATAAAACCTGTAGCGCCAACCAAAGCGTAAGGACGACTGAAGGTTGTATCAGTCGTTTTCTGTGAGTAAATTAGAAAATCGGAAGCGTCTAAAGTTTTTATTATTTTCTTAAAGCCTTGAGTGACATTTGCGTAGGTTGCCTTACTATTTAAAATTATCATTTGGCTGGTACTGTCGTAAATTCCAGTAACTTGGAAAGTGGCTCCTTCAGGGGTGGTGCCGCTGACATCAAAACTCGCGCTTTTTAGGCAGGCGTTATCTGGGGGCGGTTCCCATAACCTTCTTCTAAGGGCCGCTTCCATAAGCACAAACCCGGACATCGCAGCTTGTTTAGCGACAGTCACATTCCATTGGTGGGCATTGAAACCTCGTCTTTGTAGAGTGACATTTCCCACAGTGTAGAACAGGCTGCTAAAAAGAACGAGAAAGCCCATGATGAGTATAACAGCCGTAGAACCTTTGTGTTCTCGACGTATTTTCTTTTGTTTAAAAAAGTACATGGTCTTTTTCATAAAGTTTGCCTCTTAAAGATCACAATCGGCTGGACGTACCACATTAAAAGTTTTCAAGAGTCCTGACTGATTAAACTGGTAAATTTTTCCTGAACTCGCGGGGTCATTCTGAGTAAGCTCAAGCCGTATATTAAAAGTATTTATACAGCGACGCTTTAATATGTCTGTAACACCCATGGGGAATATAAACATTTTGCCTGGGTCAAAACGATCGGTATTTTTAGTTCCCAAATAACGAATTTCAAATCGTGAAATACTTGCTTTATAATTGTCGGCGTCGAAGAATGTCGAAATCACATCACTGGTCTCGTCGTATTGGATAATTTTATTTGAGTTAGTGTCAACACAATAAACTCGAGTGCGTGACGGGTAGACAAGAGAATGAGAGACAAAATTTTGGTTGAGAGCGGGAACTGGAGAGCCCGCCGCGTTGTTTGGTGTTTTTAGGTATAGCTGGGTCCAAGCTGGAAAGGTAACGCCAGGGACCGGAAGCAAAGTGTAAGGGTCGACATCCGATGCTGGTTTATGGATAGCGCTGGTAACCAGAAATCGCGATCGATAAGCGCCGTCGATATCCAGGACGGTAACTTCCTTGATCAAGTCAATGTTACTGGGCTGAAACATGTAGCTTGGGCCGTTGTGATAACTAATTCGCATATCGTTAACCGTATCCGTGATATTCCATATTTTCAGTAATTCCTCGGGTTGGGTTTTGCGTAGAAATGTTGTAACCCTCAGTATTGAGTATTTCTCACGAGTCGAATCATTGGGGTCGACTTCATAGCGGCATTTTGGATGACTATGTAAACCAGCAAATCCTCGATAAAGACCATCTTTGGGAAGGACGAGTGGTTCCTCAGGAGTTAGCACAGTAGCGTTAAAGAGTTCTTTGCGAAGGCCCGAAAATGTAACGACGATTTCTGATTTTGCTTTCTGCAAATCCAGAGATTTAGAAATCATCGAAGATGAGGCAGAAATAGCAGCCATAATGGTGGTAATAAGTATCACCATTAGACAGGAGGCGATGGTCAGCTCTAAGATGGAAGATCCGGTTTGATTTTTCATTGCTTTTTTTCCTTAAGCAAGGTCAAAGACAAAATTTTCTCAAAGGTGTGGATCTTCATGGTACCGGTAATTTGAATTTGTCGGATGCCGCCTGTGAGTTGAGGGATTTTCATAAAATTTGGGTGAGAAAAAGTATAAGCTCCAGGATCGGAGGATTTCCAAACAACTTTATATCCACTGGTTGCCTTGTCTACGCAACTCGTGCTGGTAATGCTTGTCTTTACTTCGCTAGTAAATTGAAGCTTTTCATCGTACAATCTGACCCAGCAAGAACCCACCGCCGGCATTTGATCGAAAGGCCGGGTATTAATTTCAAGGACATTTGCGTCTATAAGGTCGACAAGTTTTTGCGAGTTTTCGCCAATCTCATCTGATTTTTGATTCACTGAGAAAATGGAAATGGTTGCCATGGCTATTAACATTGAACCAAGGGTTAACAGCATCGCATCAATTAATGAAAAACCATGGAAATTAAGTTTCACAGACGTTCTCCCATTCCCTCAGTCGCTTTTGTATTTTCGGAAAAACTCATCCTAGACTTAAGGCTTGGGGCATTAATCTCATTGTGGATCTTTCAGAATGAGACCTCAATTATTTCAAGTAAATTGTCGTTATTGTCTTTGGTATGCAAGGCAATGGTGATCGTTGACTGGCATGGCCCCTTGTATTGGATTGCCGTTCCTTGTTGCTGGATAGCAACGACTGTTTCCAAAAGGAGTTTTTGCCAACGTAAAGGTGCGAGGTCCACATTTAATATCATCAATAGGATTTGCGCTGTTTGCGAAACTTCCGCCGTTCCCTTGAACGGGGTAACAATTAACTTCTCCCCTTTTGCTAAGCCCCCAGTCTGCGTACCGTTTGATATCGGAGCAATAGCCATTATTTACCCAGGCGAGATCACCGTTGTGATTTCGCGCGCAGGCTCGATCACCGCTACTATCGATGGTCCAATATAATTCACACGTAGGACGGTTGTCTCCTCTATGAAAATAAAATTCAAAAGTACTTATGCATGTATCGTAATTGCTTTTAGCGAATCCAGATTTGGCGACACCCATCACAAAGAGTAATGGGACCAGTATTATTGTTTTCATTTTTGCCTCATTAAAATTTTATTTGCTTCGACAATCTGGCATTTTGATAATTTCACTTTTGCAGTCATTCATTACTAGAGTTTCAGGATCAGACCAGGAACTGTCTTCTACTCCCGTGTTAATGGCTTTAATGAGCTGTCCATCTTCAGTTTTGACGGCAAGGTTACCGACGTAAAACATATGACCACTTTGATCGACAGTTTGGGTGACGCTGCACTCGCAAAAGGTTTTTTTGGACGTTGGCTTTTGTTGTTGCGGTTGTGTTTGACCAGAGGGGTATTGGTGGCGCTGCCGCTTGATCTTTTCCATTTCAAGTTGGGCGTCCATGACACTGGGGTCACTATTTAAATACTGGGTCATAAGATTCACGATCGCATCGACTTGTTTGTCGTTGGGGCCAGGAATGTAGTGGTGATCGGAATACGCTGTAGGGGAAAATATTATTCCCGAAATAAATAGAGACAGAGTTATTGATTTCATTTTTTTACCTCCAAAATTGAGATTTTCTTTTAACACTTCGCATGAAAATCCTGTAGATATTTATTATTATTTTTGATATGCTCTGTTTATTATAAAATAATTTATATATTATAATATATTGAAATTACTATGAAAATAGACATATACAAATACACTAACTACAAGGACTTTTTACGCGACAAGATTGCTTCTGAAGCGCCTTCAATTAAGGGGCTGCGTTTTAAAATCGCGGAGTTTGTTCAATGTCAGCCGTCTTATCTTTCGCAGGTTATTAATGGCAAACCTAACTTTACTTTAGAGCAAACCCACTTAGCGAATCAGTTTTTTCATCATGACAAGGACCAGTCCAAGTACTTTATTCTGTTGGTTGAGATGGCGCGAGCAGGGACTCGCGACTTGAGAGAATTTTTTAGTGAAGAAATAAAAGCTATGCAACATGCGCGGTTTAGCTTAAAAAAACGAATTGCCACGCTTGAGGAAATTCCTGAAGGGGATCAGCATAAATACTATAGTGCGTGGTTTTATTCTGCCATCCACGTGATTCTTTCTATAAAGGAATTTCAGAGCTCGGCAAAAATAGCACAGCATTTTAACTTGCCATTGGAGTTAGTGATCGACGCAATTAATTTTCTCGAGAGCATTGGTCTTATAGAAAATAAAAATGGTGTGTTGGAATTAACGAAACGGCAAATCTATTTGCAAGAAAAGTCAATTTTTATTCAAAGGCACCATATAAACTGGCGTAGCCAAGCCTTGCAATCTGTTGAAAAAAACTTAAAGGAAAATTTTCATTTCTCTAATGTCTTGGCGATATCTAAAGCGGATTTTCTGAAAATTCGAGACATATTGACGACGGCCCTTGAAGAAGCCAACAAAATCATTGGTCCGTCAAAAGAAGAAGCGATCTACGCCATGAACTTAGATTTTTTTAGTCTCTAGGCACGTATCTTGCTCAAAGGTGTATGTCTTTATTAATAGGTTTTAAGGTCTGCATATAGCTTTTATGCTGGACTTTTGAGTATTAAGGACGGTTTTTGGAATGAGTGTAAAAACTATGAACACAAGATTTGTGAATTGCTTTATGTTGCTATTGTCGGTAATTGCGCTTGCTGATGGAACTCAAAGTGGCGGCGGTCCGGGAATAACTATCGAAAAAGACGGACGACGAGTTCTTTTAGATTATTTGCGAGTAGCGCCAAATTTCAAAGATTTTAACAAGAGTGGAAAATTCGAACGGCTTATCATCGATCAATCTTTTTTAGACACAGTTGCTGACAGCTTTTACTCAACCAAATTTGACTTGAATCCCGCAGGTGAGCCCAATAATGAATTGACGAAGGGCTCGGACTTTTTTTCTTCGGGCCCATTTCGCATGGCTCTAGACCTTATCAATGAATGGGCTGAAGACAATCTACTCGATACGTCCCGAGAAAATGAAGCTGTGGGAATGTTTAGTCCGGTAAGATGGGTTTTTGAGCACCAAGGAATTTTCGATCAGCCTATTCCTCACGGCGAGTTCAACCCAAAAATTGCTGCTTATTATTTGCAAGAAGGATTTAAGTATACAGTGCGGTTGTCTGTGCCCGAGTGGAACGAAATGGGCCTTTTAAGTCAGGTCGGTCTACTTCTTCACGAAGGTTTACGGCACCGTCAGATTTTACTGTTCCCTGGAAATTCTATAATTCGTTTCAATGACGATGTTTTGAAAAAGGCAACGGCTATTATGGTGCTCTGTCGACCAAGCGCTATTCTAAGTTACTACCGATATCTTTTACTAAACAACGGTGAAAGTGTGGCCAGTGAAATGCGTCAGTTCGGAAGCTTTGATGAGGTTGTTCACAAAAACTGTAAGTATCGGTTCGAAAATGCAAATTAATTTTCTTTTTTTATTTATTTTATTAGCTGTTGGAGATTTGCAAGCACAAACTTTGTTTATGCCCAACGCGGACTTTCGTACCATCGTGTTGGCAGCTGAAAAAGCCCAGAATACGCCAGTTAATGAACTTAAGGGCGCTGGGCCAATATCTTTTCAAGTTATATACCAGATTATCATGAACGACCCTGATCCTCGAGAGTTTCCATTTATTGGCTATGGCCAGAATGAAGACGAGGCAAAGGATCGCGCCGGACTGCTGTGTATGAAGTATCAGCTTGAGCATCAAGATGTCGTGCTCGAAAAAAAAATCAGCGCGCAAATTGAAGGGCTTCGTGCTATGAGTCTTCAAAAATTTGGGGATCACTTAAACGCAGTCGGTGGAATAGTAAGTGGGGTCGATGAATCGATGGTTCAGAGGAACGTCTTTAAAAATTGGGACCAAGGAGATTTGAGATGTAAAAAAATGGCTTCGTCGTTTCGTATGGTTATCATGCACGCCCGGTGCGCGTCGACGGGATTTCTCTTGTTGAAAAATCCTCAGATTGAGGATGTTGACCAGGCTCCAAGAAAATCGCATCGGCGGCATGTAAGTGACAGTTTGGTGGAATCGTTTACAGCACTTGCCACGAGTGCGGAGTGTGCGCATGGCAATTAACGCAGCTTCGAAAGTTATAAGGTTTTTGGTTCTTGTCGTATTTTTTCAAGCGACGTCCGTAAACGCAAGAGATGTAATTGCCGTAGTTTCAGATATCCATTTAGTGTTTGGAAATCCTGCGCACCCAAATCAAGAGACTTTTAATAATTTTTTAAAAGTCATGAAGTCCCGTCGGGAAATTACCGATATTGTGATCAACGGTGACATTTTCGACGGTCCCTCATTGGTCCGTTTAGCGCGCCAACAAAGAATCGATGTGATTGTCGGTGTTTTACGATATGTTCAGAACGAAACGGGAGTTCGTATTCACTTTAATTTGGGAAACCATGATCAGCTTGCTGAACATAAAGAAGGAAAATGGGTTGTTGACGAGAGTTTTTCGCTTGATTTAAAAGCGGCAATTGAAGAAGCAGGAATCGCGGTTATTGGTACTGATCCTCGCAAAATCTATAGGTACTCAATTGGAGCCACCAAACTTGAAATATCTCACTTTCCATTTGCGACTTCGAAAGAGATGGTCGCCCAAGCCGAACGGTTTTCATGGCATCAACGCGCCCACGCGAAGACTACTAATGTTTCACAAAATGTTTTGCTTTCCGATGAATTCACGCGAGTCATGGGTGACTCACATACTCCTCTGGAAGATACTCGACTTAAAATCTTTAACGCTGGTAAATTGGCTGAGACTTCTAGTCTACCACTTGAACCTAATACTTTTTTAATAACTCGTAATGGGCGAGGTCGACTAATGGTCATCAATAGCGATGGAACCGTGAGCCGGTTTAAAACCTCTTCTATTACTTGTCGGAGTCTTTTCTAATTTTCACACTGTAATTCTCAAGATATTCCAAAGGCGTTAACGTGAGGATCTTATCCAGTTGCCCTCGGTAATAACTTGCCATTTTGATGTCACCCGCCGTTAAGTAGGAAAAATAAAATAGATCAAGTTCCTGCACGGTGCGCCTTTGCGCAGAGATGATAGATTTAAAATCGGTTCGGCGTTCGATGCCCTCCCAGAATCCCATGCGCCTGGTGGCTTCACCACCGTAAGCCACGGTGAAGCTTTTAAGATATTCATAGTATTCTTGTTTAAATTTACTTTGTGAAAAATATATTCTTGCACCATCAACAGACCATCCCAAACGGTTCGCGCTTTGAGCTTCTTCGTATTTCTCAATAATTTGTTGTTCAAAAATATCTGGAGTACCAAAACGGGCATTTAGGTAATCGTCAAAGTCGCTTTTAATTTTAGGAAACTGGTTCCTGTGTTTCGCTAATGAGGTTTGTAAACTAGCCAACGTTTTATTAACATTTAGTCCATGTCCTGGTTGAATGGGCTTATGACCTAGAGAGCGTACAAGTCCGATGCTGACAGCTCTATAGATAACATACCTTAGATTTGTATCCTGTTGTCTAGAAATATGGTTTTCCATATCTATACCACGCCGGTCGTATTTGAAATCCAATTCGGGTTCAAAGGGAGCTTTGGGAAGTCCTAGTTTGTCGGCTTCACTAACAATCCCGTTTATAAACTCACGATGATTAAAGTTGCGTCCGAGATTTACATAGTTTTTCTTTAAAAGGACCTCGAGTTGGTCGAAAAGAGTCGAAAGAAAATATTTCGATTGAGCAAGATTCGAAAGAGGATTGATATCAGAAAAGTCGGTGAGATCAATCCGTTGGGCATCGCTGGAAACAACAAAATTTTCCATATGTAACTCGGGTACATAACCACGACTGAGTATTTGAATCAAAGTTCGCCCTAAGATCGATGATAATTTATTTCCATTTAATTCGAGGAGGTTCTTATCTCGTACGCCACTAGTTCTTTCTTCAAATGAAAATGAGGCTCGGCGCGTGCCCGGCGACCAACGAAAGACTACGCCTTGGGGGCCAAATTTTCCCGCGTACTGCGCTACCAGCGGCACTCTCACCTGGGTTAAATCCTTAATGATCTGACCCACTATAAATTCTTTTTGAGTTTGTGAGCCGCTCACTCCTCCCGAAATCAAACCATGGGTTGAGCGAATGGGTTCCTTAAATCCTCCTTCGGGAAGACCCACGCCTTTCTGCTCCAACAAAGTTTCAACGCCATGTTCGTTAGCACTTATATAGGGGAGACCATTTTTAAGAATTACACCCGATCGCCCTTCCATAGTAGTCATCATTTCATAGCTGTTCTTAGAGGCTGCCATCATCAGTGCGTGCCACTCTTCTTTTTGCGAATTTATAAGCGACAAAATAGTTTCAAAAGAGGGCGGCCCCAATGGCTTTTCGGTTTCGGGATATTCGCCTCTATTCAAGTGCGCGTGTAATTCTTCAGGAAAGACCTGACGGGAATCCGCTTGCACAGTAGAGTTAGATTGTTTTTGGAAACCGAGATCCACTAGCAGTGCTTCGCGCAGAGGATTCCAGCCAGTACCGCCAAACAATCCGCCGCTACTGGGAACATATCTGATGGAAGTAAAGTCTTTTAAGGTGGACCACTTTGGCATGAGGCGGCCGGTGGCATCAGGTTCAAAACCAATTAAAAATTTTCCGGGACTCCCGGTAGAAATAATTCGTTTAAGTATTTCATTGCGACCGACCAAGCTTGTCGACGGTCTTAAAACTCTGAAAAGATCAATGCAGGTATCTGCTTCCGTTGCGATTGAAAAAAAGAAGGATAGCCCACTAATAAAAAATAAAAATGCCGTCATGTCAGTAGGATAATTGCAAACGCCCGTCCCGTTTTAATCACCTTAAATCCGAAATGAGGCGTTGTTATTGAAAAAAACTTAGACAGTGAAGTTCGTGATTCTAAGTTACGTAACTAAATCAACTGTTTATGGTTTCGTGTCCTTGACCATAGTCACTGACTATTCCTGCGCAAACTAGCGTTACGGAAACTTAAACGCTTTTGGCTTTTGGGGTTCAGGAAATTCAAATGCAACGGCTCCACTAAAAGCGTCAACTAATTCGCCGACAGTCTTAAATTCGGTGTTTGCACAATAGAGATAAACGGCTTGGGTTCCAGAAAGTGATACTCCCCACGTATTCCCATTTGAAACGGGTTGTGTGGTGCCAGTCGCAATAACTTGATCAAATGGCTGCGCAAGGCTGTCGTCCAGACGAAACATGCAATTATGCCTCTTTAGCGAGAGGTTAGCGCTTGTTTCCTTATACGGAATAATAATATCAACAAGAAATCTTACTTGTGTGCCCACAGGTATTTTATCGGGGTTGCGGTCTCTGTAATAACTGCTATTGTCGACATTGCTTTGGGCAGAAGCAGCAATGCCAACAATTGAGATCAAATAAATTAAAACCGCTTTTTTCATGTAACCTCCAAAAAATGTCCATCAAATTACAAAAAATACTCAATCAATTTATTTAAAACTGATAAGTCGCAGCATCTCTTGATAGGTTTTCTATCTGCGAGGTTTGTGCCAAAGTCTTACTTAAAAAAATCAATATTTAAGCAGAACAATCAAAGCCGGAATATTTCTTCCTGCAAATGGTGCAAAAACAGCGTCAGTAATAAATAAAAACCGCGTGGCCGGGAATTCCTGAAAAGGGGTTCACTCCAGTCTACTGGCGAAACAATTGCATTGCTGGTCTCTGGAGCAGTTAAATGCAATTACGGTTAAACATTCACGTTTTACGTGTTAAGGTTTTGGTCAGTCTTGCCTTATTCGTCACTTCGCCAGCGCAGGCTGAGAACATTTGCCATGATCTTTTTGAAAATGTCCTACCTGGTTATGTTTTAGAATTTGGTGGTGGAGCTCAACGAGAATTTTCGAAGTCTTTTACAGAGATCGAGTGGCCAGCCATTGAGAAAGATCAGTTTTCACATCCGAAAACAAAAACAACATTAATTAATTTAGGAGTCCGTTTTCTTGATAGCAAAGTTGAATTTCCCGCTCTCGATGTCTTAATAAGAAACTATTTAAAAATTCTCGAATCTAAAAAGGTAAGCGAAAAAGATGCAATTTATCCGGCCCTACCGTTTCAGAACCTAAATACCAAGAAAATTGCATTACTAACTCCTGGTGTAGACCCAATACCGAATGCGGGTTGGAAAGTTTTGGATCAACGTGAGCTTGCTAATTTACGCTTTCCTTTAATCATCGAAGGTTTGCGCAAAAACCGTTATCCGCTCTATTCCGAACACGATCTTTTTCATTTTATTACGTTTGCACATTCTCCTGAGTATGTACGTGGAATTTTAAAAATGGCGAAAACGGAGTGGCCGGAGGAGTTTATGGATGAGTTTGGGGCGCGCATGCAATTCATTGTCGAGGTCACGGCCTTAGTAAATCCAAAAAAACGAACGGATCTCTTTAGAATTCTTTATGTCCCATCGAAACTTTCGGCGAGTGGAAAAAATCGAAGAACCAGCGAAAATTATCTTAATATTTTAAGGAACCTTTCCGGCGATGCGCTTGTTCGGCATTCAAAGGTATTAATTGAGACTGCGCTGAAAACATTAACTCTTTACGGGGGAGCGGTCGAGCGCAGCTATGAACTTCATAATGAAGTATTGTCGAGTTTCGGGTCTCTTAGAAAAACTTTGGCGCCGGTAAGTTTATTCGTGAGCGGAAGGGGGCCGAGTGGCGTTAATCAGGAAACTCTGGCTGCTTTTCCGATCCGCTTACAACGGTTATTAGAAATTCGCGATATGAGTAAAGAAGAGTTAACGGACGTCATCGAAAGCAATGGCTTCCTAATTAAATATTTCTGGGGAATCGATGGGCGGCAATACATTACCTTAAAAGACAACAATCGTCTTCCAGTAATCTCACATGAAAAAGACAGAGAGAAACTTGATGACCTTATCCGTTTGGCGATAGCGCGACTTGAATTTGCTTTATGGGAGAATATTACTATTGGACAACTAACGAATGCGCTTGCGCCTGTTTATCCTGATCAAAATAGTTATGAAATGCATTGGTTGCGTGAGGTATTCGGTGAAAAATCGGGAATTGTTTGGGCGACAAATCTAAATATGTGATTTGGAATGCCCATGCGGACAGGCAACTCCTTAAAAAATTCAGTTCTGTTATTTGCATTAGCCCTGGAGATATAGGTAACCAAAATAACTTGCTTGGAATCTTTTGATTCAATTTAATGTTCTTATCTTCAGTGGGAAGTCTCTTAAATTGTCTTCTCTCGTCCATGCCGCTCTTGGAGATTAATGGCCATGATGAAACATGAGAACATGTCTCGTGATGAACTTAGCTATAGTTGCCCACTAACTATATCCACGCGGCATATTGAAGCGGCGAGAAATACTTTCGAAATGTATCGATCAGGACTTTTAACGAAAGAGACCTATGGGAGATATTTGGAAAAAATTAAAATAGAAAGAGAAGAGCTTGAGACAAAACTTTCTCTCGTGGAGAACATTGATAATAAGGAAATTGAACGATCCGCAAAAACTTTGCTCGAACTTTGTAAGCGTGCGGAATCTGCGTGGAATAAAGGTGATGGCACTCAGAGATTGGACCTTGTCAAAAAGGTTTGCTCGAACCTCCAGCTTGAAGGCGTAAGTCTTCGATATAATTTAAAAAAACCGTTTCATGTTTTAGCTCAGATCAAAAATAA
>FRDC01002019.1_pt1 | contig 45450 bp, 34 predicted proteins | sample 1106171 | NCBI WGS metagenome assembly FRDC01 (sample SAMEA3930566, study PRJEB13176) | freshwater metagenome | biome: Drinking water system; feature: drinking water; material: water | place: Singapore | collected 2014-12-20 | reverse complement strand
GTTTTTGCTTTTACACACAACTCATTACACCAACAAAGGGTGAGCCTATTTGCTAATAATTTAGATGACTGCTATCATTTACTTGTGCGTTATTACCTGGTTGCTGTTTTTATAATCTTTTTTTCGATGTCTAGACCCGCATTAGCTCAAACAGTTTTAATAGTTGATAAAAAGGATCGTTCGCCAAAAATTAAGTTGGGTGACACAACGACGAATTCGAAAGTTCAGTCTCAGAAAAATACTGAAGTGGAACCTAATCATGATAGTAGAGAGACTCGCATTCTTGTGAAAAATGGAATTCCAATTCCATGTAAGAAAAGTTCTATAATTAAAAAAATTAACGCCACTCAAGATAGAGTTTCTGGCTGTTTTAATATTTCCGACGAGGGGGTTGTTACTGTCAACAGGCTCTCGCCGCTATTAATAGCTTTTGAAGTGAATGGACTCAAGAAAAAATTAGTATGTCAATCTCCGTCAGGCAAGCGGCAAGTCTACATCTACTCGGTTGCATCAGATAAGTATCTAAAATTCGCTGGAGAGAGATTTAATCTTGAAGTAGATTACGACGAAAATGGGAAATGTTTTGATGTCACTAACTCTGAACAACCCTTAAAAAAAGGTAAAGTAAGTACACCCACTATATTGATTCCGAATAATCCCGCAGGTACGGCAAACTAACGTTTATGTGTTATTGTTCATGCCTAAAATTCGGGTTTTCTATCAGACCCAAGATATTTCCGAATGGATCACGTATGGTTGCAACTTTGATGTTTTCACCGACATCTTGGACGTCAGAAACCATGCTAGCTTCAAGCTCCATACACATTTTCATGCTCGATTGAATATTGTAAACGCCTAGATACGTTTCGACATTGTTTCCAATTACAATGTGTTCGTCGGTTGGGTTTAATCCTAATTCAAACCCACCGACATTAAAACCGACATAAAATTTTTGATCAAAATATGGAGATTTGCCTAGTAGCTTAGAATACCAAAGTTTCGCCTTTTCTAGATTCTCAGGCTTAATTTTAAAAATTACCGTTCTTAATCCTTGAAACATCGGCCCCCCTTATTGGCTTTTCGTTTTCTGCTCCAATACCACCAATTGCTTTTTTCTTTTTGCAACTTTGGATTTTTTGCTTGTGCTATTGTACACGAAAAAACATCGAGTACGCAGATATCGTGTTTTTTTCCAGTTCGTTTACATAATTTCTCATATAGATCTTCTGGATTACAGCGAGCTAACTGATTAATTGAATTAATTCCTAAAACTTCAAAGTCTTTTAGAGTTGCCTTGCCGACCCCGCTTAGACTTGATAATTGGCGATCATTCTTCATTGTCTGAAAATACTTGCAAGAAATAGAGTTGTCTAGAGAACAAATTTATTAAGTACTATCCTCACCCGACTATAAAATTCTCAAATTTGAAGGCGCGCGTGGAGATGTTGCAGAGGGAGGTGGAGGGCCTCCGTCAGTCAAATCTACACCAATAACTTGAGTGCTAGCGTAAGCACCTAATTCTCCACCGGTAGAGGAAGCAGTTTTTGCTTCGTGTCCTGCAACAATTTGAAAGTTTCCATTCGCACGATCGATAAATGGACTAGTGGTTAAGACTCGACTATTTGCATCTAGACCTGTTGCAGTTCTCCAAGTGTTTATTGAATTGTAACCCACACCGTTCCAGGCCCAAGACAGTGTTGCGCCATTTTTATAATAGGCATTGTAATTCATCAACTGTGGAAGCGATGGGATTTCTCCATAATCAACAGCGTTTGTAGAGGGTCCATTATTTATGTCAAACAGGTTGTCGCGAATCTCAACATTGTTGTTTCCAGCAGTAAACCCAGCGGAACGGCTGTAGATAGCTCCATTAGTATTACTGTTGCCCACACGAGCCACAGTATTGTGATGGATGAGCAAGTTTCTTGCGGGGGCAATTTCACTTGAAATAAAAATCCCTGTAACGCTCGTTACATCCTGACAGATATTATATTCTAATGTCGTAACATGGGTGGCATCCAGTGCATGAAACTGAAAACAAGAAGATATATTCGAAACAATACCATTACGGATTCTCCCGTAGTTCAATGAAGTTCCAGCACTACCTTTTAAAAATATTCCGTGTCCTGTGTTTCTGATTTCAAAATTTTCAATTAGAAAATTTTGATCACCATATTGATCACTGAAAAATGCTCCTTGTGGTACACGGGATCCTGTTGGATCATTTTGAAAGTCATAGACTCGAAAGTTACTGAGTATGGTATTTGTACCATTCTGAGGTCGATAAATAATGGGATTACTTTGCATATTGGTTGTGGTGCCTTTGATTTCAAAATTGCGAAGATGAATCCCCGTAGCTTCTTCAATGCGAATAACGCCTGAATCTGTCTTTGGATATGCTTGAGCCATATCAATAAAAAATCCGTCAAAAGTGATATAATTTTTAAAATATGCTCCTATAATTGGACAGCCTGTTCCTGTGTCGTCATTTCCATCGGCGCTGACATGAGGTGCAGTTCCATTATGGCGAAGTTCAGTGCGGTTTGGGTTTGTGGCTACATTGGGTAATGCAACAGCTGCGTAACGAGTCACGAATATAATTCGATTGGTAGCTGTTCCAGAGTTAATCACTTCAAAAGCAGGAATTCGAATACTGCCAGATACTGGAATCGGAACGCTCACTCCAGGCATAACTCCGATGACATCGCCTGGCACAGGCAAGCGAGCACATTGAGTCATATTCCATGGATCTGCTAATGTGCCAGAGCCATTAGATGAAAGTGGTCTAGTTGGATTGCAATAGTGGTTAGGAGGACCATAAGTATTTTGTCTATAGTCGCTACTGTCGAAAGCAAAACCAATTGAGCTAGCTAGAGAAAGACACAGAGATAAAGTAAGAATCTGATTTTTGATAACCACGTATTCCCCTAATAATCGCTCGGATTAATTGTTTTTATTATATTATAGAATACAGAATTCTAGCATGTGTCAGTTTTGACTATCTCTACCCGATCATATAGCAGCCGACATATTTGGGTATACTCTGTCTATTTTTTCTACAGGTGACCACACCTTTAATTTTTTGGATTCAATTAAATTTGTATCTATCAGATATTATTAAATAAATTTAATACATAGCTTGGTTCACCCTTTGCAATGCTGGTTGCTAGGAGAGGTTTTGTTGTGGAGTTCTTACACCTTCTGATTCAGCAGAAAAAGTGCACAGGCTGTGCATTTCAATTCGCATGGATGAAAACAGAAAATGTTTATTTATGCGAAAAAATTTTTTAATACTTTTATTGCTTCTTTTAATCACTCCGGCACACGCAGAGGATTGTTTGAACTGCGAACAGTACGAGAGTTTTCTTTCTGTTGGGAACTTAGCCGATGAAGTATCTCAAATAGGGTTAATAGATGGCTTTCACACGGAAGGTTCTGCTTTTTCAGTCATTCAAAAAAACAGAAGGTTACGCCAAGATTTAGAATCTATGATTCCTAGAGAGTGTCTCAGCTTTCTTCGTCAAAAGTCTAATCAGAAAAAAAATTTTTCAACAGAAGCGCGTTATTTTCAAATCATGCAGCCAAAGTCAGTTTCGATTGTTGGAGAAAATGCGCGAGATTATATTTCTGCTTACCAAACTGCTTTTGGTAAAAATGTAGAGCGTTGTTATTTGGATCCGCAATCTGTAGAGTGCGTTAAAAGCAGATCTGAATTTTCACATCAATTGAATTCTAATATTTCAGAGGCTCAGCAAATTTTTTTCAACGCGGGGCTAAACTTATCACCTGTGCAGGTTCGAATTTTACAAGCATTTGATCGAGTTCTTAATTCAGGTACAGAGAGCGCAATGTTGCAAATGATAAAAAAAGACAGAATGGGTCTTTCTCATGAACAATTTTTAACGCTTGTACAGATGGTTGGATATCGTTTGAATAAGGATTACGACAAAGTAAGAGGTACCGCAGGATTTAGTTCAAAAGGTGCAGTCAGCGGTGATAGCTTATTGAAAGCTGCACTTTTTAATACGACGATTGGATATGTAGACTCACACTCGGTGTTATATAATGATCCTGAGTATGCTGGAATTTGCAGAGACATAGCAGCTTTTCAAGGAAAAATGCTTCATGCAGCAGGGTTTAAGAATACGTATGTAGTTGCATTTTCAAAATTGAACGGCAACTATCATGTGACTGTAGTTGCTCAAAATCCTGATCAACTTAAAACAGTTTATAAAATGAATTACGACCAATTAATAGTTGCATCGGGTGTGGATGGCGCACGGCTGCTCTATCAAGGAGGAAAAGATTCATCTCTCAATTATCGTTTAATGAAACCCGGGGGTCGATCTGTAGCCGATCTACCTAGTGAATTAGGGAAACTTTTAGCAGAAACTTCTGGATTTGATGTAAGAGTGATTGATCCGTTGGCTCGACCGACAGCTTCTGTTTTTGCTCCAGGAATGACTTGGGGAGAAAATGGCAGTAGTCGTATTGGAGTATTTGCTGCTAGAGATGGTAATGGTGCTGAGTATACTGGGATTTCATTCAGTAAAAATTGGGCAGAGAATTTTAACACATCTGATAAAGTTCGATTTCCAGGTAAAGCAGGTGTATCTGCTATTTATACAGCGCCACAATTGATCAGTGGATTTTCTTCACAAAATGCAGGTCAGCAACTTTATCTTCAAGTTGAGCAACATGCACAGGTAGACTTATTTCGCTCGTCAGCTGGCATGGGACAACTGACTTCTGATACAGTCCTGACTGCATTGGGGTCAATCGGGCGCTACGATGGAGATGATCCAGCGGATTCATATTTCAAAAAAACGGCTGTTGGACAAGGTGCACTTTATGTAGATCAAAGATTGATTTATCAACAAGGGGGGCAGTCAGATGCATTTCAATCTCGCTATATAGTTGGAGCACAGTTTGCACCTGGGTTAGCAGATAGTCGGACGGTAGATCAGTTTAATGTTTTTGCAAATCATATTTATGCTCGAGGAGAAGTTTCTCATCGTTCTGGGCAAAGGGCTGGAAGAGAAATTGCCGCTATAGTAGTGGATCATAACTTGGACTTAGGAAGTCGAGGCTATGTTGAAGCAGGTTATGTAGGAGAAAGCTGCGGAATGACAGCGCATCTTTCTGGAAGGTTAGGGAGCCAAACGTCACTTGCTTTGGATCGAAGTTTGAGAAGAGCTGGGCTTACTCTCATGTGTGAAAATAGCGACTCAAGGTTAAGGTTGATCGGGGAGTCGTCTATTGAGCCAGGTATTGAAGAATATTTTCTTGGAGCTAACTGGACTTGGAATTTTCAACTGCCTAGATCATTGAGATGAGATTGGATTTTATTTAACCCCACTTAATGCGTACTGAATGCACTTACCTGCCGGTGAAAATAATGATTGCCAAGCGTAATCGTTAGCACGTTTTTCAGATTCTCTCTTTTTTAAAACGTATTCGCCAAATGCTTGTGATCCTAAAAAGTAACGTGCATGCATTTTTTGATAAGCTTCATATTCTGAAGCTTCAGGGGTGTTGGCATCGTGATAAGGAGCAAGGGTTTTAATATAGTCTTTGTATCTGGATTCAATTTTTTCTAATCTAGCTTGGCTATTGGGGTGATCTGCAAAAATTTGTGCAAGGAATGAGTCAGGAATTTCAAAATATTTTTTAGTATATGCAACAAACTCTTCCCAACCATTATACATCAATTGTTGATCAGCCCCGGTGGCAAGCGCAGTTTGCTGACCAAATCGATCTGCTTGCCATTCATTAGAGCGAGTATAGGCCATCAGTCCTGCAATTGGTCCCATGAAAAGTAAATTCATCGCTTCTCCAAGCGCTAAGCCACCTCCCATAGCAATCACTTGAGTTTGTGGAAACCAAGTGAGCCATGTTACTGGGCCAAGGTATCCGAAGCCTCCTCCTAATGCAAAAGTTGAAGCCCCAAGATTGGCGATCAAGCCCATGCCGTTGGCTGTATACATGAATGCATTCATGTATGGCATTCTTTGAGTAGTATGGCGTCCAATGGTATGTCCAATTTCGTGTCCTAAAACGAGCCTTACGCTGTCCACGCTACTGAGTATTCCAATGAGACCTGCTGTAATAAAAATATTTCCGCCAGGGTACGCATAGGCATTTGGTTCCCAAGTTGCTGCAATTCTGCACTTAGGCCAAATATCAATAGGTGCTTCATAAGCCCAAGCCAGTTGATCGCAAATGTCTTGAATGAGTTTATTGTCATTGATATCTTTAACAACTAAAGTATTACCAACAGGTATTTCTAGATTATTTTTCCACTCGATCTCTTTTCTTAAAATATCAAAATCGTCTAAATCATTTCGTGCACTAATGAGTTCAGAACTATAGCGATCTCTGGGGATGGCTTTGAAAATGGGTTTGCGCTGATCATGTGGAATATGTAATTTAAAATTATATGTTGATCCAGATCGTTTGAGTTTACTTGTTTCAGAGCTGACGCTGTCAAAATGACCATCTGAGCTTTGAGTGGCATTTTGCTCTAAGTAATAACGAGTGAGTGATGTGAAATGCATGGTTTTGGAAATGATTTCTTCAGTTGAATTTGCGTTAAAAGCCATATCAATTCCATGAAAGATATTGTTGAAGCTCGAAGCAAAATTCCATCCTCTCTCTCCGTGAAGTTGTGTGACAGGGGATCCAATGTTGAGCGATGCCCCTAAAACAAAATCATCGCCTAAGTTGATAGTCTCTTCATTTGAAAAACCAGTGAATTGAATACTTAAACCGATGGTGAAAGAACTAACGTTTGTTAGTTGAACATTTTTCGGAACGGCGTATAGATCGCAATTGTGATAATAAATTGAAAATGGATCACCGTTTTCGTCTTTGATCTGATTTAAATAGTGAGCAGCATCTTGAGCAAGAGGGCTCCAATGGTTTTTTTTCGTTCGATTATCAATGGTAATTTTACCAGGTTCTGGATTTAGATGTTGTTTGCAAAACCGTTCTGTATCTAAATATTTTCCAGGGATTTTTATGCCGACAAATTTTTTAGAAAAGAGATGCTTTTTAAACATTGGAAACATAGGGAGTGGGGGCCATTGACTATCTATACCTTTGATGGAGAGCGGGTAGTCGTCGGGTAGCTCAAACCCAATATGATTAAGATGATAGGAGGGAAGTAGCCCGTCCAAGTCAGCTTCTTGGATGATTTCTATGCTAGCTGAATGGGCATGAGTGGATATTAAAATTAAAAACAAAAAAAGGTTACAAATAATTACACTCATTTTGTAGATTAAATAATAGGAAAATATAAAATAATCAACTAAAAATGACAGGTATTGATATCAAAACTGCAAACTGGTCTACTACAATGTGCTTAGACAAAGTAAAACCATATGAAAAGCTTGCAGATCTTTAAAATGAATGCGGCTGCTGAGTGATTTAAGCATAACTATTTGAATTTAAATGGAAAAATACGCAAAAAAGCACATTGTAGTAGACCAGTTTACAAAAGCTAAGACCAAAAACAAAGTGCAGCAACGAGGGTTGGAAGAAGCGCACCTAAAAATAATCGCAAAGGACTGATTCCTTCTTCGCCAAAGGCGGGGTTTAAAATTCCATATCCAGCTGGATTCGGAGCATTAGCAATAACAGTCAGCCCACCTCCTACTACACTTCCTGCTACAAGTGCATAGCGAGAAGCTTCATTCAGCGTAGGGACTTGTGAGCCGAGATACGTGAGTGCGGCATTATCTGTAATAGAAGTGAGACATATGCTTCCCAGGTAAAGTTGAAGTGAGTTCATCTGTGTGAGTAATGGTTCAAGCCACCAGCGTTGAGGCTCTCCTAAGATCACCAGTCCTGCTAAAAAAAATGCAACGAACAGTCCTTCACGAATTCGTATTGAGGATTGATACTTTTGAGTAACATAAAAAATTCCTAAAAAAAATCCAAAGCCACCCATCAAGGCAAGTGGATGATGTGCCTGTAAGACAACAAAAAATAAAATCACCAAATGGATTCCTGTAACCCATATAGGTGTCTTGATTTTAGAATGAGCTTGAACGGAAAGACGAATTTTCTTGAATTCGTTTCGATGCCAGAAAGTGATCCATCCGGTCGAGAGAAGGGTTGCAGCTATGGCTTTCCATCCAAAGTACTGCAGCATGAACTGTAGGTTCCAATTCCACGAGGATGCAACCATGAGAACAGGAGGAGCTGAGTAAGGGGTGAGGGTACCTCCGATTGAAACATTTACAAAAAGCAGTCCCAAAGTTGCATACATGAGCTTGACGGATATCTTTTGGTGATAGAGTCGCTCTAATAAAATAAGAGCTGTAACAGTCATTGCCGCAGGTTCTGTGATGATGCTTCCAAGAAGAGGCCCTAAGGTTAATGTAGAAAAATAAAACGAAATAGTGGAGGGTAGAGGAAGAATTTGTGAGACAAACTGAATCAAAGTTGTCGCAAGCTCTAAAACCGGACGAGTAGAGCAAATCGTCATAATGACAAAAACAAAAAAAGGTTCGTTTAAATTTCTAGAGAATAGGTAGTCAGCAGCAGTTCCAACTCCTCGCTGAATGAGTAGGTAACCTAAAAACAGGACAGCCCAAAACCCAAAAACAAGTTCAACTTCACCTAAAAGGTGGAAAACGTGTTTTAAAATGGATCTACGGTGACTGATTCTGGACCAATGCTGAAAACGTTTAACTGAGAAGGTATGTAGAATTGCAGCTGCAAAGCAAAGTGTGGGGAACAGAGTCATTCTCCTTAGTATAAGAATGACTCTGCATGTTTTTTTTAATTTTTACAAGTTTTAGAATACTTCGTTATTGCAGCCACACTTAACTGTTGTAGCTTGGCTGTAAAGAGGTGCAGGAATTCTTTCGGAACTTGTAGTGTAGTATTGGACAGCTCCTCCTGAGTTTTTGTCCATCCATAACCCCATTCTGCAGCCAGGTTTTAGTTTGAAGGATTTTGCGCGGTCGTTAAATCCATACCAAGATAGATTGTAAATAAATTTTTCATACCCTGGGTAAATATCAAATCGCATACCGGTGAAACCGTCTCCATCAAAAAGTACAGCACATGCGCCAGGAGCAAGATATGAAACCATCAGATTTTTAGCTCTCATGAGATACTCTTGAGCTTTAGCTAATTCAGCATCGGCTGCATCAGTGGTCATAAGCATCGATTGGATTTCTTGAGTGAGTTGCATGATTCCATTTTTTAAAAAATTATTATTGGCTGTTTCAGGAGCAGGGTTGACTGGATACGGAGGTTGAGGGAAGCGGGGTTGCATTTGGACACGATGATATCGAGAAGGTTGTTCTTGTTCTGGATAAAGGCTTTCGTCGCGTAATCCGAACGTGTTGGTGATTTCGTCTAAGCCCGATGCCATGCTCAAGTGAGCAGTGAAAAGTAAGCCGAGAACTCCTAGTTTCAAACTCATGCCATTCTCCTTATATATAGATGGGTTTTTCATAACCAGATCCGCTGTATATATTTAAGTACTAAATTGGTCAATTATTATTTTTGTGCAGCTTTTGACAGAGATTCGCGCATTGTGTATGCTGCAAAGCATTATGAATAATAACTGTAACCTTTTGATATTAATGAATTTTTTTATTTCTTGCATTGGTATGAGTGGATGTAAGCAAATCACTTTGGATGATTTGAGCTCAGAACAAAGACTTCAAATTGGAAGCCTGGTTCAAAATGTTTTTGAGTCCACTCCTTTGCTGATGCGCTTAGAAGACGGATATTGTGTCACTGTTGAAAGCGGTGGGATTTGGGGATGTCGGTCAGACCTCGACTTATCTAAAAGCTCAAATGCAATTCATTCTATCGCCATTCATTTTGACCAAGCTCAAGAGGGGTTGGCGTTTCGTTTTTCAGCAGGAGCTTATCGGGAAAAATTAGCACAGTTTTCATTAGCCGAGCTGAATGATGCTTGCAAACTTCGAAGAGTAGAATTTGATGTGAAAAGTGTTCCCAATAGTGTTGAAAAAGATTTTAGACTAGATCGAGTTGTTTTAGTGAATGCAAAAGTTACGTCTAGTATAAAATATTCCTCGCATAAATTGATTGTTCGACCTCTATTACGTGTAGGGATAGACACAAGCGATGACAGAGTTCAGTTATTACCTGTAAATTCTTTAGTAGAATCAAAAATCCAACGATTTTTTGATATTTTACAGGAATTCGTAGATCAGTCAGAACTGTGCAAGTCTGAGGTTTAGGTTAATATAAGTCAGGTACAAACTGTATTCATAGCCGATTATGCTTGAACTGATGCATTGCTTCACTTTATTGTTTAAGAACACCTATGTTTCAATGCTTTTTATCAAGAATACTGTGGGTTGTATTGTGCAGTCTTGTTTTGAACGGGCTTGCAGTATCAGTATTTTTTGATCCAAAACTGAAACATAGACCAGATATGCCTATTTCAGGCAATTCCGAATCAGCATCTCAAGAAGGCCCTGTTTGTGATGATTATGATTCAGATCAAGATGATGCTATTTTCTATAAAGCTCCTACTGGAAACTTGGGATTTTTTAGAAGCGTTGTTCGTGTATCTATTGAAGACCATATTCACTATCCTGAGCGGTATGACTTACCTGAGTTAGAACCTCCTAGTTTAGCTTAAATTATTTTTAAATTTTAACGCTATACCTGTTGAAAATATTTTTATACGACTCTTACCACTATGATTACAGATTAGAAGCTGTTCGCTGGTCAGGTAACAAACGAAGGAACGATAGATTATGTCTCATGCTAAATTTTTACTGGATTTGGGAATTAAGCGACTTTTTAAAGATTGGAAGGATCTTTGGACTACAAAATATTTGAAAGACGATTTTATTGCTGGCCTTACAGTAGCTAGCGTTGCTTTTCCTTTGTCGCTTGCTGTTGCCTTAGCATCTTCGGTAGATCCTGAAGAGGGGCTTGTGACTGCTATCGTTGGCAGCATAGCTGTTGCCCTTTTGGGTGGAACACCTTTGGCTATTAGCGGGCCTGCTGCCGCAATGTCAGTGTTGATGGCAACTTTAGTTCAGCAGTATGGTTTGGGTGGTTTGATTATTGTTGGGTTTGGTTGTGGTGTGTTGCAAGTTTTAACGGGTGTGTTCAGACTGGGGCAGCTAGTTCATTTTATACCCATGCCTGTAGTTAGTGGGTTTATTGCTGGAGTGGGTGTGTTGTTATTTTTAGGACAAATGCCTAGAGCAATGGGCTTGCCTTCACCTCCTCAATCTAAAATTTTTGATGTCGTTTTGCATATTTCTGATTTTTTACATCAAGCGCAGTGGGTTGCTTTAGGGTTGGCGATAGGAACTGTCTTGTTGATTTGGTTTCTACCTAGAATCACTAAAAAAATTCCTTCGCCATTTCTAGCGGTTATTATTTGTTCTGGAGTAGCAAATCTTTTTAATTTGCCCATAGAAATGATTGGTAAACCCTCGGAGCAAATCTTTTCCTTTAATGTTTCACATTTATTCTCACTCGACTCGATTCGTATGTTAGACAATGGATCTGGAAATATTTTTGGGGCCATTTTAATTGTTTTCTTTTTGGCATCTTTAGAAACGCTTTTGTCCTCTAGTGCAGTAGATAAAGCATCTAAACTTTATAGGCACAATCCTGACCAGGAACTGATTGGCCAAGGCATAGGAAATATTTTTATTTCATTTTTTGGTGCTATCCCTGCAACAGGAGTTTACTTTCGTTCTCAGCTAAATGTTCAATCAGGTGCTAAAACACGTCGAGCGGCTTTAGTTCATGCAGTAGTGCTATTTATAGCTGTTTTTTTCTTTATGCCATGGATTGAGCATATTCCTGTAGCTGTTTTAGCTGGAGTAATATTTGTTGTAGCGATGAAGATGTTTGATCTCTCAGCTTTTTTTGAGCTTTGGCGCTCTTCTCGAGTGGATGCCGGAGTTTACATTGTAACATTCATTAGCATTGTAGGTATTGATCTTGTTGTTGGGATTCAAACGGGAGTTGTTTTGGCCTTAGTTATAGCAGCAGTGAGCTTAGGGAGAGTGAAAACGTTGGTTCAGATGAATGCGGATCATGGCCCTGCTTTGATCTCTATTGATGGCCCGCTTACATTTATGGCTGCATCAAAAAACGAAGTTTTGAGAGAGCGACTCTCACAAGAAAATCTTAGTAATGGTCTTTTGATTGATTTGTCTGAAGTGACCGCTGTGGATACGACAGGTGTTTCTCATTTGATAGACATACTGAAGGGTATTACGGAAAAAGGGCAAAAAGTTGCAATTAAAGGTGCCAATGCAAAATTTAGAAAGATGCTCTCAGTTTTAGATCCCTCAGGGGAGTTAAGCAGCTGTCTTGTTTTTAGTGAAACAGAAATTATGGAGGTGCTTGATGTGGGGGATGTGCACCGGTCTGAAGCTCGGCTGAAATTTGGTGTTGAAAGATTTAGAAGAGTGTATCGCCCAAGTTATTTGTCATTACTAAAAAAATTAGCAGTCGGACAAAATCCACATACATTATATATTACTTGTTCAGATAGTCGCATTAATCCTAATTTGATTACAGCAACAGATCCGGGTGAACTTTTTGTGGTGAGAAACGTCGGGAATTTGGTGCCTGCTTATGGGGAGGATAATATGCCTGCCGAAGGGGCTGCTATTGAGTATGCGATAGGCGTACTTGGGGTTAAGGATATTGTGATTTGCGGACATTCTGAGTGTGGAGCGATGAACGCTGTACACTCAGGACAAGCATTTCAGGAAGACTTTAATCAGAGGTTTCCTAGTGTAAGTAAGTGGCTTGGGCACCTAAAAGAGGTGAAACAGGAGTTGCCTAGAAGCACAACATTGAATCAACTCTCAGAATATAATGTTTTAAAACAAATAGAGAATTTGAAATCATTTCCTTTGATTCAAGAAAAAGTTGATAAAAAAGAAATTCGAATTCACGCTTGGTTTTATGATCTATTGTCAGCAGATGTTAGTGAGTGGAACCCAGATACAAATCTTTTCACGCCACTTGGCAGATTTACTGAAAGTCTTTCCAGTTTAACTTCCAGTAATCTTGGCCCACGATGAGTTGTCGATCTGCTTCTTTGTAGAGATGCTCTGAGCTTTTGGTCCGAGTGGTGATTCTGCGATCGATCCCATCATTAAATGCCATATGTACACCATCTCTAGCAGCAGTCTGATGACACTGAGCGCACGTAACACGGTTGAAATTAATCGAATGTGGGTCATGTCTTTTTGGATCTCGGAAGTAGCTGACAGTCAGATCATCCATATGCTTTTGAAGTGTTTTTTTTCTTTCACCTTCTGATTTTTCAATTTCAGCTCTAAAAATATCATTGTCATAGACGGAAGAGTAATAGCCTACATCAATTCCTTGTCGAATAATGCGGACGGGTTTTAATGTTTGGCTTTCACGTTCTCTGGCAAGGGCTCCAAATACCCAAATTCCCGTCATAGAAGAGCTCCATGCAATCGACTCAACCGGTTTTTGAGTAAAATCTCCAATAAATTGAAGTAATTTTTCTTCATAGGAAGTAGATGAGTTTTTAGCTAAGGTCAGTTCGTCTACTCGCTTTAAAAAATTAAAATGCTGACGATCTCTTTCGATTCGGTCTGCGTATCGATCGATTACATCGTATTTAACATGAATATAAAACTGTTCATAAGGCTGATCAGGATGTCTAGGATTCATGAGTTGATAGACGAAGCGAATCTGAGGAACGATTCTCTCTCCCTTCCAGGCAGGATCTTCTTGTGGCTCATAAGGTTTTAAGGTCATTCCAACGAGTTTGAAATGTTCTGTGTGACCTACATCACCTTTTGCATCTTGAATGGGTTCTAATTCAAGTCCAGAGGTGTAAAGGTTTGTTTGGGTTACGTCAGCAAGATTGAGAGTGTCGTGACCGGGCTCTGCTTGAGGATCAAAGTTTGGAAAAGGTTTGCCTGATACAAAATCGATGACCTGGTTGAACTCATGATCATTTAAAAATGTGTTTAAGCTAAGACGGTTTCGAATAGTCTCAGGAGGGTCTACAACTAAATCTTTTGGGAGAGAAAGAGTAGTGAAAGGAGATTGAGGGCGAGGCGTGTTGATACCGTAGTCTTCAGAGTGTCCGTTCGGGTAAAACCAGAGTGAATTATGATTGAATTTTTCGAGGTCGAATTGAGGCCACTCTGGACTCATTTCTTCTTTGATATGATAAATCACAGAAAGTTTCGCTTCAAAGCGAGCAAGTTCTTTTTGCGGGAAGTCATCTAATGACATTGCGTTATGATATCGCTTCATGAATTTAACTGGGTTGAAGTTTGGATCTGGGTCATTGGCTCGATGTCTACCGCATTGAGCGTCTGGACGCAGACGCATGTAATGTTCTAATCGTGTGACAACGAGAGTGTTTCCTTCTTGTCTCTCTTTTACAAACTGATCTTCAGGATATTCATCAATACTGCGGAGAAGATAAATTCCATCCACCCTGCAACCCTCGGGGGTATCAAGAGAGGAGTAATGGTCAATATGTCTAGCGTTATCACTAAAGAATGCAGGCAGAAGTTGGAACCAGCTACCTTGATGTCCTTTTTGATACATAGGGTAAAGCGGTTCGGCTGCTCCGAGTCCAGAGTCTAAGAATTCGTAATTAAATTTGGGCTTAAGACCAATAATAGATTCAAAGTAAGTCATGTTGTCATAGATGGAGCCAGGTCTAAGGCTTACATTATTACTTTGAAGAATGTGCACACGTGTCAGATGCTTGACTGTTTTCAGAATTGGGCCTTGTGCTAGCGCAACATGGCTCAAAAAAACTATCAATAGGTTTCCAAGTAAAAACTGTGTTTTTATTTTTTGCATATATTTTCTCTCTATAAAATTGAGTTTAAATTCGAATTGTGGTTTTGTAATGGCCCAGAGCCCCAGAACTGTGATTTATAACAGAATAACTATATTAGGAGATTGTTATTATGAACGTTGTTCATGCCTATGCAGCTGTCGATTCAAAGAAACCTTTGGTTCCATTTGAAATCAAACGGAGAGATCCAGGTGCTCATGATGTTGTGATCGATATTGCTTACTGTGGAGTTTGTCACTCTGACATCCATCAAGCGAGAAATGAATGGGGCGGGGCAAACTATCCCATGGTTCCAGGGCATGAGATTGTGGGCCGTGTGAAAGGGGTTGGATTTTCTGTTAAAAAATTTAAAGTGGGTGATGTTGTTGGTGTCGGGTGTTTTGTTGATTCCTGCCGAGAATGTGGATCTTGTCAGGAAGGGCTTGAGCAATATTGCACAGGCGGATTTCACGCCACTTATAATAGTACTGAGAAAGATGGGAAAACACCGACCTATGGAGGCTACTCGACTCAGATTGTAGTGGATGAGAATTATGTATTGCGAATTCCTTCTCAGCTCCCGCTTGATCAAGCAGCTCCTCTTTTATGTGCTGGAATTACAACTTATTCACCTTTGAAACATTGGAAGGTTGGGCCAGGACAAAAGGTTGCAGTTATGGGATTGGGCGGACTTGGGCATATGGCAGTGAAATTGGCTGGCGCAATGGGCGCAGAAGTGACGGTGCTTAGTCGATCAGAAAGTAAAAGGTCAGATGCCATGCGTTTAGGGGCGAAAAGCTATATTGCTACATCTGATTTGAAAAATTTGGAGAAAGTAAAAGGACGGTTTGATTTGATTCTCAATACAGTTTCTGCTCCGCATGATTTAAATGTATATTTAGAAACGTTAAAAAGAGAAGGAACGATGGTGCTATTGGGTGTACCAGAAGCCAACCCTGAGTTAGATGCCTTTTCGTTAATTGCGGGACGTCGACGTATCGCAGGATCTCTGATTGGTGGAATTCGTGAGACGCAAGAGATGTTGGATTTCTGTGCTGAAAAGGGAGTTTCTTCAGACATTGAATTGATTTCTATACAAAAAATTAATGATTCTTATGAGAGAATGATCCGAGGGGATGTAAAGTATCGATTTGTTATAGATTGTTCTACATTGAAATAATCTTTAAAATTATATTTTTGAGATCACCCGATAAGTAAATCAAACACTAATGAATCGGGGAATACATGAGTAATTTGTTTACGCAAGAAAGTGATTTTGGATTTAATGAATTATTTTTTTCAAGAACAGACTTACGTGGAATTATTGAATCTGGAAACTCCGTTTTTCAGCGCGTCAGTAAATATGAATGGAACGAAATCCTTCGAAGGCCGCATAATTTAATTCGACACCCTGCAATGCCGAAAGGCGTTTTCCATTTGCTGTGGGAGACGATTCTCTCCAATAAACCTATTGGAGCGTATGTGGTTAATAAGTCTAAAGATGGCAGCTATTACTGGGTTTTTGCTTTAGTGATACCAATAAAAGGTGGGTTTTTGTCTATTCGTCTAAAACCAAGTAGTGCCATTTTTGAAATTGCCAAAAAAAAGTACGCAGAGTTACTTGAACTGGAGAAATCTAAAAAACTTGCACCAAAAGAGTCTCAAGCGATTTTGCTTCAGGTCATCTCTGAGTTGAAGTACCAAAATTATAGACAATTCATGATAGAAGCTTTGACACAGGAACTTGAGTCGCGCCAAATTAAGCTTGGAAAGCCACCCATCGCAGTGATTGCTGGATTAAGAAAAATGTTAGAGCTAGGAACGCATTTGCAAAAAAAATGTGAAGATATTTTTTCAGCATATCAACAAAATGCTTTAGTGCCACTCAATTTGCAGGTGCAAGTAGCAAGAATTGGAGACGAAGCAGCGCCAATTGCTGTTATTTCTTCTCAGTATAAAAACGTGTCTGTGCAAATCCAGGACGAAACACACAAATTCATGGAATCTAGTAAGCGTGTTCAGGAAAAAGTTGAAAACTGTCAACTTGAAGTCTGTACTGCATTACTTCAAAAAGAGATGCATCGACTTTTTAAAGAGGACAAGAGTGAGACTCCTATTCAAAAAGAAATGGAAATGGAATTGTTAACGAAAATGACTGAGGATGGAGTAGAGAGAGCTAAGCAAAGTTTAAATGAAATTGATCACGAGTTTAGACGATTTAGAATTGTCTATGAAGAGGTGAGGAAGTTGTCTACGGCATTGGAAATTGTCAGCGTATCTGGGCAAATAGAAGTTGCAAAGGTAAAACAGCTTTCAGGTGAACTCACTGGGTTACTTAATGACTTGGCTGTCTTTAAAGCGTCTTTAAAAACTTCTCTTAAGGAGATTGATACCTTTGGAAAAGGTTTAACCCGACAAACGCAAGAGATTAGACAAGGTTTAGCTCTTCAGGTGGCTTAGTTTTTGATGCTACTTGCGCTTAAATGATAAAGCCGGCTAAAATAAAATGTAGATGGTTCAAAAGTTAATCTACATTTTAGGAGGGCTAAGGCGATTTTTCTTAGGCTTTCCTTTGCGAAGAAAGATAAAAAACAAATTTTTCACGATTATTTCAAATAATTGTTGGGGTTCAGAGCTATATCAAGAATTGAGAATTCCTTATCAGACTCCTTTTGTAGGATTGTTTATTAAACCAGAGAGCTATTTGAAGTTACTTAAAAATTTGAAAAAATATTTGAATTCAGAAATTAAATTTACAAAGACTCTTCCTTATCCAGTAGGTGTTTTAGGGGAAGATGTGGAAATTCATTTTTTACACTACAAAACCACGCAAGAGGCGCTTGAGAAATGGCAAAGAAGAGTAAAGCGAATTCACTGGGATAGATTACTTGTAAAATTTGATGATTTGGAAATTGAAAATCATGTAGAATGGATACATGAGTTCGGAAGGTTGCCATTTCAGTCAAAAGTTTGCTTTGTCACTCAATCTTCACGTGCTGAGATTCAAGGGACTTTTTATTTACAAGGGGCCACAAAATGGCCCTATGCTCCCAGCGGCGGGCAGCTCTATCGAATCAGTCGAAGAGAGTTTGATTTGGCAAAGTGGGTTCAGTCGAATTAGAGCGAGCTTTTATTTTTTCTTGTTTTCTTGCTTAAGTTTTAACTCGCTCACTGTTCAGGCCTCTCCAACTTCATCTATTCGTGAGTGTATTGAGAGAAATATGATTCATGTATTGGGTCGTGTGAGTCACGCAGTGGGGAGACCCTATTTTGAAGACTATGCAGTTGCAAATAAAGGTTATCTCATTGTTACAAAGATGAAAGGCCCTCGAGGTGGTGGACAGCTTTTGGTGAAGAAAAATTCTTATCTTGGAAGTTGGAATGATTCATTTCGTGGAAATATGGAGAACAGTTTTAATATTTTAGGAGATCAATTATCAGATTTCTTAGGGTTTAAACGTCTGTCTTCTGATGAGATTCTTATTCCTGATGCTGAAGAATTGAATCGAGCTCTTCAAGAATTAAATAAAAAAATTGTTAAACCCTCTGATCGTATTTCAACTACCTTTTATGAGCCAACTCTGGATCGTGTTCCAGATCGCGAATATGCTTTAGAGTATGTTTTTAAAAATAGGCTTCCTGTGGCTCATCGAGGAAGTGAGGCCGTACATGATATTAATTTTCATTTAGCGGGCGCATTTATGCCAGAGGTAATGGTAGCGCACTTAAGAAGGCATTATCAAACTGCATTTGAGTTTGAGGCATTTCTAAATCAATATTACCCAAAGACAGATAATAAAATCGCAGAGTGGGGTCAGGTGAAGAATCGTTTATCTAAATGGATTGTAGGAGAAAATGATGTAAAAAATCCTAACATTAAGTCCATTCAGGGAGTTTCCTCTTATATTGATTTTTTTACGGCTTTAGTTGGAGATACTCAGCTTAAGTTTCCAGAATATTCTACTCTTGCAGCATATATGCCCCCCTCTCTGCTCAGAAAACAATCACCTGAAGATTTTTTAAGAGAACAGTTTGAAAGGGTGAGGGATCCTGATCTTAAACTTCTGCTTGATCGTTTTATCAAGATAAAAAGAAATGACCCTAGTTTTACTGAAAAATATAACTATTCGTTTGAAGAGAACAAAAAGCTTATTCTTGAAAGAGTTCGTTTTATTCGAGGGTTGGTTGAGAAGTAAGTTTCTTGTTTCTTCGGGTTGCGATAAATGAAACTAAAAGCAAAAGTCCTAGCTCTGCAGCGCTACCTGCGCCACTGCTACCACTGCTTCCTTGAGATTGAATTGTTCCACACCCAAAAATCCCGCCTGTGTCCTTTTTGTTCTCTTGAGGAGGTGTCGGCGCTGGGATTGCAACAGAGATCATTGGATCGCCCAGGAGATTCCAGGAGTTCACGACTTCGTCAGTTCCCCAGTTCCAGCCCGCCTCAACTTTAGCTCTTCGGATTGCTTCTCCTAATCGGATGCCAGGATTTTTTGAGATGATTTCGTAAATTTTTTCTTGATAAGGACTTTGACTTGCTGGGTTTGTGAGTGAGGTTGAGGCCCAAACTGCAACTGCTCCACCTTTTTCATTGAATAAAAGTCGATCTGAAAGACTTTGATAGTTGGGGTCTGAGTCGTAGTAATAGCCGTTTAGACAGTTCATAGCGATTACGATCGGAAGTTGAGAGTTAGAGAGTTGGTCAGCATCACTGTTTGTAAAGACGGCCCCTGAGGCCCAGCGATCTTCTGCTCCATGTCCAAAGTAATGAATCATAATAGATCCAGAGTTAAATGCGTTTTTAATTTGTTGTTTGAATTGTGCGTCTGTAAAGTTACTTCTTAGCAAAGGTTGTACATTCAAAGATGAGTTCCAAGAAGGAATTTGTTGGTTCAGAGCAAAAACTTTGTTTTCAAATTTTTCACCACCTAACTGTTCTATGTCCGCAATTGCAGTGATTCTAGCTGCTGCATTTCCTGCAGGTTTGCTGATTCCGGCTTCGTATGCAAGAACTTTGTTTACATAGTGAGTGACAAGATCAGGTGTATTGCCTGGAATGCGTCCTATCGCAAGGTTGGGGAGTCGATCAGCTGAGTTCCATGCGACAAACCAATTGTCACTTGCATAGTCCAAGAACAAGCCTGGTAGGAGGTGAATCGGAAATTTATTTTCATTTCCAAATCCCATAAGGTTTTTAGGATCGTAAGTTCCGTCTCCAACTAGGACAACGTAACTCAGTGATGGAGATTGCCAGTGAGTAGCAGCATATTGAATAAATTCTTTAACCACATCCGCACTTCTTTTTCCTAAACCAAATTCGCTATAAACATCTTCCAAGTCTACTAATTTCACTCGGAATCCCTGCTGAGATCTGAGATCAGCTAAAGGCTCTATCGCATCTAGTAAATCTGCACTACCTATATAAATGACATCAGCTCCCTGAGAGGTAGTATGAAGTGAGCTTCCAGAGTTGTATTCGAGTGCAACAGGTTTAAAAACAGCGGATGAGTGAGTAATCCAAAATCGTTGCCCAGAACCCGATGCAAAGCTGACTTCATATCCCCCTAGTCCATCAGATGAAATGAGAGTGTTAGATACTTTGGCTGTTTGTAGGGGTGTGCTGATATCGTAAACAAAGATGTTGCTACCTGCATATCCTGATACAGTGAGTGATTTACCTGATTGAGTAGTTCTTACATCTGCAATATTGGAATCAGCAAACCAGCCATGGGGATAATTTACTGAGATATAGTCTAAGCTAATAATATCATAGTCTCCCGGCATAAGATCACCGATAGCCTGGAGTTGCAGACGGTTTTTTCCGGTTACAAAAAGATTTGCTGGAACATCAAAAGAAGCAAGATAAGGTGAGCTTGAGTCAAAAGTTGCATCCCCCGCGCTTGCGTTGGAACTGTTAACGAGTAGTCGCATATGGTGAGTTCCATTTTTCGCATAAGATCCCTGTGAGGCTCCTTTGACAAGAGCTTGAACATTTACAGTTCCTTTTTGTACAAGATAAGGAAGATCTACATCTGTCCCTATTGAGTCTTGGCCAGGGTTTGCAGGAGGGGAGTAGAATGTTCCCCAAAAAACATGGTTGAGCCCCTCGCCGTAAGGCTCATTGAAAAATCCAAAGTGACTTTCTTTTAAAGTAACTTCTTTTGTGAAACTGGACTCATTGCTTGTAATCACTCCTGTGGGTGAGCCATTGCGGGAGTTCATTCTGATTCCGTTATTTGCGTCTACATAGAGGAGTAATGTGTTGATTTTATTTTCAATAGAATTGAAGAATGGGGCAAAAAATCGGATAGAGTCACCAGGGGAGAAAAATCCAGATGGACTTTGAATTTCAAGAGGAAGTTCAAAATCCTGAAGCATGAGCTTAAATTTATTCACATCTGCTCCTGCAAGTGCTCCTTCTACTCCTGCATTCATCAGATCAGCATAGGTGATTTCATAAAGTCCTGCTTTGTTGAGTGTAATTTTAATAGCTCCTTCTTGACCCCAGATGTTTCCCGCCAAAGGAGCAGATCCTTGGTTCCAGCTTGGAACACCATCCAAGCTGAGATCTACAGTGATTTGTGTTGTGGAATCCACAGTGTGAGTCACTGGATTGTATGAGAAGGGTTTAACGATGACAGGGAGGTAATATTTCCCCTGACTTGAGGTAATGGGGTCAAGACTTACAGGTGCATGAGGTAGAGATTGGTTTGTAGCGTAAAATGCAGCATCCAAGACCCATGAAGAAATAAGTGATCCATTCACAGAGTTCCATTGAAGTGCGGGTGCGATATTCCAGTTGTTGAGTATAGAATGAGTATGGCTCACTAAGCTTTGTATAGCCGAATTTGCAGGTGGGATTTCAACCATGATCACTCTCTGCGGGAGTTCTGGTCTTCCTGCATCGGTACTTACTGAGTATCCAGGAATTGAAATTCGTACGTAAGGTGCTTGCTCTGCTGCGGAGGTGGAATAAGTAGGAACATCGATTTTGAGTCTCATGGAATGATCTGTCTTTGCGAGCAATGTTACTCCAGGAGCAATCAGTTTCTGTCCTGGGGCCGATGGATTGAGTGGATTACTAGGAGGTGTGACAGGTGTAGATTCTCCGTTATGTCCTATGACTGAGTTTGTGTCTGGAGCCGGTGGAGCAATGAGACTTGAAAGGGGCGTGGCTGCAAGGGGTCCGTGCATAGTACGAGTTCCATTGTTGGCCACATCTTCGATGGAATAATAATAGGTCACACCGTTGACTACACTTTGGTCAAAGAATTGATAACTTCCATGAATGCTACCTGCGGTGACAGGGTTTCTAAGAAGTGCACTATTGATTTGAACAAATCCAGAGTCAGGTGAGAGGCTACGATAGACGTTAAACCCTTGGTGTAGCCATTCCAGCCCTGTAGTCCAGGATACAACGACGGCATTATTATAAGGTGTAGCTTTGAACTCTGTGAGATTGACCGGCGAAGCTGAAGCGGCAATGTTAATGGTGCAACTTGCCGCACTGACTTTTGTTTGTGGGTCTGGAGTATTCATTGCGACGAAAAAGTCTCCAAACCATTGATCAAACGTGATCGTTCGACTTGAGCAGCCTGTAGAGGTTGCTAAGTAGTAGGAAGTAGAAGGGGTGGGCGGAGAGTTTCCAGGGGCCCAATTCCATCCGAAATAATTAAAAGTATTGGCAGTCGGTAGAGTTCCTGTTGTGTTGATTTGAATGGGTCTAACAGTAAGTCCCGCAGTGGGTAAGCTCCTTAGTTGTCCTCCATCAATGTGCGCAATGTTGGTGCTGCCACCAATATTCAAACCATTGTTATCGAGATAGTCAAAAAGGAAGCCTGTCAGATCCACTGTTCCTGATGTTGCTGTAAATGCCCAAGTGGTTGTTCCACCGTTATTAGTGTAAAGGGCTTTGTTGCTAGTTGCTTGTGGATAACCGTCGTTTGTACCATTGGCTTTGAATGTTCCGCCGCTCACAGTGATCGTTCTTGCAGAAGGGATTTTTACCGTTCCGCCACCGTCGGTTTGAAATGTTGCAGAGTTAATTGTTAGTCCGTTTGTCAAAGTCAGAGTATCTCCATTTCTGACTTGGAAAGTGAAATTTTGTGCTGCAGGAATGGTCAGTAAATTGGTGATGGTCAATGAGTTGTTTCCAATAAGGATGCTTCCACCTAATGTCTTATTGAAAGTCATAGAGGTAATAGCTGAAGAACTAGAGATGGTTTGACTAGTTGCTGCTCCTGTATCTCTAAACGTCAATGTTCCACTTTGCGTAAACGTTCCTGTGTTTGTGAGTGAACCGTAAACTTCTAAATTTCCTGTTGCATTGACTGTCAGGTTTCCGTTTCCGATCGTCAGAGATTTGCAGGTCCCTGTGAGTCCAGCACCAATCACTGGGTTGTTGGTTGCTGAATTAATTACACAATTGAGTGTTGAAGTCGGGAGACCTCCTGACCAGTTGGCAGCATTACCCCATACGGTTGAAGCTGATCCGTCCCATGTTGTTGTAGTGCCGATAATGGTAGCGGAACTACCCAACGTCACAGGAGGAGCATAAGAGCCATTGAAGGCGTAATTCTGGGAGTTGGTCATGTCAGAGTTTGAGTTGATTTTCACCCCAACAGTTGCACCACTCGTAGCTGAAGCAGAGACATCGTATTGTACATAGATACAGCGTTTAGGAGGAGAGGTTCCGCTCGTTTGTACCGTCGCGCCTGTGAGTCCTGTGAAGTTCACAGTTGCAGGAGTTCCAGAGTATGTTCCAGCGCTGCCTAAAAGCGATCCGCCTGATCCACTGCAAGTACATGCAGAATCGTAATAAATCCGAACCGCATCGATATCTGACGCACTTCCAGTTCCTGTGAGCGTCAATCTCAGTTGAGTGATATCTGTATTGCTAAAAGATCCAGCTTGTGTTTGTTGAAAGCCATAGCAACCCATAAAATAGGTTTGACCTTGGTTCACAGATGCGGGTCCTGTAACTTCCTGCGTGAGTTTTAGAGTATTGGTGGCTGAACCCCAAACCACATCGTAAGGGAGATCTGTTGTGAAAGAATCGCCTGTACGGTCTCCTGAATAACTATTAATGGTGAGTGTTCCTGCGGCTGCTCCAGTAGCGTTGATGGCTCTAGTTCCTGTGGCGCCTGAACCAGAAGAGTCAAAGTTCATATCTGAAATTGTTGCACTTGGGATTTGTTTGTTCAGTGTGAGAAGGGTTGCGCTGTTTACTGCAGGGTAGGTAAATGTTCCATTTTGCAAATAGTAAGTTGAGTCGATTGTAGCGCCCGCACCAATAGTCACTCCATTCAGTGCAAGTTTATCAAAAGTATAATACTGAGCTTTGATCGTTCCATTCACTGTGACTGTGCAGCCAGTTGTTGTTCCGTTACAGGTAAATATGGCATTTTGACTAGAGCTCCCAACGATTTGCAAGGTAGCGCCGAGGGCAACAGTGAGAGTTCTTCCATCTCCTATTTTGAGAGTTGCGCCGGGATTAATAATTAGTGTTCCTGCATTGACGTTAGCATTACCAAGAATGGTAAGAGTGTAGCCTGAAGCAATTGAAAGCGTTCCACTATTGAGATTGAGGTTTCCATTCACAGTCCAGCTGTTATTCACTGTCACTGTCCCACCGGTGCTATTGATATCTAAATTTCCAGGGAAGGTCGTTTGAGCGACAATACTTTGGTTTGTGGCACCAGAGAATCTTAAGGTTCCTGCTGTTGCATTGGTGAAAGTATATGGTGTTCCTAAGGTCAAAGCGCCATAGACAGATACAATAGATGCGGTACTGTTCCAGTCAATCGTGCCACTTGCTGGCAGAGTCATATTTTGACAACTTTGATTAGCTGCGAGTCTAGGGACTGTATAACCATTTCCGACTTGGCAATCGGTTGTGTTTCCTGGGATCGCGGCCGGAGTCCAGTTGTTGGCTTGCGCCCAGTTTCCAATTCCTCCTGCGCCATTACCCCCTTGCCAGTAGGCAACCGCAGTACCTGTGATGGTCGAGGTTCCTCCGGTCACAGGAGGTCCACCGGCGTTGGAGAAACTATAACTTTGACTATTGGTGACATCAGTCGAAGCTGCAATTTTGATTGCTAGTGTGTCGTTGGTTTGCGCAGTACTGTTAGTTGCTAGAAGAACGTGAACACATTTGCCTGTAGGGTCGGCTACAGATACATCACCTGTTGCCAATGTGAATGTTGCTGTGGGAGGAGATCCGGTGGGAGTGACTGTGCCAACGAGTGTATCTACTCCAGCGTTATAGATACAGTTTGCACTCGTGTCTTTGTAGAGTTTGATGGAGTTTACATCAGAGGCTGTGTTGTTGCCTGCTAGAGTGACTGTAATGGCTGTAATATCTGTAGAAGTGCTGGCGCTGGTGAGAGCAAATTTAAAAGTTGCGAAAAGAGTGTCTGCAGAGCCTTTTCCAATAGTGGATGCTGGGTTACCAGAAGCAGTAGCATCAGTGACTTGTAAGGCAGCAGCTGCTTGAGAGCCCCAAGTAATCTTATTTCCTGAGTCTGATTCGTAAGTCGCTCCTCCGATTCCACCTGACCAGTTGCTCACAGTAAAAGCTGATCCGGTATAAGCATTGGCATTGATATTTCTTGCAGTTCCATTATTAAAATCATCAAAAAATCCAACACTACTCCAAGTTGCAGGAACGGAGGCCGCTGCTCCCAACGTAACCGCATGGCCTCCAGCAGCGACATAGTGAAAGTCCCCGTTCGAAAGAGTTTGGATTGTCCCTGTGACATTCATACCTGATGTACCAGTGCGACTGATGCTGAAGTTGTTTGCGTTAACTGATCCTACGATATTGAGAGTATAAGTGCTTCCACCCGCATCAGCGTCCAGTGATGCGATGTTCCCAGAGCTCCCTGCTAATTGCAAAATTCCACCTGTTGCCACTTGGAGTGTTCTTCCATTTCCAATGATCACACTTGCGCCTGAGTTGACTTTGAGTACACCGTTTACTGTAATCCCACCCATGGCAATAAGTGATCCACCGGATTGAACCTCAACAGTTGCGCTGGCTGGTATAGTGAGAACATTGGTTGTACTACTGAGTGTCAACGTGTCAGCAATGTAAACGGTTCCTGATCCTGCATTAATAGTCATGAGATCGCTTACAGTGGATGCTTCAGTGATCGTCACGCTAGTTGCATTTGCAATGGTGAGGCGGTTGACTTGATCGACATTTTCGTAAGTTTGAGCTGCGGTTCCTGCCATAGAAATGGTAAAAGTATTAGCCCCAGCAGTGTTGATGAATTGCCCAAGAGTGAGGTTTCTAAAATAATCTCCTGAGATAGTGAGTGTACGGTTTTGGTTGGCCGTCATGCTTCCAGAATTAATCTGTAAGCAGCCGATCGTGTAGTTATTGTTTGGGTAAACAGGTTGAAACCAATCTGCTCTGACGATGGCATTTTCTGTAGCGGTGTCAGGGATGCTTGTTCCAGTGTGAGTGATCCAGTTATTGGTATTATTCCAAGCGGTGCTAGCAGCATCAGCTTGCCAGGTGAGATTGGTTGCACCACAGGCAGCTTGAGCAGCTGGTGTGTTCAAAGAAAACACCCCTACACATGAATTAAAAAAATAAATAAATAATAATGAGGCTCGATCCATTTTCATTCGCTGACGTCCCGCTGATTAATTATTTTATGTTTATTGCAGCTTCCCGTGTAACTAATCGGGAAATTGTGAAAAAATAATTAATCCTAACTATTATAGTCAATTATAGTGTAACTTTTTGATAATTAAAATGAAAAAAAACAAAAATGTAGCTCACTATAGAACTAATGAGATCAGGAAGTTAGTGAGACTGTGTCAGTTTTGACTCTTTAAACTGTGATCCCGCTGAACTGCCCACGCATGCGGGAGTAATGAACCCCCCCTCCTGCTTCACGAGGGATGTAGTCTGTGAACACGACAGCTTTGGGTAGGAGTTGGCTGTGGACGTGAGGGGTGCACGCGTCTAAAACCTGCTTTTCAGAAAGCACATGATTTTCTTGTTTTACTATCGCAGCAACAACGATCGGTGTGTTTTTTGAAGTCTTTGAAACAAATGCTGCACCGTCTTTTACTCCAGGGATGGATCTTAAAATTCGATCAACAGAATTGGGCAGGGTGAATTCTCCATCTACTTCAACAACATCTTCTTTTCTTCCGATGAAATGAATTCTGAGATCGTCTCCATCCCCCTCGAGTCTTGCTATGTCTCCTGTATATAGCCATGTGCCACGCAGGGCGGATTTAGTTTCTTTGTCCATATCCGGATATCCGTTCATGACGGTCGCACCCGTGACTGCAAGGAGTCCTGCGCGAGAGTCTTTGCTATCAATCAGGTCTCCTTGAGAATCGAGGACTTTGTATTTCAATCCCGGAAGACCTCGACCTCCAGTGGGCTCTGTTTCAGTAAGATCTTCCATAGTGATGGTCCAAACATTTTCAGCCTGGCCATAACATTGAGAGACTTTAACTTTAAGCATTTGAAATGCTTTGCGAAGTTCATGGGAGATCATTCCTAGCCCAACCGTAACTGATTTTACGCCAGGAAGAAGTTTTTTTTCATTTCTGCAAGTAACAAGAAGTTTGTGGAAAAATGGAGGAGTTCCGAGGAGACGTGTAACCCTCGACTCAACGATGAAATCTAAAAATTCCCCAGCTTGGAGCCCGTGGTCGATGATGCAAGTAGCTCCCGTGAGGAGGGGAAAGAGCATCCCATGTGTAAAAGCAAAAGGATGAGACCAGTTCATCGTCGTTAAGAATCGATCCGAAGGGAGAGAGTGATAGGGGGCCTTTAAACAAAAAGCAGCATGATGAAGTTGTTTGTGTGTGAAGGCTGTAAACCTTGGCTTTTCAACGCTTCCGTGAGTGCGTAGAAGAAGGACGACATCTTTTTCGTTAGGCATATTTTCAGGAGGCGGGGTAAAAGTAGTGTCGTATTCTCCTCCATGCTTTTTTTCTATTTCAATCAATGGAATCGAAAGATGCGCTTCATGAAGCAAGTCACGAGCTTTATCAATAAGATCTGAAGTGACAGCGATGTGAGTTGGTTTAGCAGATTTAATCCATTCGAGGGTCTGATCGGGGGGGAGATCAGGTGCGATTGGAATACTTAAGGCGCGAATATTGGTTAACGCAAAAAAAGTCGCAATTACTGCTGGAGAATTTTGTGTGAGGAAAGCTACTCTTGGGTGATCTCCTAACGAATTTTGATAAAGATAACTCAGGCGTGCAATTGATGTTCTTAAATTAGCATAAGAGGTTTCTTTACCTAAATATCGTAGAGCGGGGTGGGAGAGGTTGTTTTGAGCTGCCGAAGAAAATTGTTGGCTTAAGAGCATTGTAGGATTTTATAATGAAATATGTCTAACGCCTCATGTTATTTTAAATAAATTTTCTTGGGAAAGTCATATGATGTTGCTAAAGTTATGAAATATGAAAATAAAAAACACTTTACGTAACCTTATTGTATTAATTGTAGGTCTTATTTCTTTCTCAGGTTTTGCGGATGCCTTTCGCATGATTCATGTAGAAGATTTGAATAAAATGATGAAAGCAAAGGGCACACAGGTAGTGGTTTTTGACGCGAACTCCACAGAAACCAGGAAGACGGATGGAATTATTCCAGGGGCTAAGCTCCTCAGTTCTTTTGATGAATATAATACAGCAAAAGAATTACCTGCGAATAAATCTACCTCTCTTGTTTTTTATTGCGCTAACACCCGGTGCACTGCTTCTCATACGGCTGCAAAACGTGCAATGGATGCAGGCTTTAAAGACGTGAGTGTGATGTCAGATGGAATCCAAGGGTGGAAAAAATCTGGACAAATGACAGCTCAGCCCTAGTTTATAAACTCAAAAAAAGGAGAAAACAGATTATGAAATATTTATCTATTTTGATTTGTGTTTTTATGGTGTCTTGTTCAACAGCCAAGAAAAAAGATGCGGAATCTTCTTCGTCTCAATCTCAACCCGCTGCAAAACTGGTGGCAGAAAAAGACGCTCATGTGAAGTCATCTAAGAAAAAAACAAAAGAAGCGGCGGTGGCAGCGTCAGATTCTAAAGCCGCATCAGCTCATGCGTCTGGTGGTGCACTTCATTGCAAGTCAGGAAGTGATGAACGGATGTTAGAGGTGGTTGCAGAAGGTCCGGGCTGTAAAATGATGTACACCAAAGGTGGAGAGGCATCATCTGTGGCAACTGCAAAAAGCGGAACCACTCATTGCCAGGAAGTTTTTGATCGTATTCATAACAAACTTCAAGGTGCAGGGTATACCTGTCAGTAAAAAACCTTAAAGGGATTTTGGATATTTAACTTTCATGCAAAAGATTGTTATCCATAGCCCTGGTGGCTATGAAAAACTGAAATTAGAAGAGCATCCTGATCCTACGCCACAAGGTAACCAAGTTCTTGTTAAGACAGATGGGGTTGGCGTGAATTACGCTGACTGCTGCGTTCGTTGGGGAGTGTACGAATCAGCGAAGCAGTACGTGGGTTGGCCGATTACGCCCGGATTTGAGTTTTCAGGGACAGTGACTCAGGTGGGACGTGATGTGCAAAGCGTGAAAGTGGGGTCTCAAGTCATGGGGATCACACGCTTCAATGCTTACTCGACTCATGTTGTAGTTCCTGAGAGTCAAGTTTTTCAGATTCCTCAGGGATTCAACACTTTGGAAGCTGCAGGGTTTCCTGCGGTTTACATGACGGCTTACCATGCACTTTTTCAGAATATTGTTATGCGTCCAGGGATGACGATTCTTGTTCACTCTGCTGCGGGAGGGGTAGGTAGCGCTCTTTTGCAATTGGGTCGCATTGCTTCATGTAAGGTTGTTGGAGTGGTGGGGGCTCCTCACAAAGTGAAGGTCGCTGAGGAGTTTGGTGCAGATGTTGTCATTGATAAAAGCACAGAGGATCTCTGGAGGGCAGCAAAGATTGCTGCGCCTGAAGGTTACGATGTGATTCTCGATGCGAATGGATATGAAACTTTAAAGGCAGGTTACGATCACTTGAGACCCACAGGGAAATTGATCACCTATGGGTTTCATTCTATGCTTCCGAAAAGTGCGGATGAGAGCAAAGGAAAGTTAAACTTTCTAAAGCTTGCGGCTAATTATGTGCAGACGCCAAGATTTAATCCTATTGATATGTGCACACATAACAAAGGGATCATTGGATTTAATGTTTCATTCTTATTTGATCGATTAGATCTAATTGCGGAAGGGATGAAGAATCTTTTGTACTTTGTTTCACAGGGGAAGCTTCGCGCGCCATTGGTGACGCCTTACTCTTTTCAGCATGTCTCTGAGGCGCATCGTAAGATTGAGTCGGGGAGTTCGGTTGGGAAGCTCGTTTTGAACTGGCCTACATGATTGTGCTTGAAGCGAGGCTATGTGCATAACAGCATTGGGAATCTTTAAACTTAATGAGGCAGTTGAGAACATTAAGCGCAATCATTTGAAATTATTGAATAAAATAGTTATTTAAGCACATTGAAGTAGGCCAGTTTGGCAAGGTTTGACACAACAATTCAATTCCTATAAAAGCCCATTTATGCATTGTGCATAGGGGGTTAATCAATGAATTCAAATAAGCTATTTACGTCGAGGTTGTTTTTTTGTTTCTCAATATGTGCTTTTGCAGGGAGTGGTCTTGCAGGGTGCGGAATGATTCGAAACATGGAAGAGATGCATGATGCGACTCTGCAAGTAGGAAAGGACACTCAGGAGGTTTTACAAACCAGTAAAAATATCGAAAAGTACAATTCAGCTATTTATCGAGATGCAAGGCAGGATGGATCTTACACAAAAACCAAAGACTTCATATTGGCATTGAAAGCGGAACCCACCTTAGATGGAAAAATTTTAGAGGCAAGTCGATATTATGGAGCTTTTGAGTTTCAACTCTGGAAGAATTTTGGTTTGGATACACAAAGCAGACGCGAGTTTCATTATTACGAAGCTCTGTCAATTTACCTAAGAGATTTACAGCGATTTGGGATTCGTGAACATGGCTATGATGTTTCTCCTTCTTCTGACTCTAATGATTTAAAGTGTTTGCAAGCTCTTGCTATTGCCCTACATAAAGTCAATCCGAACCAAGAATTTTTGGCTCGATCAGAGTCGATAGAAAAAATCTCCATGCTGGACTTGATTCATCATGCCTTAGATATGAAAAAGGCAACCGAGACTGGAGAGGTGGATTACCATCAGATCCCTGAGTACCAACAAGAAGTACTCAATGAATGGGAAACTCTTGTGTACATGCTGCAATTGCGCATGAATATGCTGCCAGCAACCGTTTTAGCTAAAATTGACCCTCGGATTTCAGATAGTTTTTTTGTTAAAGGGCTGGATTATTTGATGAGTTGGACCGCTCAGATGAGCCGGCTCTCTTCTTTGCAAATTGATCGACTCGCTATTCGTCTGGAGATTAGTAACGCCACTCGTGATTATTTGAGAGGGCTAGGTATGGAATCCAGAGTGGATTCATCAATGATGAAAATTTTTAAAAACATGAGGCTTGGGTCTTTTAGTTCTTCTGCAACTCCTGAGTCTGATCGTTTTAGAGCAGCGCTTGAGAACTTCAGAAGCTCTAAACAGTAATAGATAAATGGGCTTTTTATTTTAAACTTTTAGGGGACGGGTTCCTTAGTGTTTGATGTGGCAAGCTTTCAATGTACCCGGCTTGAGTGACTTCTACATAAGCCAGTTTGCGTTGTAGTTCTTTGATTGTCTGTGATCCGCCGTATGTGAGCCCTGAACGTAGACCACCAATGATATCTGCAATTACTGCTTCCTCGTCTTCACGGTAAGGGACTTCGGTGGCAACGCCCTCGGCTGTTTTCCACTCCGGCATTCCTCCCATGAAGTCGTCTTGTGCTTCACGGCTAGCCATTCCGCGGTAAGTTTTCACTTTTCGCCCATGATTTTCAAGCACGGGGCCTGGTGTTGGGCGAGTGCCTGCTAACATACCGCCGATCATTACATAATCTGCGCCAAAGGCTAATGCCTTAACGATATCTCCCGGTGTGCGAATCCCTCCATCTGCTACCAGTGATCGATCAACACGTGCGCAATCTAAAATTGAAGTCAGCATTGGAATTCCAAATCCAGTTTTTACTCGAGTACTGCAAACAGATCCTCCTCCAATTCCAACTTTGATGAGGTCGGCTCCACAGTTGGCTAAATAATCAGCTCCCGCATAAGTCGCAACATTACCAGCCATGATACAAGCATTTGGCAATACTTCACGGAGTTGTTTCAAAGTTTTTCCAACATACTTGGCATGTCCATGGGCAACGTCGATGCAAAAGTAAGTTGCACCGGCATCTCGCAGAGCCATTGCTCTTTCGAAATCTTTTTCAGAACATCCAATAGAAACAAAAGTAGGATACTTGCATTTTTTAAACTCAGCTACATTTTCATCCACACTCATAAAACGGTGGAGAGAGCCCATTCCTCCTTTTTCACCGATAAAATTTGCCATTGAACTTTCAGTCACGGTGTCCATATTGGACGTAATCACTGGAAGTTTGAGCTCTAATTTTCCTGATCGGTCTTTTACCGAAATATCAACCAATCTTCGTGACTCATAGTGGTTATAGGAAGGAACTAAAAGGACATCATCAAAAGTCAGGGCTTTGTTACTCATAGGGGGCTGACTTTATAAGACTATTGCTTGCTCGTAAATACTGAAATAACAGTATAGAGGTCGTAGCGACTTGCGTTGATACTCCAGAAGGGGCGGGTGAACTGCCACCATAAGAACTTAATTAGATGGAGGATATCTTTCTTGGGGGCTTCTCCATAATGCACCGTATAAGTAAAAACTGCCTCCAATGTGCCATTGTCTTGAACAGGGTCTAAGTTAGCAAACTTTGCTAGAGTATTTTTAAAGAGTGGGTAAGCGTTCATGATTTCACTTAAACTTAAGTGCTGATTGAAGTCGTAATCAAATCTTTGGATTAAGGCTTCGAGATAGTGCATTAATCCTGCGTAACCATCCATATCAAAACTGCTTACGGGTTGGTTGGTGAGTCCAAATCTTCTGGCTCCCTTTTGCATGACTTGCTCAAAGTTAGATTGTTCTTTAGGACTTAATTGGTCAAAAAATTGAATCAGCCCGGGAAAGTGTTTCCAGTACTCATGGCGGTTGGTAATAAACTCCTTTTGGAAACATTCAATTCCCACCCAATCCCAACCCATGGGGTCTTTGCCTAGACTTGGACATTGTTTAGCGATTCCATCCAAAAAAACTCTCTTTCCAAAATTTTTCATTGAAAGGAGAAAGCTAGCGTACTCCATTCCTTCGTTTACATCTAAGTAGTCGTCCCCATTACTGGAGTAAACGAAGAGATTCATTTCATTAAATCGTTTGAGATAACCCGTGGGTGTGATTTCTGTAATTTTCATTTCAAATGCGATTTGCTTAAAGTCGTCAACAAATTGTTTGAACTCTTCTACTGTGGCGCGATCACGATTTTGAGTGTCCGAATAGGACTGAAAAATCGTCCTAACAATAAGTTCAATAGCATGAAAGCGACTAATACTATTTAATGTTCGTTTAAAGAATGGGGTAAACTCGATTTCACCTGAGTCTAAAACGAGATGGGGTCTGTGGTCTCTTCCTAGGAGGAGTATTCTGTAAATATCGAGTGCAGCTTCATGATCTCCAGATCCCGCATAAGTCTCTCGGTAGGCTAAGACAGAATCAATATAATCTTTCAGAAGGAAGCCGTCTGGGTCCTTTTGATACCGATCAAAAATATTTTGAATATGCTTTTGGCCACGTTGCCAATTTTTAAACTGAGTTTCAATTTTTTCAATACCGGAACTGTCAAAGATCCCGGGTTTTTTTACATGTAATAATCTGTTGAATAAAGGTCGTAAAGTTTGCTTAAGGGTTTCTTTTTGTACATCTTGAAAAAATCCGATTGAAAGTTCATCAATCATTTGATCAAAAACGGAGAAAGGAATCCCCCCTGTGTGCAGATCTATGCTTTGATTGAGAGCCTTTTTGAGAGTTTCAAATAACTCCACAACAAAATCTCCACCTTCACTTAAGGTTTTAAATTGGCTCCAGTTCATTGATTTCCAAGCCAATAAGGGCGCTGAATAGGTAGTTAAGAGTTCGAAAAATTTTGGCCACTTTTGCGCTTCTAGTGCGTCGTTTGATCCAGCAATCAAAAAACGTTTTACAGCAGAAAACTGTTTATTGAAGTGATGGGAGATATCCCAGTGAAAAATAGTTGAAAGCTCTTGTGCAATAGTTTGAAGAGTTAAAAATGTAAGTTCCGGATTGGATTGAGTGCTTAAATTTTTACCAATTTCAGTTCCTAGCTGCATTAGCGTTTGCGCAAAATTTTTATATTCATCTGCTGACTTGAAGTACTCTTGCTTTTGTAAATAGGGAAGTAAGCGTAGCGTTGTTTCTCTTCCTACATTAAGCATGCGGATAAATCGGTCTAATTCTTCCTTGGTCAGCACAGTAGCGCTTCCTCCAAAGAGAGACTGTTTTAACAAAAAACTAGATCGAACCAATTCTTTTGAAATAGGGGTGCCGGAATAAAGAAATTTGCTGAGAAATGAATGTATATCTTCAGGAGTGTAACCTTGCGAATCTGAACCCTGAACGAAACGCTGATAAACACTTAAAGAATCTGTTGCACAAGACCAAGTGGAGTCCCATTCGGTGGCATCAATTTTTCCGTCTAAGTAGCGGCTAAACTGAGATCCCATCTGATTTAAACAGCCGATTGATGCAGGATTGTATTGAGCGATTTTATTAAAACCCTCACGGTTCCCAAGAAGTCCGCAGCCTTGTTGAAAAGTAAATAGGAGAAATAGCAGGAGCATGAACTGTCGCATGCTTAAATTAAAAGACATATTTAACTCCTGCCCTGAATCGGTCGTAGCCGACATACTGACCTATGAACCCGCTTGATGTGCTCGAAATAAAGGTATCTGCGCCACAGCTCAAACTCCAGTTTCGTCCCGCAGAAAAATTCATGTTTACAGACACAAACTGACTATTCGTATCTAAATCAAATCGCCAGTCCGCAGATGTTATTAATCGATCAGTGATGGAATAAGATGCAGTCAGTTGCGTGGCCCGTGTGTATTGAAAACGCTTTGGTAAAAATGTAGAAAGCTGTGAGTCTTGTTGCGTGGACTTGCTTTCGTTGACGACAATGTAGCCTGCTTGAAGAAGTAATTTTTCTGTTAACAAATGAGAACCGCCAAAAGAACTGATCCAAGTAGGACCCATGGCTGTGGTCACCCAATTTACAGGAACAGCATCTGCTGGAAGTGGAATTTCTCGAGTCAGTGATGCCCAAAATTTAGTTTGTTTAGACTGATAACCAAGTTCTGCAGTATTGAGACTATGATAAAGAACTCGAGGATGGAGAGTAGCATTTAAAATTCCAGCATTGGTATTCAATCCAAATTCTGTCGCTAAATCAACTTGCTCCATAGGGAGAACACCATAAGAAGTAGAGGCCCAAAAACCTTGGCCTTCACCATATTTTACTGAAACTCCAGCCCCTGGATTTAATAAAAGTTTATTCATGCTTGGTGTGTCTATAGAATATTGAATATTGACTTGTTGACCAAAGGTTGTGAGTTGATCGTATAAAGGAATCCAGTCAGGACTAGGTGAGGTAATTCGTCCATCGTTAGTTTGGCGAATGGGTAAACCTCTTTCAGGGATTCCAATGGGCGAAGCAAAAGCTAAAACTCTCCAGCGAGAGGATTGAAACTGATAAAATGCTCCAGTAAGCCCTAATACTTCCGCTCTAAAAGGATCCCATAGGAATCGGTTAGACCAGAGACCTGTTTTCCATGTTTGATCAGATATGCTCCAATCAAAATTTCTTCTTCCAAATGAGACTTGATGAAGAGTGGAGAATTGATTTCCTGTTGCAACAAAACTATCTCCTAGGTCTGCTGTGAAAGAAGAACGGTCAGAAAGAAATGTAATTGCTTTTAGATCGAATTGCGCTCGAAAAAAACCATCTTGAGGAGTAGATGCTTTTTGGTTAAATAAAAATGTAGTGCTCGAATCAGCACGACCTGAAGAGTGTTGCAAAAAACCAGTCGTTTCCATCCCTATAGATCCGTCAAGCTGTCCAGTTTGGGCTTTGGATCTAGTGCAGATGAAACTCAACGAACTACATAATATTAGTATAAAAAATATACACTTATTCTTCACCATAACTATGTTATCTCATTTAATCTTTTCGGATTTTGAAACAGGCGAATGAAGCGAAAATGGGTGAGATTATTTTGACAGCGAAGAGAGGCGTGTCAAAAAATTGAAAATATTGACTGGCTTAGCAAAAGTAAAAAACTTAGGAGATTCAGAGAGTTTTTCTAGTATTTTTCGATGTGATTGAGTTTGCTTCATGGGGTCAAAAAGAATCATGACCGAGTGGATTTTTGAATTTTGATTGATTTGATGTAGAAGCTCTGCCCATTCTTTATTTTTCATTCCATCGATATCAACGATAACGAGTGAGTTTTTATTTGGAGCGTTAAGTAGTTTTTCTGCATCGTTAACCAACTTCAGTTGATGAAGAAGTGAAGAGGTGTGAGAAACTTTTCTAAGCAAATTTTTAAAAGAGTGGTCTTGGCTGAAAAGAGATATTTCACTGATTTTTTCTGAGCTTTCTACTTTAGGAAGCTGGATAGAATCAGAGTAGGAAGTTTCTCTTTCTCGCACTAAAGAGGCAAAAATATCTCTCATGGAAATGATTCCTACTAATTGTAAACCTGAATCAGGCGTGGCAACTACAATAGGTAGATGACGAATTCCAGATTTAAGCATCAGAGAAGATGCTTCGTCAATTTTTTCTAACTCTAGCGTTTTAACTGGATGACTCATGATTGTTCGAATCGGGCGCTCCCAATGCTCACCTGATTCGATGAGTTCGAATCGCTTCAATAAGTCTCGTTCAGTGAAAATACCGATCAACTCCATTTTTTCATCGTCACTCACAATTAAGATAGAGCCCACATCAAGGGCTTTCATTTTTCGGACACAGTCACGAATGGAGGTGTCTGCTCGAGCGATGATGGAGGGGGAGGGGTGGATCATATAAACTGGTCTACAGTAATGTTCCTAGTATGAATGAGAAAATGAGCTAAGGCAATGAAATCTGGTCTGAATATTGCTTATGTCCGTGCGTGCAGCCCAAATGCCCTAGAAAATGCAGTAAAAATAGTCCTGATTTCAGATCTTGTGTCCGAAAAGGCTACTTTTTTAGAAAATCTGATTCTAGGCGAATCGCCCGCTTTAAGTGTTTGGGTTGTGGGATAGGGTTTTCTTCAGCTACATACAGTGATTGTTACAAACAAAAGAAAAGACGAGTGAACTCTAATGTTAAGAAATTATTTTGTTCGGGTGTTTCCATGAGGCGCATTGCTAGGCTGCTCAGGATTCATAGAATTACTGTAGCAAGGAAGTTAAAATTCTTATCTGAGCAATCTGATTTAGATAATAATAAATTTTTAAGCAAATTTTTGAAGACTCCCATTACTCAAGTTCAATTCGATGAGATGGAAACTTTTGAGCATTCCAAATGTAAACCCCTTAGTATTGCTCTTATAGTCAGCGATGACGAGAAACGTGAGAGAGTGATCTTGGGTGCAAAAGTATCTATGATGCCAGCAAAGGGGCCTTTGGCTCGGATCGCTAAAAAAAAATATGGATTGAGACCTGACTTTAGGGCAAAAGCAATAAGTGAGTTGTTCAGAGAAACAAAATCATTTATTGCACCTGTACCGCAAATTGTTTCAGATCAAAATCCAAGATATCCCAGACTTATAAAAAAACAATGGAGCGATGCTAGACATATTACTGTAAAAGGAAGAAGGAGCTGCATTGTAGGTCAAGGGGAGCTTAAGAAAGTTGGATTTGACCCTCTGTTTTCGCTTAATCATACAGCGGCAATGTTAAGAGCTAATATTAATCGTCTTTTTAGGCGAACCTGGTGTACAACAAAAAAGAAGGAAGCTCTGCAACGGCATATTCAACTTTATATTGGTTACCATAATCGAAAACTTATTAAGTTAACTACCTAAGTCAAAATCAAATTCAAATATATACAAGATAAAATTGTTTAACTGACGGCAGTGTTCCATATACCCATTCTAGTAGGCCAGTTTACTATTTGAAAGCCTGCCCAAACTGCGCCACAATCGAAAACGGCGAAACCCCAGTTCCCGACGTGATCGGCACCCCAGCATCCACTCGAATCACTTGTCTGTTAAACTGTGGAAACAACACCCGCAAACCCAAGCCCGCCGATGCTTGCAATCCATAGTTGCTCGGGTCAAGAAAAGTGCTTCCTGTGTCTAAAAATGCGGCAGCTCCAATATGAACCGACTTAAACTCCACGGGTGTTGTTCTAAGTTCTAGATTTGCTCCCCACGACTGAGATCCAGAAAAAATATTAGAGGGAAATCCTCGAAGTGCATTATTTCCCCCTAGGAAGTCCAGTGTTCTTGTTGGGTCCAGGTCTCGTCGAGTGAGTCGAGCAGAGGTGATTAATCTAAAAATGCCCCATCTCGGCCAAACATTCCTTACGCTCATCGACAGGCTTCGTTTGACCCAGTTACTATTGAATGATGTGTTGGGTTGAAACCTTACCCCAGAATTCATACTCACAGTGAGGTAATCATCATGCAGGTCCCAGCTGTAGCCAGCTCCTAGGTAGAATTCATAAAAATTAGAGTTAAATCCAAAAGCTGGGTTTGCAAAATTTAAAATCATAGAGACATCATGTCCCAGTTGGTAATCTTCAGTGACTGCATAGCTTTCAATTCCTATGAGCTGCATATATTCAGCTCTAAAATCTCTATACGAAATAAAAAGCATACTGGCATCTTCGCTGAACGGTACGTTGGAGTTTGTAAAGTCATTTATGGCGGTTTGTGAAACAGCAGGAGTAGGAGAGGGTACTTCGTATTTTCTAGTATAAGCTTGTATTCCTGCAGAAATATTGTGTTTAATTTCTTTACCCATGGATCGAGTGATTTGCCCAATAGCTGAAAGAGTTCTACGGTTATACAAGAATGGAACAAGTTCTGATGTGGATGCAGTATAGTTGACCAGCTGAGCGTTTGAAAAAAAGCGAAACACATCTTTACTGTAAGTAGAAGACACCTCCCAGCTCCACTCACTGCTTAGTCTATAAAGGGGTTGTCCAACAACAATACTAGCGTCGCCTCCTTCAATTCCTCCCGTGTTTCGGTTCCAAATGAGGTCCGCTCGCTCCTTTGTAGCAATACGGCTTCCTAATACGCGTCCATCTTCAAAAACAATTCCCAGTGACGTAGTTGCAAGATCATAGCGTCCATTTATTCCTGCTTTTTTCATACGCCCCAGTAAATTGAATTCTGCAAACTCCAGCTCAAAAAGTTCCAATGTAGAACCTACATAAGAAAAAGCCATATTCGTTCTGAGGCTCCAAAGATCTTTAGTGACAACCAGAGCTGTGACAGTGTCTTTTGTTTTGCCTTCGCATGGGACGATCAATGCAATTGCAAGCATTGGACTAGTAGAAAACGGGATTGTTCTTAAGTTCCTTGCGCTTTCATCTACTAGTATTTGTTTCCATAAATCTTTTTCTGAAAATAATAACTCCCTTTTAATCACGTCTTCTTTTGTAATGATGTGAAACCAATTCCCAAAGTTGGGCCAAATATCTTGTTTGAGGATAACATCATAAGAAGCGATAATGACTTGATCTATTTTTTTTCCTTCAGGGTTTTCTTCTTTTTTTAGATTAAACGTAGCAAGAGCTTCTTGAATAAGATCTTTTTGGTATTCACTCATTTCCGCAACAGCTGCGTAGCTAGTGGAGGAAGTAAATAAAAGTAAAGATAGAAAAAATCTACGAAGCATTATGTTGTAGCGTTACTTACGTAAGAGCGATTGAGAAACTGCTTTGTAAGCATCAATAATCCCATACCCATAGGTGTTATTAGGAATTGTGCTTCCTGCAATACCTCCACAGTTTTCATTTGTCGTTTTGGGTGTAGATGTTTTTTGTATAATGGCAGCCGTTTCATCAATTTTACCAATTAAAGATTTTTTCGCAGACCAAAGCAACGCAACTTCACCTGCGGTATGAGGTCCAGCCATTGAAGTCCCGCTCCAGCCAAACTGCGCGTACTTACCTCCTGGTATGGATGACTTCACGTTGACTCCAGGTGCTGTAACGTGAGGGCTTAAACCATGATCAAGGGTTGATGGGCCACGGCTTGAGAATGGAGCAATTATCCCAGTTGTATGATCAATTGCTCCAACTGAAAGTGTATAACTGGTGTGATAAGCTGGGGGGTCTTCAACTGTTCCGCATTTAGAACCTGAGTTGCCTGCAGACACAACAACCATAATGCCTGCTGCTTTCATCGCTTTGAGTGCGGGAAGAATTTCATCCCCAGTACAGCCCTCACTCTGAGGGCATCCCCACGAATTATTAACCACATGAGGAGCGAGTTCTGGTTTTCCATCCATCATAGGGTTAGATCCATAAGCATAAGGTGCAAGGAAAAACTCAAAACATTCTATATAAGTAGAGGGCATCCCAGTTCCCTGGTCCATGTTTCGACATGCTATCCATTTAGCATGAGGAGCCATTCCAATTTGGTTTTCTCCACCGTCACTGCCGACCACAGTTCCCATGGTATGAGTTCCGTGTTCCCCATCATCGCATGGGGATGTGAGATCGTAACCGCACTCATTCGGAGATGGGGAGTCTGTGATTCTTTTATGTATCGCGTCATGCCAATTGAAATTATGATTTGCTTGCCCATTCTGAAATCCGCGGTATTGATTTTTTAAAGCAGGGTGTTCCCAATCTACGCCGGAGTCTTGTCCTGCAATCACAATTCCTTCTCCTCTTATTTTAAACTCATCCCAAACTTTGTTAGCTTGAACTTTAATGAGGTTAGATCCAATCCCTGTTTCCATTTCAGAAAAGAGAGAAACTTGGGATTGGGGGAATTGAGAAGTAATCTTAGGGTTTGCAGATAATCGCCCTACATCAGGTCGCATAGCGATTTCACCAATCAGCTCTGGAGTTGCGTTTTCTATGGCAATCATATTGACGATATAAAAGCTTTTATATTGAATATTTTTTGAGTCTAGCCAAGCTCTTAAATCTTTCTGGGATTGTAGAGCCGTCATTCTAAGAGTGTCATAAACCCATCGACCTTTTTCTTTCTTAGAACTCAAAAGGTTGACAGCAGTTAAATCCGCTTCTTTTTTCATCCGTACGAGTACGGGGCCACGAAAAAAACCGTCTTCTATCTTTTTTAATAAGTGCGTGGAAATTTTTTCTATATGAGTATTTTTGAGTTTTGCTAAAGGGCTTTGATGGAGTGAGAAGCCAGCTAAACTTATTACATAAAAGATAGATATTAAAATGTAGATTTTTTTCTTTATCATGCGCCTAGTGTACTCAGATTTGCTAGAATTGCAAAATGAGTTTAGGCCAGCTAGAATCAATATTGACAAAGTAGAGTCTGGAGGCGCCGTGTTAGAACAGAGAAAATGGGTTCTGATTGTCGATGATGATGAGGAAATTACCAAACTCATTGGTTCGAAACTTGAAAGCCAATCTCTTCGTATTCAAACTGCTACTAAAATCTCTGAGGCAACTTCAAAAATAAAAAATCAAAAATATTCTTGTGTTGTTTTAGACTTTGTTTTGGATCAAGGGACTGGTGAACTCATTATTAATGCGATGAGATCCGACCGATTTGGTTTAAATTATAATACACCTATTTTGCTGATTAGCGGCCAGCTCAATCCCTATTTAGTGAAAGCTTTTGGAAGTCAAGTCAATGGCATTTTGGTAAAACCCTTAGATGGAGACATGGTGGCTGCAAAAGTAAAAGCATTATGCGATGTCACCCCAGATTCACCTTCTCTTGCTAAAAAGGGAGCGAGATCATAAAAGCGGTGTGTCCTCTTTTGCTCTCCTTTAAGAGGAGTGTTCCTTGGTGTTTTTCAATAATTGTCTTAGCGACATAAAGCCCAATTCCCATTCCTTTTTTATCTGTTTGTGATGTAGCAAATGGAGTGAAAATATCTGAAATCATTTCCTTTGATATTCCCTGGCCATTGTCTGTCACAGTGATTTCTACTCTCTTGGGTTCTTCTTTTTTTTCTATATGAACCTCAATTTGTGTTGCTCCGGCTTCAGCAGAGTTTTTGAGCAATTGGTGGATGGCGACCTTTAAATAAGCAGGCTCGCAGGAAATGGGAATAGAGGGGCTTTCTTTGAGAGGAAGAATTTGAGATCCATATTTTTTAAGGGTAGATTGGGAGGAGGTAAACGAGTCTTCGAGAATTTTTTGAATAGGCACTTCCGAAAACATAAGACTTTCTACAGGCTGACCAGAAAAAACCTGCATGCTTTGAATAAGGGTGGTAATCCTTTGAGTGGCGTCAAAAGCCATTTGTAAGAGCGGCCTCATGGATTCCATATTTTGTGTTTTACCGTCTACAGAGGATTTGAGAAGTTCTTGTACTGTCATGCGTATAATAGAAAGGGGGTTGCTTAAATCATGACAAAATACAGCATTTGTTTTCTTAATAAGGTTTAAATCAATATCGCCTTGCATTATTCGCTCCTGTGTCATTCATGACATATTTATAGTGGGCATTCCTTGGCCTTTGACCACCTTCGTTATATAATGATCTTAGAGAAAAATTATTATTTAGCTGAACGTTTTTTGAGGATTTCATATGGCAATAGATACTTCTGCAGCAAGTACAATCATGCTGAAGAAAAAACCAAATTCTCCTCTCATCGTCGATCCAGATTCTAAGTTTATTGATTCCATATGGAATGATCGCATGACCGGTTTGATTCCACCAGTAGTCTCTATGACAGGAATGGAAGCCTTAAAAATTTTAGCACAATTTAAGCAGCCTTTTTCGGGTGTGTTTATTAATCCGCTTCTTACCGATCAAAATCCTATCGCTATTGTAAAGGCCTCTCATCACTACCATGCGGGTGTGCCCATTTATTTCCTGAACGATGCAGGTTACGACGGTTTGTCTAATGGGGAATTAGAGAAAATAGGAATTCAAAAGAAAGTTCAAAAACCTATTACATATGAAGAAATGATTAAGCTTGTGACACCAGCGGTTATGATTTTTGACCCTAAAGCAGCAATCCAAGCTGTCGAGAAGGATCAAGAGCCGGTGGATACGGAAGTGGTCGCAGAGGATTCTCAGTTTTTTTCAGTACGATCTGAGAATTTTTTTTCAGGGAAAACAATATTTTTTGATGTTTACATTAAAATGGCCTCTGGAAAGTACCTCAAACTTTTGAAAGCCGGAGATGCTTTTTCTATCGAGCGAATTACCAGCTATGTAAAAAAAGGGGTGACTCATTTTTATCTCAAGAAAACTACTCAGGAGCATTATCTCAATTACTGTGACAAGCTGGTGGGTGCCATTGTGCAAAGTGCAAAAATCTCTACAGAGATTAAAGTTGCTCAAACTTTTCATCATGGAGAAGAAACATTATCATTTTTAAAAAATGCAGGGGTGAACAAATCTTCTATTGATTATGCACAAGGTTTTATTACTAACTTGGGGCACCTCGTTTTACAGACAGAGTTTACGAACAACCAAGTGATCGGAAAGTTTATTAAAGACATGGGCTCTTATGAACATGGAGTGGGAACAGCCATGATTGCCTGTCTTGTGTCTCATTATTTAGGGTTTAGTAACGAAAAGGCAGTTCATGTTATCGGGATTGCAAGTCTTCTTCATGACATTGGATTATTGAATCATTCTGACGCTATCAGGATTGAAGATGAAGCCCAAATGAATCCTCAAGAAAAATTAATTTACTATAATCATCCGATTACAGGAGCAAAGATTGTTTCAGAGTGCGCGCATATTGACCCTGTGGTTGCTCAAATTATTCAGCAACATCACGAGAGAGTGAATCGAACGGGTTTTCCAAAAAAACTAGGTCGAGGAGTGATTTTGCAAATGGCAGAAGTGGTAGGCATGAGTGACGAGCTTTTTAAACTCATTCATCGAGCGAAATCTAACCCGGCTTTGAATCCACTAGCAGAAATGGAAAACAGCGTAGATTATTTATTCTCTAAGCCGATAGGAGCAGCTTTTCGCGCTGTGTTTTTAGGTAAAAAAGAGTGATCTTCCTCTTGTATAAAGGTTGAGATAAATCGGTTTTGGAGCTGAAATTCTTTATACGAATGAGTTTTTTTAAATAATACAGTAGCCTGCGTTTTCTTACCTGGGTTGCAATAGTAAAACAGGCTTCCGCCGCATCTAAAAGTAGTTGCTAACCCTATACCAGTGCCAGATGAGTTTTGTAGAGTCTCGAATTTGGTATCAGACAATGCTTGTAATACATGAGAATAAAGTGCTGTGCGTGAAATGCTTCCGCATGAATCTACAACAGTAACAGCAACAGTGTTTGAATCGTGTCCCATATGAACGTCTATGGGGGTTCGATTGAGAAACTCAAAAGAAACTGAAGGGATGTCTCCAGCTCGCAAAGGAGCATCATAAATAGCGTTCATGACTAATTCGTCTGTGGCATTCATGATAGCTGCTAAAACACGATGACTCAGGCCAATCTCCTGGGAGAGAAATTTTTGAACATCATCAAGGATTGTCGTTTTTGAGGAGGCATTGGCGTAATGTTGAGTGTGAACAACCGCATTTGACTCTAAAATAGTCGACAGGAGATTTGAATTCTCGCTTTGGGTCGATTGAATGATTTTTGCTAAAGTATTGCAATTGGAGGTTACATGGCTGGGTTTGATTTGAATAAAATGCCCAAACCAGTCAGAGTGAATTGTTTTTTTAACCTCTTCGTTTAAGCTGATACCTATATAAAATAATCTATTTTGATTCAGTTGTCCTGGGTTAGGTCCAATGACCATTCCGAAATGTTTCATAAACTCTTGAAACGCTTCTAAGTGAAATACATCAAAGAAAAAATAAGAATCCGGATCCTTTATAAAAATTTCTAGCGCTTCTTTATATGAGGAGGTTTTTTTTAAAGGTTTTTGAATTTCTTTTGAAAGGCTTTCACAAAATGCAATAGACTCCGCATGATGAGGAACTAAGATCAGCAAGGGGTTTATTCCTCCTCTAAAAAGGCAGCGAGATATTTGCTTGGGATCTCGTCAAAGTTTGCTTTACCTCCGCATGTGTTGCAGGGAGTGGATAGATTTTCTGGGTCAATTTGTTTGATCGAAGAGGTATCAAAAAGCTTGTTGAGTTCTGCTTCGCACCGTGTGCAATAGAAGGGTAGGTAGAAGGACTCCATTTCATCTTTATGAATAAAATTTGTGTAAATACTCATTTGTTCTACAATGGGTGCGGCACATTCAACGAATTTGAGCTTAATGCCTTTTTTTCGGAGCTGGTCAAAATACTGTGTCCATTGTCTTACTCCAACAGAGTTAATTCGAGTGACGCTTGAACAATTAATTTTTAAAGGTTCTTTATGATTTGTTTGAGTCACTGCGCCAATTATTGTTTCAAAATTAATCTTTTCATCGATCGTGGCAGGTAATCGCATATGCATTAAGTAAACAACGGCGGTTGCCCGCCGAAG